>Ga0190275_10003291_pt1 | contig 11507 bp, 8 predicted proteins | sample Popmic550T_FD_133745 | JGI IMG/M metagenome (GOLD analysis project Ga0190275, IMG submission 133745) | Populus adjacent soil microbial communities from riparian zone of Yellowstone River, Montana, USA - 550 T | ecosystem: Environmental > Terrestrial > Soil > Riparian zone > Trees stand | place... | reverse complement strand
GAACGTGATCCCGACGTCCTGCTGGATGCGCTTGAGCTCGATCTGCAGCTGCTTGCGCAGGCGCAGGTCGAGCGCGCCGAGCGGCTCGTCGAGCAGCAGCGCCCGCGGGCGGTTGACGAGCGCGCGCGCGAGCGCGACGCGCTGTGCCTGGCCGCCGGAGAGCTGCCCGGGCTTGCGCTTGCCGAACTTGCCGAGCTGGACGAGCTCGAGCGCCTCGGCGGTGCGCGTGCGGACCTCGTCGCGGCCGACCTTGCGCCGCTCGAGCCCGAACGCGACGTTCTTCTCGACGCTCAGGTGGGGGAACAGCGCGTAGGACTGGAACACCGTGTTGACGTCGCGGCGGTAGGGCGGGTGCTCCGTGACGTCGTCGCCGCCGAGGAACACGCGGCCCGACGTCGGGTCCTCGAAGCCGCCGATCATGCGCAGCGTGGTGGTTTTGCCGCAGCCCGAGGGCCCGAGCAGCGCGTAGAACGCGCCTCGCGGCATCTCGAGATCCAGCGCGTCAACGGCGGTCATCTCCCCGAAGCGCTTGCTGACCTGCTCGAGCCGAATGTCTGGCCCAGTCTCCACCCGCGCCAGACCTTACAGAACGCACAGTTGCGTAGTCCAACCTGGACAACGATCTACACAGTTGGGTAGGTTCGCGACGTGGCGACCCGGGAAGTGGCCGGCCCGGCCCTGGCCAGGTCGCGATCGACGTGCGCGCCGCCGGCGTCAACTTCGCCGACACGATGGCGGGTCGGCGTCTATGGGACCACGCGGGCACGCTCAAGCCGTGGATCGATCCCCTGACCGCGATGCTGGACGACGGCACGATCCAGCCCGTCGTCGCGGAGGCCGTCCCGTTCGACCGCGCGCTCGAGGCGCACCGGATCCTCGCCGAGCGCCGCAACGTCGGCAAGGTCGTGCTCACACAGTGATCGCGCGCCGGCCGGCGAGCGCGATCAGCAGCCCGGTCGCCGCGGCGAGCGGCGCGCAGGCGAGCGCGACGCCGACCCCGGAGTGCTCCACGAGCACGCCGGCCAGCCACGCGCCCAGCGCGCTGCCGCCGACGTAGCCGACGATCTGCCACGAGTACGACTCCGTGACGGCGCTTGCCGGCGCCAGGTCGCCGATCAGCGAGTAGGCGGCCGCGGTCGAGGGCGCGAGGCCGAGCCCCGCCACGATGACGAGCACGGCGAACACCGGCATCGAGCCCGCGAGCGGCAGCGGCGCGAGGCCCACGGTGAGCACACCGGTGACGACGAGGAAGCGCACGTGCGGGCGCAGGCGCCACTCACGGGCGCCGTACCAGAGCCCGCCTGCGAGTGACCCGAGGCTCCAGAGCGCGAACAGCCAGCCGGCGTCGTCGCGCGTTGCGTGCTCCTCGGCGAACGCGGCGATGCCGATCTCGAGCACGCCGAGCGCGACCGCCGTCAGCGCCAGCGCGACGACGAGCACGCGGATCCCCGGAGTGCCGAGCGCGCCGGCGCGGCGCGTGCCGGGCTCGTGCGGCTCCGGCCGCCAGCGCCGGGAGTACGGGGAGGCGGCAACCCCGAGCCCGCCCGCCGCCTGCAGCCCGACGCCGGTGAGGAAGGCCACCTCGGGCGAGATCGCCGTCGCGATGCCCGCGGCCGCCAGCGGGCCGGAGATGAACACGAGCTCGAGCAGGAGCGCGTCGAGGGCGAACGCGGTGTCGAGCCGCTCGCGGCCGACGAGGCCGGGCAACAGCGCGCGCAGCGAGGGGGAGACCGGCGGGACGCAGAGCCCGGCCACGAACGCCAGCACGGTGACCAGCGGCGTGCTCGCGCCCTCGAGCACCGCGACCACGAAGACCGTGCCGCTGACGACCGTGAACGCCGCGGCGAAGAGCAGCACCCGCGTCTGCCCGACGCGGTCGATGACGCGGCCCATCACCGGCGCCGCCGCGCCGACGCTCAGCCCGGAGGCTGCGGTGACGATCCCGACCTCCGCGTAGCTGAAGCCCGCCGCGCGCAGCAGCAGGATGCCCGCGAGGATGTTCATCCCGTACGGGAGCCGCCCGACGAAGGCAGCGAGCATCAGCGGCGCAACGCCGGGGACGCGGAGCAGGTCGCGGTAGCGGCGCAGGCCCATCGGTCCGGGAGCGTACGGATCGGCCACTAGCCTCAATGGGGTGCGCGAAGCCGACCCAGTCCACAACGTCGAACTGCGCCGCGACCGTCACGGTCACGAGTCCGTCGTCTTCGCCTTCCCGTACCGCCGCGAGGTGGTCGACGCCGTCCGCGGCATCCCCGGGCGGCGCTTCGACTGGGACGCCAAGGAGTGGTGGGCGCTGCAGGCCGACGGCACAGCGCCCTACGTCAAGGGCGTCATCGAGCGCCACAGCTGGCTGAAGGTCGCCCCCGAGGTCGAGGCGTGGCTCGCCGAGGCCACCACCGGCTGGGTCGGGCGCGTCGGCGCCGGGCGGCTGCAGGGCGGCGGGCGCTTCGTCCTCGAGACGATCGCGGGCGAGCTGGAAGACGACCTGGCGGCGGTCGCCGAGGAGCGCGGCGGCCGGCTGTGGCTGCCGTTCAGCGCCGAGGTCGCCGACGCGCTCAGCGAGCTGAAGGGCGCGCGCTTCGACGAGCGCGCTCTGCGCTGCGCGCAGCGGCTGCGGGTCGGGCTCGAGCCCGCGGGCGCGACGCTGTCGCTGATCGAGAGCGTGGGCGAGCCGCGGCTCAAGCTCGACGTCAACTGGGACCCGGAGACGATCCCCGCCTTCCTCGCCCTGCCCGCCTGCGAGGCGCACGGCCGCTCGCTGCCGGTCGACCCCTACCTGCTCGAGCCGCTCGAGCACTACCTGCGCACGTTCGGCGTCGAGGTGGCGCCCAACGCCGGCGAGTTGCTCGAGCGTATGCGGGCCGAGCACGACGCGGCGATCGTCGACGTCCGCCGCTCGCGCGCCCACGACGGCCCGGCGCTCGCGGTCGAGGCGGCGCTCGGCGGCGAGCTGCGCCCGTTCCAGCGCGCCGGGGTCGCCTACGTGCTGAAGGCGCGGCGCACGTTCCTGGCCGACGAGCAGGGGCTCGGCAAGACGGTTCAGGCGCTCGCTGCGCTCGAGGCCGACGACGCCTACCCCGCGGTCGTCGTCTGCCCGGCGAGCCTGAAGCTCAACTGGCAGCGCGAGACCGAGCACTGGCTACCGGAGCGCTCGATCACCGTCGTGTCCGGCACCGGCGCGACGCCGCCGCTCGCCGACATCACGATCCTCAACTACGACATCGTCCACGCCCACCGCGCCCGGCTCTCGCTGGCGAAGCCGCGCGCTCTGGTGCTCGACGAGTCCCACTACGTCAAGAACCCGCGCGCGAAGCGCACGCGCGCGGTGCGCCGGCTCGCCGAGGGGCTGCCCGAGGGCGCGCTGCGGCTCGCGCTCACCGGCACGCCGGTGATGAACCACCCGGACGAGCTGATCGCGCAGCTGCGGGTGCTCGGCCGGCTCGAGGAGTTCGGCTCCGGGGCGCGCTTCTCGCGGCGCTTCCAGGGCGTCGGCGCCGAGGAGCGCATCCACTGGCACCTGCGCCGCTCGTGCTTCGTGCGCCGCCTCAAGGCCGACGTGCTGCCGCAGCTGCCGCGCAAGCGCCAGGTCGTGGTGCCGGTGGCGCTCGAGAACGAGCGCGAGTACCGGCTCGCCGAGCAGGACGTGATCGCGTGGCTGCGCGAGCAGCCGCTCGACCTGTCCGAGCTCGACCGCCGCGTGGCCGCCGCGCTGCGCGCCGAGCGGCTCGCGCAGCTCAACGCGCTCAAGCGGCTCGCCGCGCGCGGCAAGCTCGGCCCGGCGCTCGCCTGGATCGACGACTTCCTCGCCTCCGACGAGCCGCTGGTCGTGTTCTGCGGCCACCGCGAGGTCCAGGACCTGGTGCTCCAGCGCTTCCCGGACGCCGCGCACCTGCTCGGGCGCGACTCCGCCCAGTCACGCGAGGCGGCCGTGCAGGCGTTCCAGGAGCCCGGCGGGCCGCAGCTGATCCTCTGCTCGACGCGCGTGGGCGCGCAGGGGATCACGCTCACTCGCGCCTCCAACGTCGCGTTCCTCGACCTCGAGTGGACCCCGGCGATCCACGACCAGGCCGAGGACCGCTGCCACCGCATCGGCCAGGAGGACGCGGTGACCGCCTGGTATCTGCTCGCCGCCGAGACGATCGACGAGACGATGATCGAGCTGATCGCGCGCAAGCGCGGGATCGTCGGCGCCGTCACCGACGGGCGCCGCGACGAGTCCGAGGCGCTGCTGCAGAGCGTCGTCCGGGAGCTGCGCGGCAAGCCGCGCAAGCGCCTCACCGCGGTCGCCTAGACGCACGTCGCACGGGGCTGGAATCATCGTGGGATGCCGCGCTTCCGAGATGCCTTCCCGATCCTGCTCGTCGCCGACCTGCCGCGCTCTCTGGCCTTCTACCGCGATCTGCTCGGCTTCGAGCTCACCTACGTCTTCCCCGAGGACGAGCCGGGGTTCGCCTCACTCGCGGTCGAGGGCGGCAAGCTGGCGCTCGCGAGCACCGACCGGCCGGTCGACCCGTCCTCGACCGCGATCTGGGTCTACACGGACGACGTCGATGCCGCGTTCGCCGAGCTCGAAGGCGCCGGCGTACACGTCGTGGCGCCGCCGGCCGACCAGCCGTGGGGCGAGCGCCTGGCCTCGGTGGCCGACCCCGACGGCTACGTCGTCCACGTCGGCGCCGCCGCCTGACTGCCCGGCGCGCTCACCGCGCGCTGGGGTACGGTGCTCGCGTGTCGGAGAACGCATCCCCGGTCGGGGAGCGTGTGCGCGCCGCAGAGGTGATCGCGGCCCTGTCACTGGCGACGGACCTCGCCACCGGGCTCCCGCTCGAGCACGGCCTCGAGAGCACGCTCGCGGCGATGCGGCTGAGCGAGCGGCTCGGCGTCGACGCCGAGACCGAGCGGCAGACCTACTACGCCTGCCTGCTGTTCTACGTCGGCTGCACCGCGGACGCGGAGGTCGCGGCGGACCTCTTCGACGAGTCGGCGCTGGTGACGCACCTGGGGCCGGCCATGTTCGGGTCGCAGCGGGAGTCCGCGCTCGCCACCTTGCGCGCCCTCGCGCCGCTGGAGGGACCGGCGCCGGCGCGGGCGCTGGGCGCGGCCGGCAAGCTGCCGCGCGCGGTGGGCGCCTACCGGCGGCACGTCGCGGCGCTGTGCGAGGTGGCCGAGATGCTGACCGATCGGCTCGGACTGCCGCCAACGATCTGGGGACTGTTCGCCGGCTTCACCGAGCGCTGGGACGGCAAGGCCCCGCTCGGTCTGGCGCGCGGCGAGGAGATCCCGCTCGCGGTGCGCATCGTGCACGTCGCCCGCGACGCGACCATGCACCGCATGATCGGCGGGCTGGACGTGGCCGCGCAGGTCGTGCGCAGACGGGGCGGGCATGCCTTCGACCCGGCGGTCGCCGGCTGCCTAGCGGACGACGTGGAGGAGATCTTCGCGGGCCTCGCCGAGGGCTCGGCCTGGGACCGGGTGCTCGCGGCCGAGCCGGCGCCGGCGCTGGAGCTCGAGGGCGCGGCGATCGACCGTGCGCTGGCCGCGATGGGCGACTTCGCCGACCTGGCCTCGCCATACCTCGTCGGCCACTCGGCCGGGGTGGCGCGGGTCGCGGGCGCCGCCGCCGAGCGCTGTCGCGCCCACGGGGTCGACCCGACGGCCGTGCGCCGCGCGGCGCTCGTCCACGACCTCGGGCGTGTCGCGATCCCGCTGCGGATCTGGCACAAGCCAGGCTCGCTGGCGGCGGACGAGTGGGAGCGCGTGCGGCTGCACGCCTACCACTCCGAGCGCGTGCTCGCCCGCTCCCCGTTCCTCGCCGCGCTGGCGTCCGTCGCCAGCGCCCACCACGAGCGGCTCGACGGCTCGGGCTACCACCGCGGGGCCGCCGCCGGGGCGCTGCCGCTGCCCGCCCGCCTGCTCGCCGCGGCCGACGCCTACTGCGCCATGACGGAGCCGCGGCCGCATCGCGAGCCGCTTTCAGCCGACGCCGCGGCGGAGACGCTGGGGGGCGAGGCGAGCGCGGGGCGGCTCGACGTCAGTGCGGTCGCCGCAGTGCTCGAGGCGGCCGGCCAGCCGGTGCCGCCGATGGAGCGGCCGGCCGGGCTGACGGAGCGCGAGGCGCAGGTAGTCGGGCTGCTCGCGCGCGGCCTGCAGACCAAGCAGGTCGCGCGGGCGCTCGGGATCTCGGCCAAGACCACTGACCGCCACATCCAGAACGCCTACGCGAAGATCGGCGTCTCGACGCGGGCCGCGGCGGCGCTGTTCGCCATGGAGCACGGGCTCGCGGCGTGGGGAGAACTCCCGATTGGCCGCTCGCCCGGGCGCGCGTAGCGTCGCTCGCTCAAGCGCAGCCCGAGCTGAGAGGAGCGCCGCATGACCACCGACGCGCCGGAGGAGTACCGCCGCACCATTCTCGAGATCGCCGAGGCAGTCGCGCCGGGGTGGGAGCGGTGGCGCGCGCACATCGAGACGACCACGACCCCGGTCCGCGAGTGGATGCTGCGGGAGCTCGCGCCGCAGCCGGGCCAGACACTGCTCGAGCTCGCCGCCGGACCGGGAGATACCGGGTTCGACGCGGCGGCTCTGACCGGCGACGGCGGCCGCCTGATCTGCAGCGACATCTCGCCCGCGATGCTCGACGTCGCGCGGCGCCGCGGCGCCGCGCGCGGCGTGCTGAACGTCGACTACCGGCTGCTCGACATCGAGCGCATCGAGCTCGGCGACGACACCGTCGACGGCGTGCTCTGCCGCTACGCGTACATGATCGCCGCCGACCCGGCTGTTCCGTTCGCGGAGACGCGGCGTGTGCTGCGCCCGGGCGGGCGCGTCGCGCTCGCGGTCTTGGGCGCCGCCGACCGCAACCCGTTGTTCTCCGCCCTCGGCATGACCCTGGTGCGGGCCGGTCACATGCCGCCACCGGATCCGGACGATCCCGGGCCCTTCAGCCTGGACGACCCAGAGCGCGTGCGCGGCCTGCTCGAGCGCGCCGGGTTCGCCGACGCGCGCGCCGAGGAGGTCGCGGTTCACTTCGACTTCCGCGACATCGACGAGTGCGTCACCTTCGCCGCCGACACCTCGGGGCCGATGGCGCTCGTGCTCCAGAGCCTCTCGGAGACCGAGCGCGGGCAGGTCGCGGAGTCTCTGGAAGCCGCGTTCGCGCCGTTCCGCACCGGCACGGGCTACGAGCTGCCGGGCGTCACGGTCGTCGCGGTGGCCGCCTGAGCTCCGCCCCGTCGCTTAGGATCGCGCCATGGCGCCGGCGTACGACGTCGTCGTGGTGGGCTCCGGATTCGGGGGCGGGATCGCCGCCTGCCGCCTGGCCGAGGCGGGCAAGCGCGTGTGCGTGCTCGAGCGCGGGCGGCGCTTCGGCCGGGACGACTTCTTCGACGACCCCGACCAGGTGCCCGAGATCCTGTGGCACGAGAAGGCCAATCCGCGCGGGTTGTTCGACGTGCGGCTCATGCGCGACGTCTCGGTCATCACCGCGGCCGGCGTCGGCGGCGGCTCGCTGATCTACGCCAACGTGCAGCTGCGCGCCCCCGCCGACGTGTTCGAGCAGGACTGGCCGGCGGCGATCACGCGCGCCGAGCTCGATCCCTTCTACGACCGCACCGAGGAGGCGCTGGAGCCGCGCACCACCCCTGCCGAGCCCGACCTGCGCAAGGTGCGCGCGTTCGCCGCGGCGGGCCGCGGCGCCGGCCGCGAGGCCGAGCTGCTGCCGATCGCGGTGCACTTCGGCGAGGCGCGCGCGCACCCGTTCTCCGGCGTCCCCCAGGAGGGCTGCCAGAACCTCGGCCGCTGCGACCTCGGCTGTCCGGTGCACGCCAAGAACACCGTCGACATCACCTACCTCGCGCGCGCCGAGGCGCTCGGGGCGGAGGTCCGTCCGCTGCACCTCGCCACCGGCCTCGAGCCGCCCGCGCGCGCGGGGGCTCCGTGGCACGTGAGCGTCCGCGACCTCGACGGCGGCAAGAAGGGGAGCGTCGAGGCGCCGGCCGTCGTGCTCGCCGCGGGCGCGCTCGGGTCGCCGCGGCTGCTGTTCGCGAGCCGCAGCCGGCTGCCCGGGCTCTCGCTCGCGCTCGGCAGCCGCTTCTCCGGCAACGGCGACGCGCTCGGGATCGCCTTCGACCCGACCGAGGCCGACGTCCGCGACGCGCGCAACGACTTCGGTCCGGTGATGACGAGCAAGCTCGACTACACGGCCGATCGCAAGCTGATCGTCGCCGACGGCGGGCTGCCCGCGAGCTTCAGCGGCCTGCTCGACGTCGCCCGCGGCGTCGACGTGATCCGCGGCTGGCGGCGCTGGCTGCTGCGGCTGCGCGACCTGCTCGTGCGCGCGGGCTGGAGCGACCGGTCGCTGCGCCCGGGCGACATGCGGCTCGCCGAGCGCAGCGAGAACGCCGACGCGCTGGTCTTCCTGATGATCGGGCGCGACGCGGCCGACGGGCAGATGCGCCTGACGCCGCTGTTCCGCCAGTTCGACATCCGCTGGAGCAAGGAGGGCAGCGCGGCGCTGTTCCGCGACCTCGAGCGGACCGCGCACGAGCTCGCCGACGCGGCCGGCGCGACGCCGTTCTACGCGCTCGAGGGCGGCCCGCTGTCGAAGTTCACGACCGTCCACCCGCTGGGCGGCTGCCCGATGGCCGACGACCCCGCCCGCGGCGTGGTCGACGACGCCGGCCGCGTCCACGGACTCGCCGGGCTGTACGTGCTCGACGGCTCGATCGTGCCGACCGCGCTCGGCGTCAACCCCTCGAAGACGATCGCCGCGCTCGCGGAGCGCGGCGCGGCGCGCCTCGTGGAGGAGCTGGCCTGATCGCGGAGTGGCGCAACCACACCGGCAACCAGCGTTGCCGCCCGCGCGAGATCGTGCACCCCGGCTCGCTCGAGGAGCTCGTCGCGCTCGTCCGCCGCGCGGAGGCCGAGGGCACGACCGTGCGCGCGGTCGGCGCCGGGCACGCGTGGTCGGACGTCGCGCTCACCGACGGCTACCTCGCCGAGCCGGACCGGCTGGGCGGCCTCGTCGCGCTCGACGACGGGACGCTGCGCCCGCAGCCGCCTGAGCCGCGGCTCGTGCGGGTGCTCGGCGGCACGCACCTGCGCGACCTCAACGCGGCGCTCGACCGCGAGGGGCTCGCGCTGCCCAACATGGGCGGCTACGACGCGCAGACGATCGCGGGCGTCATCTCGACCTCCACCCACGGCTCGGGGCTGGGGTGGGGGCCGTTCCCGGATCTCGTGCGCTCACTCGACCTCGTCGTCTCCGGCGGGGAGGTCGTACGCGTCGAGCCGCCCGACGGGCCCACCGATCCCGCCGCCTTCGCCGCCACGCACGGCGACGCGCGGCGCCTGATCCAGGACGAGCGCACGTTCCTGGCCGCCGCCTGCGGGATCGGCGTGCTCGGGCTCGTCCACTCGCTCGTGCTCGAGGTGCGCGAGAAGTTCTGGCTCAACGAGGTGCGCACGGTGAGCACCTGGGAGGCGGTCCGCGACACGGTGACCGAGGACGGGGTGCTCGGCGAGGGCGACCACTACGAGCTCTTCCTCAATCCGTACGCGGGCAAGGGCGGCGACCACCGGGTCGTCGTGACCCGCCGCGCCGACTGTCCCGAGCCGGCCGGCCAGCCGCCCGACAAGGGCGAGCGCGACCCGCTCACGGAGCTGGCCTCGCAGCTGCCGATAACCGGCGTGGTGCTGCGCTTCGCAGCGCGCCACTGGCCCTCGCTGCTCGCGTGGCGCTTCGACGCGACGCTCGCGGGCCTGGCCGACGACGGCTACGCCGCGGTCTCCTACCGGGTCTTCAACATCGGCGAGGCGAACAAGCTGCCCGCCTACTCGATGGAGCTCGGCGTCCCGCTCGAGGGCGGCCGCCACCTCGAGGCGGTCGACCGCATCCTTGCCATCGCCCAGGAGCGCCGCAAGCGCGACCGGCTCGTGCACACGTCGCCGATCGCGCTGCGCTTCACGGCCGGCTCGCCCGCCTACGCGTCGATGATGCACGGCGGCGCGACGATGATGATCGAGCTGATCATGGTCGACGGCAGCCGCCGCGGCTACGAGCTGCTCGACGGCTACGAGGAACGCCTCGCCGACCTCGGCGCGCGCCCGCACTGGGGTCAGTACAACCGGCTCACGCCCGAGCGGCCGCGGGCGCTCTACCCGCGCTGGGAGGACTGGCTCGCCGTCGAAGCCGAGCTCAACGCGTCGGGCGTGTTCGACTCCCCGTTCACCGCGCGGGTCGGGATCTGAGTCCTAGTCGAGCGCCGCGAGGTGCTGCAGGCCGTTGATGCCCGGCGTGAAGAAGTACTCGCCGCCGCGGACCGTGACCACGCGCGAGAGCGGGCCGACGAAGCACGGCGGGTGGGGTGGGCGGGCCGGAATCGTCATCTTGCGCGGGGAGGGGCCGTCGTGACGGCCCATCACGACGTCCTCGTCGTCGCCGAGGCGTAGGCCGTTGCCGTCGTTGAACCACTGCGCCTGCACGAACTCGAACTGGCGCGCGATGCTCGCCTGCAGGCACATGAAGACGACGCCGCGGTCGGCGCCGTCGTCCTCGGCGCCCGCGGGCAGCGGCTCGCCGTAGGGGATGCCGCGCCGGATCAGGCGATGGCGGTTGACGAGCTTGCCCTCGAAGGGCAGGCCGTGGCGCGGGTTGGCGCGGCGGATGTGGCTGCCGGCGGGGCAGCGCAGCCCGTCCTGGTCGTCGAGAAAGGAGAACGCGTTGTTGCGCGCCGGGTCGGCGACGATCGCGGGGTCGGGCCGGTCGGGGGAGAGGTCCAGCGGCGTGCCGTCGCGCCAGCGCCCGACGAGCTTGGCCGCCAGCTGCTCCTCGCCGCCCGGGTAGTGGCGGGCGGCGTCCGCGAGCGTGCGGCGGAAGGCGCCGACGTGCTGGCGCAGCTTGCGGTACACGAGGTAGGAGCCGTTGGTCGCGAGCTGGTCGGGCGCCGGCGCGCGGGGGAGGGCGTCCTCCTCGTCGCGGTAGCCGAGGATGAACTCGCCGGCGCGGATCGGCCGCCAGCTCCCGTCCTTCAGCGGCGCGCCCTGACCTGGGAGCGGATCGACGCCGCTGCCCTCGATCGCGGGCTGTGCGAAGCCGTCGGCGAAGCCGAAGTGCTCGGTCCCGCCGGGCAGCGCGGAGCCCGACTCGACGCCCACGACGGTGATCCCGCCGTGGCGCTCGATCGCCTCGCGCAGCTGCCGCTCGCGCGCGGCGAGCGCGGCCGCGTCCTGCGCGCTGATCATCACCAGCACGTGCACCTCGCCGCGGCCGAACGGCGCCTCCCAGTGCTCGGGCGCGCTCTCGCCGACGTCGCCCAGCAGCTCGGCGCGCTCCGCCATCCCGGAGCGGAAGTCGTCGGGGAAGCCGGCCAGCGACGTGCCCGGCACGCCGATCGCCTCGAGCCCGGCGTAGCTGAAGGCGATGTTGATGCCCGACTCGGGCTTGGTCTCCCACGGCGCCGCGGTCAGCACGTCCGGGGTCGTCTCGGCCAGCAGCGCGCGGGCGCGCGCGGCGT
>Ga0190275_10003290_pt1 | contig 11508 bp, 10 predicted proteins | sample Popmic550T_FD_133745 | JGI IMG/M metagenome (GOLD analysis project Ga0190275, IMG submission 133745) | Populus adjacent soil microbial communities from riparian zone of Yellowstone River, Montana, USA - 550 T | ecosystem: Environmental > Terrestrial > Soil > Riparian zone > Trees stand | place... | reverse complement strand
TGCGCCCTCCGATCCTTCGTAGTGGAGCGTGATGGTTCACGGGTGACAGGGACGTGAATGCGTGCCCCGATCGGGCGACAAGCCGGGACAAGATCAGCGCCCGGGCCAATGGCTCGGGCGCTGCGTGCGTCACGGTGCGGGAGCTTCAGACCACCCCGCGTCCAGTTCCACTCCTGCTGGTGAAGAGGTTGTAGAGGACGAGGACGATGACCGCGCCGATCGTGGCGACGATGATCGTAGTCAGGTTGATCCCGGTGAGGTAGTCGCCACCGGTGAGCGCGCCGGCGATGAAGCCGCCGACCACCGCGCCGACGATCCCGAGCAGGATCCGGCCAATGATCCCCAGGCCCTCGTCACCGGTGACGAGGAACCCCGCAAGGATGCCGGCGATCGCGCCGACGACGATCCACGAAACGATTCCCATCTTGCTCCTTCTCTCGGCGGCTGGGCGGCTGCCCTCTTCGCATTCGTTGCCGAGTTGCCCAGCAGAGCGTGCGCGATGCCCCCTTTCGCGCCCGCCACAGCGCGGGCATCTGGAGGTTGCGCGCGGCTGACGAACCGCCCGGCCGTGCACGAACGGGACGTTCTTCGGTGCGACGCGTAATGGTTCTGCAATGTCGATCCGCCGGGCACGGGGCGGACCGCAACCGGGGCGGGCGATCCTGAGGGTGCCTGTGTTGGCCTCGGGCGGCTTCGCGCATTCGTCGCCCGAGCGGAGGAGTCATGCCGAATCGGCAAGCCACCGCCGCACCAGGCCCGCTCCTCCCCGAGCTGCAGCCCGGGGAGGATGTGTGGGCCATGCTCGCCCTGCCCTCGCTCACGCTGCTCGCCACGGATCGGCGGCTCCTCACGAGGAACGGCGACCGCGTCGAGACGTGGGACTACCGGGCAATCACCCAGGTCGGCCCGGCCGGGATCGAGGGTGACGTGGTCATCTCGTTCCTCGACGGCCATCGGCCGCTGGTCGTCCACGCGAAGGGCGACGAGGGTGCGATGCAGGCGTTGACCGTGATCGGGCTGCTCGTGGCGCAGTCACGGCGCCTCGAACGCGTGCAGGCCGCGACGCGCTGAGCCCGGCGCTGCTCCCGGGCAGGCGCCGGGCCTAGACTCGGGCGCACATGCATGAGCCCCGAGCCGACGCCGACGACATCCGCCCGGCCTCCGACGCCGAGCGCGCGGACGCGGCCGGCATGCACCGCGCGAACCGTGCCGCATGGGACGAGGCAGCGGAGCAATACGAGCGCTGGCTGCCCGAGGCGATCGAGCTGATCCGGTCGGGCGGAAGCAATCTGTTTCCCGTCGAGGAATCGCTCATCGGCGACCTCCATGGTCGCTGCCGGCGCGCCGTGCACCTGCAATGCGCCGGTGGACGGGACACCTTGTCGCTATGGAACCTGGGCGCGGACGAAGTGATCGGCATCGACTTCAGCCCACGGATGCTCGAGCTCGCCGCGAAGCTGTCCGACGCGGTGGGCGCGCCGACCCGCTGGATCCTCGCCGACGTCATCGACGCCCCGGCCGAGCTCGATGGCACGGCCGACCTGGTATACACGGGCCGAGGTGCGCTCATCTGGCTGCACGACCTCGAAGCCTGGGCAAGGGTGATCGCCCGACTCCTCGCGGCCAATGGCCGGCTGGTCCTGTTCGACGGCCATCCCGCCGAGTGGCTCTTCAACGGCGATGCCGACGGCCACTGGGTCGCGACGGGATACGACTACTTCGGCGGCGCCGAAGCGTCGCGCGGGTGGGCGCCCGAGTACATCGACCGGCTGTCGATCCCCGACGCCGGGCAGAGCTGGAAGTTCGCCCGGGCCTGGACGATCGGTGAGGTTGTCACCGCCCTCGTCGGCGCGGGCCTCCGGATCGAGCAGCTCGCCGAACATCCCGTCGACTGGTGGGGCGGCCACGGCGACGTCCGTCCCGAAGAGCGCGGCCGCGTTCCGCTGTCGTTCTCGGTCGTCGCGAGACGCGTCGGCTGACGGTCGCCTCAGCGCTCCGGGCGATCGCCCACCGAGATCCAGGCCCGATCGAGCGCGACCTGGATGACCGTCGGCCGTTCGGCGACGAGGGCCTGCCGCAGGGCCGGCTCGAACTCGTCGTCGCGCTCCACGACGGCACCGCGCGCACCGCACGCGCGGGCAATGGCGGCGAAGTCGACCGGACCGAGCTCGGTTGCGACGCCCTGGCCGCTGCCGCGCCGCTCCTGCCACATCCGGATCGTGCCGTAGCGCTGGTTGTCGAAGACGATGACGATCACGCGGGCCCGCTCGCGCACGGCCGTTTCGAGCTCGGCGAGGGTCATCCCGAGGCCGCCATCACCCACGAGCGCAACCGCCGGCCGATCGCGGTGGACCAACGCGGCTGCGATCGCCGCCGGCAGCCCGTAGCCCATGGCTCCGGAGGTCGGACCCAGGAAGGTGCCCGGCTTGCGGAACCGGAACCCGCGGTTGAGCCAGCCCGCGAAGTTGCCGGCATCGCTCGTCACGATCGCGTCGTCGGGCAGCACCCGGCGGAGCGTGGCGATCGTCCGTCCTGGATGGACGCCTGGGCCGTCCCACGCGCCGTCGTCGACGACCGTGGCCGCTTCCCAGGCTTCGCGGTCAGCTTCGTTCCGGGCTTGCCGTTCGTCGACCCACATCGCGTCGAGGACCGCATGGTTGAGGAGCCGGTCGATCGACGCGCGCAGGAACGCCCGCGCATCGCTGGCGATCGAGAGGTCCGGAGCGGGCAGGCCCGGCGGCACGTGTGGATCGATGTCGACGTGGACCCAGCGGCTGCCCGCAGCCGGGACGCGGTATTCGAAGCTGGTCGTCTCGGAAAGGCGGCAGCCCAGGACCAGGAGCGCATCGGCGGCCTCGATCCGCTCGCGGACCACCTCCGGGGCACCGAGACCGGCCATGCCGAGGTAGAGCGGGTTCTCGTTCGAGATCACGTCCCCGCGCCGCCACGACGCGACGACCGGGACGCGCAGGAGCTCGGCGAAGCGCGTCAGGTCCGTCGACGTGCGGGCTCGCAGGACCCCGGCGCCGGCCAGGATCAGCGGCCGCTCGGCAGTCGTCAGCAGACGGAGCACGGCGCGGACGTCCTCATCGGTCGGACGCGCCGTCGGCGGACGGCTGAGCTCGACCCGGGTCTCGCCCGGGACGGTCTCATCGAGCAGGTCCTCGGGAAGCGATAGCAGGACCGGGCCGGGCCGGCCGCCGAGCGCCTGCCGGATCGCTTCCGGGAGCGCGCTCGCAAGCTCATCGACGGAAGCAGGCTCGGCGCTCCACTTGGCGAGTCGCCCGAAGGACTCGGTCTGGTTGACCTCCTGGAATGCCTCGCGGCCGCGATAGGTGCGCTCGACCTGGCCGACGATCGCAAACATCGGCGTCGAATCCTGCGACGCGGTGTGAATCCCGATCGCCAGGTTCGCCGCACCGACGGCGCGCGTGCCCAGGCAGGCCGCCGGCCTGCCGGTCAGCTGTCCGTAGGCCTCGGCCATGAACGCCGCCGCGCCCTCGTGCCGGGTTGCCACGACGCGAATCCCCACGTCGCCGAGCGCCTCGAGCACGCCGAGGAAGCTCTCCCCGGGGACCGTGAACGCATAGCGGACGCCCGCGGCGCGCAGGGCCTCGGCCACGAAGTGACCGGCCGAACGCGGCTCGGCCGGCGCCTCCACCGGCGCCTCGACCAGTGCGGGTTCGGGTTCGAAGGCTGGCTCCTCGGCCGGCATCGCTGCAGCGTCGTCCGGCTCCGACGTTTCGGGCTGGACTGTCAGCGGCGCCTCGTCGGCGCGCTCTTCGTCTGGTGCCTCAGGCTCCTCTGCCTGCTCGGCCGTCGCGTCGTCGAACGCGTGGGTGGCCTCGAAGGCAGGATCTGGTTCGAGTTCCTGTGGTTCAGGCGCCGGGGGCGCCTCGAGGGTTGGGTTCGGCTCCGGCGGGGCGGGCTCGGGGTCGTCGACCTCGAGCGGGGCGGCCGGCTGCTGCGGTTCGGTCACGACACGCTCCTGAGGGGATTGACGGCGTTAGAGAGCCATAGGCGCGATGACGGCGGACAGGACGAGGCCGAAGATGACGAAAATGACGACCACGATCATGACGATGCGGCTGACACGCTCACTCGGCATTGGCGTCGCCCTCAGCGGTAGTTCTGGAACTGGAGGGGCACCGCCTCGTCGAGGTCACGCAGGCGGGCGATCACCTTCTGGAGGTCGTCCTTGCTCTTGCCGGACACGCGGACCGCGTCGCCCTGGATCTGCGACTTGACCTTCGGGAACTCGTCGCGAATCAGCTTCGTCAGGCGCTTCGCGAGATCCTCCGGAAGGCCCCGCCGCAGGCCGATTTCCTGGCGGACCTTGCTCCCGCCCGCCTCTTCGACTTTGCCCCAGTCGAAGATCTTGAGCGACAGGTTGCGGCGGATCGCCTTCGATTGGATCAGGTCACGAACTGCGGCCGCGCGAGACTCGTCGTCGGTGAGCAGGGTCAGCTCGGTCTTGCCCTGGGTGAGCTCGACCGTGACGCCCTTGAAGTCGTAGCGCGTCTGGACCTCGCGACGCACCTGGTCGAGCGCGTTGCGAAGCTCCTGCTCGTCGAAGTCGCTGACAACGTCGAACGAACTCTCCCCTGCCATCGATCCTCCTCCTGCGGCACGCCAGTATGCCCGGATTAGCCAGCCGGACGCGATTCGAGCCGTTCGAGGAGCAGCTCTCCGATGCGGTAGCTCCGGCCGCCGCCCATGACGAGCACGGTGTCCCCGCTCCGGACCTCGCCGGCCAGCCACGCTGCCGTGTCCTCCACGGACCCCGGGGCCCCGACGGGGATTTCCGGCCGGCGAGCTGCGACGGCTTCAGCGAGGCCGGCTGCCGATGCCACCGTCGTGTCCGGGTCGCGGCCAGCCCAGATGTCGGCCACCGCGACCGCGTCGGCCTCGGCGAGGACCGCCGCGAAGTCGTCCAGCATGGCCGCCGTCCGGTGGAAGGTCAGCGGCTCGTACACCGCCCATAGCCGACGGCCCGGCTCGCGCTGGCGCAATGCGCCGATCGTTTCGCGGATCGCCGTCGGATGGTGCCCGTAGTCATCGTACACGGTCACGCCGCCCGCCTCGCCCTTCCGTTCGAGGCGCCGTCCGACGCCGGCGAACGACGCAGCGCCCGCGAGCACCCGCTCCGGGGGCAGATCCAGCGTGCGTGCCGCCGCGATGACGCCAAGCGCGTTGGTGACGTTGTGGCGCCCCGCCGTTGCGAGCCGGATTGTGCGCGGCTCGCCAAGGAGCGCACGGCTGAAAAGCTCCACGGTCGTGCCGTCGGTGTCGGCCGCGGCGATACGCGCGAGCAGGACCGGCACGGGATCCCCGCCGGCGGCGAACTCCTCCGCGAGTCCACGAGCGAAACCGTCGAGCCGTTGCGCGGGAGCGTCGATCACTGCGGTCAGGATCAGTGTCCCGGGCCATGTGCCGACCAGCCGACGACCGAGCGCCGCCACGTTGGGGTCGCCGACGTTGGCGATGAGCGTCGGCGGGGGCCCGGCGCGGCCGGCTGCCGCTGACCGGATCCATGTCTCGAATGCACCGCTCACCGCGGCGGTGTCGGCAAACACGTCCGGGTGGTCCCACTCGACGGATGTCAGCACCGCCAGGTCCGGCCGGTACGGGTCGAAGTTGCCGGCGTACTCGTCGGCCTCCACGACGAACGGGCCCGAGCCCCAACGGGCCGTGGCGGGCGACCCACCTGTCACCGACGTGGGCAGCAGTGCCCCGACGAACGCAGCAGGATCGGCACCTGCGGCAACGAGGGTGTGCACGAGCCAGCCTGACGTCGTGCTCTTCCCGTGCGTCCCGGCAACCGCCACGAGCGTTCGCCCGGATGCCGCGTCGGCGACCACCTGCTGCCACGGTTCCAGCGGGATATGCGCCGAACGTGCGGCGGCCAGTTCCGGGTGGTCGGGGTCGACCGCCGTGAGGGCCTTCGTGACGGCGAGACGGTGTGGCTGTTGCGGACCGGTCACGTGCGCGGGGTCATGGGCCCAGGCAAGCGGGATCCGGGCAGCTGTGAGGGCCGGCGTGTACTGCGACGGCCCACCGGGATCGCAACCGCTCGCGACACCACCCGCTCGCTGGGCGAGGAGAGCCGCGGCGCTCGCCCCGGCGCCGGCGGCACCGACGACATGAATCCGCTCCCCGGCCACGATGGGCCGGGAGGCCCGCGCCCGGGCGAGGCCGGACCCGACCGCCGCGGCGTCGCGCGTCACGAGCCGAGCCGTTCGAGCAGCAGCTCGAGCGCCGCAGCCGCGCTGTCACGCTTGTTCGCCGACCGGTCGCCGGGCCACAGGTGGCGGCGGACGTCGGCGCCCGCCTGATCCGCCACGGCGACGTACGTCAGCCCGACGGGCTTCTGGTCGCTCCCGCCGCCGGGGCCGGCGATTCCCGTGATCGACACGGCGACCGTCGTCCCGAGCTGGGCCCGGGCGCCCTCGGCCATGGCTCGCGCGACCTGGGCGGACACGGCGCCGTGCGAGGCGAGAAGCTCGGCTGGGACGCCGAGCTGCTCACGCTTCACGTCGTCGGCGTAGGTGACGAACCCGCCGAGGAAGTACGCGCTGGAGCCGGCGATCTCGGTGATCGCGTGCGCCACCAGGCCTCCGGTGCACGACTCAGCGGTCGCGACGGTCAGACCGCGGTCGACGCAGACGGTGTATAGGCGCTCGGCAAGCGCGACGAGGCGATCGTCGGTCACCGGCTGTCAGTTGCGATTGGTCTTCTGCGGTTCGTCCGGAGGCTCGAAGAGCCACGTTTCCGGGATCCCCGACTTGCCCAGCGCGCCGAGCTTCGTGCCATTGAGCGTGAACAGCGTCACGCCGGACGAGCCGGTCCGGACCTCGATCGACCGCTTGCCCTGGAACGTGAGGGTCTTGCCGTTCTTGTAGACCGTCCCGGCCGCGCCAACCGTCTTGTCGACCTTGCCGTCGACCCAGACCTTGATCCAGGCGCGCCCGCCCTTGATCCGCACCACGAGGTTCACGCCCTTGTAGGCGACCGTGACGTTGCGCGTCAACGAAGTGGTCTTCCCCTCGTCGCTGGAAGCCGTGACCGTCAGGGACCAGCGACCCGTCGTCAGCTCGTAGGGTGCGTTGAACGTCCCGTCCTCGGCGACGGCAACCTTGACCTGCGCCGGGGTCGGGGCATTCTTGGGCGGTGAGTCACCTTCGGCCGGGCCGGTGTAGGTCGCGTGGACCACGACCTCCTTTGCATTGGTCGTCGTGCCCTGGACCGGGATTGCCCCGTTCTCGAACGTCGCCCCGTCGGCCGGCTGGTCCACGCTCAGCGTCGGCGTCTCGATCTCGCGGAATGGAACCGTGATGAAGATGCGCTTCGTATCATCCGAAGTCTTCTGCGTCGTCGGATCGCGGGCGCTGATGTCGAACTGGTTGCGCCCCCGGCGGAGATCGATGTCGGCGATCCACTCGCCGCTCGTGTCGGCGGTCACGAGCATTGGCTGGTCCCAGCTCGGCGAAACGATCGAGACCGTCGCCCCCGGGATCGAGGTGCCGCGCAGCACGTACGACGTGGCCGTCTCGTCGACGTCGACGACCGCCGTGCGCGGCTGCGTGACCGCGATCGTGGGTGGCTCGACGTAGCGCTGGATCTGCATCGCGAGGTAGATCGCGAACGCGGCCACCGCGACGGTCATGATCGCGGCCACGATGACGGCCGGCGAGAAGGTCAGGCCCTTGCGAGGAGCGCTGATCGGGCGCGGAACGACGATGACCGGCTCCGGCTCCTTGATCTCGCCGCGTTCGCGGCGCCACTGGAGCAGGACGTCATCGGGATCGAGGCCGAGGTACAGCGCGTAGTTGCGTAGGAAGCCCTTGGTGTAGACCGCCCCGGGCAGCTCCTTGTAGTCGCCCCGCTCGAGGGCGGCCAGGTACCGTGCCCGGATCTTCGTGTCGCGCTCGGCGCGGTACAGATCCACGCCCTTTCGCTCGCGGGCCGTGAACAGCCGCTCGGGCAGGTTGGGACCGTAGTCGGGCGTGGAGCCGCGCACCGACTCGCCGCGGTCGATGCCGACCGCACGCTTCACCTGGTCTCGCGTGGTCATTCGTCTTCCCCGTCGAACTCGTCCCCCGCCCCGGCTGGTGACGGACTGTCCCGCCGGAGCACGGCCCGGGCGTTCGACCCATCGAAGGCGCCGATATACCCCCGCGCCTCGAGTTGGTCGATCATCCGCGCTGCGCGAGCATAGCCCACCTTGAGCCGACGCTGTAGCAGCGAAGCGGATGCCCGATCGTACTCCCGGATCACCTCGATCGCGTCGGGCAGCAGCCGGTCGGCATCCTCGTCATCGCCGTCGACGGTCCGGCCGCTCCCGTCATCGCCGGTCTCGATGATCGACAGGTCGTAATGCGGGTCGTCGATCTGGTCCTTCCAGTGCTCGGCAACCTTCGCGATCTCGTGGTCCGAGACGAAGACACCCTGCATCCGGATCGGGCGCGGCAGGTCGGACGGCTGGTAGAGCATGTCGCCGCGCCCGATCAGGTCCTCTGCCCCGGGCGCGTCGAGGATCGTCCGCGAGTCGATCTGCGAAGCCATCGCGAACGCGATGCGGCTCGGGAAGTTGGCCTTGATGAGGCCGGTGACGACGTTGACCGACGGGCGCTGCGTGGCGAGGACCATGTGGATGCCGACCGCGCGCGCCTTCTGGGCCAGGCGGACGATCGGATCCTCGACGTTCTTGCCCTCGCGCATCATCAGGTCGGCCAGCTCGTCGATCACGATGACGATGTAGGGCATCCGGTCGGCCGGGTCCACCCTCGTCTCGTTGAAGGCTCGGATGTTGCGGGCTGTGGCGCCCGCGAGCCGCCGATAGCGGCCCTCCATCTCGTTGACCGCCCAGAGCAGCGCCGCCTTGGCCTTCTCGGGCTCGGTGATGACCGGCACGAGCAGGTGCGGCAGCCCGTTGTAGGCGGCCAGCTCGACGCGCTTGAGGTCCATCAGGATCAGCCGGATCTCGGCCGGCGTGGCCTTGCACAGCAGGCTCGTGATCAGTGCGTTGACCATGACGCTCTTGCCTGACCCTGTGGCGCCGGCGATCAGCAGGTGCGGCATGCGCGCGAGGTCGACGGCCTGTGCCTTGCCGGCGACGTCGCGGCCGAGGGCGAACGTGAGCTTCGACCCAGTCGCCTCGAAGTCGAGCTCGTCGAGGATCCGCCGCAGCGCGACGATGTTGAAGTCCTTGTTGGGGATCTCGATCCCGACCGCGCTCTTGCCCGGGATCGGCGCCTCGATCCGCAGCGAGCGGGCCGCAAGGGCCATCGACAGGTCGTCGGCGAGCGCCTCGATCCGGCTGACCTTGATGTCCGGCGCAGGCTGGACCTCGTACTGGGTCACCACCGGGCCCGCGTTGCGGCCGATGATCTCGGCCGGGATGCCAAAGCCGGCCAGCTTCTTCTTGATGATCTCCTCGTTGTGGCGGTGGATCGTCTCCTCGCCAGTGCCGTTCACGGGCGCCGGGATGTCGTCGAGGATCGCCGTGTCGGGCAGGCGGTACTCCGCCTCGCGGGTCGGCGCCGAATCGCCGGCCTCGGTGATGTCGTCGAGCGGACGCATCGGACGCGGGGCGGCTGCCACGGCGGCTGCACCGGCGGCACGAGCCGGGGCGAAGGTGGCCGAGGTCGGCGTCGGGCTGGGGATGGCGACCGGGATGCTGCTCGCCGGGTCGCCGTTCTCGCCCCACATGCCGGTCTGCCCATCGGACGTCCCCCCTGCCACAGCGCCCGACCCGCGACGGCCCTTGGTGGTTGCGGTCGCGGCGGCCGTCCCGGTCGCGGATCCGCCGTTCGACGCCGGCGGCGGCTCCCGTTTCATGCTCGCCGCCGTCACGCCGCCCAGCCAGCGCGCGGTGCCGGTGAGGGGCCGCGCCAGCTCGGCGGGACGCAGGGCGAACGCAATCATGAGGCCGATCACGACCAGGCCCGCGAGCAAGATGAATGCGCCGGGCCCCGTGACGAGCGGGACCAGGAGCTCCTCGAGGAACCGCCCGATACGCCCGCCGCCGCGTTCGACGCCGAAGAGTTCGACGCTGATGACCTCGAGGCAGCCGAGGAAACCGATGAACGCGATCGCCAGGCCGATGACCGTTGCGCCCCAACCGGAGTTCGGCTTCCGGCCCGGACCCCATTCGAGATACCAGCCGGCGCTGAGCAGCAGGAACGGCAGCAGCCAGCGGCCGGTCTCGAACCATGGCGCGATCGAGTCGCGGTACCGGTCGGTGAGCTCGCCCTCGCCCGGCAGCAGCAATGCAATCAGCGTGACCGCGCCGAGGAGGAGGAACGTGATGCCGACGATCGAGCGGGCGATCTCGGGGCCGATCGCGGGCAGGCGCACGGCGGGCAGCCCGCTGTTGCGGCGTCGCCGGCGAGGGGTCGCCTGTCGGCTCGTCGAGGTGCGCCGTCGGGTGGCCATCCTCAGACCTCGACCACGACCGGGAAGACCATCGGGCGGCGCTTCGTCTGCTCGTACAGGAAGCGCGACAGGCCGTCCTTGATCTGGCTCTTGAGCAGGCCGATCTCGCTGATGTGGTCGCCCGGCGTGTCGACAGCGGCGAGCACGCGCGCCATCGCCTCGTCCATCAGTGGATCCTTCTCGTTGAGGGGCACGAACCCGCGCGTGATGATCTCCGGCCGGCCGACGACGGAGCCCGTCTGCTTGTCGACCGTGACCACCACCATGAAGATGCCGTCCGCGGCGAGGGCGCGCCGGTCGCGCAGCACGACCTCGCCGACCTCGCCGACCGACAGGCCGTCGACGAAGACATACCCCGCCGGGACCGGCGTGCCGCGCCTGGCGCTGCCATCGGCCGAGATCTCGATCGGCGTGCCGTTCTCGATGATGAACACGTTCTCGGCCAGGACACCGGTCTCGATCGCGAGGCGGCCGTGCTGGACCTGCATCCGGAACTCGCCGTGGATCGGGATGAAGTATTTCGGCTTCGTCAGTCCCAGCATCAGCTTGAGCTCTTCCTGGCTTGCGTGCCCGGACACGTGGGCGCGCTTGATCGTGTGGTAGAAGACGTTGGCGCCGACCTTGAAGAGATTGTCGATCGTGCGCGAGACGTACTCCTCGTTACCGGGGATCGGGCTGGCCGACACGATCACGGTGTCGCCGGGCTGGATCTCGACGAAGCGGTGGTCGCGGTTGGCCATCCGGGCGAGACCGGCCATCGGCTCGCCCTGGGCGCCCGTCGTGGCGATGACCAGCTTCCCATCGGGCTGGTCCTTGATGCGGTCCTTTGACAGCACCCGGGCCGGGTCGTACGTGAGGTAGCCGAGGTCGGTCGCGATCCGGAAGTTCTGCTCCATCGACCGCCCGATCACGACCGTGCTGCGGTCCATGTCGGCGGCCGCGTCGAGCACCTGCTGGATGCGGGCGATGTTGCTCGCGAAGGTCGCGACGATCACGCGGCCCTCGAGCGGCTCCATGATCTCGCGGAAGGCCTCGCCGACCGTGCGCTCCGACGGGGTGTACCCGGGGTTT
>Ga0190275_10003289_pt1 | contig 11509 bp, 11 predicted proteins | sample Popmic550T_FD_133745 | JGI IMG/M metagenome (GOLD analysis project Ga0190275, IMG submission 133745) | Populus adjacent soil microbial communities from riparian zone of Yellowstone River, Montana, USA - 550 T | ecosystem: Environmental > Terrestrial > Soil > Riparian zone > Trees stand | place... | reverse complement strand
TCTAGAGAGACACAAAGCCGGGAAGTCCCTTGCGCATTACGCGACCCCTGCGCCCAAGCCATGTCCCCGTTGCTACCATCACTAGACCGTCGCGGGGTGGAGCAGCCAGGTAGCTCGTCGGGCTCATAACCCGAAGGTCGCAGGTTCGAATCCTGCCCCCGCTATTTCTCGCGCGACCACCTCAGAGCCCTCCTTTTGGAGGGCTTTTGTGTGTTCGAAGGCGTCGGCCACAGCCGCCGAGACGGTCGCTGAAATCTCAACTCGCCCCCCGACTTTGTCGTAGACGATCTGGAGATCGAAAGCCTCGAAGACCTGGCGCTGGACCGCGGGTGGAGCTTCCGCTAGCGACTTGGCCAGATCCGGCGCTCGCTCCAGTTGGCGGGCGAACTCCGACCAGCCGGGCCGCTCAGCCTTCGCTCCAGACTCCTGGTCGGTGAATTCGGCGAAGACCGAAGCTTATGCTCGCAGGCCTTCAGCTGGCTTGGGAAGAGAGAGCCGGGTCCTGCCTGTCGGTGGTAGAGAGCCTGCCGTAGAAGGCGAAGCGCTTGGTACGGCCGCCGATTCCGCGGTCTTGGCGCCCATTTGAGTTTGTTGTCAACCCATGATGAAGCCCGAAGGGAAACACGGCGGGCCCGCTTGCACAAGCCACCGCGTGATCGCTTCCGCTACAGGTCGAGTGCTTCCGGCAAGGCAACACGGAGCGGTCGTCAGGGAGGGGGTCAGCAGGACAATCTTCTTTTCTTCGAGGTGCCGGCGTTCTGCACGACCCCGAGAGTCTCGGCTGCCACCGCATCTCGGGCTGATGTCGTGCGGTGGTGCCCCATCCGCTCGGCGATGGCAGCGATCGGCAACGAGACAGCTTCCCCCCATCGCCTTCGCCGTCCGGACTAGGCGCCGGACACCGGGAGGGATCGGGGCCCCCGCAGCCAAGGCGATCGAGTCGGCGACTAGACCGTGGACATGGCGTAGTCCTCGCCCGAGGCAACCGCCGCACCGCCCTTGTCGCGGTCGCGATGGACCTGGTGCATCAGGGCGCGGCTACTCCAATATTCGGAAGCACAGAAGAATCCACGGGAGGCGCTTCCGTGCCTCGCGGATACGTAAGGAGGCTTTATCGTGCGTTGGGTAGCCATCAACGGCGGAGCCGACCAGAACTCATCCGTGGCATCAGGATCTTCGCCTCCAAAATCGCCAGGACAAGTCGTCGCTCAACTGCGTAGGTGCATCGGAATCGTCGAGTCCATCCCCAGTATCGATCTGGCGCGCTTTCAACTGTCGCGACCGCCGACGCCCGGCTTCGATCTGGCGCCGGGAGAGTTTGGGGGACCAGCGCACCTTGTCGGCGACGATGAAGTAGTGCGATTCACAGGGGAAGCTCCAATTTCCGACTGAAGGCCATAGCGAGACCGATACACCGTCGAACTCGAGCTGCCAGTCTGTGGGGGACAGGGGCGTGACCACTTCTTTGCCGCAGCCGCACAGGCAGGCATGGGCCGCCGTTGAATACTCCATCGATACGTACAGGACTCCGTCGTCGAGCTCCTTTGGAATGTGTGTTACGAAGCAGTGGCTTATGTTCTCCCGCTGGCTCATGCGAAATCCTCATTGATCAAACAGGCGTCACTAGTGGCGAAGATCGAGTTGTGCTCGCCTCCGATGTCGCTGTAGAAGCCGAGCAACTTCTTCCATCGCAGGACAGCCAAGGTTGCGTTCAAGGCATTCAAATCGGCAATCTGAATATTCGCGGCGTATTCATCGTCGTCACTGCCCGGCGCATATGGGATCCGCCGCTTCTCCTTCACATGAGCCCGCTGGCTCGGTGTGCTGGTTGTGATTCGAAGAAGACCCGCAAGTGCACCGTCCACAGATCGGATGCCCATGCCGACGTCGATGAATGGAATTTTCTCGGCCTCCAGCTTCTCCACGATTGCCCTCTTGGGCTCGTTGCGGTCGATGGCGATAAATACGAAGCTCAATCTCTCCAGCTGACTGAGGTTATCTTCAGCCAGATAGCAGTCATGGGGGACGATTCCGCGATGGATCTTGGAGTACTGACGCGCGAAATAATGAACCTTCTGGGGACGCTCAGCTAGGTCCTCGATCGAGGTGCCGCCAGGCGCTCTAAAAGCGTTGTGTTGGGCAAAGCGATCGCCATCGAAGAGATGGATGCTCTCCACAGGCGTCTTCGACACGAGATCGAGAAGGTAAGCACCGGTGCCGCCGAGGCCAATAATCCCAATCGGGCCGGTTTTAAGACGCTCAGATGCCGCGCCGATCCCAGCCCGCCCCGTCGCCGTGTCGATATAGCGGAAAACCGACTCCTCGTCGTCGTCGGCGACTACCGGGAAGGTGGTGGCGGTAGCGTTGGGTTCGATCGCCTGCGCTTGAGCGGCGAGGATCCGGACATGGGTAGTCATCTTCTCGTGGTAGTCGGCGTAGCCGGCACTTGGCTTCGTTGAGAACATGTGGTCGATCTCGACATCGGGAGCGAGCTGCTGTCTCCCGCTTGAGTTGATGACCTTCATCAACGCCTGACCTCGGTGATCGCAGGGCATTTCGCCCGTCATGTAGACAACATGGTTCTCTGGTTTCACGGTTACGTCGCCGGCGAGCTCCAGATTTGATACCAAGCTTCCATATCTGACTTCTCTGGCCGCATTGACGTAAGGAACATGGTCAAGCAGCAAGAAGCCGTTACGGACCTCGAGCTCATACCCCTCGGCACGCAGCTGGGAGAGGTCGCCGCTACGACTTATCAGTCTCTGTGACATCGAACACCATTCCGTCCTTAACCTTTACCGACTCTCCTTCAACCATCGTGCCCTCGTGCTTTTTGCCGCCGCCGCGTCGGTAGGCGACCGTAAATTCGACCATCTCACCGCTCGGGACCGGGTCAAACGCGAGGCCCAAGACCTCTTGAAACGAGAGTTCTCCCTTGAGAACTTGCGTGGGGCGACTATTGATGATGATCGTTAGCTCATGGTCATTTGGCATGGCTAATCCTTTCTGTTCATGATTCTCGAATCCGCCCTATGCGAACGAGGCGGTTGCTCGAAATGCTGATTCGTCTGCTTTACATGGAACACTTAGGAGTTCGTGACCGAATTGGAGAAAGTACTGGCAGAGGTTGAGCACCGCAGGCTTCTTGGGGGCCGGCTGCGCGAGCAGTTGATGTGGCGTATCGAGGCCCTCTTGCCGCACGGAAACCTGACTGATATCCGGATTCGCGACGCCTTCTCTGAGGTATTCCAAGCATTCGCCCCACCTGGGTTTGAGCTTGTGTCCGACCCTGATCTCTGCCAAATCGATTCCGCAGGTGGCGGAAGCATTGTCATTGGGGGCAACCTCTTCGCTGGCGGAATCGAAATCGGATTGATTCAGCGACGGCTGATGCTTGCCGATGGCTACGCGATTCACGAGGTCCTGATCCTTAAAAGCGAGGCTCGTGGTCTCGGCGTTAGCGCCGTCTTGCTCAAACGGTGCTTTGACCTCTACGACGAATTGGGATTCAGCACGGTGGTTCTGGAAGCTGACATGACTGGCAAGTGGCACTGGGCGCGACTCGGGTTCGACTTCGTCCTTGAGCGAGACTTGGAGAACGTCCGCAGCTGGACGATCCGTGCGCTCCGCGCGTTGAAGATTGAGAACCTTCGCGTGGACGGCTACACGTCGGCGGCGCAGTTCGCTCGCATGGGCGGCGTCCGAAGGATTGCCCTTGCCGATCTCGCCCTCCGGCTGCCGCCTGAGCGGACCCGGATAAATCGCATTGCCGGAGAGAACGGGTTCCAACCCGACGATGAGGTTGCGATTGCGCGCGCTTTGATGATCTGCGGACCGAAGTGGTTCGGCCGGCTCGAGCTCCGGGGACCGGGTCGCGTTGCCTTTGAGGCCTATGCCGAGGCCAAGATCCAGCCCGGCGCAGGCTGAGGGGAGATCGGCGAGTGTGTTCTGAGAATAGAACATCTGTTGCCAAGGTAGCACAGTCTGTTGCGTTTGCAAAACAGGCGTGTTAGGTTGAGAACACCCGATCACAGGAGGTCCACGTATGCAAACGAAGGTCGACCTAGGTGCGCTATACAACGCTCTCGATTCAAAGCGCCGAGGCGAAGGCCTCAGCTGGCGCGAACTTGGTCGCCTGCTTGAGATCAGTCCCTCTGTTTTCACCCGGTTGGCTCAAGGGAGTCGACCCGAGCTGGAGTCCTATCTAACGATGGTCGGTTGGCTCGGTGCTTCGGCCGAGGATTTTGTGGCGGGGGAGAAGCCCAGCCAAGACGAAGCCCAAGAGACGGTCGCCGCGATCTCGAGCTACCTGCGGGCCGACCGGTCCCTGAAGCCCGAGAGCGCAGAGGCGATTGAGAGCATCGTCCGCACCGCCTATCAGCAGATGGCGGACAAGTAGCAATTACGCCGCGAGGCAGATTTGAAATTCCGTCGAGGATTCAAAACCGATTGCGAGCGCTTAGCGGAAGAGCTTCGCAGCGAGATCGGTCTTTCGGCCGCCGATCGGCTTGACCCCCGGCTGCTTGCCGAGCATTTGGCGATACCGGTTGCAAGCCTTGCCGAGTTCTCGAGTTCCTGTGGGCCTGCCGTTGCTCAGTTGACGAGCGCCGACCAAGGCTGCTTCTCAGCGGCGACGGTTTTCTGTGGCCCACGGAGGATGATCGTGTACAACCCCGCCCATCCGCCAGGTCGTCACGCGAATTCGATCGCCCACGAGCTAGCCCATGTATTGCTCGAGCACCAGCCCGGATGCGTGCGAGAAGGAAACGGCGACCGTCGCTGGATGGCTTCAGAAGAGGCCGAGGCTGACTGGCTCGCGGGGACCCTGCTCGCACCCCGTGAAGGGATCCTGCAGGTCATGTACGAGTTGGGCGGGATTAAGACTGCCGCCGTCCATTTCGGCATCAGCGAGGCACTCATGCGGTGGCGTCTAAATCACACGGGCGTGGCCAGGCAGATGGATAGGGCACGGGCTAGGGCGGCCGCCTAGCTCAGTGCCAGCTGGCGGATTCCCCGACCGCCCGGTCCTCGGAGGCATTCGTTGGGCTGGTCCGTCTTCCAGGAGCGGCGCCACCGGAGCTCAGCCTCGACTTTTCGTCGTCCCGTCGCGGCAAGGCAGAGCGAAGCCGGAGCGTTCCACGATCCGAGGTGGTCGCGATGAACGAATCCTCCCGGGTGTCGGGCGTGGCGACCACACAGCGGGCGTTCGCTTCACTCCCTTGGCGGCGTTGCCTCCATGGGGCGGGCGTGCCTCATCTCCGTCGCGCGGGGGGCTCGGCGACGCGGATGGGTGCAGACAACGAACTGCCCGCCCACGATCAGCTGCGGCGAGGTCGTCGAGAAGGCCGTCGGCTCGACGCGGTTCACTGTGTCCTCGTGATCTTCTATTCCATGAGCCTGTCGGCCGACGGCTACATCGCCGGACCCGACGGAAGCTTCGACTGGGCGGTGCCCAGCCAGGAGCTGCACCGGTTCCACAACGAGCGGGTCGCCGCGATCGACGCCCAGCTGCTCGGCCGGCGCCTCTACGAGACGATGCTCGTGTGGGACACCGACGAGTTCTCCGACCCCGCGATGGCGGAGTTCGCCGAGATCTGGCGCCCGCTCGAGAAGATCGTGTTCTCGACCACGCTGACGAGCGTCGAGGGCAGCAACCGCCTTGCCACGGGAACGCTCGAGGAGGAAATCGCCGCGCTCGGGGACCGGAGGATCGCGGTCGGCGGCGCCGGCCTTGCGGCAGAATGCATGCGGCGCGGGCTGATCGACGAGTTTGAGCTGTTCTTCGTCCCGATCGTGGTCGGTGGCGGCACGCCGTACTTCCCGCCGGACGTGCACATCGACCTCGAGCTGGTCGAGACCCGCACGTTCGGCGCGACCGTGTATTTGCACTACCGCCGGCGCGGTTAGACGCTCAAACGAGCCGCAGCACGCGCCGGCCGCCTTGGGGTTCGAGCGCCGCCGGCTGGGCAAGAAATGGGGGCAACAGGGTTTGAGGATGGCGCTCGAGATGCTACGGTTCAGGTACCGCCGGGTCATTTATCCTGGAGGCAATGTCTCGATTCGGCAGGGAGCTTGGCGCTGCGACGATCGCGGTGCTTCTGGTTGCCGCAAACGCTTTGGCAGCACAGGAGCGGCACGTTGGCGACGGCGCTGCGCCGCCGCCAGTCTTCTCTCCCGACCGGGTGATCGTCGAGTGGGTCGTGGGTGCGAGCTCAACCGAGCGCCGTGCGGCACGCGAGGAAGCCGACGTCGACTTCGAGCGCGATCTCGGCAATCGCCGCTTTCAGCTGGTCGAGACCGAGCCGGGGCAGACGCCCCGAGAGGCGGTCCGTGAACTTGAGGAAGATCCGGCCGTCATCCTTGCCGAACGCGACGGATACGCCGCTCTGGACTCGGTCCCCAACGACCCGCTTTTTGGCCAGCTCTGGGGGCTGCAGAACAGCGGGCTGGGCATCGACGGCTTCGCCGGCGCGGTGGCGGGTGACGACATCAACGTCGCCAACGCCTGGAATCGAACGGTCGGCACGCCAAGCACGGTTGTCGCGGACATCGACAGCGGCTACCGGTTCGAACACCCTGACCTGGCCAACGTCGCCTGGACCAACCCCAACGAGATCCCCGAAAACGGTCTCGATGACGACAACGACGGCGTAATCGACGACGTGCATGGCGCCGATTTCGTTGGCGCCGATACCGACGGCGATCCGACCGACGACAGCCTGTTCTCCAGGGGCCACGGGGTCCACACCGCGGGAATTATCGGCGCCCAGGGGAACAATGGCATCGGCGTCACCGGGGTGGCGCAGAACGTCACCATCATGCCCGTGCGGGCATGCTTTGTGGAGTTGTGCTCGTTCTCAGCCCTCGTCGAGGCGGTCAACTACGCCGGCGCCCACGGCGCGCGAGCGGCGAACATGTCGCTGGGAAGTGAAGTCAGCAGCCTCGCGCTCGCCGACGCCATCGCCGCCAACCCGCAGACCCTCTTCGTGATCTCGGCCGGCAACGAGGGCGAAAACAATGAGGTCAAACCCAAATATCCATGCGTCTACAACCCACTCGTGGAAGGGAAAAGCGCGGTCGACAACGTGATCTGCGTCGCCGCGACCGATCAGGCCGACCAGCTGGCCGGCTTCTCGAACTGGGGCGTGAACACCGTCGACCTCGGCGCGCCGGGCACCGAGATTCTCAGCGTCGCTCCCTACCGGTATGTGGTCAAGGATGACTTCGAGCTCGACGACTTCGCCTCTAAATGGACCCCCAGCGGCCCCGACGGTGGCTTTGCCCGCACCAACGAGGCGCCGCTCGCGTCCTTTGGGATAGGCGATTCGCTCGGCGCTCCCCCGGTCGCCGGCTCGGAACGGGCCTCGACGTCCATCCCCATCACGCTTCCGGCCGGGTACCAGAGCTGCACCATCGACATAGTGCGCCCGCCCTCCGGGGGAGGCCCTTTCGTGGAAGTCCTGCTCGACGGAGAAAACGAATCCGGCTTCAGTGTTCCCCAGCCTGGGCGCGCTTCCCACAAACTCCTCACCGGTCTAAGCGCCGGGGGCGAAGTGGCAGTGCGTGTCAGCTACATAGCCTCTGCCAATCCTGGTCCCAACGCTGGCGCCTGGATCGAAGAAATCGATCTGAACTGCGTCGCGAAGGTAGGAGAGGCGGACGGATACCGCTTTGCGAATGGCACCTCGATGGCAGCCCCGCACGTGACCGGTGCCGCTGCCCTGCTGTTCTCCCTGAAGCCGAGCGCGAGCGTGACCGAAGTACGGCGGGGGCTGCTCAGGAGCGTCGATCCCGTCTCGTCGCTGGCTGGGAGGACTACCTCCGGCGGCCGCCTCGATGTTGGTGCCGCGCTCGACCTCTTCGACACGGTTCCGCCGCCGACCCCGACCCTGAGCGCCACCAACCCAGTCTCGTCGTCCCAGAACAACCAACCGCGACTGATCGGCTCGGCCCAGCGTGGGACGAGCATCGACGTCTACGCCAGCGCGAACTGCTCCGGCTCGCCGGTCGCGAGCGGCACCGCCGCTCAACTTGCGTCTCCGGGCATTGCCGTCATGGTGGGGGACGAAACCACCACCGAGTTCTCGGTTCGCGCCACCGACCTTGCGCCGCACACCTCTCCCTGCTCTGTGCCGATCTCCTACACGGAGAACAGCGACCTCGTGCCGCCGTCGGCTCCGCAGCTGCTTTCCACCCACCCGGCCTCGCCAGGATCGAGCGGCGCTCCGCAGATCCTTGGCGTCGCCGAGGCGGGCTCGTTGGTGCGTGTATACGGCGGTCCGGCTTGCGCCGGTTCCCCTGTCGCCACCGGGAGCGCCGCTGTGCTTGGCTCGCCTGGCATCTTCGTCCAGGTCGCCGAAGGGGTCACCGCCGTCTTCTCGGCGACGGCCACCGACCCAAGCGCCAACACCTCGGACTGCTCGAACCCGATCTCATACACGCGCGTGAAAGCGCCGAAGGATCCAGGAGGAGGCGGTGGCGGGTCGACGGATGAGGGCAAAGGCCCCGACCCCAGCCCCGCTTGCATCGTCCCTAGGCTGACCGGCAAGACGCTAGCCCAGGCGAAAGCGGCGCTGTCAGCGGCCGCCTGCACGCTTGGCACGGTGCGCAGACCGCGGTCCCGCAAAGGCAAACGACTGCCGCCCCTCGTCGTCAAGTCCTCGACTCCCGCCGTGGGCGCGAGCCCAGCCGGCGGCAAGGTCAACCTCACGCTCGGACCCAAGCCGAGAAAAGCGCGTCGCTAGTGGCGAGTTGGGGCTGGAGCGCGGAGTGCTTCTGCCACATCGGGATTCGCAGGTCGCTGGGGGCAAGAAATCGTGAAGATCTGGCGGAAGTCGAAAGGCCCAGCGGCAAACCGAAGACCCGCGGGCACGGTAAATACCGCAAATCCTGGTTCGCGTTCCAACACGAAGCCGAATCCCAATTCGAGGGCACGTTCCCATGAGCGCGCGCCCCGCCGCCGCCACGGTCGCCCGAGCGGCTTGCGCCGCGCTGGCGCTCCTGGCCTGTGCGATACCCGCGGCCGCACAGGCCGGAGTCGGCGGCCTCGACCCGGCTTTCGGCCAAGGGGGCTTCGCCACGACGGCGCTCAATCTGGCCGCGAAGCGGGGTTACGTCGAACTCGGCGTCGCTCCGGATGGATCGGCGGTGGTGAGCGAAGTCGCCGGGTTCACGCTTCGCTTCGGCCCGGAAGGCTCGCCCGACGCCACCTTCGGAGAAGGCGGCAAGCTGGACCTCGGACAGGCTCCGATCGTCAAAGGGGGCGCTGAAGACGAAGAGCGAACCTTCTTCCCAGGTGACATCGTCGTTGACAGCGAGGGTCGCCTGCTCGTCTTCGGCCAGGAGACCGAAACCCAGGGCTCGATCTATCCAGGGCCGAATACGGGCGAACGCCTGCCGGAGAGCTGGGCGGTGGTGCTGCGGATCACCCCGCAGGGCCAGCCCGATCCGACGTTCGGTGGGGGCAGGGGCTTCATCCGGTCTGGATTCGGGCTGCGCTCGCGGTTCTCCCGTCACCTCCCAAGGGTCACCGCCCTGGCCGGCAGCGTCGATTCACGCGACCGTCCCGTTCTCGTCGCCGGAGTGATCACGGTTTTTTCCGGCGGCTGTTTCGCGAAAGGGGGTCGCACCATGTACCCGCGGGCGGTGGTGCGCCTGACCGAGGCCGGTCGGACCGACCGTTCCTTCGGCGGCGGCGATGGGCTCACCCCGATCACCGGCTCGACCAGCTTCCCCGGCCTCGGCATCGACGGCCGCGACCGCCCCGTGGTCGGCGTCGGCAGCCTCGTGCAGCCCGAACCGGAATGTCGCGGCGGCACCACCCTGATCCGCCTGCGCGAGGACGGGCGGCGGATGCGGGGCTTTGGCCCCCGCGGCACCCAGGCCTTCAAACGGGCGGAACTATCTTTCGTCGCCCACTCCGGCGCGATCTTCCTCGCCGACCAACACCGGCGCACGCTCCGGGTCACCCGCCTGCGCCCGTCGGGGGACCTCGACACCGGCTTCGGCCGCGCCGGCACGGCCGGCGTTCGACTGCCGCTCGCGGTGGGCAACCACGTGAGCCCGGTGGCGGCGGATGCGGAGGGCCGGGTCCTCCTCGCCGGCTTCCTCGGTCGGGACGAACCCTTCAGCGGGCCGAAAGAGGGGCCAAAGCACCCCTCCCTCGCCGTCGCGCGGCTCCTGCCCGATGGCCGAATGGATCTCTCCTTCGGCGAAGGCGGCTGGATCATCACCGCAGTCCCCGAACCGCTCGAAGTCACTTCAACCGCGGCCACTCTCGACCCCCAGGGCCGCCTCCTGCTCACCGCCTCGGTCACCGCGCCGGACCAGACTCAGGGCGGATACCTCCTCGCCCGCTACCTGCTCGGCCCATGAGTAGGGCCGCAGGGCCGGGCCCACCTTGGCTTAAGGATCGCTAGACCGAACCGCCTCCCTGTCGGTTCAGGCCGAAGTTCTTTTTCGAAACTGCTTCGGGATGAGGGCCGCGCTTCACATAAGCGCGCTTCGCGCGAATACGTTGACCGCTGGCGGTAAAGGCTCGGCCCCCGGGCGAGGGGGGATCGGTCGGATCGCCCCGGGCGGGCGCTACTCGCGGTCGCGTCATCCTGTCTCTCCGGCCGGCGGGTTCTGCGTGGGCTCGGCCATGGCTGTGACGATCATCTGAACCCAGGCGTCTACCAACGTCTCGTCGTCGACCTGGACCGGGACGCCGAGGACATCGCGCAGCAGGCGCGAGGAGAGCAGCGATCCGAGTCCGAAGACGGCTATCGCCTTGGCCTCCTCGGTCGGCACCGCGCGCTCGGCTTCCTCTGCGATCCACCCGGCGAAGTCTGCGAGCGTGGAGTCGACGAGCTCCTCGGCGGCGGCGGTCAGAACCTGCGGTCGGTTGCGAACGTCGGAGGCGAGGATGCGCAGCAGCTCGGACTCGTTGTCGAGTTCGGCGAGGAAGTAGCGAGCGGTCAGCGTGAGTTCGGCGCGAAGGTCCCCCAATGAGCCGAGCACCTGCCGGATCCTGCGGAGTGCGCCCAGTCGCTCGAGCTGCCGCTCGATGCCGGCGGCGAGTACCGCTTCCTTGCTCTTGAAGTGGTGGTAGAGGCCGCCCGCTCCCGGCGTGAGCCCCGCAGCCTCCTCGATCCTGGCGACGCTGGTGGCGGCATAGCCGTGCTGGCTGAACAGGCGCATTGCTTCGGCAACGATGCGCTCGCGGGTCGGGGTCGTGTTTGACATGGCGTTGGCCCTAAGTATACACTTAGTTAAAGTCAGTAAGTTAAGGGTAAAGAGCCAGAGATCGAGAAGGAGAGCCATGTCCGATGCCGGACTTCCCCCCGACAGAGATGACCCGCAGAAGGGGGACGGCATCGGCCGTGGACGCTTGCGGCGCACCGCCCCATTGGCGGCCCTCAGCGCTCGCACCGCGGGCGAGGCGGTCGTCGTCGGGTTGCGGAGCAAGCTGACCGGCGCGGACAGCACCGAGTTTCACGTCCGCACGGCGGAGCGCTACGCCGAGCTG
>Ga0190275_10003288_pt1 | contig 11509 bp, 6 predicted proteins | sample Popmic550T_FD_133745 | JGI IMG/M metagenome (GOLD analysis project Ga0190275, IMG submission 133745) | Populus adjacent soil microbial communities from riparian zone of Yellowstone River, Montana, USA - 550 T | ecosystem: Environmental > Terrestrial > Soil > Riparian zone > Trees stand | place... | reverse complement strand
TACTGGGCGGGGACGCTCCCCACCTGCCCGGTGGAGCCGGTGGCGCGGGTGGCGGCGCTGTCGCGGGCGGCGCTGCGCGAGCGCGCCTACGAGCGCGGCGCCGACGCCGTGGTGGACGGGCGGATGCAGTCGCGCACCACCGAGCGCGCGATGGTCCGCGGCCGCGGCACGCTCCCCATGGTGAGCTACGTGTACTACGGCGTGGCCGTGCGCCTCGGCGCCAAGTGCCTCCCCTGACCGCGACCGTCCGGCCCGGGAGGCACGACGCCTCCCGGCGCCCACCGCACCGACCGATCCCGAACCGACCCGTGATGAGAACGCCCCACCGTTTCGCCCTGGCCGCGGCGCTGCTCGCCGCGGCCGCGCTCGCCTGCGCCGGCCCCGCCGCGGCGCAGCGGCAGGTCCGCATCAACCCGCTCTACCCGCTGCCGACGTCGAACCCGACGGTGTTCCCCGGCGACTCGTCGGGGCTGCGCTTCCGGCTGGACCAGGTGATCGGGAGCAGCGGGGTGGCGGCCACGCCCGCGCGCGCCACCGGCCGCCTGCTCACCGCCGCCGAGTCGGCGCGGCTGCTGGGGCGCCTGGCGCCGCTGCGGCCGGTGGAGACGGCGGCCGACTCCTTCCACTTCCCCGCGCAGACGCTGGCGCCGCCGCGCGCCGGCCGCGTGGTCGCCGCCGCCTTCCCCGCGCGCGACAGCGTGGGCATGGGCCGGCCGGTGAGCGGCGCGCCCGCCGTGGCGCCACTGATGGTGACCCGCCGGGCGCCGGAGGGCGAGGTGACGGTCGGCGCGGAGGTGACCATCACCTTCTCGCAGCCGATGGTGGCGCTGGGAAGCGTGAGCGACGTGGCCGCGCAGGCGATCCCCGCGCGCATCACCCCCGCGGCGCCGGGGCGGTGGCGCTGGATCGACGTGCAGACGCTCAAGTTCGAGCCGCAGGGGCGGCTGCCGATGGCCACGGTGTACACGGTGGAGATCCCCGCGGGGACCCGGGGCACCTCCGGCGCGCCCCTCGCCGAGACGATCCGCTGGACCTTTTCCACCCCGGCGGCGATGGCGGTGGGCGCGCTGCCGCAGGGCGCGCCCACGCGGCTCACGCCGGTGATGGGGATCGTGTTCGACCAGCGGGTGGACCCCGCGGCGGTGCTGCGCACCATCCGCGTCCGCACCGGGAACGTGGTGCACCCGGTCCGGCTGGCCACCGCCGCCGAGGTGGCGGCGGAGGACGGGCTGCGCGCCACGCTGGCCAGCCATCCGGCCGGGCGCTCGGTGGCGTTCCGCACGGTGGCCCCGCTTCCCCGCAACGCCCAGGTGCGCGTGAGCGTGGGCCCCGGCACCCCGTCGGCCGAGGGGCCGCGGGTGACCGACCTCGAGCAGTTCTGGGAGTTCCGCACCTACGGTCCGCTGCGCATCACGGGCAAGTACTGCTCGTGCCGGCCGGGCGACGGCATCCACGTGAACCTGAGCAACACGCTCGACGAGCAGGCGTTCAACGAGCGGATGGTGACGGTGGAGCCCGCCATCCCCGGCTTCCACGCCTTCGCCAGCGGCAGCGCGATCTTCATCCGCGGCGACACGCGCGCCAGCACGCGCTACACGGTGCGCATCAGCCCCGCGCTGCGCGACGAGTTCGGGCAGACGCTGGGCGCCTCGGCGCCGCAGGTCTTCGACGTGGGGCTGCCCTACGCCAACCTCGACGGGCCCGAGGGGATGATCGTGCTGGACCCGGTGGGCGAGCCCTCCATCGCCGTGACCACGCAGGGGCACGCGCGGCTGCGGCTGCGGCTGCAGCGGGTGGAGCCGGGCGACTGGGCGCGCTTCGGCTCGGTCCGCCGCCGCAACGAACCGGTTTCCCTCCCCGGCCGCACCGTGCACGAGCGCGTCATCACCCTCGACCCGCCGCTGGGCGAGGGTCGAGAGGTGCGGATCGACCTGTCGCCCGCGCTGACGAACGGTCTCGGCCAGGTGCTGGTGGCGGTGGAGGCGCTGGACGGGGGATCGAAGGAGGAGCGCGAGCAGGCGGTGTACGCCTGGGTGCAGGCCACGCGCATCGGCGTGACCGCCATGGCCGACCAGCAGGAGATGCTGGCCTGGGCCACCTCGCTGGTGGACGGCTCGCCCGTGGCCGGCGCCGAGGTGCGGATGGAGGGGAACGGGGCCCAGCCGGCCGCGGGCACCACCGACGCGCGGGGGACGGCCACCCTGGCGCTCCCCGCGACCGACCGGGAGAACGCGCTGCTGGTGGTGCGCAGCGGCGCCGACGTGGCGCTCCTCCCCCGGCAGTACGGCCGCTGGTCGCGTACCACCCCGGCGCCGTCGGCGGCGTGGCACACCTTCACCGACCGCAACCTGTACCGCCCGGGCGAGACGGTGCGCTTCAAGGGGTGGGTGCGCCGGGTGGAGCGGACCCGGGGCGGCGGCCTGGCGCTGCTGCAGCCCAACACGTCGGACAGCGTGGCGTGGACGGCGTACGACGCGCGGCGCAACCGCATCGCGGGGGGGACGGCGGCGCTCACCGCGCTGGGCGGCTTCGACGCCAGCTTCGCCATCCCCGCGGGCGCCAACCTGGGCGGGTCGTACGTGGAGATCACCCTGCCGCGCGCCGAGGGCGGGCTGGACGGGCGCCGCGCGGTGCTGAGCTACTCGGTGCAGGAGTTCCGGCGCCCCGAGTACACGGTGAGCGCCGCCGTGTCGGACGGGCCGCACTTCCTGGGCGGGAGCGCCGAGGTCACCGTGCGCGCCGCGTACTTCGCCGGCGGGCCGCTGGCCGCCGCGCCGGTGCACTGGACCGTGACCGCCTCCCCCGGCTCGTACACGCCGCCGGGGTGGGACGAGTGGACCTTCGGGGTGAGCGGGGGATGGATGCGCAACGCGCGCCTCCGCCCGGACGGGAGAACGCGCCGGCAGAGCTTCGACGGCTCCACCAACGCCCAGGGCGAGAACTCGCTGCGCATCGCCTTCACCGGCGCCGAGCCGCCGCGGCCGTACACGGTGCGCGCCGAGGCCACGGTGATGGACGTCAACCGGCAGACCTGGTCGGCGTCGGCCGGGCTGCTGGTGCACCCCGCGGCGGTCTACGCGGGCGTGCGGACGCGGCGCGCCTGGCTCTCGGTGGGCGATTCGATCGACCTGGACCTGGTGGCGGTGGACGTGGACGGCCGGCCGGTGCCCGGGCGCACGCTGGAGGTGCGCGCGGTGCGGCACGTCTGGCGGCAGGTGCAGGGCTCGTGGACGCAGGCCGAGGAGAGCGCCGGCGCCTGCACGCGGGTGAGCGAGCCGCAGCCGGTGCGCTGCGTCTTCTCCGTGCCGGTGAGCGGGCGCTACGAGGTGGAGGCCACCGTCACCGACGCGCAGGGGCGGCCGAACCACACCTCGCTCTCCCTCTGGGTGACGGGGCCGGGGCGGATGGCCGCGGGGCCCGACGAGGGCGGCGAGCGCAGCGTGGAGCTGGTCCCCGACCGCAAGACGTACGCGCCGGGCGACACCGCGCGGATCCTGGTGCGCACCGGCTTCTCGCCCTCGGTGGGGCTGCTGACCACGCGGGTGCACGGGCTGGTTTCCGTCCGCGAGGTGCGGCTGCAGGGCCCGACGACGACGCTGGCGGTGCCGATCACCGAGCGCGACATCCCCAACGTGAACGTGCAGCTGGACCTGGTGGGCGCGGCGGACGGGCGGCGCGGCGAGGCGGCGCGCGGGGTGCTCTACGCCACCGGCACCGTGGGGCTGTCGGTGCCGCCGGCGTCGCGCACGCTGACGGTGACGCCGCTCCCGCGCGACAGCTCGCTCGCGCCCGACGCCGCCACCGAGGTGGGGGTGGAGGTGCGCGACGCGGCCGGGCGGCCGGTGGCCGGCGCCGAGGTGGCGCTGGTGGTGGTGGACGAGGCGGTGCTGGCGCTGAGCGGCTACCGCATCGGCGACCCGCTGGCGGCGTTCTACCGGCACCGCGACCCGGGGGTGTACCAGGTGAACCTGCGCGACCACGTGCGGGTGGTGGCGCCCGACTGGGCCCCCGAGCCGCACACGCTGGTGGGCCGGGTGGTGGACGCGCGCAACGGCGGCTACCTGGCCGGCGCCGAGCTGGTGCTGGACGGCGGGCGCGACACCACGCGCACCGACGACGCCGGCCGCTTCCGCATCACCGGCGTGGCGGCGGGCACGCACCGGCTCGAGGTGTCGATGCCGGGGTACCGCGCCGCGCGGGTGACCGCCGCGGTGGCGGGCGAGCAGGCGCCGGCGCCACTGCGCGTGTCGCTGGTGCCCGAGGTGCTGGCCGAGGTCGCGGCCTTCATCGGCAACGGCAGGGCGGGCATCCAGCTCCGCGGCGTGTCGGACGCGAGTGAGATGCAGGGGATCGTGGCGCCTTCGATGGCGGCGCCGCCGCCCCCGCCCCCGCCGCCGCCCGTGGCCGCCGCGCCGGATGGCGAGGCCGGGGCGGCGCCGATCGCCATCCGCACCAACTTCGACCCGCTGGCGCTGTTCGCGCCGGTGGTGCGCACCGACGCGAACGGCCGCGCCACGGTGCCGTTCACGCTCCCCAGCAACCTCACCCGCTACCGCGTGACCGCGGTGGCGGTGGAGGGCGGCACCCGCTACGGCCTGGGCGAGAGCGGGATCACCGCGCGGCAGCCGCTGATGGTGCGGCCCTCCGCCCCGCGCTTCCTGAACTGGGGCGACCGCTTCGAGCTGCCGGTGGTGGTGCAGAACCAGACCGGCGCGCCGCTGGAGGTGGACGTGGCCGCGCGCGGGACCGGGGTGAACGTGACCGAGACGGGGTGGCGGGTGACGGTGCCCGCGCACGACCGGGTGGAGGTGCGCTTGGCCGCCGAGGCGCAGCGCGCCGGCCCCGCGCGGGTGCAGGTGGGGATCGCGGGGGCCGGGCTGGCCGACGCGGCCGAGATCTCGCTCCCCGTCTACACGCCGGCCACCGCGGAGGCGTTCGCGACGTACGGCACCTTCACCGGCGACAGCGCGGTCACGCTGCCGCTGCGGGTGCCGGGCGACGCCATCCCCGGGTTCGGCGGGCTGGAGGTGTCGGCCAGCTCCACGGCGCTGCACGAGTTGACCGACGCGCTGATCTACCTGGTGCGCTACCCCTTCGAGTGCGCGGAGCAGATCGCCTCGCGGATGCTGGGGGTGGTGGCGCTGCGCGACGTGCTCACCGCCTTCAAGGCCGACGAGCTGCCGCCGCCCGAGCAGCTCCGGGCGTCGGTGGACCGCGACGTCCGCGACCTGGCGGGGCGGCAGAACCCCGACGGCGGCTTCGGCTTCTGGAAGCGCGGCGACCCCTCGTACCCCTACGTGAGCATCCACGCGGCGCACGCGCTGCAGCGGGCGCGCGAGAAGGGGTACACGGTGCCGCCCGAGGTGTACGACCGCGCCCTGGGCTACGTGCGCGCGGTGCCCGGCAACCTGCCGTCGACGTACCCGGCCGACGTGCGGCGGGCGCTGCACGCGTACGCGATCTACGTCCGCGCGCGGATGGGCGACGCCAGCGCCCGCTCGGACGCGCGGCGCTGGGTGGAGCGCACCCCGCGCGACTCGGTGAAGGTGGAGGAGGCCGCGTGGCTGATCACCGCCACCGGCACCGACGCGTCGCTGGCCGACGTGCGCACCACGCTGCTGCGGATCATCGACAACCGCGCGACGGAGACGGCGTCGACAGCGACTTTCGCCACGCGCTACACCGAGGGCGAGCTGCTCCTGCTGCACAGCGAGCGTCGGACGGACGGCGTGGTGCTGGAGGCGCTGGTGGGGGCGCAGCCCGACAACCCGCTGATCCCCAAGGTCGTCCGCGGCCTGCTGGGGCACCGGGTGCGGGGACGGTGGGACAACACGCAGGAGAACGCCTGGGTGCTGCTGGGGCTGGACCGCTACTTCCACGCGTTCGAAGGGCAGACGCCCGAGTTCGTGGCCCGCGTGTGGCTGGGCGAGCGCTTCGCGGGGAGCCACGCCTTCAACGGCCGGCAGGTGGACCGCTGGCAGCTGTCGGCGCCGATGCGGGTGCTGCAGGAGCAGCGGCCGGAGAGCATCACCGTGGGCAAGGAGGGCCCGGGGCGCATCTACTACCGCGCCGGGCTGCGCTACGCCCCGCGCGACCTGGACCTGCTGCCGCTGGACGCGGGCTTCCGGGTGAGCCGCACCTACCAGGCGGTGGACGACCCGCGCGACGTGGTGCTGGGCGCCGACGGGCAGTGGCGGGTGAAGGCCGGGGCGCGGGTGCGGGTGACGGTGACCATGACGGCGCCCTCGCGGCGCGTGCACGTGGCGCTGGTGGACCCGCTCCCCGCCGGCTTCGAGCCGGTGAACCCCGCGCTGCAGGGCTCGCAGCAGACCCCGCCCGACGGGGCCGCCACGCCGGGTGGACGGGGGATGGACTACGGCTGGTGGTGGCGCGCGTACTGGTACCAGCACCAGAACCTGCGCGACGACCGCGCCGAGGCGTTCACCTCGCTGCTGCCGGCGGGGACGTACACCTACCAGTACGTGGCGCGGGCCACCACCCCCGGCCGCTTCATCGTCCCCCCGCCGCGGGCGGAGGAGATGTACAGCCCCGAGACCTTCGGCCGCGGCAAGACCGAGCGCGTGACCGTGGTGCCGGCGGACCAGCAGTAGGGGGGTTGATCGGGGGATGATCGGCGGATGGCGATGCCGGTCGTAGGAGGAACGAGCGGGGGCCGGTGGAGCGATCCACCGGCCCTTCGCGTTTCCGATGGCTCGTAGGCCCCCACCCCGCGCGAGGCTTCGCCCGCGCTGCCCCTCCCCCCAAAACGGCCGCAAAACGGCCGGGGGCGGGGCGGTTCGTTACGCCTGCGGGCGGGTTTGCGTAGGCAGGTTCGGCGTGCCGGGTGGCGGGCGGGGCGGATGTTGGCGGTGGGGAAAGGAACTGCGGAATGTGACCCCGTCGTTTGCTAAACCAGCCCCTCGCTACAGCTTAGGCGCGCCGGATGCGTGAGGGATGCGCGCCCGGAGGGCCGGGAACGCGGCGGCCCGCCCGCGCCGTCACCTCCGTCGAGATGAAGCAGGGGCGGGCCGCCGTGGGCCCGGCGCGGTTGGCAACAGTCGTATCGTTGCCTACCGCGCGCGCAGCCCGGTTCGGCGCCTAAGCGCCGAACACGCCCAATCAGGCTGTTGAGTCTACCTGCTGATTCGAAGCGATCAGTGAACGGGATCGCCCAGGCGGTTGCGGACTTCCTGCAGGATCCGCCGCGGGTCGCACGGCTTGGTGAGATACCCGTCGCACCCGGCGTCCACCGCGCGCCGCCCCACCGAGCCGTACGGGTGCGCGGTGATGATCAGCACCGGGATCGCGCCCGTCTCGGGGTCGCGCTTGAGCGCCTCGGTGGCGCGGATGCCATCCATCCCCGGCATCGAGATGTCCATCAGGATCAGGTCGGGGTGCGTCTCGCGCGCGGCGCGCAGGCCGTCCACGCCGTTGTCGGCGGCGAGCACGCGGTAGCCGTGGTGGTGCAGGTACATCGCGTTGATCGCCCGCATCTCCATCTGGTCCTCCACGATGAGCACCGTCTTCGCCTCGACGGGCTGCTCGAATGCCTGGTACATACTGCGGTCCTCGCTGCTGGATGGGTCCACGGCCGGGCAACTGCGTTCCTCCGGGTGTCGACGCGCGGGCGAGCGGCGGAAGCGGAGCTCCGTGCCGTAGTCGCCCGATGCGCGCCGTTGGGGACTGAAGAGCGTGTTGCAGTTGGGTGTGTGTCCGTTGTACTGAGACAACTTACACGAGTTCCATCCGGCAGGCTACTCCCTGGCCGCGCGCTCGGTGACGCTGACGGCGGGGTCGAGCTGGTCGACCTCTTCGTGGCCGCCGTCGTCCCAGCGCACCACGGCGTACAGCGCGTACGCCTCCAGCACGCTGCCGACGCGGCCGGCGACGTGCTCCACCAGGTCGCCGGGCTGGAGGAAGTGGCGCGACTCGGATTGGATGCTCACGGACGTCCGGGTTGGGGTGCGAGGGGGCGATCCCTTCAACTTGACGCATGCTCCCGCCACGGGGCAACTTCCCCCGCCGTCCATCGTCCCAGCACCGACCGCAATGCGCCGCCCGTGAGCACGCCCGAGCCCCAGACCGTCGTCATCGAGTCGCCCCGCCTCCTCATTCGCGCCCTGCGGCCGGGCGACGAGGCGCGCCTGCAGGCCGTGTTCGCCGCCGCGCCCGACTGGCACCTGGCCACCGGCCGCCCCGAGGATCCGAACGCCGCCGCGCACGAGATCGCCGGCTCGGCCGCCGACCCCGGCCGCGCCGTCGCGGTTCTGACGCTGCGCGAGGGGGGCGAGGACGTCGGCGCGATCGGCTGGTGGCTGAACCGGCCGGAGCCGGGGATGGCGCTGCTGGGCACGCTGGTGGTCGCGTCCGCCCACCGGGGCCAGGGGCTGGCCCGCGAGGCGCTGGACGCGCTGGAGGCGTGGCTGTCCGCCGCCGGCGTCGCCGAGCTGCGCACGGCGTTCCCGCGCCGCCTCTTCCCCCTCCATTCGCTGGTCAAGTCGTTGGGATTCCTGGAGATGAGCATCGCCGAGCACCAGAAGCTGGGGCTCCCCGGCGCCGGCACCGCGCTCTGGCAGAAGGCGCTGGGGCCGCGATGAAGGCGGTCACCACCTTCCCGCTCCCCGACGCGGCGATCGCGCTCCTCTCCGAGGTCGCCGCCGTCGCGGGCCCGGACGGCTGGCAGGGCGAGCTGGCGGACGCGGACGCGCTCCTCTGCCTGCTCACCGACCGCGTGGACGCGGCACTGCTGGCGCGGGCGCCGCGGCTGCGCGTGGTCGCCAACGCCGTGGTGGGCTACGAGCACGTGGACCGCGAGGCGTGCGCCGCCCGCGGCATCGTCGTCACCAACACGCCGGACGTGCTGACGGAGGCCACGGCGGACTTGGCGTGGGCGCTGATCCTGGCGACGGTGCGCCGCCTGCCGCAGGCGGAGCGCAGCCTGCGCGCGGGCGAGTTCCACGGCTGGGGCTTCTGGGACTACCTGGGCGGCGACCTGAACGGCGCCACGCTGGGGATCTACGGGATGGGGCGGATCGGGCGGGCGGTGGCGCGGCGCGCGGGCGGCTTCGGGATGCGCGTGGTCTACCACTCGCGCACCCCGCTCTCCGCCGCGGACGAGGCGTCGCTCGGCGCCGCCCGCGTCTCCTTCGACGAGCTGCTGGCGGCGAGCGACGTGCTGACGCTGCACGCGCCGGCGACCGCGGAGACCCGCCACGCCTTCAACGGCCCCGCGCTGCGGCGGATGAAGCCGGGGAGCTACCTGGTGAACACCGCGCGCGGGCCGCTGGTGGACGAGGCCGCGCTGGCCGACGTCCTTCGCGACGGGCCGCTGGCCGGCGCCGGGCTGGACGTGTACGAGCGCGAGCCGGAGATCCACCCCGCCCTCCTGGACCTCCCCAACGCCGTCCTCCTCCCGCACGTGGGCTCGGCCACGCGCGACACGCGCACGCGCATGGCCATGCTGGCCGCCCGCAACGCGCACGCGGTGCTCTCCGGCCGCCCGCCGCTCACCCCGGTGCCCGCGTGAGCCTCCGCGACGACGCGCGCCGCATCGCCCACGGCGCCATCGCCGCCGCCGACCCGCGCGAGGCGGTGCGCCGCGCGCTGCGGGTGGAGGGCGGCGCGCTGGTGATCGGGGCTTCGGGAGACGAGGAGCGGGTGGCGCTGGACGGGGTCGACCACATCCTCGTGATCGGGGCCGGGAAGGCGGCGGTGGGGATGGCGCGCGGCGCCCACGACGTGCTGGGCGACCGCATCGCCGGGGGGACGGTAACGACGCGCGACGGCTACGGCGGCGAGGTCGCGGGGATGTACGTGTGGGAGGCGGCGCACCCGGTGCCCGACACGCGCGGGCTGGCCGGCGCGGCGGACGCGCTGGCGTGCGCCCGGGCAGCCGGGGCGCGCGACCTGGTGCTGTGCCTCCTCTCCGGCGGCGCGTCGGCGCTGTGGCCGGCGCCGGTGCGCGGCGTGTCGCTCACCGACCTGCGCGCGCTGACGGACGCGCTCCTCCGCGCGGGCGCCACCATCCGCGAGGTCAACACCGTGCGCAAGCACCTGTCGCGCATCGGCGGGGGATGGCTGGCGCGGGCTGCGTACCCGGCGCGGGTGGTGACGCTGGTGGTGTCGGACGTCGTGGGCTCGCCGCTGGACGTGATCGCGAGCGGGCCGACGGTGCCCGACCCCACCACCTTCGCCGACGCGCTCGGCGTCCTCGGCGCGCACGAGCTCTCCGCGCCGCCCGCCGCGCTCCGCCACCTGCAGGCAGGCGCCGCCGGCGAGGCGGCCGAGACGCCGAAGCCGGGCGACGCCGCGTTCGAGCGCGTCTCCGCCCACGTCGTCGCCGCCACCGCCGACGCCCTCCGCGGCGCCTCGGCCGAGGCGGAGCGGCTGGGCTACCGTGCCGAGATCCTGGCCGACGACATGGAGGGCGAGGCGCGCGAGGTGGCGCGCGCCATCGCCCGCGAGGCGATCGACCGCCGCCGTGCGCTCGTGGCCGGGGACGCGCCGCTGGCCCTGCTGCTGGGTGGGGAGACGACGGTGACGGTGCGCGGCCGTGGCCTCGGCGGCCGCAACCAGGAGCTGGCGCTGGCGCTCGCCGTGGAGCTGGAGGGCCGCGGTGGCATCGTGGCCGCCGCGCTGGGAACGGACGGCACCGACGGCCCCACCACCGCCGCCGGCGCCATCGTGGACGGCGAGACGATCAGCCGCGGAACGGAGGCGGGGCTGGACGCCCGCGACCACCTCGCCCGCAACGACTCGCACCCCTACCTCCGCGCCACCGCCGACCTGCTGGTCACCGGCCCCACCGGCACGAACGTCTGCGACGTGGTGGTGATCCTGCTGGAGGGGGGCGAAAGCTGACGATCGTAGAAGGATGATGGAGAAAGGGCGAGGCTCGGCAGCCTCGCCCTTTCGTGTTCGCGAATTCGAGTGATTGATACGGATCCCACGAACTCCGTTCCGCGAGCGGTTTGCGTGAGGGATTCGCGCCCGGAGGGCCGAGACGCCGGCGCGCCCGCGTCGGTCGCCGCGGGAACGAGCGGGGCCGTGGCGCGACGGCGGCCCGGCGCCGTTGGCAACGGCGGTATCGTTGCCTACGGCGCGCGAAGCCCGGCCCGGAGCGCAGCGGAGGGACACGCCCGCATCCCGCTCTTCCGTCTCAGTCCCCGGCACGAACTTCCCGCACTCCGTATGATACCGATGTCGAGATTGATTGTGCAAACCCGGGGATGTCATCCTGAGCGGCGCCGCTGGACCGACTTTTCACGAGCACCGGTGCGCGGCGGCGCCCGAAGGATCTAAACCATCAGTCCGAGCGACAGGCGGCCTGTCGCTCGGAGGCCGAGTTTAGATCCTTCGGCCTGCGATCGACCGTTCATTCCGCGATGGCGGTTTGGTCGGCCTCAGCTCGACTTTGGCCTTTTCGAAGGCAAAAGTGCATATTGTGAACGGTGCCCCCACACCCCAACCCTTGGGGTGTACTGTCGAATGTGCGCCAGCCGATCCGAGC
>Ga0190275_10003287_pt1 | contig 11511 bp, 10 predicted proteins | sample Popmic550T_FD_133745 | JGI IMG/M metagenome (GOLD analysis project Ga0190275, IMG submission 133745) | Populus adjacent soil microbial communities from riparian zone of Yellowstone River, Montana, USA - 550 T | ecosystem: Environmental > Terrestrial > Soil > Riparian zone > Trees stand | place... | reverse complement strand
CGGCCCCGGCGGCCTCGGCGAGCTGTCCGGGATGACGCCGGCCGACGCGGTGGTGCAGTCGGTGACCTTCCCCGACCTGGCCGACCCGCGCCCGGCCGACGCTGGCGCGGACGTGGAGCAGGTGGCCCGCCCCGCGGGGCGGTGACGCCGCTACTTCGGGTCATCCTTTCGCACCGGGAACATCTCTTCGATCTGCTTCCACCGGGCCTCCGCGGCCGCCTTCCGGCGGGCCCGCTCGGCCTCGTCGCCGGCCCGGTCGTTCGGGTGAAGATCCCGCACCGCCTGCTCCACGTCCGCCCGCGAGTAGCGCTCCTGCCGGGCGACGGCGCCCGCGGCGTCGAACACGGTGACCACGAACCGGTCGTCGCCCGGCCGGGCGCGGTCGGCGTGGACCTCCATGACCACCCGCCCGCCGGCGAACGCCTTCTCGCTCCGCAGGGTGAAAGTGTCCACCCCGGCCTGGTAGGCGTGGGTGCCGACGAGGGCGTCGAGCCAGCGGTTGCGGTCGTACTTGCCGACGGGGGTGAGGGCGGCGTCCCAGGCGGCATCGACGTCCTTCTGGGCCTGGTCGTCGAGCCGGGCCGGCATCGGCTGGTGGAGGGGGCCGCACCCGGCGGCCGCGAGCACCGCGGCCAGGAACGCGTACCGCATGGGAGGTCGCTCGGACGAGGTGCGGGCGATTCACCCGTCACGATCCCGGGCCGGAGCCGATATTCCCGGGCGAGCGCGGGTAGAACGACCCTCGTCCCGCGCCGCGGAGGGCCGCCGATGCCGTCCCCGGGAATGAACCCGTACCTCGAGCAGCCGGGCTCGTGGCACGACTTCCACAACACATTCCTGGTGACGATGCGGGAGCTGCTGACCCCGCAGCTCTTGCCCCGGTACGTCGTCCGGGTCGAGGAGCACGTCTACATCCACGACATCGACGACGGCCGCTCGCTACTCGGCCGGCCGGACGTGACGATCGCCTCGGCCCGGAACCCGTTCCCGGTCGGCGGCGGCACGGCCACGGCCGAACTCGTCGCGCCGGCCGCGGTCCGCATTACCGCCCCCGTTCGCGACGAGGAACACTCCGTCTACCTGGAAGTCCGCGACCGGGTCGGCGGCGAGGTGGTGACGACGATCAAGCTGTTGAGCCCGTCGAACAAGGAGCGGGGCGCCGACCGCGACGCCTACCTGGCGAAGGTCCGCCGCATCCTGGACTCGCCGGCGAACCTGGTCGAGATCGACCTGCTCCGCGGCGGCCCGCGGATGCCGTGGGGCGATCTGCCGGCGTGCGACTACTACGCCGTGGTAAGCCGGGCCGAGACCCGCCCGCACGCGGACGTGTGGCCGGTCGGCCTGCGGGAGCCGCTGCCGCGCATCCCGATTCCCGTCCGGGCCGGCGAGCCGGCCGCGACGATCGACCTCCAGGCGCTGCTCCACCGGGTCTACGACGGGGCCGGGTTCGGGTACTCGATCTACGAGGAGAAGCCCGTCCCCCGGCTCGCGCCGGACGACGCCGCGTGGGCGGCGCAGTTCGTCCCGGATCAGCGCCCACCCGGCGGGGCGTAGCGCGCCAGCCAGCCGAACACCTCGCGGTGCCAGTACGCGCCGTTCTTCGGCTTCAGCACCCAGTGCCCCTCGTCGGGGAAGTTCACGAACCGCGACGGCACGCCCTGCCGCTGCAGCGCGCTGAACAGCTCGTGCCCCTGGCCGATCGGGCAGCGGAAGTCCAGGTCGTTGTGGATCACCAGCATCGGCGTCTTGTACTTCGCCAGCTCCCCGGCGCGGACGTGCGGGCTGAACTCGCGGTACTTCCCCGGCACCTGCCACGGCAGCCCGCCGTGCTCGTGCTCGTCGAACCACAGCTCGTCCGTCGTCCCCCACATGCTCTCGAAGTTCCACACCGAGCAGTGCGTGATCAGGCACTTGAACCGCTTGCTGATGTCGTTCACCGCGAACCAGTTCATCATGTACCCGCCGAAGCTCGCCCCCGCCGACGCCATCCGCTCCTTGTCCACGTAGGGCTGCTTCTCCACCCAGTCGAGGCCGGCGACGAGGTCGCGGTAGCACTTGCCGCCCCAGTCGCCGCTGATCTCGTCCACGAACGACTGGCTGAACCCGGTGGACCCGCGCGGGTTCGGCAGCACCACGACGTACCCCTGCGCCGCCCACAGCGACGGGTTCCAGCGGAAGCTCCACGCGTCCTCCCACGCCCCCTGAGGCCCGCCGTGGACGAGGTACACTACCGGCCACTTCTTGTTCGAGTCGAAGCCCGGCGGCTTCAGCACCCACATCTGCATCCCCCGTCCGCCCTCCACCGCGATGGTGACCGACTCCGGCCGCGGCAGGTCGAGCTGCGCGAGGAGCGCTTCGTTGGCGCGGCTGAGCGACGGACCCCCGACCGCATCGGGGATGCCGTTCCGGCTGACCGAGAGTGCGACCTCGGCCGGGGCGTTCATCTTGGCGTGCAGGTACGTCATGCGGGTCGCGTCGCGGGACACCGACAGCCCCGAGCACTGGCCGGACGGTTGGGAGACCGGGATTTGCCCCGGGTCGGCGAGTCGGACCTGGCCGATGTTCACCTCCCCGCGGTAGTCGCGGGTCACCCACAGGGCGTCGCCCCCGAGCCCCCACACGAACTCGTTCACCGAGTTGTCGGGGGCGGCGGTCACGTTCTTCGGCTCGCCCGTCGGCGTGCCGTCGGCCGCCACGTCCGCCACGAACACGTCCCACTCGTCCGCCTCGTACCCGGCCTTCTTCTGCGCCCGCCACGCCAGCTTCTTGCCGTCCGGGCTGAACCGCGGCTGGCCGTCCGCGGCTAGGTTCGCCGTCGTCAGCGTCGCCCATGCGGTATTCGTGTTGCCGATGTCCACGCGGCACAGGTCGTAGTTGGTGCTCCAGGCCTCGTCCTTCGCCGGCACCGCGGTGAAGACGAGGTGCCGGCTGTCGGGCGTGAACGTGAAGTCCTCGGTGCCGCTGAACGTCATGCTCGTCGGGTAGGCGTCGCGGTCGCCGGGCGTCACGTCGCGCGGCTTGAACGCCGCGTCCGGGCTCGCGGGCGACTCGTGCGGCAGGTACTTCACCCGCTGCACGAACAGGTGCTGCCGCTTGTCGCCGACGTACTCGTCCCAGTGGCGGTAGAACAGTTTGGTGAACACCTTGGCCTTCACCGGATTCTTCTCGGCCGCCTCATCCTTCGCCTTGTTCTTCGCGTCGCTCTCGGCGAACGGCAGCGTGCTGAACTCCGGGTGCACCGCCGACACGAACGCCACGTGCGAGCCGTCCGGCGACCAGACGCCGGTCGCGGCGCCGGTGCTGACCTCGGTCAGCTGCTTCGGCTCGCCGCCGGCCGCGGGGACGGTCCACAGCTGCGAACTGCCGGAGCGCGTGGACTCGAACAGGATGGTCTTGCCGTCCGGGCTCCAGCGCGGGGCGGCGTCGCGCTTCCCCTTCGGGTCGGTGAGTTGCTTCGGCGGCGTCTTGCCGTCGGTCGCGGCGACCCACAGTGCCGTCGTGCTCTTGTTCGCTTCGAGGCTGACGGTGCCGACCTGGTAGGCGACGTGCTTGCCGTCGGGGCTGATCTGCGGGGCGGCGACGCGCTTGAAGGCGTAGAGGTCGTCGACCGTCATCGGCCGCTTGTTCTGGGCGGCCGCGGGCGCGGCGGCGAGCAGGACGACGGCCGCGACGTGGAAGGCACGCATGAGGCGCTCCGGGTGCGGAGAGGGGTTCCGACAGGATACGCGACCGTCACTCGACCGTCGCCCGCCCCGCGTCCAGGCGCAGCGTGCGTGTCACCGTGCGCGGCAGCTCCGGCGGGTGGTGGCTCACGAACAACAACGTTTGATCGGCGCCGAGGTTGGCGTCGAGCCAGTCGCGGCAGCGCCGAACCGTGTCCGCGTCGAAGCCCTGGAACGGCTCGTCGAGGATGAGCAGCCGCGGCCGCTTCACCAGCGCGCGGGCCAGCAGCACCAGCTTCTGCTCGCCGGTCGAGAGCTGCCGGAACGGTCGGTCGCGCAGGGCCGACAGCCCGAAGTCGGCGAACAGCCCGGCCGCCGTCGCGTCCTGCTCGGGCGTGGTGGCGTGGTCGGTGACGCCGTCGAAGAAGCCGGAGGCGGCGGCGCGTTCGGCCGTGAGCGGGCCGGTGAAGTACAGGTGGAACTCGGGCGACGTGAGGCCGACGGGGCGCTTCACGTCCCAGATGCGCTCGCCGGTGCCGCGGCGTCGGCCGAACAGCCGCACGTCGTTGGAGAACGCCTGCGGGTGGTCGCCGCACAGGAGGCTCAGCAGCGTCGTCTTGCCGCTGCCGTTCGGCCCCAGGACGGCCCACCTCTCGCCGGCGCGGACGGTCCAGGTGACGTCGTCGAGGAGCACACGGCCGCCGTGGCGGACGGTCACGTCGCGGAGCTCGATCACAGTGGACAGTGGACAGTGGGCAGTGGACAGTGAGGAACCGGCACCGGCGGGCGGCGTCGGCACTTCGCTCGTTCTCATCTGTCCACTGCCCACTGTCCACTGTCCACTCAGCGACAGCTGATTCGTGACCCACCCCGGCACCGCGTCCGCGGCGCAGACCAGAACCAGCCGCAGCCCCTCGCCGACCAGCCGGCCGAGGAACGCCGTCACGTCCTCCCGGCCGGCCGCGTCGAGGCCGAGGAAGGGGTCGTCGAGCACCAGCAGTTCGGGGTGCCCGAGCAGCGCCCGCGCGATCCGCGCCCGGCGCGTCTGGCCGTTCGACAGCGTGATGAACGGCTGGTCGAGCCGGTCCGCGAGGCCGAGCCGTGCGGCGACCGTGGCGACCTCGTCGGCCGGCGCCGGGCTGCCGCTGCGGAGGAACGTGCCGAGCGACAGCGGCTCGTCGGCGTCGGCGAACTCGAACCGCTGCTGGTAGTAGTGGCCGGCGTAGCTGAACAGCCGGCTGTTCTCCTGGAAGGGAACGTGCCGGGCCACGTCCGAGACGTACTTCACGTCGCGGCCGGCGGCGCGGAGGCGGTCGAGGAGCGGCCACGACAGCTCGCCGGCGCGCAGGTGAATGCGGCCGAGCAGGGCGTCGGCGAGGGTGGACTTGCCGCCGCCGACGGGGCCGGTGACGGCCCACGTCTCGCCCTCGCGGACGGTCCACGAGAAGTCGGTGAGGACGGCGGGGCCGCCGGGCCGGGCGACGGTGGCGCGGTCGAGGGTGAAGACGGGGGCGGTCATGCGGCCGGGCGGGTGATGCACCCGGGGCGTTGCCCCGGGCTATGTTGTCCCAACCCTTCGGGCTGAAGAGGGGCGGCCGGTTTTCAGGCCAACGGCCTGGGACAGGATAGCCCGGGGCAACGCCCCGGGGGCGGGATCGGTCACGTGAGCAGTTCCCCCGCCCCCTCGGCGAGGAGCATCGCGGCCAGCTCCTGACCCGTCGCCAGCGGCGCGTCGGCCGGGCCGGCGTGCGTCGCCGACACCTTCCGCCGGCCGTCCGGCGTCAACACCATGCCGCGGATCGTCAGCGTCCCGCCGTCAATGCTCGACGTGGTGCCGATCGGGACGAGGCAGCCGCCGCCGAGCGCCGCCAGCATGGCGCGCTCGGCGGTCACCCGCGCGAACGTGTCCGCGTCCGTCAGCGCCAGCACCGCGTCGATGGTGTCGGCGTCGTCGGAGCGGCACTCCAGGCCGATTGCGCCTTGCCCCACCGCGGGCAGCATCCACGTCGCGTCCAGCACCTCGGTGACGCGGTCGGCGAGCCCGAGCCGCACCAGCCCGGCCTCGGCCAGGATGATGGCGTCGAGGTCGTTCTCCTCCAGCTTCCGCAGCCGCGTCTCGACGTTGCCGCGCAGGTCGATCAGCGTCAGGTCGGGTCGCCGGTTCGCCAGCATCGCCCGCCGCCGCAGGCTGCTCGTCCCCACGACGGCGCCCTTCGGGAGCGCGTCGAAGCGGCGGTGCTTCACCGACACGAACGCGTCGCCGGTCGGCCCGCGCGGCGGCACCGCGACCAGTTCCAAACCCGGCACGGGGATTGTGGGCAAGTCCTTCAGGCTGTGAACGGCGGCGTCGGCGCGGTTGTCGCGGAGCGCCGTCTGGATGGCCTTCGTGAACACGCCGAACCCGCCCATCGCGGCCAGCGGCGTCGAGCGGTCGCGGTCGCCGTGCGTCTCGATGAGGACGAGCTCGACGGGCCGCGGGGCGGCGACGGGGCGGAGGCGGTCGGCGACGAAGTGCGCCTGCCACAGGGCGAGCGGGCTGCCGCGGGTGCCGAGACGGAGGGGTGAGTCGTTCATGCCGACGCTGTATTCCGGGCGCGGAGGTGGTCGCGCAGCCGGGCGACGGCTTCGGACCGGGGGACGGGGCCGGTTTCGAGCCGGGCCTTCGCCGCGGGGTCGCGGTCGGCGGCGTCCAGCGCGAACCACACCGGGCGCAGCCGGTCGGGGTCGTCGGCGGTGCGCGGGAACAGGTGCCAGTGCAGGTGCGGCACCTGGTTGCCGAGCAGCTCGTAGTTCAGCTTGTGCGGGCGGAAGCAGCCTTCGATGGCCTCCGCGAGCGTCGCCATCTCGTCGAGGAAGGCGGCCTGGCGCGGGCCGAGCTGGCTCAGTTCCGAGGCGTGGTCGCGACTGACGAGGACGCAGTAGCCGGGGTAGATTTGCCAGGGGCCGAGCACGGCGACGGAGTGCGGGAAGCGCCACACCACGTCCGCGGCGGGCCAACCCTCGGGGGCGGCGAGCTTCGCGCAGAACGGGCAGTCGGACGCGGCGGACATACCGAAAGCATAGCGACCGCGGCCCGGCGGTCAGCGCACGGCCTCGGCGCGGAGCTGCTGCACAGTGCGGATCACGCCGTCGAGTGTGGCCTGGTCGAGGGCGCCGTTCACCTTGCCGCGCGGGCGGCCGGCGGCGTCGAGGACGACGAGGTTCGGCTCGCCGGCGGTCAGGCCGAAGTGCGTCTTCATGGCGTCGGTGAAGTCGAGCCACACCGGCACGTCGGGGGCGCCCTTCGCAATTTGGGTGCGAATGACGCCCCTGATGGGGCCGGGCACCTTGCCGCAGCACGCCACCGGAATCACTTTCACGTCCGGCGCCGCTTTGCCCGGCGGCAGGCCGTCCAGCGCCACGACCGGCGCGGCCTGCGCCTTCGCGGGGGATTGGCCCTTCGCGGTGGGGTGCCAGCAGACGTGCAGCTGCTCGCCGAGCGCCTTGCATGCGTCGGTGCCGCGGCGGTCGCCGTAGACGAGGATCACGACCGACCCGCGGTACGCGGCGGGGTCGGCCTTGCGGTCGAACTGGTCCTCGAGCGCCAGGTCGGGCAGCGCCGCCGGCGGCTGCGCGACCGACACGCCGGCGAGAACGAACAGCGCGGCGGCGGTGAGACTGGTCGTGCGGGTCATGGTTGGTTCCCGTTGTGAATTCTTCCGCCGCTTGCGGCGTTGCAGGGCTCGGCTCGCTCGCCCTGCAACCCCGCGAGTGGCTCAACACCCGAGCCCTGCGGCCCGGCGGCGCTCGTCGGCGGTCAGCCGCCACACCGCCAGCGCCAGGAACGCCGCCGCGAACGCGGTCACGGCGCCGACGTACGGCAGCGCCTCGGCCAGCCCGCGGCCCTGCCACGTCACCCGGTCGAGGCCGCGCATCGCCCACGTCGTCGGCAGCGCCAGCGCCGCGTCGCGCACCCACTCCGGCAGCAGGAACGCCGGCACCCACAGGCCGCCCAGCATGCTCACGCCCAGGATCACCAGGATGCTCACGCTCCGCGCCCGCGCCTCGGTGCCGCCCACGGCCGCGACCAGCAGGCCCGTCGCCGCGGCGAGCCCGCACCCGGCCAGCGCCAGCAGCGCGAACCCGACCCACGACCCCGCCGCCGTCACCCCGAACGCCACCCGGCCGACGCCGAACGTCACCGCGACCATCAGCAGCGCCAGGCCGGCGGTGGCGAGCGCCTTCCCGGCCAGCACCGCGGCCAGCGGCACCGGCGCGGCGCGGACGCGCACCCACGCCCCGCGGCGGCGCTCGCGCAGGAGCAGCAGGCCGCTCTCCATGCCCCAGAACAGCAGGTATTGCAGCGTCATCCCGCAGAAGCTGTGCGTGTACGAGTCGAACCCGCCGGCCGCCCCGGCGACGCTCGTGGCCTCGGCGCGGAACGGCGGCTCGACCGGCGTACCATCGCCGAACCGGTCGCGGGCCAGCTTCCGCATCACGGTCTCGGTCAGCACGCCCTCGGCCCACTGGCGCTCGGCGGCGGTCGTGGGGTGGTGCAGGATCTCGACCGCCGGCCGGTCCACGCCCCACTCCGCGGCCTTCTGGAAGCCGACCGACAGCACGATCGCCACGCCCGGCCGACGATCCGCAACCGCAGCTTCGGCGGCGGCGCGGGTCATCTCCACGGCGCGGAGGCGCGGCGACGCCAACAGCTCGTCGGCCACGGCGCGCGCGAACGGGCCGTCGTCCTCGACCACGATCGCGACGGGGAGTTGGGGCGCGCCGCTGTCGGCGGTCGGGCGCGCGAAGACGAGGCCGAACGCGGACGCGAGGACGACCGGCACGACGAACGCGAGCGCGGCGGCGCGGCGGTCGGCCCAGAAGAGCCGCCAGTCCTTCCCGGCGATGGCGAGGATCAGGTTCGCGGTCACTGCCTCACCTTCTCGCTGCTCACGCCCCGGATGATCGAACTCCCCGGGCTGCGATACCCGTCCAAATCCAGCCCCTCGGCCAGCACCCGCGCCAGCGCCCGGCCGAGGTTCTCGGCGGTGTCGGCCGCCAGGCGCAGGCGGTTGCCGGTCACCTCCAGCTCGGCCACGCCGGCGAGCTCGCGGCGCAGGCTCTTTTCGAGGAAGCGCGGCACCGGCATCCGCAGGTGGGCGTACAGCACCTCGCGGCCGCGCGGCCGCAGCACGTCGCCGGGCTTGCCGCACGCCACCAGCCGGCCGGCGTCCAGCACCGCGACGCGGTCGCACGCCAGCTCCGCCTCGTCGGTGTGGTGCGTCGTGAACAGGACGGCGTGCCCCTCGTCGCGCAGCCGGGCCAGGTCGGCGAGGGCGGCGTCGCGGCTGGCGGGGTCGAGGGCCGCGGTCGGTTCGTCGAGTAGCAGCACGGCCGGGTCGTGGAGCAGGGCGGCGGCGAGGTTCACGCGCTGCCGCAGGCCGCCGGACAGCGTGCCGACGCGGTCGTGGGCGCGGTCCGTCAGGCCGACGCGCGACAGCCCGCGGGCGACGCGGCGGCGCAGCTCGCGGCCGCCGAGGCCGTACAGGCGGCCGAAGAACTCGAGGTTCTGCGCCGCGGTCAGTTCGTCGTAGGTGGCGCCGTCCTGCGGCACGAGGCCGACCTTCGCGGCGAACCCGTGCGGGTCGGCGGCGCGGTCGATGCCGCACGCGCTCACGCTCCCGGCGACCGGCGTGAGCACGCCGGCGGCGACGGCCAGGGTGGTGCTCTTGCCGGAGCCGTTCGGGCCGATCAGCGCCACCACTTCACCCGCGGCCACGTCCAGCGTCAGGCCGGCGACGGCGACGCGGTCGCCGTAGCGGGCGCGGACGGCCTGGAGGCGCAGGGCCGCGGTCATGCGGACTCCGGGGAAGGGACGGGCGGCGGGGAATAGCCGGGGGTCTGCGGGGGAACAAGCCCGGCTGCGGGATTCACCCGGAATTCGGCTCAAGTTCTCTTGCCCCGCGGCCGACGGGCGGGTATCCGGCGGCGAACCACGGAGGGGCGAGTATGGGCACCCGCGCGGGCGGCTGGCGGTGGGGCGGCGTCATCCCGGTGATCCTCGTGACGGCGGCGACCGCGGCCGCGCAGCCACCGGCCCCGGACGTCGGCAAGCGCGTCGCCGCCTTCATCCACGGCAACACCCCCGTCACCCGCGACGAGCTCGGCGAGTACCTCATCGCCCGCGGCGGCATGGACAAGATCGACCTCGTCGTCAACCGCAAGCTCGTCGAGATCGAGGCCGCCAAGCGCGGCATCTCCGTCACCGCCCTCGAGGTCGCCGCCGGCGTCAACGAGGACTTGCAGGCGGCCGGCCTCAACCGCGACGAGTTCGGGCGCGTCGTCCAGCAGCGGTACGGCAAGACGCTCTACGAGTGGGAGAACGACGTCGTCCGCCAGCGGCTGCTGATGAGCAAGATGACCCGCGAGCAGGTCAAGGTGACCGACGACGAGGTCCGCAAGGCGTTCGAGGCCAAGCACGGCGAGCGCCGCGAGGCGTTCGTCATCCAGTGGCCGAAGCAGCCGACGCCGCTCACCGAGGACGTGAAGAAGCTCGCCATCGAGAAGCAGGAGGAGTTCGAGAAGCTGGCCCTGAAGCAGCCGAACGACCTGGCCAAGAACGGCGGCCGCATCGCCCCCATCGGCCGGCACATCGACGGCGAAGACTCGCGCGTCGAGAAGGCGCTCTTCGAGCTGAAGAACCCCGGCGACGCGGTGTGGGTCGAGACCGAGACGATGAGCGTCTGCCTGCGGCTCATCCGCGTGGTGCCGCCGGACGCGGTGACGTTCGAGCAGGCCAGGGCCGCGGTCGAGAAGGACGTGTTCGACCGGAAGCTGAGCCGGATGCTGCCGGAGGTGTTCGCGCAGCTGCGCACCGCGGCCAACCCGCTGCTGACGCAGCACGTTCCCGAGCGGCCCGCCGCCCCGGGCGCCCCGCCGGCGCCGCGGGCGCAGCACCCCGACCCGAAGGTGCTGGCCGTGCTGTACGGCAACGTGCCGGTCACCCGCACCGACCTCGGCGAGTTCCTCATCGCCCGCGGCGGGTACGAGCGGCTCGAGTCGCTGCTGAACGTGAAGATCGTCAACGTCGAGGCGGCGAAGCGCGGCGTCGTCGCCACCCCGGAGGAGATTGAGGCGGCGCTCGGCGAGGACCTCAAGGGGCTGAAGATCGAGAAGGTCGACTTCGTCACGAAGGTGCTGCCGAGGGTGAAGAAGTCGCTGCCGGACTACTTGGAGGACGAGGTGCGGCCGCGGGTGCTGCTCGGCAAGATGTGCCCGCCGAAGGCGGCGGCGACGGACGACGAGCTGAAGAAGGCGTTCGAGCGGCACTACGGCGAGAAGCGGGCGGCGAGCATCATCATCTGGGGCAAGGGCGAGTTCCGCCGCGCCCAGAAGGAGTGGCTGGAGGCCCGCAAGGGGGAGGCCCAGTTCGACCGCGTGGCCCGGGCGCAGAACGACGGGAACCTGGCGGCGGGGGCCGGGAAGGTGGCGCCGATCGGCCGGCACGGCGACGCCCCGAACCCGCTCATCGAGAAGGTGGTGTTCCAGCTGGAGGTGGGCGAGCTGAGCCAGCTGTTCGACACGCCGGCCGGCATCCTGTGCGTGAAGTGTACCGGCATCATCCCGCCGACCCCCAACGTGGACTTCGCCACCGTGAAGCCGGCGCTGGAGAAGGAGGTGCTGGCGCGGCGGCAGACGCAGGAGGTGGCGGCGCTGTTCGCGCAGCTGAAGGCGGCGGCGAACCCGCAGCTGATCCTGCGCGGCCCGCCGACCGAGCAGGAGAACGCCGAGGGCGTGCGCCAAATCCTCAACCAGGCCGGGGTGACGCCGCCGAAGCAGTAATCCGTCGGGCGTTCGCCCAGAAGTCCGT
>Ga0190275_10003286_pt1 | contig 11516 bp, 9 predicted proteins | sample Popmic550T_FD_133745 | JGI IMG/M metagenome (GOLD analysis project Ga0190275, IMG submission 133745) | Populus adjacent soil microbial communities from riparian zone of Yellowstone River, Montana, USA - 550 T | ecosystem: Environmental > Terrestrial > Soil > Riparian zone > Trees stand | place... | reverse complement strand
CGCGAGGTCACACGCTGGCGCGAGTCCGACGTCTTCACCCCGCTCGAGCGCCGCGTGATGGAGTACGCCGAGGCGATGAGCCAGACCCCGTCCGGGGTCACCGACGAGCTTGTGGCGGCGCTGCTCGAGGACCTGGACCCGGCGACCCTGTTGGAGCTCACGTCGAGGATCGGGTTCATGAACGCCAGCGCCCGGGGAAACATCGCGCTTGGCATCCGCTCTGAGGAGTTCTCGGCCGCCTGCGGCTTCGAGCCGATGGCCACGCCGAGCTCCGCCACCCAGACCGCCGCCACGGTGTGACCGCAACCCGGAAGGCGGTGCTCCCTCCCCTACGATCGAGGGCATGTCGACGCGCTCGCTCGTCCTGCTCGGCGCTCCCGCACTCGCTCTGGCGCTGCTCGGCTGCGCCAGCGACGAGCCGCAGACCGCTGACGACTCCGGGTCGGAGCCGACGGTAGAGACAGTCGACTGCACCTACAACGAGACCGGCATGGAGCCGTCCAAGGAGGTCGACGCACCCGATTCCGAGGCCGTGGCCGAGGGCGAGATCCCGGTGACCCTCGAGACCAGCATCGGCCCGCTCGAGCTCACCCTCGACGCCGAGGCGGCGCCGTGCGCGGCGCACTCGTTCGTCTCGCTCGCCGAGCAGGGCTGGTTCGACGACACGACGTGCCACCGGCTCACCACGCAGGGCATCTACGTGCTCCAGTGCGGCGACCCTTCCGCGACCGGTTCGGGCGGCCCCGGCTACGCCTTCGACGACGAGCTGACCGGTGAAGAGACCTACCCGGCCGGCACGCTCGCCATGGCCAACAGCGGCGAGAACACCAACGGCTCCCAGTTCTTCATCGTGTACGACGACACGCGGCTCCCCGCGCTGTACACCGTGTTCGGCACGGTCGACGACGCCGCCGTCCAGGCGGTGCAGGACGTGGCGGCCGCCGGCACCGACAATGCCTACGGACGCGGCGACGGCGCTCCGCTGACCGAGGTCGCTATCGCCTCGGCAACCCTCTCCGGGAGCTGAGCACTAGCCCCCACCCTGGGCCAGCCGCAGCTCCACCGGCTCCCCCAGCTCCACGGTCCGGCTGACGGTGCACAGCCGGTCGCCGGTCTGCTCGAGAGCACGCGGCAGGACGGCGCGCGCCGCATCGCCGGCCTCCCCCTCTGGGAACCGGATGTCGAAGGTCACTGACAGGTTCACGAGGTGGTTGCCGCCATCGTCACGGATCTTGTCCCCCGACGCCGTGACGCTGAACGTCTCGGCGGTGGCGCGCTTGCCGGAGATCCCGTCGACGTTCAGCGCGGTGCAGGCCGCGATCGCCGCGAGGAAGGCCTCGACCGGCGTGAAGTCCGGGTCCTCTCCCCCGCTGCCGAAGAATGTCTCGCCACCGCGGGCGTTGGTCGCCTTGTAGCGCTCCTCGCCGATCTTGGTGAGGTCGATGGAGCGGAAGGTGTCGGACGGCTGGCTGCTCATGCAGGCAGCCTGCCAGATCAGGCCCCGCTCCCCCGGCGACCGGTCAGCGACCGAACAGTCGGCGGACGCGGTCGCGCCGGGCAGCCGCCCGGACGAGCTCCACCGCGCGCAGCTGCTCGAGCTCGCGTTCCGAGTGGGTTCGCCCGGCGACGATCCCGTAGGACAGGTACTGCGTGGTCATGGTGGTTCTCGTCCCTTTCCGCGGGGGTGACCCCGCGGGATTGATGTAATGGGCGAGAATGCTTTCTCGCCTCTTACATTCTAGGGGTACGCCAGTCAGTTCTCCGCGTCGACGACGACGTGATCTCCACCACCGCACGTCCACCGCACGCCCAAGGGTCGGGCCGGGAGCGTCTACTCCCGGCCCGACCGTTCCGATGTGGTCTTCCGGATCAGCGGCGGACCAGCACCTCGGCCCACGTACGACCGCGCACGGCGAGGTCCTGGGATTTGGAGGTGTGCTCGCGGATGATGTCCGGTCCACGCTTGAAGAACCGCAGCGACGCGTTGACCTGGTCGTTCGCGGTCATCGCGGCCACTGCCTCCTCCAGCTCGGCCGGGGTGTCGGCGTCGTAGATGTCGTTCTCCCACGAGGACAGGCCGCCCGTGACCTCCAGGAAGCCGCTGCGTGACGCCTTCCTCGGCACGGCCAGCGTCAGCGGCAGCTGCTCCGTGTGGCCGCCACCCACCAGGGTCGCCCGCAGCCGCAGGGTGCCTCCCGGCTTCACGACCGCCGGCTGCCGGCGCCCGAGCGTGACCCATGCGCCGCCCCGCTTCTGCTGGACATTCTTGAGCCGCCACACCGAGGTGTCGTCGGAGACGTCGGCCGTCGCGTCGATGTTGTCGACGGTGACGTCCTCCATCTGACCGAGCAGGAACACGGTCTCGGCAAGCTCCCACGAGCTCTCGTAGGAGATGTCGAACGACGACACGTATTGCTCGCTCCAGTCGATGTCGAACGGGTCGCCGTTGGCGTCGGTCCCCTCGATCGAGAACGTCGCCGCCTCACTGCCTTCCTGCCAGGCGTCGACGACGCGGTCGTGGTTGGCAAGCAGCTGGGAGAACGTCACGTCGGCGTTGAAGTCCCCGACCAACGAGTGCGACGTACCGGTGCGTTCGCGGCCGTCGTAGGTGACGTAGGAGCTGATGTCGGTCTGCGCGGGCACGACGTCCTCGCCGAACGGACCGCTGATCCCGGAGAGCCGGTCCTGGTCGATCGTGCCGGCGGGCAGGCCCATGTTCGCGACCTTGAAGCCGGGACCGACCGGGTCCTCCTGCACGTACACGGCCTCGGCGGGCATCATGCCGAGGGTGGTCTTGCCGAAGTACCCCATGGGGTGGCCGAAGCCGACCAGCCGGCCCTCGCAGACGCTGGTGACCGTGCCGACCCCGCCCGCGGTGATGTCGCCGTAGGAGATCGCGGCGCCCAGGTTGCCCCCGGCCACCAGGTCCTCGGGCGCGGCCGCGGCGGCCGACGATGCGGCGCCCATGGCCATCGCACCCCGTGACTTGATGAACTCCGGGCCGTCCTCGCCCTGCATCTGGTCCAGCCGACGCTGGCTCACCCCGGAGAAGCCCATCGGCATGGGCAGCTGCTCGAAGCCCTGCCTCGCCTGGCGGGCGGTCACGTCGGTCTTCGCCGCGATCCGCGCGGCCATCCGGTCGCCGATCTTCACCGTGGTGGGCACGTCAGTGCTCAGGAAGTTGTCCATCTCCTCGAACGGCGTGATGCCGGCGACCGGCGACGGTCCCCAGGCCAGGCCGTACGCGACGGCACCGATCAGGCGACCGTCCTCCGCGTAGACCGGCGAGCCGGACATGCCCTGCCAGATCCCCGCACGGTCGATCTCGGCAGACGAGAGCCGGGCCATGACCATGGGCAGGCCCGGCGCGATGCCGTCGTTGATCACACCGAGGATCTCACCGGTGAAACCCTCCGGCACGGTGCCGGTGTCGACCGTGAGCCCGGTGACCGGGTCCGCCGGAGCGACCTCGGTGGCGACCTCGACCGGCACCGCGCAGTCCTCTACCGGGTCGGCAGCGTTGGCCGGCGACGACGTGATGGCCGCGCCGCCTCCCAGCAGCGCCAGGCCCGTGATCGCCGCAGCAGCCGCGCGGCTTCGTGACGTGTTGATGTTCATGTGCACTCTCCCTCTCCGAGAGGAGCAGATGCCCCCGTTGACAACCGGTATGACGCGGGTTCGGGGCAAATGGTTGCCCCGGGTCACCGGCTGATGGATTGTGCATGGTGGGGGGTCAGTAGGGCGTGAGATCGGGTACTCACGTCGGATCTCGATCTGGTCACGACCACAGTGGGGAGGTGGATCGATGCGGATCGCGGTGTCTGCCACGGGCCATCAGGCGCTCGCCGCCGGCCTCGAGGTCGCCGACGACGGCGGCAACGCGGTGGACGCCGCGCTGGCAGCCGGATTCGTCGCGCTGGCGACCGAGCCGGGGATGGTCAGCCTCGCCGGCGGCTGCTACGCGGCCGTGTGGCCGGCCGACGCCGAGCCGGTCGTGGTGGACGGCAACGTCGAGATGCCGGGTCGGGGCGCCGACCCCGCCCAGTTCGGACACGGAGTGCGCGAGGTCGTCACGTCGTACGGCGGCGGGGTGACGATGCACGCCGGCCCGGGGTCGGTGGCCACTCCGGGGGTCGTGCCCGCGTTCGGTCTCGTGCACGACCGTCACGCCCGGCTCGACTGGGGGCGACTGATCCGGCCCGCCCAGCGCGCCGTCACCGACGGGTACCCGATGAGCCATGCGGCGGCGCGCTACCTGGCGATCGTCGCGGACACGCTGTTCGCGCCCGACCCGGAGGCGTTCGCGCTGCTGACCAGCGACGGTGGCCTGCTCGGCGGCGGCGAGCGCACCACCAACCACGCCCTCGCCGAGGTCCTCGGGCAGCTCATGGCCGACGGGCCGGGCCTCTTCACCTCCGGCGCGGTCGGCCGCGCCCTCGTCGACCAGATGGCGGCGGAGGGCGGGCTCATCACGACCCAGGACCTCACTGAGTACCGGCCGGTCGAGCGGCCGGCGTACCGGCTGGGCGTGGGCGACTGGGACGTGGCCGTGAATCCGCCGCCCGCGGTCGGTGGCCCGATGCTGGCGGTGATGCTCGGCGAGCTCGCCCGCCGCGGCGACCAGTGGACCTGGAGCGACGCGATCGAGGTGCAGCGCGCCGTGCTCGGTTACCGGCTCGACGTGCACGACCGGTCGTGGGACCTCGAGGCCGACGGCCTGGCCATGCTCGCGCGGATAGGCACCGAGGGCCTGGCCGGGCTGCGCGGCTCCGGGTCGACCGCCCACATCTCGGCGGTGGACGAGAACGGCACCGCGTGTGCGATCACCATGAGCAGCGGGTACGGCGCCGGATCGGTCATTCCGGGCACCGGCATCCTCCTGAACAACTGCCTCGGCGAGGCCGAGCTCAACGCCCACGGACTGCACGCGGTCGCGCCCGGCACCCGCCTGGCGTCCAACATGGCACCGACGACTGCGCGCGCCGTGGACGGGCGCACGCTCGCCATCGGCTCCCCGGGCGCGGATCGGATCACCAGCGCGCTGCTGCTGGTCCTCGGCCAGGGAATGCTCCACGGTGCGGACCTCCAGCACGCGATCTCGCGGCCCCGGGTGCACGTGCGGCGCAGCGACGACGGCTACGTCGCGGAGCACGAGGCCGAGCCGGCGCTGGCCGAGGCGGTCGCGGCCAGCGGGCTGACGAGTCACGAGTACCCGGAGCCCCACATGTACTTCGGCGGCGTCGGCGCCGCACTCCTCACGGCCGACGGGCTGCTCGAGGCCGCCGGCGACCAGCGGCGCGAGGCGGCCGTGGGGGCGTCCACGTAGGGCGTGCCCGCCGCAGGTGCCCAGACCGTCACTGTCCGCTATGCGTGACGCCGATTGGAATCTCGCGGCCGGATGAGACACGGTGGAGAGTCCTGCACCCGATCGGAAGGACAGCCATGCTCATCCTCACCGACAACGCGTCGGCCGTGGTGAAGGGCTTCGCAGACCAGATCCCGGACGCCACCGGACTACGCATCACCGGCGGCCAGAGTGACGAACCGGCCCTCGAGGTGGCACCCGCCACCGATGCCGAGCCCGGCGACGCCGTGCTCGAGCAGGACGGCGCCAAGGTCTACCTCGACGAGAGCGCCACGCTGCTCCTGGACGACAAGGTCCTCGACGCAGCGGTCGACCCGGAGGGCAAGGTCGAGTTCGCCCTGGCCGAACAGGGCTAGACCGCTCCGAGCGACACCACGGACCCACGCCGCGAGTGCGGCGTGGGTCCGCCTCGTTGTCGGCCCCCGCGCCTACCGTCGTGCCGTGCGAATCCTTCACACCTCCGACTGGCACCTTGGCCGGTCGTTCCACCGTGAGGGGCTGATCTCCGCCCAGGCGGCGTACGTCGACCACCTGCTCGACGTCGTCCAGCGCGAACAGGTCGACCTGGTCGTGGTGGCAGGTGACATCTACGACCGGGCACTCCCGCAGGTCGACGCGGTCCGGTTGGCCGACGAGGCGTTCGCCCGGCTCGCCGCGTCGCAGGCCCGGGTCGTCGTCACCAGCGGAAACCACGACAGCGCGCAGCGCCTCGGTTTCGGCTCCCGGCTGATGGACGCTGCCGGCGTCCACGTGCGCACCGACGCGAGCGGGGTCGCGAGACCGGTGCTGATCCACGACGCCCATGGGCCGGTCGCCGTCTACGGGATCCCCTACCTCGACCCGCAGCTGCTCCGCGAGCCGTGGGATCTGCCTGGTCGCTCCCACGAGGCCGCGCTGTCCGAGGCGATGCGCCGGGTCCGCGCCGACCTCGCGCAGTCCTCGCCCGGCACCCGATCGGTCGTGCTGGCGCACGCGTTCGTCGCGGGCTGCGCGCCCAGCGACTCCGAGCGCGACATCAGCGTCGGTGGCGTGTCGATGGTGTCGTCGTCGGTGTTCTACGGCGTCGACTACGTCGCGCTCGGCCATCTCCACGGCAGCCAGGTGCTGGGCGACGCGGTCCGCTACTCCGGCTCCCCCTTGGCCTACTCGTTCTCCGAGGCCGACCAGCGGAAGGGCTCCTGGCTGGTCGACCTCGACGCCGGCGGTTACGCCGCCGCGGAGTTCGTCGAGGCGCCGGTGCCGCGTGCGCTGGCGGTGCTGAGAGGCGAGCTCGAGACCCTGCTGCGTGACCCGGCCCTCGCGTGCGACGAGTCGTCCTGGCTGCAGGTCACGCTCACCGACGACGTCCGTCCGATGCGGGCCATGGCGCGGCTGCGCGACCGCTTCCCACACACCCTCTCGCTGGCCTTCGAGCCGGCGAACCCACCCGAGCCGATCAGCCGGGTGTCGCGGCGACCCGGGCGGACCGACCACGACATCGCCCTGGAGTTCGTCGCCGACCTCCGGGGTCGATCTGCGTCGGAGACCGAGTCGACCCTGCTGCGCGAGGCGGTGGACGCCTGCTGCGAGGACCCCGAGGTCGACGCCCTCGTCACGAGCGGGGTCGACGAATGAGGATCCACCGACTCGACATCACCGCGTTCGGGCCGTTCGCCGGCGACGTCACGATCGACCTCGACGAGCTCAGCGACGCGGGCCTGTTCCTGCTCACCGGCGCCACCGGGGCAGGCAAGACCAGCGTGCTCGACGCCGTCTGCTTCGCCCTGTACGGCGCGGTGCCGGGCGACCGGCAGCTCGCCAAGCGGCTGCGTTCTGACCAGGCAGCGCCCGGGGTCGCTCCGGCGGTGCGGATGGAGCTGACCGTGCAGGGGCGCCGGTTCCGGATCCGTCGGGCGCCAGCGTGGCAGCGGCCCAAGAAGCGCGGGACGGGCCTGACCACCGAGCAGCCGCAGGTGCTCGTGGAGGAGCGCGTCGAGGGCGGCTGGCTGCCGCTCGCGAGCCGCCTCGACGAGGCCGGGCACCTGGTGTCCGGCCTGCTCGGGATGACCATGACCCAGTTCTGCCAGGTGCAGCTGCTCCCCCAGGGGCGGTTCCAGGAGTTCTTGCGCGCCGACTCCGACGACCGACGCCGGCTGCTGCAGCGGCTCTTCCGCACCTCGCGATTCGAGGACGTCGAGCGGTGGCTCCGCGAGCATCGTCGTGAGCTGCGCCGCGGTTCGTCCGAACACCACGACAGGGTGGCCGATCTCGTGAGTCGCCTCAGTGAGGCCGCGGGCGCTCCCCTTCCCGACTCGTGGGACCTCACCGCACTGGAGGCCACGGTCGAGGACCTCCAGCCGTGGGCCACGAGCCTGCACGCGCGGGCCGAGGACGCGGCCGGCGAGGACGAAGCGCGAGCGGCCGAGGCCGAGACCGCGGCCGCAGCGGCGACCCGCGCGATGGAAGCCGGTCGCTCCCTGGCCGACCAGCGACGCCGGCTGGCCCGGGCCCGTCAGGAGCGTGCCGCGTTGGCCGACGAGGTCCCCGTCCACCGCAGCCGGGTCGCGCGGCTCGACGCCGCCCGCCGGGCCGCAGCCGTCCTCCCCACCTGCGACGTGGCGGCCCGTTCCGCCGCCGACCTCGCCGAGTCCGAGCAGCGAGCGGTCGACACGCGCGCGGCGCTCCTCGAGCTCGACCCGACCGCCGACCCGACCCTCGACGACCTGGCCCGGCACGCTCGTGACGCGACCGAACGTGCAGCTCGCGTCCGCGCGCTCGAGCCACGGGCCGCGGAGCGTGAGCGCCTCGACGCGCTGGTGGCGCAGGCACACCGGGAGGTCGCCGCGATCGACACCGAGCTGGCGGAGGTCGCCTCCCGGCTCGACCAGGTCCCAGCGGAGCTCACGATGCGTCGGGCGGCCGAGCAGGTGGCACGCGGCGCGGCCGACTCGCTCGAGGCAGCGCGGGGTGCTTCCGCAGTCGGCGTACGACGACTCGCGGCCGCCCGGCAGGTCGTGACCCTGCGCGCCACTCGCGTCGAGGCCGAGGTCCTCCACCGCGTCGCCGTCGACGAGGCGCAGCAGTACCGGGAGGAGTGGCTGACCCTCCAGGAGCAGCGGATCTCGGGGATGGCGGCCGAGATCGCGGGTGCACTCGCGGTCGGGGGATGCTGCCCGGTGTGCGGCTCAGCCGAGCACCCCTCCCTCGCCAGACCCGCCCCTGGTGCTCCCGACGCCGCTGCCGAGCGTGCCGCTCGCAAGGCCGTCGACGATGCGGAGGCCGTACGCCACGCCCACCTCGCGGCGCTGAGCGACCTCGACGCCCAGCTGGCGTTGGCCCGCGAGCGCTCCGACAACCGTTCTGTCGACGAGCTCGAGGCGGAGGCCCGCACGGTCGACGCCCGCCTGGAGCGGCTCGAGGAGCTCGCGGGCGGGCTCGGCCAGGCGGTCACCGACCGCGAGCTGGTCGAGCAGGAGCAGGCTCGCCTCATCTCGCGCAAGGCCGAGCTCACCGCGACGAGGGCGCGCCACGAGACAGCCTCCCGCGAGCATGCCATCCGGATCTCAGAGGTGGCGGCCGAGCTCGCCGCCGTGCTTGACGGGACCGGGCACGACGCCGTGTCGGCACTGGCGGGGCATCTCGATGCGGTCGCTCGGGGTTGCGACGCCCTCGACCGGGCGGCTGCCGAGGTGACCCGTGCCCGCGGTGCCGCCCAGCGGGAGCACGCGCGCGCCGTCGGGGCGTGCCTGGACCACGGGTTCGACTCCGTCGACGCCGCCCGCGCCGCCGTGCTCGCACCCGACGTGGTCACGGAGCTCACCGACGCCGTCAGTGCCCGTGAGGCCCGGCTGGTGGCGGTCGAGACGACCCTGGCCGATCCCGACCTGCGGGCGGCCCGCCGCGCCGATGCCCCCAGCCTCGAGGCCCTCGAGCAGGCACACGAGACTCGCGCCCGAGAGCTGACGGCAGCCCGAGCGGCACAGTCGGTCTCGCGGGGGCGGGTCACCAGACTCGCCACCCTCTCCCGCGACCTCGCTGCCGCCGTTGCTGCCTGGACCCCGATCCGAGAGGCGCTCGACGTGGCGGACCGGATGGCGTCGCTGGTCGACGGCACCTCGCCCGACAACCGGCTCCGGATGCGGCTCTCCGGCTACGTCCTCGCGTTCCGGCTCCGGCAGGTCGTCGCGGCGGCCAACGAGCGGCTGGTCGCGATGACCGACCACCGCTACCGGCTCGAGCACAGCGACGACCGCGGTGCCGGCGAGTCGCGCGGTGGGCTGAGCCTCCGCGTGCGTGACGACTGGTCCGGCGAGTCCCGCGACCCGGTCACCCTGTCCGGCGGCGAGACGTTCGTCGTCTCGCTGGCGCTGGCGCTCGGCCTCGCCGACGTGATCGCCCACGAGGCGGGCGGCAGCGAGCTCGACACGCTCTTCGTCGACGAGGGGTTCGGGACGCTCGACGCCGACACCCTCGACGACGTGATGAACACGCTCGACTCGCTCCGCGACGGCGGCCGGGTGGTCGGCGTCGTCAGTCACGTCGCCGAGCTGCGTGACCGGATCCCCACACAGCTCCACGTCCAGAAGCACCGGTCGGGGTCCACCGTGCACCAACAAGCAGCCAGCTGAGCTCTCGGACAGCTCAGCCGTTGGTCACGGCATACCGGAGCGACGCCACGCCGGAAGGCAGCGCCTTCGACTCGAGCAGCTCGAGCCGGGGATACGAGGCGCCCTCGGCGGCCAGGCCCTTTCCACGGCCCTGGATGGCGGGGTAGATGAGCAGCCGGATCTCGTCGACGAGCCCGGCCGCGAGCACCGCATGGGCCACGGTGATGCTCCCGCACAACGTGATGTCGCCGCCATCGGAGTCCTTCAGCCGGCGCACCTCCGCGACCGGGTCACCGGAGAGGATCGTGGTGTTCCGCCACTGCGGATCAGTCAGCGAGGAGGACACGACGTACTTCTGCACCTGGTCGAGGTACGCGCCCGCCGGCTCGTCGGTGTGGTCAGGCCAGTGGCCGCGGAAGTCCTCGAACGTCTGTCGGCCCACCAGCACCGCGCCGGATGACGCGCCCAGACGCTCCATCTCGTCAAGCCAGTCCTGGATATCCCCACCAGGCGACGGATCGAACCACTCGTCGAGCATCTCGATCCGTCCATCGGCGGTGATGTTCTCGGTGAGCAGCAAGCGGCGCATGTCACCGGTCTATCACCTAGAGCGTGAGTACCCGCCCATCGTTGGTCGACTCGTCGCTCGGATAGGTTCGACCGCATGCCCGCAGGCCTGGACACCACCTTCGCAGCACTGCCGTACCGCGACCTCGGCGACGTCGCCCTGTCCCGGGCCAGGGAGCTCGGGGCGACCCACGCCGACTTCCGGTTCGAACGAGTCCGCTACCAGCGGCTCGGGGTTCGTGACGGCGTGCTGCAGGGTGCCGCCGACTCCGAGGACCTCGGCTTCGCGGTTCGGGTGATCCATGGCGGTGCGTGGGGCTTCGCGGCCGGGGTCGTCCTCACCTCGGAGGAGGCCGCGGCGGTGGCTGAGCGGGCGGTGGCCGTGGCCGGGGTCGCCGCCCGGATGACGACGGTGCCGGTCGAGATCGCCCCCGAGCCAGTCCATGACGACGTCACCTGGGTCTCGTCGTACGTCGTGGACCCGCTGGAGGTGCCAACGGCCGACAAGGCGGCCGTCCTCATCGACTGGACCCGTCGGCTGCTCGAGCACGACGCCGTGCAGCACGCGACCGCGTCGCTCCAGCAGGTGCACGAGAACAAGTACTACGCAGACCTCGCCGGCACCCGGACCACGCAGCAGCGGGTCCGGATGCAGCCGCACTTCGAGGCGATGGGCGCCGACGACGACACCGGGGTGTTCGACTCGATGGGCTCGATCGCCCCTCCCGTGGGCCGCGGGTGGGAGTACGTCGCCGAGGCCGGCTACGACTGGGATGCTGAGCTGGCCGAAGTGCCCGAGCTGCTCGCGGAGAAGCTCGCGGCACCGTCGGTCGAGCCCGGCACCTTCGACCTGGTCATCGACCCGTCGAACCTCTGGCTGACGATCCACGAGTCGATCGGGCACGCCACCGAGCTCGACCGGGCTCTCGGTTACGAGGCCAACTACGCCGGCACGTCGTTCGCGACGTACGACAAGCTCGGGACGCTGCAGTACGGCT
>Ga0190275_10003285_pt1 | contig 11516 bp, 11 predicted proteins | sample Popmic550T_FD_133745 | JGI IMG/M metagenome (GOLD analysis project Ga0190275, IMG submission 133745) | Populus adjacent soil microbial communities from riparian zone of Yellowstone River, Montana, USA - 550 T | ecosystem: Environmental > Terrestrial > Soil > Riparian zone > Trees stand | place... | reverse complement strand
CGGATGCTCATCGCGGCCCGAGTGGGCAGCACTCGTCTCATTGACAACATTTCCATCACACTCCGCTGAAGCGGCGGGGGCTGGGGATTCGGCACCAGTCTCCGGCGCCCAGAGGGGCACCTCGCTGCGTTGGAGAAGAAGCCACGATGAACACCGCATCGAGGCTCCTTCTCCGCCTTGCGATGCACCCCTCTGGACACCGGAGCCTGGCACCGCCTCCCCAGCCCCCGCCGCCATCGATTGATACCGTCGCGGGATGACTGCTCCTGCGGTACCGCAGCGGTTGGCTGCGCCTGAACCGGGCTGGACCGACACCGTCGACGTGGTGGTGATCGGCTCGGGGATAGCGGGGCTGACCGCCGCCCTGAGAGCCCGTGAGCTCGGGTCGGTACTGGTGGTGACGAAGGACGTTCTCGCCTCCGGGTCGACCCAGTGGGCCCAGGGCGGGATCGCAGCGGCGCTCAGCCCGGAGGACTCGCCCGAGGACCACCTGCACGACACGCTCGTCGCCGGGGCCGGGCTGTCGGACCCCGAGGCCGTCCGCGTGCTGGTGACAGAAGGGCCGGATGCAGTACGGGAGCTGATGGAGCTCGGTGCCGTGTTCGACACCGGCGCTGGGGGAGACCTGTCGCTGACCCGGGAGGGCGGCCATCACCGCAACCGGATCGCCCACGCGGGTGGCGATGCGACCGGCGCGGAGATCGAGCGAGCGCTCGTCGCCGCCGTGAAGCGGGCCGATGACATCCGGATCATCGAGCACGCGCTGGTCCTGGACCTGCTGAAGGCCGACGACGGCGCGATCGCCGGCGTCACGCTGCACGTGATGGGCGAAGGGCAGCTGGACGGCGTCGGCGCGATCCGCAGCCGTGCGGTGATCCTCGCCTCCGGCGGACTCGGCCAGCTGTACGCCGCGACGACCAACCCGAGCGTCTCGACCGGAGACGGGATGGCGCTCGCGTTGCGGGCCGGCGCGAAGGTCCGCGATCTCGAGTTCGTGCAGTTCCACCCGACCGTGCTCTGGTTGGGCAAGGGCGCCAAAGGCCAGCAGCCGTTGGTGTCCGAGGCCGTCCGTGGTGAGGGCGCGTTCCTGGTCGACCACGAGGGCAAGCGATTCCTGCAGGGGCAGCACGAACTGGCCGACCTGGCACCGCGCGATGTAGTGGCGAAGGCGATCATGCGCCAGATGCTTGCCTCGGGCAAGGACCATATGTTGCTCGACGCCCGGGACTTCGGCGACGAGAAGTGGCGGGTCCGCTTCCCGACCATCCTGGCGTCCTGCCGCTCGCACGGTATCGACCCGGTGCACGAACTCATCCCGGTCGCACCGGCCTGCCACTACTCGTCGGGCGGGGTGTGGACCGACCTGCACGGCCAGACGTCCGTGCCCGGGCTGTACGCCTGCGGCGAGGTCGCCTGTACCGGCGTACACGGCGCGAACCGGCTCGCCTCCAACTCGCTGCTCGAAGGACTCGTCTTCGCCCGCCGGATCGCCGCGTCCCTGGCCGAGAACCTGCCGGTACTTCGTGAGCCGGCCGCCGACCACCGAGTACCGGGCCTGGTCGACGCGGACGTAGTACCGGAACTGCAGCGGGTGATGACCGTCGGTGCCGGGGTGATCCGGAGCGCTAGCGGACTGTCGGAGGCGGGTGACAGACTCGCCAAACTGATCGAGCAACCGGCCGCCCACCCGGGCACCCCTGACTGGGAGGCGACCAACCTCGCGACAGTGGCGTCCGCGCTGATCGAGGCAGCCACCGCGCGCGAGGAGAGCCGCGGCTCACACTGGCGGGAGGACCACCCGGATCGCGACGACGAGCACTGGTCAGGCAGTCTGGACCTGACACTGCCGGCCGAGGATGATTCGGCCCGGCCTGCCGCGACCTTCGTGGCGCAAGCATCACCTGAGGGGAACTAGCAATGGATGACACGCTCGACAGGCAGTGGGTCGAGGACCTCGTCCGGGCCACCATCGAGGAGGACCTGGCCGGCGGAGTCGACGTCACCACCACGGCCACGGTCGAGGCTGACCAGGTCTCGGTCGCGGAGTTCGTGGCCCGGGCCGACGGCGTCGTGGCGGGCCTGGAGATCGCCGAACTGGTGATTCGGCTGATCGCGGGCAAGGACGACGTCGAGATCGAGCACTCGGTTTCTGACGGCGCGCAGGTGAAGACGGGCGACGTACTGCTCACTGTCCGTGGCAAGACCCGGCAGTTGCTGACCGCCGAGCGCACTGCGCTCAACCTGCTCTGTCACCTGTCCGGCGTGGCCACGCTGACCAGTCATTGGGTCGCGGCTGTCGACGGTACCGGCGCGGTCATCCGGGACACCCGCAAGACGATGCCGCTGCTGCGGTCGCTGGAGAAGTACGCCGTGCGTTGTGGTGGCGGCCAGAACCACCGGATGGCGCTGTCGGATGCCGCGCTGATCAAGGACAACCACGTGATCGCCGCGGGTGGCGTCGCGGAGGCGTTCCGGCTGGTCCGCAAGGCCTACCCGGACCTGTCGGTCGAGGTCGAGGTGGACTCCGTTGACGACGCGTTGATCGCCGTCGAGTCGGGTGCCGAGCTGATCCTGCTCGACAACATGCCGGTGCCGCTGCTGCGTGAGGCGGTCGAGAAGGTGGCCGGCCGTGCCCGGCTCGAAGCGTCCGGTGGGCTGACCCTCGCGGTCGCTCGGGAGGTCGCCGAGACCGGCGTGGACTACCTCGCCGTCGGCGCATTGACCCACTCGGCGCCAGTACTCGACATCGCGATGGATCTTCAGGCGGCCTGATGCTGCTCGCCGTGGCCGTTGAGAACACCAGGACGCTGGTCGGCCTGGTCTTCGAGGGCACGGTCAAGCGGCACTGGTGGGTCGGGACGGACCCGCGCCGTACTGCGGACGAGTGGGCGGTGCTGCTCGACGGGCTGCTGGCCGGAGAGTCGCCGGTGTCCGGGATCGCGGTTTGCTCGGCAGTACCGCATGTCCTGCACGAGTTGCGCGATGTGGTCGCTCGGTACTACCGCGACGTACCGAGTGTTGTCGTCGAGCCCGGCGTGAAGACCGGGCTGCCGGTACTGGTCGACAACCCGCGCGAGGTGGGCACCGACCGGATCGCCAACGCGCTGGCGGCCGTCAACCGGTACGGCGCACCCTGCATCGTCGCCGACTTCGGTACTGCGACCACGGTCGACGTCGTGAACGCCAACGGCGCCTTCATCGGTGGGGCGATCGCTCCTGGCATCGAGACGTCAGCGGACGCCCTCGGGGTGGAGGCGGCCCAGCTGCGGCGCGTCGAGCTGGTGCGGCCGCGGTCGGTGGTGGCCAAGAACACCGTCGAGGCGCTGCAGTCCGGCGCGATCTTCGGCTTCGCGGCACTCGTCGACGGGCTGATCACCCGGATCATCGCCGAGCAGGGCTTCGAGCAGGTGACCGTGGTCGCCACCGGAGCCCTGGCCTCGCTGGTGGTCGACGAGTCCAGCCAGATTCAGCACCACGAGCCGTTCCTCCCGCTGCACGGCCTGTACCAGGCTTTCGTCCGCAACCACTGACGGTCACTCTGCGTTGAACTTCACTCACCATTTCACGGTCTTGTGCACAGCGCGTCACAGGATCACGATGAAGTGAGCGGCTCCCGGGCAGGGAGGTCCGGGGCCACGGGGGTGGCCCCTGTGGTCGCAACGTCGCGGGCCGCGGTACGGGGGAGGATCATGAGGCCGATCTATCGCGTACTGGCTCTGCTCATCGCGCTCGGTGTGGTCGTTCAGGCCATGAGTGTCGCGCTCGGCTGGTTCATGGTGCTGAAGGACGTCGACGACGGCGCAGTGTTCGACAAGAACACCGACTTCAACTTCGGGCAGGTCACCCACGGCATGGTCGGCATGATGGTGATCCCGCTGCTGGCCATCCTGCTGCTGATCGTGTCCTTCTTCGCCCGCATCGCCGGCGGCGTGAAGTGGGCGGCGATCGTCTTCGGCCTGGTCGTCCTGCAGATCGCGCTGGCTTTCGGGGGCTTCGGCGTCCCCGCCATCGGGGCGCTGCATGGGCTGAACGCGCTGGCTCTCCTCGCAGTCGCCGGAATCGCCGGTCGGCGGGCAGCCGATGCTCAGCCGCCGGTTGTGACCGACACGGAGGCAGTCGCTCAGCCGCCGGCCGTTTAGATGCCGCGTCGCCGCACGCTGATCGGCCTCGTGGCCACGCTGCTGGTGCTTGCGCCGATCGGCTGGTTCTGGCAGCAGAGCCTGGTGCCGGACGGCCTCTCAGCGATGGACATGGGGTACGCCGACTACGGCGGCGGGCCGGCGATGGACGCTGGGCACCAGCACAGCAACAACCTGGCAGAGCTCAAGCCGGTGGCGAATCGGGCCGCCGATGTGTCGGTGCGGCTGGTCGCGCGCAAGGAACGCTTCGAGATCCCGGGGCGCGGCCCGATGGAGGGCTACACGCTCAACCACACATCACCCGGACCACAGATCACGGCGAAACAAGGTGAGCTGATCGAGGTGACCCTGGTCAACGAGTCCGTGCCCGACGGCGTGACCCTGCACTGGCACGGTGTCGACGTACCGGCTTCCCAGGACGGAGTCGCCGGGGTCACGCAGGACGCGGTACTCCCGGGGCAGACATTCACCTACCGGTTCGTGGCGGTCGACGCCGGGACGTACTGGTACCACTCCCACCAGCTGTCACACGAGCAGGTGAAGAAGGGACTGTACGGCGTACTGGTCATCTCCCCGGGTACTACGGACGTCGTGGCCGCAGTACACACCTACGACAAGATCCGAACGGTCAACGGCGGGTACGGCGAACGCCGGGTGGCCGGGACTCCCACAGTGCGACTGCGGCTGATCAACACCGACAACGGGCCGATGGCTGCCTGGGTAGACGGTGCCGGGTATCGAGTGGTCGCTGTGGACGGTACTGCGGTGAATGCGCCGACACCTGTCGAGGGCAAGTCGGTACTGGTGACAGCGGGCGGCCGGGTCGACTTGGAGATCACCATGCCCGGTACTGCCGTCCGGATCGGTCTGGGTGGGGGACCGACCACGCTGGTGATCGGCGAAGGGGATGCGCCGGCCGGACCAGAACCGGCGGAGCGGGTCGACCTGCTGAGTTACGGGAAGCCGGTCGCGCTTCCGTTCGACCCGGCGAAGGCGGATCGGCGGTTCGAGTACCGAATCGGCCGCCGGCCGGGGTTCTTCGACGGCAGACCCGGCCTGTGGTGGACGATCAACGGCCGCCAGTTCCCCGACGTACCGATGTTCATGGTTGCTGAAGGCAACATCATTCGGATGACCGTGCAGAACGGGTCGGGCCAGGTGCATCCGATGCACCTGCACGGACACCACGTCGTGGTCCTGAGTCGCGACGGGGTACCGGCCACCGGCAGCCCGTGGTGGACCGACTCCCTCAACGTGGAGGATCACGAGAGCTACGAGATCGCCTTCCTGGCCGACAACCCGGGCATCTGGATGGACCACTGCCACAACCTCCCACACGCCGCCCAGGGGCTGGTCACCCATCTCATGTACGAGGGAGTCAGCACCCCGTTCCGCCTGAACGGCCCCACCCACAACCAGCCCGAGTAACACTAGGTATGGTCTACGCGGTTGAACGTCGGGGAGTAGGTGAGGCGGGATGGTGAGGTTGCGCAGCGTCTTGTCGACCGCTCTTGCGGCTGGTCTGGGCGCGGCTGTGCTGACGGCCTGTTCGTCCGACCCGATCCCGACCAAGGTCACCGTCGCCTGGGCCGACAGCAGCCGGGAGGCGGTCCAGGTCAGCTGGCACGACTCCGACGCGCCGAACCGGATCACCATCGAGGGCGTGCTCAGCACCAGCCCGTCGTACGTGAAGTATCTGGCGGCGGACGAGCCCAATACCTGGGCGATCCCGACTTCGGCGTTCCCTGCCGACGGCAACTACAAGGTCTCCGTCGGGGTCGGGACGTCGACCGGTCCGATGACCAGCAAGCTCGCCAGTTCGCCGGTCTTCGACACCGACGGACCGGTCCGGCCGAGTGGCGCGACAGCGACGCCGACGGGCAAGCGCGACGTCCTGGTCCGCTGGACCGTACCGCCGCAGCCGCAGGACTTCAGCCCGAACGACCCGCTGGACGTGACCGGCCGCACTCAGCTCTACGTGCCCGTGATCGGCCGGCCCGGGCAGCCGCTGCGCACGGCCGGATCGGGAACCACCTCGACGCGGCAGGTGGTCAAGAACCTGAAGCCGCCGTATGTCTTCCAGTTGCGGGCCCAGAACGAGTGGTCGACGGCCATCGGCGGCCAGATCTCGGCCCGGACCAGCTCGACCAGCGCCGCCATTCCCGCGCTGGCGCAGTACGGCGTACCGATCCGGATCCGCGGCCGGACCATCCTGCAGCAGGTCGTCTGCGCCGATGAAGGTAGTTGTGTGCAGCAACGAACCACGTCGGCCGGGTTGCCCATAGTGGTCCTGACCCAGGCGACGCCCGGCGCGCGCTGGACGCCGGCCGCGCGGGGCTCGACCACCTCCGGCGGGCACTACGACATCCCGGTCGCGACGGGTGCCAGCCGGCCGTACAAGGTGATGGTGCCGAACTACAGCCAGGTCGGCGCGGTGGCGGCCCAGTCGACCAGCAAGCCGCAGTTGACCCGCACGATCGTGCGGCTCGAGTCGACCGGCTACCTCGGCGGCTCGAGCAAGAAGCGCGGGGAGAACGTCACGGCGGTCGTCGTGGTCAAGCCGGCCATGAACACCACGGTGATCCTGCAGGCCTGGAACCGGCAGGCCAGGCGATGGGCGGCAGTCAAGGCTGTTCCGATGCGCAGAGGCCAGGCGTCCTTCAGCTTCAAGGTCACCGTGCCGGGGATCTACGTCTACCGCTTCGTGATCCCCAACGCGACCCTGCTCGGCCGCCCGATGCTCGGCCGGGTCACGCAGAACCTGCCGCTAAGCATCCGCTGACTCGACCTGTACTACGTCCGCCCGCAACGCGCCGCGGCGCTTGCGGAGCTTGTAGATCGCGTACGCCGTGACGACCGCGGCGACAGTCGCCACCAGCGCCCAGATCGAGAGCGCACCGAAGATCTTGTCCGCGTTGTCGCCGATCTGGTAAGCGACGATGCCGATCGTGGTCGACCAGGCGATGCCGCCGGCCGCGTTGGCGATCAGGAAGCGCGGGTAGTGCATCCGCAGCATGCCTGCCATCGGGCCGGCGAAGATCCGCAGCAGCGCGACGAACCGGCCGAAGAAGACCGTCCAGACGCCGTACTTGTGGAAGTACTTCTCGGCCTTCACGATCCGCTCTTCGGAGAAGTGGTGAAACCGGCGGCCGAGCCGGTCGAACAGCCCGCGGCCGGCCTTGCGGCCGATCATGTAGCCGACCGAGTCGCCGATGATCGCGCCGGTCGCGGCGGCGCCGATCACGAAGACCAGGTTCAGGTCACCCTGCGAAGCCAGCAGGGCCGCGGCGATCAGCGTCGTCTCGCCGGGCAGCGGCACGCCCATGCTCTCGACCCCGATCACCAGGCCGACCACCAGATAGGCCAGCACCGCGAACCCGCCAGTCGGAATCACGATGGCCAGCGCGTGCAGCGTCGTTTCCCCCATACCGCCATCCTGGCATCCGGGGGCAAGCAGTTACCTGATCTTTGAGTTAGTCCGGGGGAATTTCAGGGTTCTTCCCGTTGAAGGCCTTGGTCACGTTCTGTAGTGCCGAGGTGACTTCGGACGGGATCACCCAGAACGTGTTGCCGGGACCCTTGGCCAGCTCGGGCAGCATCTGCAAGTACTGGTAAGCCAGCAGTTTCGGGTCCGGGTCATTGCGGTGGATCGCCTCGAAGACGGTGTCGATCGCTTTCGCCTGGCCTTCCGCGCGCAGGATCGCGGCCTGCCGGTCACCCTCCGCGGTCAGAATCCGGGCCTGCCGCTGGCCTTCGGCGGTGAGGATCGCGGCCCGCTTCTCCCGGTCCGCGCGCATCTGCTTCTCCATCGACTCCTTGATCGACGGCGGCGGATCGATCGCCTTCAGCTCGACCCGGTTCACCCGGATGCCCCACTTGCCCGACGCCTCGTCGAGCACCCCGCGCAGCTGCGAATTGATGTACTCGCGCGAGGTCAGCGTCTGCTCCAGGTCCATACTCCCGATCACGTTGCGCAGGGTGGTGACGGTGAGCTGCTCGATCGCCTGCAGGTAGCTGAAGATCTCGTACGCCGCGGCGCGCGGATCGGTGACCTGGAAGTACAGCACCGTGTCGATGTCGACGACCAGGTTGTCCTCGGTGATCACCGACCGCGGCTCGAACGAGACGACCTGTTCGCGCAGGTCGATCAGCGCGCGCGGCCGGTCGATGAACGGGATGACGATGTTCAGGCCCGGCTCGAGCGTCCGCAGGTACCGGCCGAGACGCTCCACGTTGCTGGCCCTGGCCTGCGGCACGATCCGGACGGTCCGCAGGACGAGAACAACGGCAAGCAGGGCGACAATAAGTCCCACGATCAGCTCGGCCATGGATCCTCCTGGGGATGCACGAGGGCGGTGGCGCCCTCGATGGCGAAGACGTCGACAGTGGTCCCGGCCGGGATCAGCAGGTCGGGATCGTAGGACCGGGCGCTCCACTCCTCGCCGCCGATCCGGACCCGGCCGGGCTCGCGCCCGACCGGACTCAGGACGACGGCCTCGCGCCCGATCAGCGCGGCCACACCGGTCCGCAGTTGCGGGTACGCCGTCAGGTGCCGTCGGGCGATCGGCCGGACCAGGGTGATCATCGCCGCCGCCGTGACGGCGAAGGCCAGCAACTGCAGCCCGATCCCCAGCCCGAGCGCCGCCATCCCGGCCCCGGCCAGCGCCGCGACAGCGAGCAGCAGCAAGTCAAGGGTGGCCGTCATCAACTCGGCGATACCGAGCACGGCCGCGATACTCAACCACAGAAGCCACGACTGCATGCGATCACCTGCACCGGCGGAAGTACCTCTTCCATCGAAGGTACCCCCGCAACCCCCACCGCGGACCTAACAGTTCGGCTTTCTTCCTGGCTGGGCTGTGGACAAAGGATTCGTTGGTCTGGGTGGGGAGTCACTAGCCTTTGGGGTATGACTGAACCACGTGAGAACCCGGCGACCCCCGACAGCGGGCAGGACGACCTGCCTGAGCAGATCCGGGTGCGCCGGGAGAAGCGTGACCGGCTGCTGGCCGAGGGGGTGCAGCCCTATCCGATCTCGGTGCCGCGGACGCACCTGCTGACGGACCTGCGGACGAAGTACGACGGGCAGGAGCTCGAGCCGGACACCAAGACCGGTGAGCAGGTCGCGGTGGCCGGCCGGGTGATCTTCCTGCGCAACACCGGCAAGCTGTGCTTTGTCCGGCTGCGCGAGGGCGACGGGACCGAACTGCAGGTGATGCTGTCGCTGGCGGACATCGGCGAGCAGGAACTGGCCCGGTTCAAGGCGCTGGTGGACATCGGCGACCTGCTGTCCGTGCAGGGCGAGGTGGTGACGAGTCGCCGCGGCGAGCTGTCCGTGCAGGCGACCGGCTGGCAGATGGCGGCCAAGACGCTGCGCCCGCTGCCGAACGAGCACAAGCCGCTGAACGAGGAGGCCCGGGTCCGGCTGCGGTATGTCGACCTGATCGTGCGCCAGGAGGCCCGCGAGATGGTCCGCACCAAGGCGGCGGTGCTGAAGTCGCTGCGCGCGACCTTCGACGAGCGCGCCTTCATCGAGGTGGAGACCCCGGTCCTGCAGCTGACCAACGGCGGCGCGGCGGCCCGGCCGTTCTCGACCCATCTGAACGCGTTCGACCAGGAGATGAAGCTGCGGATCGCGCTCGAGCTCGACCTGAAGCGGGCGATGATCGGCGGCGTCGACCGGGTGTTCGAGATCGGCCGGACCTTCCGCAACGAAGGGCTGGACTCGACCCATGCGGCGGAATTCTCGATGATCGAGTCCTATCAGGCCTACGGTGATTACGATTCCATCGCCGAAGTGACCGAGGAGCTGATCCGGAACGCGGCCCGCGCGGTCGGCAAGAGCGTGGTCACCGCGCGCGACGGTTCGCAGATCGATCTGGACCAGCCATGGCGGCACGCGACGCTTTTCGAGCTGGTCTCCGAAGCGGTCGGTGAGACCGTGGATGCGAGCACCGAGACGGCCCGGCTGACGAAGATCGCCGAGCAGCACGAGGTGGAGCTGCAACCGGGCTGGAATGCCGGTGAGATCGCGCTGGAGATCTACGAGAAGCTGGTCGAGCACACGCTGATCCAGCCGACCTATGTTCGTGACTATCCGGAGTCGGTGCGGCCACTGGCGAAACCGCACCGGGAAATTCCGGGCCTGGTCGAGGCCTGGGACCTGATCATCAACGGGGTCGAGCTGGGCACCGGCTACTCGGAGCTGAACGACCCGGTGATCCAGCGTGATCGCCTGGTGGCACAGTCGTTGCTGGCCGCGGCCGGCGATCCCGAGGCGATGGAACTGGACGAGGATTTCCTCCGCGCGATGGAGTTCGGCATGCCGCCGGCAGGCGGGATGGGGATGGGACTGGATCGGCTGGTGATGTTGTTCACCGGGGCCGGGATCCGGGAGACGATTCTGTTCCCGCTGCTCCGTCCGGAGTGATTGCCTGGAGTATCTGGAATGGCGGGCCGGGAGCCGTTGCATAGCACAACCAACGGCCAAATCCATTCCCGGGTCCGATTTGTTCCGCGATCCGGTCGCAGCTGGTGATGAATACCCATCGTCACGATGGATGCACAGCGTCGATCGAGCCGGAGTGTTTTGTCACATCTTTACGTTCTATTCCGCCTGTTGAATGACACGGTACCGGTTTGTGCTGTACAAATCAGTAACAAGAATTCGGCAGGGGGATTGTGCCCGGTGACGGGCGCGGAAAGGACTGTCATCGATGGCGCAAAGGGTTCAGGTGGTTCTCGAGGACGATCTCGACGGCGGTAAGGCCGACGAGACCGTGACCTTCGGGCTGGACGGTTCGACGTACGAGATCGACCTGTCCAAGAAGAATGCCGCCAAGCTGCGTGACGCGCTGGCCGGCTACGTCGGTGCGGGGCGCCGGGTCGCGGGACGCCGTGGTGGCGCCGGGCGCGGACGGGGCAGGGGCCGGTCGGCGACCGACTCGGCCGACATCCGTGCGTGGGCCAAGGACAACGGCTACGAGGTCAGCGAGCGCGGCCGGATCTCGGCCGAGGTGCGCGCCGCGTACAACGACGCCAAGTAATTCCGGAAACTGCGGGTCCCGGTGCCATCCTTGGCACCGGGACCGTCCGCATTCCGGCCGTTTCACAGTGTGGACACGAGCTGCGCGGGTCGGTACGAGTCGGTGCCTGACCGGGCAGCAAAAGGGATGAATTCGCTGGTGGCGAACATCCGGCGCGCCGGGAACACCGGGCGTGGCAGCGCGGTTGTTCCCTTGTGATCCCCACTGAGCGGCCGTACCGGAGGTCGTCGCTTGTTCGCTGAGAGCGAGGTCGTCGGTGCCGGGGACTAGCATGCAGGTACGGGGGTCGGCCTACACGGCACGTCCGACTCCTCTGAGGCAAGGAGCGCTT
>Ga0190275_10003284_pt1 | contig 11516 bp, 9 predicted proteins | sample Popmic550T_FD_133745 | JGI IMG/M metagenome (GOLD analysis project Ga0190275, IMG submission 133745) | Populus adjacent soil microbial communities from riparian zone of Yellowstone River, Montana, USA - 550 T | ecosystem: Environmental > Terrestrial > Soil > Riparian zone > Trees stand | place... | reverse complement strand
GAGGGCCCCGAGGTGAAGAAGCTGCAGGACGGGCTGGTGAAGCTGGGCTACATGACGCGCGAGCAGGTGGCCACGGGCCCCGGCATCTTCGGCCCGCAGACAGAGGCCGCGGTGTCCAAGTTCCAGGCGGACAAGGGCGTCACCCCGGACTCGGGCATCTACGGCCCGAAGACGCGCGCGGCGCTGACGAAGGCGCTGGCTCCTGCCCCCCAGCCGCCCCCCGCGAAGCCGCCCCCCAGCACTGGGAAGGTGGAGGTGCCCCAGGTGGACCTGCGCCGCGGCGCCGAGGGCCCCGAGGTGAAGAAGCTGCAGGACGGGCTGGTGAAGCTGGGCTACATGACGCGCGAGCAGGTGGCCACGGGCCCCGGCATCTTCGGCCCGAAGACGGAGGCCGCGGTGTCCAAGTTCCAGGCGGACAAGGGCATCAGCCCCGCCTCAGGACTCTTCGGCCCGCAGACGCGCGCGGCGATGGAGAAGGCGCTGGGCGGCACCACCGGCCCGGGTCCTGTGCAGCCGGGCCCGGTGGATGGCAGCAAGGCGGCGAAGCTGAACGCCATGCTCAAGGGCAGCGGCCTTGCGGGCAAGGGCGAGCAGATCCTGGCCATGGCGAAGAAGTACAACGTCCCGGTGGAGCTGGGGCTGGCCATGTTCTGGAAGGAGGCGCAGTGGAACACCACGGGCGTGGCGCCTGGGAACAACAACCCCGGCAACCTGCGCTTCGCCGAGTGGGAGCGGGAGCTGGGCGGTGTGCCCAACGGGGGCTTCACGAAGTTCCCCTCGCTGGACAAGGGCATCGAGGCCTACTTCCGGCTGCTGGGCAGCTCCACGTACCGGCAGTTCGTCGACACGAAGGACTGGGCCGGCCTGGTGAACAAGTACGCGCCGCCGTCGGATGGCAACGACAGCGCCCTGTACGCACGGCAGATCACCGAGTGGATGGCGAAGTACCGGACGCAGCTCGGCTGAGCCCGCCGGTGAGCTGAGGCAGCACCGTTCGGCCCGCCGTGCCTTCATGTGCACGGGGGGCCGTGCCGTCTTCAGAGATCCACGCCCGTGGCGCTCTTGAGTCGCGCGGCGCGCAGCACCTCTTCGGCATGGGCGCGGCGCGTGAGGCCGTGGTCCGTCACCGCCAGCAGCTCCAGCGGCTCCGGCCCCGTGGCGTGCGCCTGGTACGAGGCCCAGCGCGGAATGAAGACGGCGTCCCCGGGTTTGACGTCCACCTGTGTCCCGCGCACCTCCACCCGGCCGGTGCCGGACATGACTGCGAGCAGCAGCTCGTGTGCATGCTCGCGCGGCTCGGTGCCGTGGCTCGGCGCCACACGCAACCGCGTCGTCTCCAGCACCTCCGCGGGGAAGGGCACCCGGTCCACGGCGAAGTCGATGCCGCGCAGCTCGTGCGCATGGCGGTAGAAGGGAACGATGTTGGACAGGCCGCTCAGGTGGACGGTGCTCGGCTCCGGGCACTCGGGGGCCAGCGGCTGCCGCGCCTGGATGCGCTCCAACAGCGGGCCGAGCCGCTGGTGCTGCAAGGCCTCGAACAGGCTCTCGAAGAAACGTCCCTGCAGCTCCAGCGCCTGCTCCAGGGCGTGCATGCTCGTGTCGAACCAGCCAGGCTCCCGGGAGTGGGCGCGCACCAGCTCCTCCAGCAGGCTCGCACGAGCGCTGTCATCCATCTTCCGGTGGAAGAAGGCCAGGTGCCGCTCGGAGACGTCGGCATGGAGCAGCGCGTCCACGAAGACGCTGAAGAGCCTCGGAATGGGCGCCTCCAGCCCAAACGCCAGGAACGCGCTGGCCGCGCTCGCCGGTGGGCGCAGGCACCCATCCAGGCACTCGCGCACGAGGTAGCGGGTGCAGTCCAGGAAGCGGATGGACTCCACCTCCACCCCCAGCCCGTCCCGCAGGAAGCGGCGGAAGAGCGCCGTGGGCCGCTTCTCCGAAGTCGGTGCGCCCGTCTCCTCCCAGAGCACCTGGGTCATCTTCGTACACCACAGCTCGCTGTCGCACTGCACCATCAGCGCGTGGACGAAGCGCGCGGACGACCGGGTGAACAGCGCGTACTGGGAGAAGATGAAGGCGAAGTCCTCACGCGTGAGCACGCCCCGCCGGCATGCCTGGAGCAGACGGTTGTCCCAGAAGGGGTGCGAGGCGAGCCGCGCATGCAGCTCCTCGATCGCCGCTTCGGTGGACAGGGGGGCCCGGGAGGGGAGGCTCGGCTCGTGCGGCTCAGGCAGGGCGCGGGGCCTGGCAGCTTCGAGGGGGCTGGCCTGCTGCGTTAGATCAACAGCGAGAGGGACCGGACCGGCGGAGGGAGGGCTCATGGCGGCAACCGGGGAGAGCTGGGGTTCTACGAAGGTGTGCACGCCAGGTGAGCTGACAAGCCCAAGGCTTCCTGCCCGTAGGACCCATACAAATGTCGACGTGCGATCCCCATGCCTCTCCACACGCACAACGCGTGAACCCGCGAGGGCTGCCTGTCCGAGGGCATGCCACCAAGAGAGCCATTGCCCGCTCCTTTAACGCAGCGCGCTGGCTGCGTGCTTTTCCTCGGGGAGATGCAGACCGTGTCGGGGAGCCGGCTCCAGGGAGGGACCGATGCGCTTTCGAGACCGAGCGGATGCGGGCAGGCGCCTGGCGACGTTGCTGCTGAACTACGGCGGCCACGACACCCGGGTGTTTGGGATGAACGGGGGTGGGGTTCGTGTGGCGTATGAGGTGGCCCAGGCCTTGGGGGCACCCCTGGAGCTCTGGGTGTCCCGGCTCGTCGAGGTTCCGGTGCAGCCCGGCTCGAGGCTCGGGGCCGTGGCAGAGGGCGAAGGGTTCTTCCTGAACGCGGAGACAGTGCGCTCCGTGGACGTCCCTGCTTCCCAGATGACGCAGTGGATGGATGCGGAGGCAGGCGAGGTAGCGCTCGAGGCCCAGCGGCTGCGCGGGGGGCACCCCCGGATGGAGCCGGGAGCCAGCACGGCGGTGCTCGTGGTGGAGGGCATCGCCGTGGAGGACTTACGGGTGTACGCGGCGCTCCGGGGCCTGCGGCGGCGCAGCCCGCGCAAGCTGGTGCTGGCGGCGCCGGTGGCCGCGGGGGAGGAGCTGGAGCGGCTGCGGCTCGAGGCGGACGAGGTGCTGTGCCGCCATCCAGTGTGGGCGCTGCTGACGGTGGAGCATGCGTACGACGACTTCCACGGGCTGCCGGACATCGAGGTTCGCCAGCTGCTGGACCGGGCCCGGGAGCGCAGGCCCGGGCGCGAGGTGCCCGGGGCAGAGGTGGCGGGCGAGTGGCTCTGAGCCGCCATCTGGCGAGGGCGGAAGGGGACAGGCCATGCGACAACAGGACGCGGATGTACACGAAGCACGGGTTCGGATCGGCGAGGCGGCGCTGGGCGGCAGCCTGGGTGTTCCTCCAGGAGCGCGAGGCCTCGTCCTCTTCGCTCATGGCAGCGGCAGCAGCCGCTTCAGCCCGCGCAACCGGGCCGTGGCGCGCGCGCTCCGGGAGGCGGGGCTGGGCACGCTGCTGTCCGATCTGCTGAGCCCGGAGGAGGAGGCCGAGGACGCGGCGACAGGGGAGCTGCGGTTCGACATTGGCTTTCTGGCTCGGCGGCTGATGGAGGTGACGGGGTGGGTGGCGCGGCAGCCCGAGCTGGCGGCCCTGAGGAGGGGCTACTTCGGCTCGAGCACGGGCGCGGCGGCGGCGCTGGTGGCAACGGCGCTGCAGCCGGAGGGGATCCACGCGGTGGTGTCACGGGGAGGACGGCCGGATCTGGCCATGCCGGTGCTCGAGCGGGTCAAGGCGCCCACGTTGCTCATCGTGGGCGGGGATGACACGCAGGTGCTGGAGCTCAATGGGGAGGCGTTCACCCGGCTGGAAGGGCTGAAGGAGCTGCGGGTGATTCCCGGGGCCACGCACCTCTTCGAGGAGCCGGGGACGCTGGAGCAGGTGGCCCGGTACGCGGCGGACTGGTTCGTGAAATACCTGGGGGAGGCGGGGCTGGAAGCGAGGACCTGAGCCCATCTGATGGTAGGGTCGGCCCCCCATGACTTCACGTGAACCGCGCTTCGTCTGGCTGGATCTGGAGATGACGGGTCTGGATCCAGAGACGTGCGCCATCATCGAGATTGGCGTCATCATCACCGGGCCGGACCTGGTGCCCATCGCAGAGATAGAGCGCGTCGTCTGGCAGCCGGAGGAGGTGCTGGCGCGGATGGAGCCGGTGGTGCGGGAGATGCACACGCGCAACGGGCTGACGGCGCGGGTGAAGAGCTCGCCCATCTCGCTGCGGATCGCGGAGCGGGACGTGACGGCGCTGGTGGCCGATCACTGCCCGCTGGGAGAGGGCATCCTCTGCGGCAACTCCATCCACACGGACCGGCGCTTTCTGTTCCGGTACATGCCGATGCTGGAGCGGTACCTCCACTACCGGATGGTGGACGTGACGAGCCTGAAGGTGCTCACGCGGGCGTGGTACCCGGACCTGCCGGAGCCGCGCAAGAGCCCATCGGGGCACACCGCGCTGGCGGACCTGCGCTCGAGCCTCGCCGAGCTCGCCTACTACCGCGACACGTTCTTCCGGCCTCACCCCTCGAGCTCCCCCCTGTAGGGTGGGCCGGGCCGCGGCTCAGGCGCGCTTCGGGGGCGGGCTGAGCCGCTCTCGCAGGACGTGCTTCTGCACCTTGCCCAGCGCGTTGCGCGGCAGGGCGTCCACGAGCTCCACGCGCCGCGGCTTCTTGAAGCTGGCCAGCCGGTCCTTGCACCAGTCCACCAGGGCCTGTGCCTCCGGTGCGGGCTGTCCCGCCGCAGGCACCACCACGGACACCACCTGCTCGCCAAAGTCGGGGTCCGGCAGGCCCAGCACCGCCACCTCGGCCACTCCGGGGCACGAGGCGAGCACCTCCTCCACCTCCCGCGGGTAGATGTTGAAGCCACCGCTGATGATGAGCTCTCGCGCTCGCCCGGTGATGTGGAAGTAGCCGTCTGTGTCCCGAAAGCCCAGGTCTCCCGTGCGGAACCACCACCCGTCCGGCTCGAACGCCTCGCGCGTGGCCTCCTCCCGCCGCCAGTAGCCGGAGAAGACGTGCGGGCCACGGACCTCGAGCTCTCCCGCCTCCCCGTCCCGCACCGGCTTGCGCGTGCGCACGTCCACCACGCGCGCCTCCTGGCCGGGGAAGGGCATGCCCACCGTGCCAGGGCGCCGCTCGCCCTCGTAGGGGTTGGTGGTGTTCATGATCGTCTCCGTCATCCCATAGCGCTCGAGGATGCGATGGCCGAGCTCGGCCTCGATCTCCTGGAAGAGCTGGGGACTGAGCGGCGCGGAGCCCGACACCATCAGCCGCAGGGGACGGGGACGAACCCCCGTCCGCCGCGACTCCTCCAGCAGCCGCCCGTACATGGTGGGGACGCCGAAGAACATCGTGATGGCCGGATCATCCCGGAGCGCCTCCAGCACCTCCGAGGCCACGAAGCGGCGGCGCAGGTCCACGCTGGCGCCCGTATAGAGGGTGCCGTGCAGCCCCACCATGAGCCCATGCGTGTGGAACAGCGGCAGGGCGAGCAGCAGCCGGTCCTCGTCCGTCCAGCGCCAGGCCTCGGTGACGGCCCGGATGTTGGACAGCAGGTGGCTCTGCCGCAGCATGGCGCCCTTGGAGCGGCCGGTGGTCCCCGAGGTGTAGCCCAGCACGGCGATGTTGATGTCTCCAGGCACGGACATGATGCGCTCCGGCTCGATGGGCTCCGCGAGCAGCGCACCGAAGGAGTCCACCCGCAGCGAGGACGGGAGCGCAGTGTCCGGTGGCTCCACGGTGATGAGCCACTCCAGCGCGGGAAGGCCGGGCAGCAGCGGGGCCAGCTCGGCGGCTCCGGCGGCTCCCGTCACGCAGATGCGAGTCTCCGAGTCCGTGAGGATGTGATCCAGCTCCACCTGCCGGTAGGCCGTGTTGACCAGCACGACGATGCCGTGCGCGTACTGCACGCCGAGGTAGGCGATGACGAACTGGGGGCTGTTCTCCAGGAAGAGGGCCACACTCTCACCGAGTCCCTTGCGCCGGCGCAGGAGCGCCTGGGCAAACGCGGTGACGCGGCGGGCCAGCTCGCCGTACGTGTAGCGCTCAGCACCGAAGATGAGCGCGAGCCGATCCGGTGTCCGCCGGGCGTGCTCCAGAAATACCTGGAGGAGGCTGTGCGGACCTCGAGAGGAAGGCTCGTCAGGGTCGTCGTCGTCCGTCTCGGCAGGTAGCAGGGGCACGTCGGAGGGAGCCATGGCGCGCCGAGCCTACCCGCTCCGCCGGGCCGTGGCGCCCGAGCCGTGGCTCACTGCACGCGGACCAGGGGTACTGGCGTCGCCGGGTGGACCGATACCTGGGACATGGGCACGCGATAGGTGAAGCTGAGCCCGTCCGGATCCGTGGGAGGCAGCAAGTCGACTGGGAGGCCTGCCCCGCATACCTCGATCAGCTGCGCGATGATGCCGCGCACGAAGTACGGATCCAGCCCCGGCCGGTGGGTGATCGCGGACCGGAAGTCCTGCAGCACCTCCACCGTGACTTCGATGTCTCCGTTGGGCAGCTCGCGCGACTGGGCCCGCGCGAAGTTGATGCCCGTCTGGAACACGCGCGTCATGTGGCTCAGCATCCTGCGGGCGCCCCACGTGCGCGCCATCCCGAAGAGCGCCTTGCCCATGGGCGTGGAGCCGAACCCCTCGAGCGCCCGGAGCCCCAGCTGGTACCGCGCCTCCTCGCGAGGCAGCTCCGGGAAGCGCAGCTCCGCGCAGAGCTTGAGCGTCCCCAGCAGCGTCACCAGGGGATAGGCGCTGAGCAGAGGCCGGGTGACATCCACGCCCAGGGCCAGCAGCCGCCGCCGGGCCTCCCCGTCCAGCCGATCCTTCATCGCGTGGATCAGCAGCCCCTCCATGAGCTGGTCGAAGGCCACAGGCTCTTTGCGTCGAGGCTGCTCGAGAGGCATGGCGTGCACGCTCTGCTCCTGGGGCTTCGTGGGGGGATGTATTCGCAGGGGGAAGTGTCAGTGGGCGAGCGGGAGTTTCAGCTGTCCGCCGGAGCGTCGTAGTCCGGCGTCAGGTCCACCGCGTTCACGGTGAGCATGTGGTAGATGGTGATGTTGCTCAGCCAGAAGAAGATGGCGCCGAAGCTCACGTACACCAGCGGCGAGCCCGTCCACACCTGCAGCGGCGTGCCGAGCACCTTGTCCGCCACCCAGCCGCCCAGCCACTCCACGCACCACGCGATCACGGTGCCGTAGGCCACGCGCCGCCACACCGGCAGGCGCTTCGGGTAGAACCAGTAGTAGTGCAGCGTCCACATCAGCCCGATGCCCACCGCCCACATCATCAGGCTGGCGAACGAGAACCAGTGGTACGGCGAGGCCGGGTACACCCACCCCCAGTCACCCTGGGCGATCCGGAAGAGCTGGTTCTGCGTCAGCTCCAGCAGCCAGAAGATCGGCGTCAGGTAGAGGATCTGCGTCGCCAGCACGCGCGCGTACGTGAGGAAGGATCTCTCCTGAACTTCCGTGGCCAAGGTGAGCGTGTTCAACTTTCCCCTCCGGGAATGGCGGACGTGCGGATTGGCGTGTGAGGCGGTGGGCGGATTGAAAGGGCAGCGGCCGTTGGCTGGCTTCTGTTCAACCGACAACCGGTTGCGCCAGGACGCCACGGTGAAACTCGCACGGCGCCCGCGATCAGAAAAGAGGCGACAAGACCGCACATGGCTTCATGTAGGACCGACGCAACAGGTCGGGTCCTCACTTCCAAGTCAGTGGGTTATACGCACGGCAGCCGCACGGTGAAGGTGGTGCCGGTCTCCATGGAGGAGGCCACGTCCACGGTGCCGCCGTGGCCCTGGACGATCTCCCGGACGATGTAGAGGCCCAGGCCGATGCTGCGGCTCTGCTGCCCTACGGTGGGGGTGCCCCGCGTGAGCGGCTCGAAGAGGCGAGGGAGCAGCTCGGGCGAGATGGGCGTGCCCTGGTTGTGGATCTCGAGCAGGGCGGACCCTGGCTCCGTGCGGGTCCTCACGCTCACCGGAGTGCCCGGCGGGCTGTAGGCCAGCGCATTGCCCACCAGGTTGGTGAGCACCTGGGCGATCCGGTCCGGATCCCACTCTCCGTTACAGGCTCCGCTCGGCTCCAGGTGCACCTGCCGCTCCGGGTGCGCCTGCAGCACCTCGTCCACCACGTGGTGGGTGACGTCCACCAGGTCCATGGCCCGCCGCTTCAGCGGGATGCCATTGCCCAGGCGCGCCTGGGTGAAGTCCAGGAAGTCTCGGATCAGCCGCGTGGCCCGCTCGCACGAGGAGGAGATGCGTTGGGCCGCCTTGAGCTGCTTCTCGGTGAGCCCCGGGCTGATCTGGAGCAGCCCCGCCGCCATGGTGATGGCGCCCAGCGGGTTGCGCAGATCATGAGACACGATGCCGATGAGCTGCTGCTCGAACTCGGTCCGGCGGCGCAGCTCCTCTTGATCTCGCTGCTGCTGCTGGAAGAAGCGGGCGTTCTCGATGGACAGCGCCGCCTTGCTCGCGAGCTCCTCCAGCACCCGCAAGTCCTCGGGCGTGAAGGGACGCCCCTGCGAGGAGCGTGCGGTGGACACCGTCCCGATGACGCGCCCCTGCACCCGCATCGGCACGATGAGGTAGGAGTAGACGGCGAAGTCCTTGAGCGCGGCGGCGTACGCTCGCGGCGTCTGGGAGAGCAGCTCCTCCAGCGAGGTGACCGCGCCCCACAAGGGCTTGCCCGTCTGCGCGACGCGGCCGGTGAGGCCCTCGCCGAGCCGCACCGGGGAGGCGTCCAGCGCCTGGCGGAGCTGCTCCTGGAGGACGAGATCCACATGGCGCACGGCGACGTGCTCCAGCAGGTCTCCCTCCGCGGCGCGCAGGTTGAGGATGCACGAGTCCCCGAGGTGCCGCACCACCTGGTGGGAGATGGCGTCGAAGAGCGCGGGCAGATCGCGGTGGGCGGCGCTGAAGGCATCCGAGGCCTCGGTCAGCACCTGGAGGCGCGCGGCGGAGGCTCGCACCCGCTCGTTCGCCAGCTGCTCTTCCTCGTAGAGCTGGGCCCGGTCGATGGCCTGTGCGCAGGCATGGGCCACCGCGGTGAAGAAGGCCCGGTCGTCCTCGCTGAAGGTCCGCTCGCTCACGAAGGAGAGCCAGATGGCCCCCAGCACCCGGCCTTTGACGAGCAAGGGCAGCGCGGCGGCACCGTGGGTGGTGGCGTCGAGCTCCACGTGCGGATAGCGCGCCAGCCAGTCCGCGCGCGAGGACAGCCAGTAGGGCCGGGCCTCCCGGGCCGCATCCGTCAGGGGCAGGGAGAGCGTCAACGGCATGCGCCGCCATCGCTTCAGCCCCTCCTCGCGGTACCCATGGGACTGGACCACCTCGAGCGTCTCTCCGCTCGAGTCCAGCAAGCAGACGGCGCCCGCGAGGGAGCCCAGTGGGGCGAGCCCCTGCTCGAAGAGGGCCCCCATCACCTGCTCCAGGGAGGTGGCCTCCGCCAGCAGGGAGGTGAGCCCCTGGAGCCGGGCGATGTAGTAGGCGGCCCGGTGTGCAGCCTCGCGAGACAAGGCCTCTTGCCGGCGCAGCAGCTCCGCCTGGCGTTGCACCTGCTGCTGCGCCCGGGACAGCTCGATGAAGACGGACACCTTCGAGCGCAGCACCTCCGCGGAGAAGGGCTTCTGCAGGTAGTCCACCGCGCCGTGCGCGTAGCCCGCCTTCACCTCCGTCTCATCACGGCCATAGGCGGTGAGGAAGATGATGGGGATGTTGCGGTTGCGCTCGCGCTGCTTGATGAGGGTGGCCGTCTCGAAGCCATCCATTCCCTCCATCTGCACGTCCAGGAGGATGACGGCGAACTCCTCGGAGAGCAGCAGCCGGAGCGCCTGCTCGCCCGAGAGGGCCTTGACCAGCCGCACCTGCAGCGGCGCGAGGATGGCCTCCAAGGCGAGGATGTTGGACGGGTTGTCGTCCACCAGCAGCACGCTCGTGTCGACGCTGTGCCCTTTAGCGACAGGGCGCCGGGACTCGTCCAGCTCCCAGAGAGGAACGGGAGAGTCCAGCCGTCCCCCCACCAGGCTGGACGCGGAAGCGCCCAGCCGAGGCGCCCACTTCATGGTCTCGAGAGTCTTCTCCTGGGGGTTCAAACGCCAGCCCTTCCACCTTTACGAGGACCTTCAGCATACCCGCCACGCGCGCTCAGGACAGAGGCACGATGCTCCCTGAGAGTACAGGTCAACCCACCGGGTGGAGGGGGAGATTCCCCGGGGTGCTTCGCTCCCAGCGAGCGGTTGGCTGCTTCAACGGGAACGGAAGGTAGACCGGGCCCTCGTTGCCTGGCCGGTCAACTCCAGAGGTAGGGGGAAATTCCCTACAAGCGGCTCAGGGGACGGAGAGCAGCTCGATGTCGAAGATGAGCACGGAGTGGGGGGGGATGGAGTTGCGGCCCTGCGCGCCGTAGGCCAGCGCGGAGGGGATGACGAGCTTGCGCAGCCCGCCCACCTTCATGCCGACGACGCCCTCCTCCCAGCCGTCGATGACGCGGCCCTGGCCCGGGGTGAAGGAGAACGGGGCGCGGCCCGCGGACCTGGAGCTGTCGAACTGAGTCCCGCTCGGCAGCCACCCCGTGTAGTCGACAGTCACCTGGCGCCCCCGGGTGGCCTCGTCGCCGGTGCCGACGCGGACATCCTGCAGGTAGAGCCCGCTCTCGCGGCGCTCCATGGCGGTCAGGTCCACGCCCAAAGCCGGCGCGTAGGTGATGAGCGCCGGATCTCCCGTGTTCGTCTCTTCGCCACAGCCGAGCGATAGCAGGAGCACGGAGAACATCAGGCAGCGGAGCATGGGGCAGGCCTCTTCAGGTGAGAGCGCGGGTGGGGCGCGAGAATGGCTCACGGGGCGCCGCCTGGGAAGGCGGGCCTCAGCCGCCCTTCAAGGTCCGCACCCGGTCTCCCATGGGAGGTGGGTCGTCGTTGGGTACCCGGAGGTCGATGACGGTCGGCACCTCGCCGCTGAACAGGTCCTCGCGCAGCACCGCCGGCCAGTCCGCCAGGGTGTCCACGCGGAACGAGCGGGCGCCCATGCCCCGGGCCATGGTGGCGATGTCCATGGTGCCATAGTCGAACTCTTCCTGGGTGCGCCCGAAGAGCATCCGGTGGCCCCAGCGCACCATGCCGTAGCTGCTGTTGTTGAGCACCACGAAGACGATGGGCATGCGGTACTGCAGCGCCGTCAGCACCTCAGAGCCGTGCATGGCGAAGCAGCCGTCACCGGTGAGGCACACGGTGGGCCGCTGGTCCGCCAGGTACGAGCCCAGGGAGTTGGCGATGCCCGAGCCCATGCCGCCATAGTTGATGGAGATGTCGAAGCCATCCTCGGACGAGCGCCAGTAGTGCAGCGCCCACATCATGTGCTCGCCGATGTCACAGCTCAGCCGCACGTCCCGGGGCATGCCCTGGGCCAGCGCCTCCAGGTGCGAGGCGATGATGAGGCCCGAGCTCGACCCGGTGGGCTTCTCCGGGGGGGGGGGCAGG
>Ga0190275_10003283_pt1 | contig 11519 bp, 9 predicted proteins | sample Popmic550T_FD_133745 | JGI IMG/M metagenome (GOLD analysis project Ga0190275, IMG submission 133745) | Populus adjacent soil microbial communities from riparian zone of Yellowstone River, Montana, USA - 550 T | ecosystem: Environmental > Terrestrial > Soil > Riparian zone > Trees stand | place... | reverse complement strand
GCCGGCATCGACCCCGGCCACGGATCGGCAGGATTGCGGACACTGACCCGTTCGTCGCCCCAGGGCACCAGAATGACCCGATCCACCGCACTTCGGCCGCCCGAATGCACCGGTGCCAGCACCGATTCGGGCCCCAACATGCCCTGCACCCTGGCGAAGGCCCAGCCGGCCCGCTGATCGTCCTGTCCGTCGGAACCCCACAATCCGTACTGGATGCGACCGGCGCCAATGGCCTCGATGGGTTCGAGGATCAATGTGCTGATGGCGCCGGGGCCGGCAGCCGCAGCGTCGGCATCGGCATCGGCATCGGCATCGGCGGACTCTGCTGCACCGGGAATGCCCCGACCACCTGCGACAGCGGTGCGGCCGGCGGTGAGCCAGCCGTCCAGTTGCCAGCGCAATCGGTCCGCGGTTGCGGCTGCGGTCAGCGGGGCAGCGCACCGCCAGATGCGGGACAACCTGGTGTCCCGCTCAGTCACTGCGGTGATAGACAACCGGGTACACGCCAACCCGGCATCAGCCAACCTGGCATGAAAACGTTCGGCTAGCGCCCGCGCTGCGAAGGCCGCCGTATCCACCCGGTCCAAGGGCGGATCACAGACCTGCTCGATGATCAATTCCTGCGGGATCTGCCGGCGGGACACTCCGCGTTCGGCCACCCCGCGCGCCAACCGGTGCGCCTGCACACCGTCGGCGCCAAACCTGGTTGCCACCTTTCCCTCCGGCATGGCCGCGAATGCCCCGGCCGTGGTGATGCCCAACCGGATCAACAGATCGGCCAGTGCCGCTCGCTCGGGCGGCGAGATAGCCGGATCACGGGCCAGCTCGGTGATCGGCAAGGGTGCACAGAACTCGGCGGATCTGCGTGGCGGAACGATGGTCCCGCTGTGCGCGGCCAGCACCGCGACGGCGAGGACGTCAGCAATCCCGACCGAACATTCCACGTCCAATGCCTCGACGACATCGACAATCTTTTCCGCAGCGGCGATCTCGGTTTTGAAGTAGCGACGAGGACCACGCGCGGGACAGGCGACAACACCAGAACGCAAAATCTCAACACCGGGCGCGATGGATTCCACCGCGGCCGCCACCGGCTCGAACAAACGGGCATCACGATCGAGATCCAGCTGTGCGATCAGTAGATCCGGGCAGCGGGACTGGGCATCCCTCCGGCGTTGGCCGACATGGATTCCCTCCGCTCTGGCAGCGGCGTTGCAAGCCTGTACCCGGTTGGCAGAGAAGACGGCCACCGGATCGCTCGCCGGCCTGCCGGCCTGCCGGGCCGCGGCAACGGCGGGCCAATCCGGACACCAGACAACGAGGGTACGGGTGCGCAGGTCAGCAATATTGCCACCATCGGCCGGCTGAACCCTGCTTCCCGACGCTACCGGCAGGCCGTCTCGGGACGGCTCTACCACCGGCGGTAACAACGACATCTGATCAGTCACACCCACACCTCTCACCCGCCTCGATCGAACTCATGTTCGACACTAGAACATGGCACCGACAGTCGGGTGACTGCTGAGGCTGGTGATACGCACGTCTGAAATATCCCATTGAACTGGGACGATGCGGGCCCGAACCGCGAAATGCGGGGCGACCGGCAGACCTAGCCCGGCAGCTTGCTCTCGACCAGGTCAGCAGCACAGGCGACTGCTCCGGTTTCTGCGCGCACGACCGCACCGATCTCCGCGGCGCGGGCGCTGACCTGCGGCTGGAAGGCACGGCGTAGACCGGCCACCAATGTGTCCTGATCCAGTTTGGCGAACCGCTCGTGCACGCCCACGCCGAGTTGTTCGATCCGGGCACCCCAGAACGGGTTGTCAGCAACCAGCGAGCAGACGAATGTTGGGATTCCGGCGCCGACGCTGGCCGCAACCGTCCCCGACCCGCCGTGGTGAACGGCGACCCGGCAACGTGGCAATACCCGGTCGTAATTCAGCACACCAGTGGCGATCCTCACTCGATCCCCAGAGATCTGGTGCTGGCTGAGCCGGCTCCAACCGGCGCCGATCAGGACACGTGTTTCCAGCCGGTCCGAAGCCGTCGTGATCATCTCCAGCATTGCCGCCGTGTCGATGACCGGCATGCTGCCGAAACCGACAAAAACCGGGGGCTCACCGTCGGTCAACCATGCATCCAGATCGGGGTCGATCTCTACCTCGCCCAGCCGCTGCTGCAAGTCGCGCTCCGGCGTCAGGAAACCGATGATCGGCCGATTCGCCGGGTAGTCCATCAGATCAGGGACCAGCGCGGGGCTATAGGCCTGCAATTCCAGGGTTTTTTCCGCGGCCAGCCGAATCGCCGTCGAGGTGCTGGCGGGTGCCAGTCCGAGGTCCGACCGGAATTTGTTGATGTCGTGCGCCATGCTGCGCCAGTACATCCGCTGGAACAATGAATGCGTGGCCAGATTCCGGCGTGCAGAAAATCGCTCGGTGGAGATGAACATGTTTGGATAAGCAGCGGTTGGGCGCATCGGAGCGTAGTGCAGGCAGACCAAGGGAATGCCGCGCGATTCCGTGACACATGCGCCGCGATGCTCACTGAGCGACCCAGTCACGATGAGATCTGCGCCTTCGCAGATCCGCAGGGTGTCGGCATCGAGCAACGCAGCATTGTCATGCACGATCTGGCCAAGCGCCTGGGTCAGCGCCCTCACATCACCTGCGGCCAGCCACCGCTGACCGTCCGGTGAGTGAAAGAGTTGCTCTGAGTCAGGGCCTAACGGATAGGTTGTCAGACCAGCCTTTTCGCCGAAACCAACGAGGTTCGGTGATACCCCGAGGATCACCTGGTGGCCGCGGCGGCTCAGCTCGGCGCCCAGCACCACCAAGGGTTGCGCATCACCCCGGGTCCCATTCGCCAGCAGCGCTATACGCATCAGACCCCCCATAATTGAATGTTCGGTCAGCCAAGCACTAAAAGGCAGCACGGCGCAATTGGTAAAACGAGGGAAATATGACGCAGGAAATTGAGCCGGTCGATAGCAATGCTTGCTAATGGCGCTCAGCCCACCTCGGCCACCGGTTCGAATGCGTTTGGCTCCACCCGCACCGGAGCCAACGGAGCGGCGACGATTTCGACGGCGGTTCGGTCGGAGCGCAGCAGTAGTGCCGCCCGATTGCCCCGGCCGGCCGCCGCTCCCCGGCCGGCGACATCGACGATGAGTTCCCGGTCTCGAAGCCTGCCATGCCCCTTTCCAAGGCCGGTCCAGCCCTCCCAGCGAGTGGTCAGCACGAGATCGGCACCTGGCCACGGCCCCATCACCAACAACACCGCACCACGTTGCCGGAGCCGGCCGGTGAGTACCCGCTGCCGAGCCGGCGCCGGCGCGGCGATGGGTGGCAGTGCAACGGCGATCATGTCGACACCATCCATCAGGATGGACAACACTTGCAGCACATCTGGTCCCGGTTCCGGAACAACAACCACCCGGGCAAGATCTATACCGAACTCGGCGGCAGCCAACAGGCCAACCCCAGGCATCCCAACGATGGCAGACCAGGCCGCCGGCGGCCCGGACAACAGCGTGAAGAGCAGGCTGGTTGCCCCCTGGCCACGCACACTGATCACCGATCCGCGGGCAAGCCCACCGCGCGGCAGGACAGCCGCCAGTGGCGCCGCGACAGGTAACAGCTGACCGGTGTCGTCGAGGGTGCCGAGGCCTTCCGGTGTGCCCATGACCTGCGGAGTCGCCGACCGGCTGGCATCCACCGAGACGGTGCTGATGCGATGACGCAGGTCGCGCAGCACCTGATGCCTATCAGCACCCTGGTCCAGCAGGACGTCCTTTGTCGGTGCGGCATGATTCGATGAACTGACCTGATCAAGTGAGCCTGCTTCCCAGGGGTCAGGAAAGCTGTCATCGAACATGTGTTCGAGTCTAGATCAGCCGCAGCAAGCTGTCTACGTCAGAGCGCCCGGACGCGGGTACCAAACCTAAATACTTCTCACCCACCGCCGCAGCACTTCTGCCCCGGCATCCCCGGACTTCTCCGGATGGAATTGAGTCGCCGAGAGCGGACCGTTTTCCACCGCCGCCACGAACCGATCGCCGCCGTGATCGGCCCAGGTCACGATGGGTGGAGCGAACGGCCGGGTGACCTCGAGTTCCCAGCTCCGCACGGCGTAGGAGTGCACAAAATAGAACCTCGTCCGCGGGTCCAGCCCGTCGAACAGCACCGATCCGGCACCTGGCGTCACCGTGTTCCAGCCCATATGCGGAACAATGGGCGCCTGCAAGCGCTCCACGGTTCCCGGCCATTCTCCGACCCCATCGGTTTCCACCCCGTGCTCGACGCCGCGTTCGAACAAGATCTGCATTCCGACGCAGATCCCCAGAACCGGACGACCGCCGGCCACCCGCCGGTCGATGATCCGCTGCCCGCGCACCGCCGAGAGCCCGGCCATGCACGACTCGTAGGCACCGACCCCGGGCACCACCAGACCTTCGGCGTTCAGCGCTGTCTCAAAATCGGCGGTTACCTCGACCTCGGCGCCCGTCCGGCGCAACGCCCGCTCCGCTGACGCCAGGTTTCCGGAGCCGTAGTCCAGCACGACGACACCGGTCATCTCACAGCCCCATCAACCACAGCACACCACCCAGGATGCAACCCGCGGAGAACAACGCCAACAGAACAGCCGGCAATCGTGACTTGTTCCACAACGAGATGACGCCGCCGATCAGGAACCCGCCCAAGCCGATCAGCAGGACCGGGATCACGGTGCTCATGGGTCGACTCCCGTCTCGCTCCGCTCCTCGGCGCCCGGGGGGCGCCTGCGATGCTCACTCACCTTCGTCTCCGCGCTCACTGGTCGACTCCCGTCTCGCCAAAACCCGGACTCACAGCACGCCCTTGGTCGACGGAATTCCCCGGACCCGCGGGTCCGGCTCGACGGCCGCCCGCAGCGCCCTGGCGATTGCCTTGTACTGCGCCTCACAGATGTGATGCGGATCCCGGCCGTAGATCACCCGCACGTGCAGGTTGATCCGGGCGTGGAAGGCCAATGAGTCGAAGACATGCCGATTGAGCACCACCGGATAGTTGTTGCCGACGGTGAACCCGAGCACCGAATCCGGCTCACCGGTGTGCACCGAGAACGGCCGACCGGAGACGTCGACGGCGGCATGCGCGAGGGTCTCGTCCATCGGGATGAAGGCGTCACCGAACCGCCGGATCCCCGCTTTGTCGCCGAGTGCCTGACCGATGGCCTGACCCAGCACGATTGCGGTGTCCTCCACCGTGTGGTGTGCGTCGATGTCCACGTCACCGACCGACCGCACTGTCAGATCGAAGCTGCCGTGCACCCCGAAGGCGGTCAGCATGTGGTCGTAAAACCTCACCCCGGTGGAGATCTCGACCTGGCCGGAGCCATCCAGATCGAGATCCACCAACACCGATGACTCGCTGGTGCTGCGTTCGATACGCGCTTGCCTCGTCATTTCTCCCCTTGCTCGACCAGTGTTGGCGTGGCAACAGTTCTGCGGAGTCGCGAACTGACCTCGAGCAGTCTGTCGTTTTCCGCGTCCGTGCCGATGGTCGCTCGGAGATAGCCGGTAATACCCATGTCCCGCAACAGGACTCCGGCATCCAGATACTCCTGCCAGCTTGCCGCGGCGTCGGAAAACCTGCCGAACAGCAGGAAGTTGGCATCGGAACCAATGACATCGAATCCACCGGCGTGCAATGCTGCCGTCACCCGGCGCCGCTCAGCCACCAGATGCGCGACAGATGCCAGCGTGTCATCCGCGTGCCGCAGCGCGGCCGATGCGGCTGCCTGGGTCAACATGGAAAGGTGATACGGCAGCCGCACCAACAACAATGCATCGATGACGGCTGGCGCGGCGGCCAGATACCCCAGCCGGCCGCCCGCAAAGGCGAACGCCTTCGACATGGTGCGGACCACCACGAGCTGCGCCGGAAACTGATCGATCAGCCCGATCGCGCTGGGCCGTTCGGAAAATTCGGCATATGCCTCGTCAACCACCACGATGCCGGGGGCAGCGTGGACCAGCGTGCGAATGTCCTGCAGCGGAAGCGATCCGCCGGTCGGATTGTTCGGGCTGGTGATGAACAGCACGTCCGGCGCCCGCTGAGCGATCAGAGCGACGGCCGCGTCGACATCGACAGTGAAATCACTGCGCCGTGGGCAGGCGATCCATTCGGTCCTGGTGCCGGTCGCGATGATCGGGTGCATCGAGTACGAAGGCTCGAAACCCAAGGCGGTGCGACCGGGACCGGCAAACGCCTGCAGTAATTGCAACAGGATCTCGTTGGAGCCATTCGCGGCCCAGACATTCGCGCTGTACAGCTCAATTCCGGTCGATCGAGACAGATACCCGGCCAGTTGTTCCCGTAGCCGCACGGCGTCGCGGTCCGGGTACCTGTTCAAATCGACAGCTATCGCAGCCACCGATGCAGCAAGGTCGGCAACGAGCGCAGCCGATGGCGGGTAGGGGTTCTCGTTGGTGTTGATCTTCACCGGAACGTCCAGTTGTGGTGCGCCATAGGGCGACCGACCAACCAGATCATCCCGCAGCGGAAGGTCGGCCAGGGTCACATCAACGCCGATCATGGTTTGACCTCAACAGTTCCCGGCCGAGCGCCGGCGTCGGCGAATCGAGCCGCAACCGCCTCGCCGTGCGCCGGCAGGTCTTCCGCGGCAGCCAGTGCCAACACGTGCGACGCGACCGCGGCCAGTGCAGCCCTGGTGTAGTCGATGACCTGCATCTGCCGCAGAAATGTCATCGCCGACAGCCCGGCGGTGAACCGTGCCGAGCCGCCGGTTGGCAGCACGTGATTCGACCCGGCGCAGTAGTCGCCGAGCGAAACAGGTGAATAGGCCCCAACAAACACCGCGCCGGCATTGCTGATCTGCCTGGCCACCAGGGCCGCATCGGCGGTGTGGATCTCCAGGTGCTCCGCGGCATAGGCATCGGCGACCTGCACGGCGGCGGCCAGCGAGTCGACCAGGACGATGCCGGACTGCGCACCGGACAGCGCGACCGCGACCCGATCGTGGTGTTTGGTCCGCGCCACCAGACCGGGCAGCAGTTCATCGACGGCGTCGGCCAAGTGCACTGATGTGGTGATCAGCACCGAGGACGCCAGCGGGTCGTGCTCGGCCTGCGAGATCAAATCCGCCGCAACATAGACGGGATCGGCGGCATCGTCCGCGACGATCGCGATCTCGGTCGGGCCGGCTTCCGAATCAATGGCGACGGTACCGCGGAGCAGCCGCTTGGCGGCGGTCACATAGACATTGCCCGGTCCGGTGATGACATCGACCGGTTCGATGCCGGTGCCGTCGACATCGACGGCGCCGAGCGCGAGCAGCGCGACCCCCTGGGCGCCGCCTGCGGCGTAGACCTCGTCAATCCCCAGCAGGGCGCAGGCCGCCAGCACATTTGGGTCCGGCCAGCCGTCGTTGTCGCGCTGCGGTGGTGATGTCACCGCGATCGCCCGGACACCGGCGACCTGCGCCGGTACCACATTCATCACCACACTCGACGGGTAGAGCGCCAGCCCGCCCGGCACGTACAGCCCGACGCGGCGGACCGGGACCCAGCGTTGGGTCACCGTCCCGCCCTCGGCGATCTGGGTGACCTTTTCCACGGGCAGTTGGGCGGAGTGCCCGATCCTGGCCCGGCGGATTGATTCGGTCAGCGCCGCCCGGACCGCCGGCGTGACGGCGGCCAACGACTGCGCGATGACAGCATCCGGGACCCGTAGCGCGGCCGGCCGCACCCCGTCAAACCGTTCGGCGGCATCGAGCACCGCCGCCGCCCCGCGCTGCCGGACGTCATCAACCAATGATTCGACGCTCGCCGCAGCTGTACCGATATCCACGGTCACCCGCGGTAGGACCGCGCGTAGGTCACGCGCGGTCATCGAAGAGAGTCCGGCACGCAGGTCGATCCGCTGCAGCATGACGCCTTCCTGGGACTGGCGGCACGCGGGCCTGCCGGAGAACTGATGGTGATTGGAGCCTCACCAGCGTAGGGCAGTACGCGGATCCTCAAACCCGCCCGCCCACACCCAACCCGCCCGCCCACCCTGCCGCGCGGTCAACCCGACCCGGCCCGCACCCGGGCTCAGTCGAGCAGATCGAGTCCCAGGTCAAGCGCCGGCGCGGAATGGGTGAGCGCACCGACCGCGATGAAGTCGACCCCGGTGGCGGCGACTTCAGCGGCCCGGTCCAGGGTCAACCCGCCGGAAGCCTCCAGCAGCACCCGGCGGTCGGCGGACCTGACCCTGTGCACCGCCTCTACCGTCCCGGCCAAGGAGAAGTTGTCCAGCAGGATCAATTCGGCGCCGGCCGTGATGGCCTCGTCCAATTGGTCCAGCGTGTCGACCTCCACTTCGAGGGCGATCTGCGGGTCCCGAACCCGGACCGCCGCGATCGCGGCCCGAACCGACCCGGCGGCGGCGACATGGTTGTCCTTGATGAGTGCGGCGTCACCCAGACTCATCCGATGGTTGACCCCGCCGCCACACCGGACGGCGTACTTCTCCAGTGCGCGGAGCCCCGGCAGTGTTTTGCGGGTATCCCGGATGCTGGCCCCGGTACCTGCCACGGCGTCCACCCAGGCGCGGGTCACGGTTGCGATGCCGGACAGATGGGTGAGCAGGTTCAGCGCGGTTCGCTCCGCTGTCAGGATTCCCGCGGTGGATCCCGCGATCACCAGCGCCGGGACATCGGCCGTCAGGTCACCACCGTCGGGCACCAACTGATCGAACTCGGTGTCGAAGAAGACCGTTTCGAACACGGCCATGGCGACCGGCGCGCCGGCCAGCACCCCGGCTTGTCGCGGGGTGACATTGGCCCGGCTCAACCGGTCGGCGCGCACGGTGGCCACCGTGGTGATGTCCGGGCCGTCCCGCAGATCTTCGGACAACGCCCGGTCGATGACGGCCTCGACCACATCGGTGGACAACCCGGCGTCTTGGATTGCTGCCCGGGTCTGCTCCGTCAGGCCCATGCCACGGCCTCATCCGCGGCGGCAACCCGGACATCGATGACGCCATCCTGCTGACGCACCAGCACCGACCGCTCCCAGGACGTAAGCCGCTCCGGGTGGTCATTTCGCACGTGGCAGCCCCTGGACTCGGCTCGCTGCTCCGCGGCGGCCAGTAGCGCAGTGCCGGCCAGCGCCAGATTTGCGGTCTCCACCGTCGACCGATCGGGGCTCGCCGACGGCACACCGCCGAGCCGGCGCAGGATCGACTGCGCGGCCAGCAGTCCGCCGAGGTCGCGGCCTATCCCCGCGAACCGGCTCATCGTCGCCTGCAGCTCCGCGCGGCCGGCCGGATCGGCACCGGGCACCGGGGTCAGGATCAGTTCCACCGGGCTGTCGGAAACAGCCCGGACCTGGGCGGCCACCGCGGCAGCGGCGCGTTCGCCCATCACCAGCCCCTCCAGCAGTGAGTTCGAGGCCAGCCGGTTGGCTCCGTGCAGGCCTGTTCGAGCCACCTCGCCGACCGCGAACAGTCCGGGAACCGTTGTCCGGCCGTCCATGTCGGTTCCGATCCCGCCGCAGTGGTAGTGCGCGGCCGGGGCGACCGGGATCGGTTCGGACGACGGATCGACCCCGGCCAGCGCACATGCCGCGGACACCGTCGGGAAGCGCCGGGCGAACAACGCCGGCGCGATGCCGGTCGCGTCCAGGAAAACGTGGTCGCCGACGCCGCCCGGCGCTCCCGCCATCCGCCGGGACACCGCCAGTGACACCACATCCCGTGGGGCCAGGTCGGCGAGCGGATGCACCCCTGGCATGATCCGTTGGCCGGCGCCGTCGATCAGCACGGCACCTTCACCGCGGACCGCCTCGGTGATCAACGGCCGGTGGCCGAGGTCGCCCGGGCCCGTCCAGAGCACGGTCGGGTGGAACTGCATGAACTCGACATCGGCCAGTGCAGCGCCCGCGCGAAGAGCCATGGCCAACCCATCACCGGTGGCCACCCCCGGGTTGGTGGTTGCCGCGTACAGATGGCCGGCCCCCCCGGTCGCCAGGACAACGGCACGGGCCCGGATCAGCCCGATCGCACCGTCCGGCCCCAGCACGGAAAGACCCCGAGCCCGGCCCAGGCCGTCCAGAACCACGTCGAGTGCCTGATGGCCGGCAAGGACCGAGGGCAACCCACGCACGGCCAGCAGGGCGCGCTCGATCTCAGCACCGGTGGCGTCCCCGCCAGCATGGATCACCCGGTTCGCCGAGTGGCCACCTTCCCTGGTGCGCAGCAGTCCACCCGGTCCGGAATCAAACTGTGCGCCCCGGTCCATCAGCCGCTGCACCGCAGCGGGACCCTCGGTCAAGATCAATTCGACCGCCGCCGGGTCGGACAGTCCCGCCCCAGCCACCATCGTGTCGGCAATATGCGTGTCGATGGAATCGCCAGGATCCCGCTCGTCGCGAACGACGGCAACGCCGCCCTGCGCCCACTGGGTGCTGGCCTCCTCGGGCTTGCCTTTGGTGATCAACAGCACAGAAAGGCCGCCGGCAGCGGTGGTCAGTGCTGCGGTCAGGCCGGCAACTCCGGTACCGACGACAACCACATCGGCACTGGCCTCCCAGCTGGGCAATAGCGCGCCGGCGCTCGCCTCCAGCGTCGTCGCAGCGACAGCCGGGTCCACGAGGTCGGTCATTCGCCGCTTCCGCTCTGTCCGATGGAGATCATCCGCTCAACGGCGCCGCGGGCGCGCGCGGCGATGTCGGGATCGACGGTGACCTCGTCCCGCAGTTCTCGCAGCGAGGTCAGCAGCTTGGCCGGGGTGATCATTTTCATGTACCGGCAGGAGGCTTTATCGTTGACAGCCTGAAAACTGATGCCAGGTGCGGCTTTTCGCAGTTGATGGATCATTCCGATTTCGGTGGCGACCAGCACCTGCCTGGAGGTGCTGGCCCTGGCCGCGTCGACCATCTCGCCGGTGGAGAGGATCTTGACCCGGTCGGCCGGCACCGCGCCGGCGGTGGCCAGGTACAGCGCGCTGGTGGCGCAGCCGCATTCCGGGTGGATGTACAGATCCGCCTCTGGATTGGCCTCGGCCTGCGCGGTCAGTTGCCGGCCGTTGATCCCGGCGTGCACGTGGCACTCCCCGCCCCACACCGACATGTTGTCCCTGCCCAGGATCCGTCGGACATGCGCACCCAGGAATTGATCGGGGCCGAACAGCACCGGCGTGTCTGCGGGAATCGAGCGGACCACTTCGACGGCGTTGGACGACGTGCAGCAGATATCGGTCTCTGCCTTGACCTCGGCCGTGGTGTTCACATAGGAAACGACCACCGCACCCGGGTTCTGCGCCTTCCAGGCCCGTAATTGGTCAGCGGTCAACGAATCGGCAAGTGAGCAGCCGGCGTTGGCGTCTGGGATCAGCACGGTCTTCTCGGGCGAGAGGATCTTGGCGGTTTCCGCCATGAAATGGACCCCGCAGAACACGATGGTCGACTGCGGGGCGGTCGCCGCGATGCGGGACAGCGCCAGCGAATCGCCGACGTGGTGGGCGACGTCCTGAAT
>Ga0190275_10003282_pt1 | contig 11519 bp, 6 predicted proteins | sample Popmic550T_FD_133745 | JGI IMG/M metagenome (GOLD analysis project Ga0190275, IMG submission 133745) | Populus adjacent soil microbial communities from riparian zone of Yellowstone River, Montana, USA - 550 T | ecosystem: Environmental > Terrestrial > Soil > Riparian zone > Trees stand | place... | reverse complement strand
TGCCGCGCGAGAACGCATCTTCGCAGACTTGCCGCAGGATGCTCAGGTCATCGCCGTTGTGGATGACACGCCCGGTGAGTTGTTCTCCGACATCCCCGTAAACCTGGCCTTCGTCACAGCAGCCGGAGGGGTGCCAACCACACTAATCCTTCCCAGCGCGTCGAAAGAGTTGAAGCGCGTGCTTCACGCAAGCCTCCACCTCGGCGAGCCCTTGCCCGATGAAGCAGGCGAGGTATACCAGTCCGGACGTGTGCACGAACTGACGGTGTCGTTCCCGTCAGCTATGGGACCCGCCATGGGACCGCGCCGTGCCGGTGAACTGCACTTCGTCGTGATCGGACGGGCAGCATCCCAGTCGAGTGCACTCGCTGCACTGCGACTTTCGGACGCCCTGGTTCTCGTTGCCGTCAAGAAGCGGACTCGAGCCGACGATGCCGAGCAGATCCTCGACGAGGCATCGCGGCTGGACATCAATTTCCTGGGCTCAATCCTCGTGCCACACAACCGCATCTCGCGCATGACGGGTGCACAGGCCCCGGCACCCGAGCGCGCGGCGGTCGCATCCGACTCGACCGGCTTCGACGTTGAAACCTTGTTCCCCGTCTCGAAGCCATGACGTCCACGCCGGTCGACCATGTGCGGATAGTCGACGTGCCGGTGGACCGACTCACCGGCGAACAGGTCGTCGAGACCATCATGCACTGGACCACACTCCCTGGTTCGCATGTAGCGGTCGGCATCAACGCCGCGGTCTGCAACCTGGCGGCAACCGATGCGGCCTTCCAGGCGACGTTGATGCGCGCTGACCTTCGTTACGCCGACGGGCAATCGATCATATGGGCGGCCCGGCTGCTCGGCTCCGGGCTCCCCGAACGTGTCGCGACGACCGACCTCATCGCCCCGCTCGCGGCGTCCTCGGCGGAGGGTGGAAAGAGGATCTTCCTCTACGGCGGCCGGCCGGGCGTTGCCGAACGCGCGGCTGCTCGCCTCCGGGAATCCGCTCCCGGACTGCACATCGACTCCCGCGACGGCTACACGGCGCCCGACGAGATGGCGCGTGTCATCGACGAGATCAACGCGTTTGCGCCGGACATCCTGTTCGTCGGCTTAGGTGACCCGTTGCAGCAGCACTGGGTCGAGGCGCATCGCGACCAGCTCAACGCCCCGGCCATCCTGACCTGCGGCGGTCTCTTCGACTGGGTGAGTGGCGATAACCCTCGTGCTCCCCGGTGGATGATCTCGTCGGGGTTTGAGTGGCTCTGGCGCCTGATTATCGAGCCACGACGGCTTGCATCCCGTTACCTCATCGGCAACCCGGTTTTCGTTGTCCGACTGACACGGCAGATCCTGCGCACGCAGCCCGGACCCACCGTCTCGTGAGCAATGGAAACACAGCTCTAAGCGACGACAGCAACAGTTCACGAAAACTCGCACGCGAAGGTGCCGCTAGTTTCCTTGGCGCGGCAACCAGCGCGATTATGGGCTTTGCCCTGACCGTGGTTCTCGCCCGCGTCCTGGGCGATGCCGGGTCCGGTGTGGTGCTGCAGGCAGTCGCCGTATTCACGATCGTTCTGAGCATCGCGCGCGCCGGTATGGACTCCGTTGCCGTGTGGATCATGCCCCGCCTGGGCGCCAACAACCCGTCACGAATCCGTGGAACTCTCGCGATGATGCTTCTGGTGACCGCGGTGAGCGGGATTGTCTGCGGCATCGCCACAGTCGCGCTCGCGCCGAGTTTCGCCCTCACCGGTGACCGCTACGCCACCGATGTAGCCAGGGCAGTCGCCGCAGCCGGGTGGTTCCTCCCGGTGGGAGCACTCGCATTAGTCGCGCTCGCTGCCACCCGCGGACTCGGAGGGATAATCCCCTACGTCAGCGTCGGCAGCATCGGCCTGCCGACCATCCGACCCATTGCCGTCTGGGTGGTCGCGGCCTCCGGCGGGTCCCTCGTCGCGGTGACAGTAGCGTGGGCAGCACCCCTCGTCGCTGCCCTCGTGGCGGCGCTTATTGTTCTCCACTTCCAGGTCAACCGCCACGAAAGAATGGCGAGCGTGCGGGGCGCCTGGCGGGTCGACCCGCTTCTCCGCAAAAGCGTCCTGACCTACGCCCTTCCTCGTACGCTGTCTGCCGGATTGGAACAGTCCATCATCTGGCTGGGTATCATCATCGTCGGGGTCCTGGCCGGGTCAGCCTCGGCCGGCATCTACGGCGGCGCAAGCCGGTTCATTGCAGCGGGCCTCATTGTCGATACAGCCCTCCGGATGGTGGTGTCCACACGCTTCAGCGCGCTCCTGCACGCCAAGAAGATCGGCGAGGTCGAAGGTCTCTATCAAACGGCGGCGATCTGGCTTGTGCTCTTCAGCACGCCCGTCTACCTGGTCCTCGCAATCTTCGCGCCCGTGGTCCTCCGGCTCCTGGGACCGGAGTTCGACGAAGGTTCCGGCGCTCTCGTGATCCTCTGCGTCGGGGCTATCCTGACGTTCACGGCTGGCAATATCCATTCCGTGCTCTTGATGAGCGGGCGAAGTGGCTGGGCAGCTTTCAACAAGGCTGTGGTCCTGGTGGTCAACGTCGTGGGCACGCTGCTGCTCGTGCCGCTTATCGGCATCAACGGCGCGGCGATCTCCTGGGCGCTCAGCATGCTGATCGACGCGGTACTGGCCGCCATTGAAGTTCGCCGTTTCATCGGAATCCGAATCTGGGCGCCCACTATCGCGTACGCCCTGCTCGTTCCTATCGCTGCGTTCGGCGTCCCGGCACTGCTCCTGCGGTCGGCGATGGGTGACACGATCCTGGCCCTCGTGCTCACAATCCTCATCGGTGCGATTTTCTTCATCGCATGGTGCGCGCTGGACCGCAAACGTCTGCACCTGCAGGATCTCGCACGGTTGACCCGCCGCTGATGGTTCCCGAATTACACCCAAAAGGGGGGGCTTAACCATCCCGGAGAGAGGGGTACCCTTAATGGCATTACTGAGCATTCCTCAGCTACCCCCCAGAGCATATGAACTATGCGCCTGTAGACCCGATACAGGAGATTACTTGTGACACGGATACTAGCGCTGTCTTCAGGCCCTTGCCAGCGCACCCCTGCGAGCCACGAGGCATGGTCCACACACACCAAGGGCGAGGGACGGGCGGCATCATGAAGCAGCCGAACGACAACCACGAACAACCCACGCGTCGTCGAGTACCGGGTAGGCGAACTGTCGCCCTGGGAGTTGCCGCGGTTGCGGCCATCGCGCTCAGTGCGACCGCCTACATTTCCGGGCAGGCACCATCCACAGAGAACACTGCGTCCAGCGGAACGCGGACAAGCAGCGAGTCGGTGGCAGTGGCCCCTGCCGAATCTGGTACCGAGGGGCTTGCCCAGACAGGCGAGTCGCAGTCGAATAAGGCACCCGGCGTGGCCGATAAGCCAGACGCCCCGCTTCCGCCCGACCACGCCAAGGCACGCATCAAGAAGTTCCTTGACGTCACGGTTCCGGCCGATCCTGCAGCACCCGGCTCCGACGCCGAGTTGGAGGACGCCGCCCGCGGCGCCATCCGTGAGGAAGTCGCCAACGACAAGCAGGAGCTGAAGGCAAACGGATGGTCCCGAAGGGGAAACGCAACAGTCGAGTCGGTGACGATCATCAGCTCTGACATTACGACTGACCCGGCCACGTCGATTGCACACGCCTGCGTTGACTCCAGCAAAGTTGTGACCCTCGACGCGGACAAGAAGCCCGTCGGGAGTTCCGGTACGGGCACCCAACGCGCGCTGAACATCTACACGTTGCACTACATTGCCGACGAATGGCGAGTAGTCGCCCGATCCTTCCCGGACAATCCCGCCTGCTGAGCGATTTGCCAGATCCCTCCTTCGTCGCATGGAACCCATCTAGGAGTCCCCCGTGTCATCCAACCGGAAGACCATTCGTCCTTTGATCGTCAGCGCCTGCGCAGCCCTATCCGCCGCCGTTCTGGCAATCGGAGGTTTCGCAGCACCAGCCTCCGCCGCGGAAATACCAGCCCCGGATGGTAAGTCTGCCGTCACGGCAGCGGCCTCGTGCTGGGAAATCAAACAGCTCTACCCGACAGCGCCAAGTGGCAAGTATTGGCTAGTCACGCCGGAGCTTGGCGCTCCCCAGCAGTTCTACTGCGACCAGACGAACTCGGGTGGCGGCTGGGTGCTGGTCGGACGCGGCCGCGAAGGCTGGTCCGACACCGCGGAAGGAAAGGGAACGCCCGCTGAGGTCGCTGACACGGTCACCGGCACTGCCGCATTCTCCCCGCGCCAGCTTTCGACGAAGGTCATAACGGGTCTCGTGAACGGTCGGTCGATCAACTCGCTCGGCAAGAACATCATGCTGCGCCGCGCAACGAACACGTCAGGAACGTCCTGGCAGCTCTCGACCTTCAGTTACTCGTCCCCGCGCAATGAATGGGCGTGGGCGTTCCACAACGAGCAGCGCGTCGGCTCCTGGACCATCGGATCGGTAAGCGGCACCGGAGGACTGACCAGCTCGTTCGGGTCTGGAACCGGACTCGACAGGATCGATACAGTCGCGGATGCCACTCACGGCAACTGGAACAACGGCTTTGGCTACGGTTCAGCGGCACGCGGTACCTCCGACTCCTCGAGCTACCTGTGGGCGCCGAGCTCGACCGCAGGCTATCCACGACCATTCACCCAGGTGTTTATCCGCCCGCAGTTCCGCAGCGCGGACATCTTCACCGCGATCCCGGATTCCGGCACGCCGAAGCGTGAGATCCAGCCCGTCGCCGAAAGCTTCGCCCTCCCGACGGTGTGGGGCGTAGCCGGACTTGGCACCGGCCCTTCCACCACCAAGGAGGGAAGCGTCGAGGTTTCCGCCTTCGCTGAAGGCAACGGCGTCGTCTACGTGGGCGGAAACTTCACCCGCGTCCAGCGCTCCTCGAGCGGCACCGGGCAGGTTTCCCAGGCGTACCTGGCTGCATTCAACGTCCGCACCGGCGAGTGGATCTCCACCTTCCGGCCGGCGATCAACAACCAGGTGAAGTCACTCGCGGTACTTCCCGACGGGCGAGTCGCCGCCGGAGGATACTTCTCCACTGTGAACGGCCGAGCAGCCACGGGCTTCGTCGTGCTGAACCCGTCCACCGGCGCGACTGACACGTCGTTCACCACCCGGGTCGTGAATACGCTGTCCGGTGGCGTGCCGGCTGTTCGCAGCATGGATGTGCAGGGCAGCTACCTCTACCTCGGTGGCGAGTTCACGCACCTGGCAAGCGGTTCCACCCAGCTGTACGCCCGGTCGGCAGGACGGGTATCGGTCACGAACGGAGCCCCCTCCAACTGGAACCCCGAGTTCAACGGCAGCGTGGTCTCGCTTGACGCATCCAGCCGGGGTGACCGCGTTTACTACGCCGGATACTTCACCAGCTCAAAGGGAACCACTGCGGCCAAGGGCGCTGCGATCACCACCTCCACCGCATCGGTCGTGCCCTGGACGATCAACTTCTCGAACACGACTGCCAACTACCAGCAGGCGGTCAAAGAGGTTGGCAACCGGGTGTGGATCGGCGGAGCCCAACACATGCTCTTCAGTTACGACCGCGCGAACATGGCGGAGCTGAGCACCAACATCACCAAGAGCGGCGGCGACTACCAGGCCATCTCGTCTGACGGGACATCCGTGTATGCCGGATGCCACTGCTTCCACGCGGTCTACCCGGGAGCGAGGACCTGGTCCAACATCGGAACATCATGGACGCAAGCGGCAAAGGCCGCGTCCATGAATGCCTGGGACAGCGCGACGGGTGCCCTCAAATATCAGTTCAGCCCCAGCGTGAACCAGCGAGGCGGAGCCGGTGCCTGGGCACTGTTCAACGACTCGACCGGCGTTCTCTGGGCCGGTGGCGACTACAGCAACTCGATCCGGTCCGGATGGACGAAACAGTGGTCGGGCGGATTCGTACGGTTCCCGCACAACGACACCACTGCACCGTCGGCGCCATCATCGCTCACCGCGTCAGCCACCAGCACGGCAGTGACGTTGAACTGGGCGGGATCGTCGGACAACCGCGGAAGTGTCACCTATGAAGTACTGCGGAACGACCGAGTCGTTGCCTCGACGACCAGCCGCACGGTGACCCTGCCGTCGGCTCCGTCGACCACGAAGTACTTCGTCCGTGCCACTGATCCGAGTGGCAACCGGTCCGCCAGCACCGCCGCAGTCACCGCGGGATCGGTACCCAACGAGCCGCCACCACCCGCGGAGAGCACCACGCTTATCGCCTTCGGGTCGACGTGGTCGTACTACTTCAGCGCGACAGCGCCGTCCAGTTCGTGGAACACGAGGACGTTCGACTCGTCGAGCTGGTCCACTGGCCCTGCTCCACTGGGTTGGGGTCATGCAAACCTCGGAACGACGCTGACCCATCCTGACCCGAAGCCGATCACGTCGTACCACCGGAAGTCCTTCACCATCGCCGACGCATCCACGGTGGGCTCGGTGAAGCTGACCACGCGTGCTGACGACGGCATCATCGTCTACGTCAACGGCACGGAGGTGCTCCGCCAGAATCTCGGCACAGGCACGGTGACCTCGGGAACCTACGCCAGCAGCGCGGTATCCGCGTCCACCGCCGCCACCAACCCGGTGACCGTCAGTGTTCCCGGATCGGCCTTCGTGACCGGCACCAACGTCATCGCAGTGGAAGTGCACTCCAACTACCGGGCGACCTCAAGCCACAGCCTCGAACTTTCGGCCGTGACTGAGTGAGCCGGGTGAGCTATACAGGAGTGGTGGGAGCAGCAACCGCGGAAGATCACGGCTCGGGGCGACATCGCCCCGGCCGTGGTCGCGCGGATGGGACCGGCGTACGGAGCCAGTACCGCACAGCGCTCAATGGACTGAACAGCGCGCAGAAGCCCGGAAACGGCGTGCCGGCCTACACGCGCTGGATCAATCGCCGACTCGGGCGTTATGCGGCAGCAGCGGCCTACGCGTTGCATTGGACGCCGAACGCAGTGACAGCCCTGAGCGCCGCATTCTCCCTTGGCGCGATCGTGCTCCTGATCGTGGCCGACGCGCAGCCATGGGTTGGCTTGGCGGTCGCCGTGCTGCTCGCTACGGGGTATCTTCTCGACTCCGCGGACGGTCAAGTAGCCCGGCTGCAACGAACCGGCAGCCCGGCTGGTGAGTGGCTGGACCATGTGGTCGACGCCCTTCGGGCCCCCGCCATCCACCTGGCGGTTCTAGTGGGGTTCTGGAACCAGCAACAGCAACCCTGGGTTCTTGCGCTGGCGCTCGGTTATTGCCTGGTGACCGTCGTCGAGTTCATGAGCCAGATCCTCGCGGAGCAACTGTCGAAACAGCATTCGGCGCCGACGCCCACAGCGGGCATCGCACGCTCGTTTCTCTTGCTGCCGACCGACACGGGCACGTTCTGCTGGGTCTTCCTTGTCTGGGGCTTCCCACCCGTCTTCGTCGTGGTGTACGCCGCGATGTTCGCGATGAATACACTGCACACGGTGATATCCATGCGGCGCAAGTACGTGAAGCTGAAGGAGGCCGGTAACACCGCGCGCGCTGCGGGTCACTCGGTTACTCGTACTCCCGGACACGTGTAGCCGGTAGGGGCATGCCCATCCCGGCTCCTCCCGTACCCCCACTCGGGGGGCTTATCGAGAACGAGCAACCCGGCTAGCATGCGGACATTGGTGATTCTTTCTCAGGTTCCGAGCCAAGCGGCATGAGGATCATCTGTTCTTCAGACCATCCGCCTGTAACCCGAATCTGCAGGAGATCACCACGTGAACCCGACGCCAGCCATGCCCCGTCCGCGCGCTCCAAGACTCCGGGAGGGGACGAGTCGCACACGACGCGGTTGGCGCGCGCCTGGTCGCTCCTCAATCAGACGGCTGGGAATGCTCGCCACTGCCGGGGTGGTGCTTGCTTCGATGGTGATGCCCGTTGGCGCGAACGCGGCGCCCGGCTCAGTTGACGGCCTGTCGGAAGGCACCGCGGCGGCGTCGTGCTGGGAGATCAAGCAACTCACGCCGGATGCACCGAGCGGAGTGTATTGGCTCAACACGCCGAAGCTCGGCTCTGCCGGCCAGTTCTATTGCGACCAGGTCACCGACGGTGGTGGCTGGGTGCTGATCGGGCGCGGACGGGAAGGCTGGTCCCAGTCGAATGAAGGGCAGGGAACGGCGACTGAAGTTCGCGGCGCGATCACCGGCCAGGCGGCGTTCACTCCAAAGCAGCTCTCGACCGAAGTGATCGGGGCGCTTCTCAACGGACAGGCCGTCAAGTCGCTGCCCGACGGCGTCCGACTCCGCCGCGCCGCCAACCCGGAGGGCACTGAGTGGCAGGAGAGCACGTTCACCTTCTCCTCGCCACGGGACGAGTGGTCGTGGATGTTCGCCAACGAGCAGCGGGTTGCTTCGTGGCGAATCTGCTCGGCCTCCGGCTCCGGCGGTCAGACCGTCGCCTTCGGATTAGGCAGGATGCTTGACCGGATCGAAACCACCGCCAACGCCAACCACGGATGGATGTCCGGATTCGGCTATGGGGTCGATGCCCGCGGATCCGCCGATGCGGCCAGCTACATCTGGGCTCCGAATACCACCACAGGCAATCCTCGTCCGTTCACGCAGGTGTACCTTCGCCCCCAGTTGATGAGTTCGACGATCTACAGCGCCATTCCGGACACCGGGACGGCCAAATTTGAGAAACCAGGCTCCGCTGAGAGCTTCGCCATGCCGACGGTATGGGGGGTCAGCGGACTGGGCGCGGGACCGAACCCGATTGAGGGCAGCAGCGAGGTGTCCGCCTTCGCAGAAGGAAACGGCATCGTCTACGTCGGCGGCAACTTCATGACAGTCCAGAAGAGTGCGGCCGGCGCAAGCCAGGTGGCGCAGTCGTATCTGGCTGCCTTCAATGTCCGCACGGGGGAATTCGTCCCGTCGTTCCGGCCGATCTTTGACAAGCAGGTCAAGGCGCTTGCTGTGCTGCCAGACGGCCGCCTCGCGGTCGGTGGATACTTCACCCAGGTGAACGGACAGCCTCGTGCGGGGCTGGTCGTGCTCAACCCCACGACGGGAGCGACAGACACGGCGTTCACCACGACCGTGACCAATAACCTCACCGGGGGAATTCCGGTCGTACGTGCCCTGGACGTGCAGGACAGCTTTCTCTACATCGGCGGCTCGTTCACCCACATGACCGGTGGCTCGGCCACGAGCCCCGTCTATGTCCGAGCGGCGGCCCGCGTCTCGACCACCACTGGCACCCCTGACCGCACCTGGAACCCGGACTTCAACGGATCGGTGATTTCACTGGATGCGTCGCCGAAGAAGGACCGCGTCTACTTCGCGGGTCACTTCACCGCTTCCAGGGGCACCCCCGCGCTGAAGGGAGCCGCCCTCAGCGCGACCGACACGTCGGTCATCCCGTGGACCATCGACTTCTCGAACACCACCAAGAATTACCAACAAGCCGTCAAAGAGGTGGGAGAGAAAGTCTGGATCGGCGGAGCGCAGCACATGCTGTACAGCTACGACCGCGCCAACATGACAGAGGCGAGCACCAACATCGGCAGGGCAGGCGGTGACTATCAGACCATCTCCAGCGACGGTTCCGTGGTGTACGCGGGATGCCACTGCTTCGACACGAGCTACGCCGGCGCCAGGCGATTCCCAGCGGTCGGCACGACCTGGACCCAGGCCACGAAAATCAGCAGCGGCGGCGCGTGGGACAACAGCACCGGCAAGCCGGTCACCCAGTTCAACCCACTCGTGAGCCAGCGCTCGGGGGCCGGAGGCTGGGCCATGTTGAACGACTCAACCGGCGTTACCTGGTTCGGTGGCGACTACAGCGCATCCGTCAGGTCGAATTGGGCGAAGCAGTGGTCAGGCGGATTTGTCCGCTTCGCGCACAACGACACGCAGGCTCCGAGTAGTCCTTCCGGCCTCTCTGCAACGGCGTCCCCCGGGGGTGACGTGCTGACATGGACCGGTTCAACCGACAACCGTGGATCGGTCTCCTACCAGGTCCTGCGCAATGACCGTGTGGTCGCGACGGCAAGCTCCACCACCGTGACGCTGCCTACTGCGGACGCTGGCACGAAGTACTTCGTGCGGGCGGCCGACCCGACAGGCAACTGGTCGGCGAGCACGCCCGCGAAGACGGTCACGGCACCCGAGCCACCGCCGGCGGGTGACAGCGACCTGATCAAGGCCGGCTCCTCGTGGTCGTACTACTTCAATGCTGTGGCGCCGTCCAGCGCGTGGAAGACCACAAGCTTCGACGCGTCCAGCTGGGCAACGGGTGCGGCGCCTCTTGGCTGGGGTCACTCCCAACTGGGGACGACGCTGACGGCTCCCGACCCGAAACCGATCACGTCTTACCACCGGAAGTCGGTCACCATAGCCGACGCCAGCAAGGTGGCGTCCGTCAACCTCACCACGCGTGCTGACGATGGGATCGTCGTCTACGTCAACGGAATAGAGGTGTTGCGCAAGAACATCGGCACAGGAACAGTAAGCTCAGGAACCTATGCCAGCACGTCGGTGACCGCGTCCAACGCCGTGGCCAACCCTGTGACGGTGACCGTTCCAGGGACCGCATTCGTCACCGGCACCAACGTCATCGCGGCGGAAGTGCACTCCAACTACCGAACGACGTCCAGCCACAGCTTCGAGCTGGCAGCGAAGGTAACAGCAGGCAGCCCGCCCCCGATAGAGGAACCACCGGTTGATCCGCCCGCTGACGCCGCCTTCATCGCAACTGGCGCCTCGTGGTCGTACTCGTTCGGCGCTACCGCACCGGCCAGCGGCTGGCAGGCGACCGGTTTCGACTCGTCGAGCTGGTCCACCGGCACGGCTCCCCTGGGCTGGGGTCACTCCCAGCTGGGGACGACGCTGACATCTCCGGATCCCAAACCCATTACCTCTTACTACCGGAAATCCTTCACGATCTCCGACGCAACGAAAGTGGCGTCGGTGCTCCTGACCACGCGTGCCGATGACGGCATCGTCGTCTACGTGAACGGCACGGAGGTACTGCGGAGAAACATCGGCGCGGGCACGGTGACCTCGACGACCTACGCCAGCACTGCGGTGTCCGGGTCCACGGCCGTCGCCAATCCGGTGACGGTAACCGTTCCCGGGTCGGCCTTCGTCACCGGCACCAACGTCATCGCTGCGGAAGTGCACTCCAACTACCGATCGACGACCAGCCACAGTTTCGAGCTGTCGGCGAAGGGCCAATGAATTCGGTGCGTTAGTTCATGAGGCAGGAAAGACAATGGCCGGGCGGTCTTCCCCCGGCCATTGTCTTCGTCCGGCCGACCCGCGGCTGCTACAACTCTGCGTCGCTGGGGGCGAATGTGTCGCAGCTGGCCGCTCCCCCTTCGAAGCCGATCATGAACCAGCGTTGGCGCTGTTCGCTGGAACCATGGGTCCATCCCTCCGGATTGACCTGCCCCTGCGTGACCGCCTGGATGCGATCGTCGCCGACCGCTGCCGCTGCGCTCAACGCATCCGT
>Ga0190275_10003281_pt1 | contig 11521 bp, 12 predicted proteins | sample Popmic550T_FD_133745 | JGI IMG/M metagenome (GOLD analysis project Ga0190275, IMG submission 133745) | Populus adjacent soil microbial communities from riparian zone of Yellowstone River, Montana, USA - 550 T | ecosystem: Environmental > Terrestrial > Soil > Riparian zone > Trees stand | place... | reverse complement strand
GCCCATCAGGCTGATGGCGACGCCGCCGAGGGAAGGGCCGATCAGAGCGGAGCCTTTCCAGAGAAGCGAGTTGAGGGCGACGGCATTGGGCAATGCCGAGCGGGGCACCAGCGCCGGAAACATCGCCTGGCGGGCCGGTCCGTCGAAGGCGCCTACAGCTGCGCTCAAAAATGTGAAGCTGTAGATATGCCACGGCTGGATATGGCCGACATCGTCTAGGACTCCAATGGCGAGGGAAAGCGAGCCGAGAATTACCTGAGTCCACAAAAGCATCCAGCGCCGATCGCAGCGGTCGGCAAAGGTGCCGCTGACCACCCCGAGAGTGAGCGCGGGGACCGCGCGAAAGATGCCGTTTAAGCCAAGCAACACCGCCGAGCCGGTGAGTTGGTAGAGCAACCAACTGGTCGCCGTCATCTGCATCCAGGTGCCGATGTTGGAGATCAACTGCCCCGACCAGAACAGGCGGAAGTCGCGGTAGCCGAGGGCGGCGAGTTTGCCTGCGGCTTCAGGCGCGGCGTCGGTGGTCATGGGTGTATTGCCAAGATCGTAGAGTCCGCGGAGTCTCTGGCGCGAATTCCTTCCTCTCAATACCGCGCCTGAAAAATAGCGACGAGGCTCAGCCTATCGACCCTGGTGTAAGAAATCGAGTGGGCGATGAACCGGGGCGACTTTGAAAAGCGGAATTATTCCACGGGCGGAAGATGGAGTGGCGCGGCGACGAGGAACGCGCGACTGTCACTTGAGGATTTCTTTGAGTTTGGCAATCTGTGACGGCTCAAGCTTGAAAATTTCTTTGATGTTTTGTTCGAGCTCGGCGCCGTCGGCGGGATCGATATCGAGGCGGGCCTTTTTGGCTTCGGCGACTAACTCGGGATCCTTCCAGGTGTCCATGAACGCTTTGCGCAGGAGCTGCACGCGGTCGTTGGGTGTGGCCGGCGGCGCCATGAAGGGACGGACCGTCGGGCTGTTGGCGCGCAGCACCGTCGCCATCAGTTTTTTCGCTTCATCGGTTTTCGCCAACTCGTAGGCGACGGGAATCTGTTTCAATTCGGGATGGGACTTGAGGGTTGCTTGCAGCACTACTTTCAAGGTTCCCGACTCGAGTTCGTTACGCCAGGTCGATTTAGTCGACTCCCAAGCGTTGCTGGTCGCTTGGACTTCGCCGTTGTTGAAGGCGAGCCGGGTTTCCGCCGTGCCCTTGTAGCCGGCGACCACTTGCGCCGGCAGGTTGATGGTGGCGGCGAGGATCTTGGGGATATCGTCGCTGCCGGCGCCGGGACCGATGCCGCCGAACTTGATCAACTGTTTCGAAGCGATCCATGCATGGACATCGGTGATGCCGGTGGCTTTGTGCACGCCAATGATGAAACTATCCTGCGCCGGCACGCCGATATACTTGAATCTCAGCGCGTCGAATTCGATTCCCGATTTGCCCAACAACTGTTGCAGCGCAATGCCGCCCAAGTAATGGCCGATGGTGAGACCGTCGGGCTTGGCGATCTTGTAAAGATAGTTGGCGGCGATGATCGAGCCGGCGCCGGTCATGTTCTCGACGACCACCGCCGGGTTCCCAGGGATATGTTTGCCGAGGTGACGCGCCAGTGTGCGGGCGTAGAGATCGTAGCCGCCGCCGGCGGCGAGGCCGACGACGATGCGGACGGTTTTGCCTTGGTAGAAGTTGGCTGGCTCAGCCGCGGTAGCGTTGCTGGCGAAAAGCGCCAGCGCTAACAAGATCGGACCGATCGCACGAATTGGCCTCATATTTTCTCTCTTCTCTAGATTCTCGTTATGAACAGCAAGCCTACTTCAAAATCTCCTTCAGCTTGGCGATTAATACCGGCTCGAGCTTCAAGATTTCTTTGACGTTACTTTCGAGCGTAGCGCCGTCTTCCGGGTTGATATCGAGATTGGCTTTCTTGGCCTCGGCGAGGAACTCGGGATCTTTCATCGTGTCCATGAGCGCTTTGCGCAGGATCTGCACGCGCTCCTTGGGAGTGCGCGGCGGCAGTGCATAGGGGCGCACTGTCGGGCCGTGGACTCGCAATACCGTGGCGATCAGCCGTTTGGCTTCGTCGCCTTTCGCCATTTCGTAGGCGACTGGAAGTTTGGCAAAGTCCGGGTGGGATTTGAGCGTAGCCTGGAGAATGATTCTCATGTCGCCGCTGTCGATTTCCTTGCGCCAGGTGGATTTCGTCGACTCCCAGGAGTTGCTGATACCCTGCACTTCGCCGCTGTTGAACGCCAAGCGAACATCGGCGGTGCCTTTATAGCCGGAGACTAATTGAATCGGCAGACCCAATGTCGCTTTGAGAATATTCGGGATATCGTCACTGCCGGAGCCGTTGGCGACACCGCCGAATTTTACCACTTGCTTGCTGGCGAGCCAGCCGTTTACGTCGGTGATGCCGGTGGATTTATGCACGCCGAATATGAAATTATCCTGCGCTGGCACGCCCACGTACTCGAATTTTGCCGAATCGAATTCGATGCCCGGTTTGCCGAGCAGCTGTTGCAGGAACAATCCGCCGATAAAGTGGCCGATGGTGAGACCGTCGGGCTTGGCGACTTTGAAGGTGTAGTTGGCCGAAATCATGCTGCCGGCGCCCGGCATGTTGTCGACGACCATGGTCGGGTTGCCGGGAATATGTTTGCCCATATGGCGGGCGATGGCGCGGGTATAAGCGTCGTAGCCGCCGCCGGCGGTAAAGCCGACCACGAAGCGAATGGTCTTGCCGCCGTAAAAGTTGCTTTGAGCGGCGGCGCGGTCGCCAGAGCCAAGCGTAAAGGTGAATAAAAACGTGGCAACCAAAATTGCGATTCTTAGCATGATGGCCTTTCTGATTTTATTGACGATATCTAATTAACTGGGATTCAAAATATTATTCAGTTTCGCCGCGAGAGCCGGGTTGAGCTTGAAAATTCCCGCGACGAGTTTTGCCATTTCCTGGCCGGTGATCGGCTCGATGTCCAGGTTGGCTTTCTTGGCGTCGGCGAGAAACTCTGCATCCTTCATCGTCGCGGCGAATGCTTGGCGCAGCGCGTCGACCCGTTGTTTGGGGGTGCGCGGCGGGGCGACGTAGGGACGGTAGAAGTCGGCGGGATCTTGGACGCCGGCCTGAAGCAGTTGGCGCGCTTCATCCGTCTTGGCCAGGCTTTGCGCCAGCGGGACGTTGGGCAGGTCCGGATGCGGTTTGGCGACGGCCTGGAGCACGACGATGGCCTCACCGGATTGAATCGCTTTACTCCATGTCGAGCGAATCGAGTCCCAAGTCCAGCAGCCGCCGGCCAACTCGCCGCTTTCCGCCGCCAGGCGAATCTCCGCGGTGCCCTTGTAGCCGGTGACCAACTGGATCGGCAGCGCCGTGGTGGCGGCGAGCATGCGCGCCATGTCGTCCGGCGCGCCGCCGCCGATGCCGCCGATCTTTACAGGCGCCTTTGAAGCCAACCATTTTTCGACACTGGTGATACCACTGGCTTTGGTTAACGCACAGGCGCGGCTTTCTTTGATCGGCGAGCCCAAGAATTCGTACTTGGTCGCGTCGAATTCGATGCCCGGTCGTTTGAACAGTTGATAGAGAAACCAGCCGCCGTGGAAATGGCCAAGGGTCAGGCCGTCGGGCTTGGCGACTCTGTACATATGATTGGCGGCGATCAAATGGCCGGCGCCAGCCATGTTCTCGACGACGATGGTCGGCTGCCCCGGCACATGCTTGCCGAAGTGGCGCGCCAAGGTGCGCGTGTAGGTATCGAAGCCGCCGCCGGCCGAGGTGCCGACGATCATGCGGATGGTCTTGCCCTGGTAAAAATTTTCCTGGGCGGCAGCATTGCCAGGAAGGATGGCGCGGGTTAACAGCGCCGCCGTGACAAGCGCGATTGGCAATTTCATCGAGAGTCCGCTCCTTCCGTCTAAGGCTCGGCGAATGTAAGGGAAAAGGCAAGTTTGTGTCAAGGCGGATTGCCGCTGATCGGGTTTCATGTTGGTCCGGTGCTGCGATTGGGAGAGAGTTCGCGCTGCGCTCGAGATCACAGACCTCAAGGCTCCGTCATCCACACGGAAAGCTACCTCCATGGGTCAGTTTGACACCCTGGTGCAGCGGCTGTAAATTTTCCGGCAATGATCCAGTCATCGTTAGGAGATTCAAGATGATTCAAACTACAGCACTTGCGGCAACACATATGGAGTGCCGCAACTTGCAAGAGTCGTTGAAAGTGCTTACCGGGCTGTTGGCCTTTGAAAAAATATCCGAGAGACCGGGGGAGGCGACGCTCAAGCATCCTAACACTCACTGGCAGTTGGTGGTTCATGAAGCCGGGCCGAACGCGCCGGCAAAGCCGATGCACAATCATTGGGGGGTGCGCGTGGTCAGTCCGGAGGAAGTCGACCGGGCTTATGATTATTTACTGGCGCACAAAGCGGAATACAAACTCGGCGCCATCGGCAAGCCGACCTGGAGTCATGGCTCTTATTCCTGCTATTTCGTCGAACCCGGCAGCAATGGCTGGGAGATCGAGTGCTACGAGGCTTTCAACCGTAAGCAGGCGACCGCCGAGCGCTTCGGCGCGGTGAAGATGGCGCACTGGGATCAATTGTTGCCGGAGGAGCGCTTTCCAGGGCGCGGCTACCTGCCCCAGGGGTTTACCCATGGCACTTTGGTTTCCACTGACCTGGAGGCGAGCAAGAACTTTTACACCGATGTCTTGGGCCTGGACGCGCACCGCTTCAGCGATAATGTGATTTACATCAAGCATCCGACGACCAAAACTTTTATCGTCTGCGCCCTGCGCCAAAATGCCCCGGTGTTCTCGGCGAATTTTCGCAATACCTTAACTGTCGCGTCCAAGGATGCGGTGAAAGCTGCCTATCGGGAATTCAGCGAATCCGGCAGGGCTTTAGGCGTGAGCGAGTTATTCGCGCTTGAAGAGACCGATACCTCCGCGTCCTTTTGTTTCCGCGATCCGGGGACAAACTGTTGGGAAATTATTATGGCCCATTGATTTGCCGCCGCTAACCTTCTCTCCCTTTATAATAATAATGTGGTTGTGAGGGTGCCGGTCGCCCTTGCGGTTGCTGCAACAAAAGCACAGATAGGCGGATAAATTATGACTGACAAACCACTGGAACAGACGGGGCTGCGCGATCTGCGCGGGATCATGCGTCAGCGGGCGCCGGCGGAGGCATGGAAGCATTTCAACGGCGCGGCGGAAACCAAGGCGACGTTTCACCGCAATCCGCGGGCATTTCAGCAGTATTTATTTCGCCAGAAAATTTTTCACGAAGTCAGCGAGCCGGATATTTCCATCGAGCTGTTCGGTAAGACATTGCCGATCCCGGCGATCACGGCGCCAGTGGGGAGTTTTAGCTTGATTGGCAAAGATGCCGAGCGCGAAGTGGCTGAGGGAACGGATCGCGCGGGCGCGATGATGTTGGTCAGTCAGGCAGCGCATTTCAACCTGCACGACTGGCGCGCTGCCGACAAGTCGCCGCTGGTATTCATGGCCTACATGAACCGCGGTAGGGAAGAGATCGAAGACTATGCCAAGACGGCACAGGATTTGGGATTCGCCGCTGTCGGCATCACGATGGACACCGTCAAGCCGGTGAAGATCGGCGATGAGGTGCCGTTGTCGACCAAGGACGGTAAACCGCGCAAGGGCCATAAGTCGACGCCCAAAGACATCGAGTGGATGAAGCAGATGGTTAAACTGCCGGTGGCGGTCAAAGGCATCATGGGCGCGGATGACGCCAAGATTGCCGTCAATTCCGGCGCCGATGCCGTGGTGGTCTCCAACCATGGCGGGCGCATCCTCGACTTCAATCGTTCGGCGTTGGAAGCGTTGCCGGAAGTCGTCGATGCCGTCGGCTCTAAAGTTCCTATAATCCTCGACAGTGGCATTCGGAGCGGCGGCGACATCGTCAAGGCAATGGCGTTGGGCGCCAAAGCGGTGCTCATCGGGCGGCCGGTGGCCTGGGGCGTCGGCGCCTTTGGCGCGCGTGGCGTCGAGCGGGTGTTTAATATTTTCGCCGAAGAGATGCAGCGTGTGCTGGTGATGACCGGGGTCGGCCGGGTGCGTGACGTGACCCAGGAGATTCTCGTCCGCGACGACTGGAGCAAGGCGCGTTAATCATGTTCTTTGTCCTCTGGGGCATCGTCTTCGTCGCCGGGACCTGGATCATCGCCACCTACAACTCGCTGACCGCGCTGCGCTTGCGGGTGCACAACGCTTGGCACCAGATCAACGTTCAACTCAAGCGGCGCAACGATTCGATCGCCGATTTAGTAAAGACTCTTAAAGGCGAGATAAATTTTGAACAGGACACGCTGCATTCGTTGATCGAAGCGCGAAACACGGCAATGGTAGCGACGGGCGTCAAACAAGCCGCCGAGGCGCAGAGCCGATTGGGCGAATCTCTCGGCCAAGTCTTGGCCCTGATAGAGAATCATCCCGACTTAAAATCCAACAAAGAGGTTCTCGACTTTCAGGACGAGCTATCGACGAGGGAAACCCACATCGCCATCGCGCGCCAGTACTACAACGATCTGGTCGCTCAATATAACACCAAACAGCAGGCATTCCCCGGCAATCTAATCTCCGGTTTCTTCAAATTCCAACCCAGCGAATTGTTTTCAACGGCCAGATTCGAACGGACCATCCTACCGAAAGCAAATGTGTCGCTGCCGCGTTAAGCAACGCGCCTATCGTCGATCAAATTTAACCAGACGCCGCGTTTCCCGGCGCGTGGCTATCGACAGCCGTCCTGGCGCGGGTCTCGTCGATCCTTACAACCTTGCCGCGGACAGTTGCTACGCACCTAAACACAGTGCCATCTGCAGACTTGTGATTGTTGTGCGAGCTTGGATCGGAGACGGCCTGTCAGATGCCCGGATCCACACTTCTGCGAAATAGTGAGCGCCAAAAACCACTGTAAATTTCGTTTAAACCAAAAATTTCCTCGGCATTTGGCATAACCCTTGCGGCAGCAACGAAGAGTGGGATGAAGACGTGCCTTTCGGTAATACGGAATTGAACCGACCAGATGGGGTCACTTCCCGATATGATTAGTAAATTAGCAAGCGCCGCCACCCAGCACTCATTTTAGGTTCGGTTCTCAAACCCCTATGCGAAAAAGCATCCCACTCGCCGCAGACTTTCGCTCTCCGACAGGCCAATTGCACGCCATGTGAGCGGACATCCGCACATGACGGTGCCGGAGGAAATGCTATGAACAAATTTAAAATATTAGTCGTGGATGACGACAATAATCTCGCTCTGCTGATCAAAGTAGGTCTCAAGGCCGCCGAGTATGAAGTCAAAACCGCCAATAGCGCAACGGAGGCCATGCAGACTTTCCTCAGGTTTAAGCCCCAGCTAGTACTGACCGACATTGGTATCGGAGAAGAAGATGGATTGGAGCTGATCGAACGCATTAGAGGCTGCTGCGGGCCCGTCAAAACGATTTATATGACCGGTGACTTGGGTCGTTATGATGCGGCGCTCGTGCAGGAAAAACAGGTGCATCATGCGGCAGTAATCGCCAAACCGTTCACCTATGACGAACTGCTCGTCGCAGTATCCGCTCAAGCGCAAGATCAATCGAAGGCGGCATAGCATGAAGAAGAAGTATCGTAGCTTGCCGATAGAAATGAGTGACCAATCGACCGCGACAAAGATGTCATCCAGATCGGATACTTGTCTGTACAAACTTTTCCCACGAATGTCTGTTTAGCAATTCGTTTGCGTGTGTCGAAATATTCTCGACACTCACGGAGAAAATTCCGTAATATTCCTTCCGATTGTCGGTCGAATCACTGCAAAAATGATCTCGGCCAGATCGAACGCGTTCAAACCCTTGTATTCGATGCTCTTTTCACAAAACCGACTTGGTATAATTCGTGCGTTCTCTATCAGCAAGGATTATGGCAGTTGAGTGCATTCGAGGGTTATATAATGGGTATCCCCAGTGAAACCCCGGAGACCATCGCGGACTCATCGGAAACTGGGACAAAAAAGTCGCCGGTTCGGCAGTCAGTTCTGGTCGTCGATGATGAGGAGAATTTTCTCACGCTGATCCGCTGGTTTTTGTCCCAACGCGGTTATCATGTCGTTACTGCAGCGAACGCCGAGGAGGCATTGGCGCTGCTCCTCGATAAGGTCTTTGACGTCGCGTTACTCGACATCAAGCTAGGCAGCGTCGACGGTATTTGCTTGTTGGAGCAATTCGTTCAACGCTCGCCAAAGCTCAAGGTTATCATGATGACAGCCTATCCGACGGTAGGTTCGATCAAGCAGGCGCACGAAAAAGGCGCCATTCGTTATCTCACCAAGCCGGTGAACCTGCCAGAGTTAGTCAGGGTGATAAAGCAACTTTTCTGAAAATTATCAGTGGCATTTGAATTACCTTTGTAAAATCTTTACTGGACCAACGTAGAATAAGGCTCACTGGACTGTTGAGACTTTTTACATGCTCTCATAAACGTTTATGGCGTTCGAGAAATTGGATGTACAAAACGATTAAGGCCAGCAGTAAGAGCAAATGAATCAATCCTCCGAGCGTGTGTCCGGTGAGGAAGCCCGCCAACCAAATGATCACGATAAGAAAGAAGATCACCTCTAACATAAGCCGTTCCATATTGCGTGAAAGCCGGAAGCTTAAAGAGTAAGAATTTCGCCGTGCCTCGCCTTCTGCGGATAATCTAATCCCGCGAAAAACACTCGCCTGCTTATAATTTCTCGGTCATATGTCCGGAAGCTTAAGGGCATAGCATGTACAAAACCCATGCCAAATCTGGGCCCCGGAATCCCACTGTGATTTAAAGAACTTAGCGGCGTAGAGATATTAGTTGAGTATCGCTGTCAGATTTTTTGCCGCTACACTAAAGGGAAAACACTGCATAAAAAGCCTAGGCGATGCCGAAGGCTGTAATTTCTCCACCGTCCTGTGGTAAGCGGCGCCATAGTCAAAATAATCGCCACTCATTCCTCATTTCTAGCTTGGCAGCGGCTTTGGCGCGTCAGGCGCGGAAAACTCCTGAACAGCTAACCGCCAATTTTGTTGTTGCCGGTACCCAGAGCGATATCACCAATAGAGATAATGCCGACCAACTGGCGCTGCCGATTCAGCACCGGCAGCGGCGGATTTTGTGATCCCGCATTTTCTCGGTCGCGTCGGTGATTTCTTGATCTTCGAAACAAAACACAGCATCGGAAGTCATTACGTCCTGGCATCGAACTATTTGGGAAGTCACAAACAATTCGCTAATCGCTATTTAGGATTGGGGTCAATTGTGACGTGACTGGTGCAAGTGAATTCATCGCGTGTCCCGAAATTAGGTCAATGTCTCGCTAAAAAATTTGGAAGCGGCAGCATAAACCCTTCGCTGGAAGAGAATTCCCCACAGTTTTTACAACTACGTCGGCGCTTAAGTAGCGGTTCCATCATAAAAATTCAGTCCGAAAATTTTGAGCAAGGTAAAATCCTGTCTTCTGGAGTTGGCATGGCTGTTGCTGAAGCAGGTGTCAAACAACGCGGTGCTGAATAGAAGCCGCGACAGAATCAAGATGCGAGGAGATTAAAATTAAAATGGGTATTCGACTGCCGAAGAACGCGACCTTAGGAGACTTGATTGCCGCCGTGACTGATGAAGTATCGCGGCTTACCCAAAGGGTCAGCCAATACCAACATCCTTGTGTCGTACATCGTCAGGGACTTACTAGCCAAGCGAAGAGTCCGACCGGAAATCCAAAAAATGCTAAAAGTTGCTTAGCACACGCTACCCACGAAAATGCTGCGCATATAGCGGAGATTGAAGCCATGCAAATGAACGTCGCACTGCAGCCGGTGGTAGCTTTGATCGCTGGAATATTAATTCTGATGATTCCGAGGTTATTGAATTATATTGTCGCAATTTATCTGATCGTGATCGGCATCTTGGGGTTGGTACGGATGTAATGCAGATAAGTACTCAAAAAAAGCGAAAATAAATTTCGCGGAAAGGAGGACAGAGCGATGTTAAATTGGGCCGTAACTTTTCTAGTGATAGCAATAATCGCCGGTCTATTGGGCCTTAGCGGAGTGGCCGGTGCGGCGACTCAGATCGCATGGATCCTGTTTGTAGTTTTTTTGATTCTGTTCATTGTCGGTATGGTCATGGGGCGACGGCCGCCTGCTTAGCAGCACGCTGCTCAGTGACAGCTGACGGGAAATCCTCTTAACCTGCCAGGGTCTCGATTTCGTCGTGATTGGTCCGATGAGATCGGGACCTCCCTCCTTTATTATTTAATCCGGTATGAAAATTCCTGACGCGAAGAATTAGTATGATAACCGATGAATTAAATATGCATTAACTCGCTGCATAGCGACCGGTGCAACTACGGCGTTGTAGTTGGCATCGGATATGCGTTTGCATAAGACAGTTCGCAGCGAGATCGACAAACTCGCGGAACTATAATGCTGCGCCAGGAGGTTAGACATGCTACGCAAAATGAACGACCTAGGGGGATTCGCTATCGGAGCGAAAGACGGTGACATCGGCGAAGCCAGCGACTTCATCTTTGATGACAAGAACTGGACGGTTCGTTATCTAGTGGCCGATACCGAACGCTGGCTACCCGGTCGAAGAGTCTTGATCTCACCCATAGTCATTGATCGCGTCGATTGGGAAGGCAAAAGGTTGCCAGTGCTGCTCACCCAAGAGCAAGTTAAGAACAGTCCTGACATCAGTCTGGACGAAACCTTGTCAGCGCAAGATGAAATCAAATATTACGATTATTACAATTGGCCATACTATTGGGCGGGCGGGGACATGTGGGGTCCGGTAACCTTGCCCCGAGAGTTGAGCGTCGAAGGAATCGACAGAAAGGTGGTTTTAACCGAAGAGATCAACCGCTCGCATTTGCGCAGTATGAAAGATGTGACCGGCTATTCGATCCAGGCCACGGATGGCGAAATCGGCCACGTTGACGACTTTGTGGTTGATGAGGACAGTTGGACCATTCGGTACATGATCGCCGCCACGCGCAATTGGTGGCCTGGCAAGAAAGTGCTCATCTCTCCGCAATGGATCGCTAACGTCGACTGGCAGAATTCCAACCTGTACGTCAATTTGTCGCGGCAGGCGATAAAGAGCGGTCCCGAGTACGATGCGGACAAACTCACACGCTCCTATGAAACCGAACTCTACAAACATTATGGTCAACCTAACTATTGGTGGAGTTGATCGGGAAACATTGAAAGGTGTTCAAGAAAGAAGGAGGTAGGGAGGGTAGATAATGAATGGAGCACGACATTTCACAGGAAGCTGGCGACAATTCAAGGGAGAGATGAAAAAGCACTGGGCTCAGTTCAGCGATTGCGATCCACTGAAAGCAGAGGCCGATTACGACGAATTCCCCCGGCTATTTCAAAAACGCCATGGTAAGCAGAAAAAGGATATCGAGCGCTGGGCAGAGGATTGGTGCGAGCGGGGTGGATGGCGGAAATAATAGTAGATCGACAAATAAGTTAAAGACTTAAACCAGTTGC
>Ga0190275_10003280_pt1 | contig 11522 bp, 1 predicted proteins | sample Popmic550T_FD_133745 | JGI IMG/M metagenome (GOLD analysis project Ga0190275, IMG submission 133745) | Populus adjacent soil microbial communities from riparian zone of Yellowstone River, Montana, USA - 550 T | ecosystem: Environmental > Terrestrial > Soil > Riparian zone > Trees stand | place... | reverse complement strand
CCGCCCGGCGCTGACGGCGGAGCGCTTCGTCCCCGACGCGCTCTCCGGCGACCCCGGCGCGCGTCTCTACCGCACGGGAGACCTGGCGCGCTGGCTGGCGGACGGCACGATCGAGTACCTCGGCCGCACCGACCACCAGGCGAAGGTGCGCGGCTTCCGCATCGAGCCGGGCGAGATCGAGGCGCGGCTGCTGGAGCACCCCGCGGTGCGCGAGGCCGTCGTCCTGGTGCGCACCGACGCGCCCGGCGAGAAGCGCGTGGTCGCGTACCTCGTCGGCACGGAGGGAGGGGGGCTGGAGGGGATGGAGGCCGAGGCGCTGCGGGCGCACCTCTCCGAGCGCCTCCCCGAGTACATGCTCCCCGAGGCGTTCGTGCGGCTGGACGCGCTCCCGCTCACGCCCAACGGCAAGGTGGACCGCCGCGCCCTTCCCGCGCCGGACGCCGACGCCTACGCGTCCCAGGCGTACGAGGCGCCGCTCGGCGAGACGGAGGCCGCGCTCGCGGAGCTCTGGTCGCAGGTGCTGAAGGTGGAGCAGGTCGGCCGGCGGGCCCACTTCTTCGACCTGGGCGGCCACTCGCTGCTGGCGGTGCGGATGATCTCGCGGGTGCGGCGGGCGCTGGGGGTGGAGGTGGCGCTCGGCGACCTCTTCGTGCGCCCGGTGCTGGCGGATTTCGCGGCGGGGCTGGCGCAGTCGACCGGTCCCGCGCTCCCGGCGATCGAGCCGGTGGGGCGGGGAGGCCGCCTGGCGCTGTCGTTCGCGCAGGCGCGGCTCTGGTTCCTGGAGCAGCTCGGCACCGCCGGCGCCGCCTACCACGTCTCCGTGGACCTGCGCCTGGAGGGCGGGCTCGACCGGGCGGCGCTGGTCCGCGCGCTGGACCGGATCGTGGCGCGACACGAGGCGCTGCGCACGACGTTCGTGGAGGTCGACGGCGAGCCGGAGCAGCGCATCCACCCCGCCGCGGAGAGCGCGTTCCACCTCGTCGAGCACGATTTCGTCGACCACGGGGATGCGGAGGCCGACCTGCGCCGGCTGATGGCGGAGGAGGTGGCCGCGCGCTTCGACCTGGCGCACGGCCCGCTGATCCGCGGCCGGCTGGTTCGCCTGGCGACGGACGACCACGCCCTCCTGCTCACGATGCACCACATCGTCGCCGACGGGTGGAGCGTGGGCGTGCTCACCCGCGAGCTGGGCGCGCTCTACACGGCCTTCCGCCGCGGCGAGCCCGATCCGCTCCCCCCGCTCGCGGTGCAGTACGCCGACTACGCGGCGTGGCAGCGGCGCTGGGTGGAGGGCGAGCTGCTCGAGGGGCAGGCGGCGTACTGGGCGAAGTCGCTGGAGGGCGCGCCCGAGCTGCTGGCGCTCCCCACCGACCACGCGCGCCCCCCGCGGCCCGACCACGCCGGCGCCTCGGTGCGGCTGGAGCTGGACGCGGAGCTGACGGCGGCGCTGAAGGCGCTGGGGCAGCGCAACGGGACCACGCTGTTCATGACGCTGCTGGCGGGGTGGTCGCTGGTGCTCGGCCGGCTCTCGGGGCAGGAGGACGTCGTGGTGGGCACGCCCACGGCCGGGCGCGGGCGCGGGGAGATCGAGGGGCTGATCGGCTTCTTCATCAACACCCTGGCCGTGCGGGTGGACCTGTCGGGCGCGCCGCGCGTGCCGGAGCTGCTGGCGCGGGTGAAGGCGCGCGCGCTGGGCGCCCAGCAGAACGGGGACATCCCCTTCGAGCAGGTGGTGGAGCGGGTCCACCCCGCGCGCAGCCTGTCGCACGCCCCGCTCTTTCAGGTGCTGTTCGCGTGGCAGAACGCGCCGGACGGCGGGGTGGTGATGCCGGGGCTGCGGGTGGGCGCGGCGGGCGAGCACGTGCAGGAGACGGCGAAGTTCGACCTCACCCTGTGGATGGCCGAGGAGGACGGGCGGATCGCCGGCGGCCTCACCTACGCCACCGCGCTCTTCGAGCGGGCGACGGCGGAGCGGTTCGTGGGCTACCTCCGCCGCGCGCTGGCGGCGATGGCGGCGGACGAGGGCGGCCGCGTGGACGGCATCGACCTCCTCCCGTCCTCCGAGCGCGCGCGGGTGCTGCACGAGTGGAACCGCACGGAGACGGCGTACCCGTCCACCGCCTGCATCCACCAGCTCTTCGAAGCCCAGGCCGCGCGGACGCCGGACGACGCCGCGGTAGAGTTCGGCTGGGAGCTGCTGACCTACGCCGAGCTGAACGCGCGGGCGAACCGGCTGGCGCACTTCCTGGCCGCGCGCGGCGTGGGCCCGGACGTCCGCGTCGCCCTCTGCGCCGAGCGGGGGCTGGAGATGGTGGTGGGGCTGCTGGCGGTGCTGAAGGCCGGCGGCGCCTACGTCCCCCTCGACCCGGCGTACCCGGAAGACCGGCTGCGCTACATGCTGGCGGACAGCCGGCCGGCGCTGCTGCTCAACCAGTCGTCGCTCGCGGAGCGGTTCGCGGAGTCCGACCTCCCCGTCCTCGCGCTGGACGCGGACTCGGCGCTGTGGACGAGCCAGCCGGAAACGAACCCGGACGATCGCGGCCTGACGCCCGATCACCTGGCGTACGTCATCTACACCTCCGGGTCGACCGGCCAGCCCAAGGGGGTGATGAACCTGCACCGCGGCCTGGTCAACCGCCTCGCCTGGGGCCAGCAGGCGTGGGCCCTGGGCGGGGACGACGCGGTGCTGCTGAAGACGTCGCTCAGCTTCGACGGGCTGGTGCGCGAGCTGTTCTGGCCGCTGATCGCCGGCGCCCGCGTGGTCGTCGCGCGGCCGGAGGGGCACCGCGACCCCGTCTACCTGCTGGACACCATCCGCCGCGCCGGCATCACGACGTTGAACCTCGTCCCCTCCCTCCTGCAGGTGCTGGTGGAGGAGCCGGGGATGGAGAGCTGCCGCGGGCTGAAGCGCGTGCTGTGCGGCGGCGAGGCGCTCTCCGGGGCGCTGCTGGCGCGGGTGCACGAGCGGCTCCCCTGGATCGAGGTCCACAACCTCTACGGCCCCTCCGAGGCCGCCACGGCCGCCGTCGCGCTCCGCTGCACGGGGGACGGGACGAAGGCGAGCGTGCCGATCGGCCGGCCCGTGGGCAACACGCGGCTCTACGTGCTGGACGCCGCGGGGGAGCCGGCGCCGGTGGGCGTGGCGGGCGAGCTGTACGTCGGCGGCGCGGGGGTGGCGCGCGGATACGAGGGGCGGCCGGAGATGACGGCCGAGCGCTTCGTCGCCGACCCGTTCGGCGGCGAGGCGGGCGCGCGGATGTACAGGACGGGGGACCTGGCGCGCTGGCTGGCGGATGGGACGGTGGAGTTCGTGGGCCGCAACGACGCGCAGGTGAAGATCCGCGGCTACCGCGTGGAGCCGGCCGAGATCGAGGCGCGGCTGCTGGAGCACCCCGACGTGCGCGACGCCGCGGTGCTGGCGCGCGAGGACGTCCCCGGCGACCGGCGCCTGGTGGCCTACGTGGTCGGCGGCGCGGCGGCGACCGCGGAAACGCTGCGCGCGCACCTCGGCCACCTCCTCCCCGAGTACATGGTCCCCGCGGCGTACGTGCGCCTGGACGCGCTGCCGCTGACGCCGAACGGGAAGGTGGACCGCCGCGCGCTCCCGGTCCCCGAGGGCGACGCCTACGTCACCCGCGGCTACGAGACGCCGGTGGGGGAGACGGAGGCCGCCGTGGCCGGGATCTGGGCCGGGGTGCTGGGCGTGGACCGGGTGGGCCGGTGGGACCACTTCTTCGAGCTGGGTGGCCACTCGCTGCTGGCGGTGCAGGTCGTCTCGCGCGTGCGCCACGCGCTGCAGGTGGAGGTGGCGCTGGGCGACCTCTTCGTCCGCCCCGTGCTGCGCGACTTCGCCCGCGAGCTGGACACGGCGGCGCGCGCGGCGCTCCCCCCGATCGAGACCGGCGCGCGCGGCGACCATCCGCTGTCGTTCGCGCAGCGGAGGCTCTGGTTCCTGGCCCAGCTCGGCGGCGCGGGGAGCGCGTACCACATCCCCAGCCGCGTGCGCATGAAGGGCGCGCTGGACGGCGATGCCCTGCGGCGCGCGCTGGAGCGCGTGGTCGCGCGCCACGAGGCGCTGCGGACGGTGTTCGTGCTGGTGGACGGCGAGCCCGAGCAGCGCATCCTGCCGGAGGAGGCGAGCGGCTTCGCGCTGCGCGTTCGCGACCTCGCCGGCCATCCCGACGCGGACGCCGAGCTGCGCGCGCTGATGGTGGCCGAAGCCGGCACGCCCTTCGACCTGGCACGCGGCCCGCTGGTCCGCGCCTGCCTGGTGCGGCTGGCCGAGGACGACCACGTGCTGCTGCTGACGCTGCACCACATCGTCTCCGACGGCTGGTCGACGGGGCTGCTCTTCCGCGAGGTGAGCGCGCTGTACGGGGCGTTCAGCCGCGGCGAGCGCGACTCGCTCGCCCCGCTGCCGATCCAGTACGCCGACTACGCCGCGTGGCAGCGGCGCTGGGTGGAGGGCGAGGTGCTGCGCGAGCAGGCGGAGTACTGGACGCGCACCTTCGCCGGCGCGCCGGAGCTGCTGGCGCTCCCCACCGACCGCGCGCGGCCGGCCGAGCAGGACCACGCCGGCGCCTCCGTCGCGCTGGAGCTGGACGAGGCGCTGACCGCGGCGCTCAAGGCGCTGAGCCGCCGGCAGGGGACCACGCTGTACATGACGCTGCTCGCGGGGTGGGCCACGGTGCTGGGCCGCCTGGCCGGGCAGGACGACGTGGTGGTCGGCACGCCCACCGCCAACCGCGGGCGGCGCGAGGTGGAGGGGCTGATCGGCTTCTTCGTGAACATGCTGGCGCTGCGGCTGGAGCTGGCCGGCTCGCCGACGGTGGCCGAGCTGCTGGCCCGCGTGAAGACGCGCACGCTGGAGGCGCAGCAGCACCAGGACATCCCCTTCGAGCAGGTGGTGGAGCTGGTGCAGCCGGGGCGCAGCCTGTCGCGCAGCCCGCTCTTCCAGGTGGTGTTCGGCTGGCAGAGCACGCCGGGGGGCGACCTGGCGCTGCCGGGCCTGGCGCTGGGCACCGTCGCCTCGCCCTCGTCCAACATCACCGCGCGCTTCGACCTGGCGCTGTCGCTGGCCGAGGTGGGCGGGCGCATCGAGGGCGGCGTGCTGTACGCCACCGCGCTCTTCCGCGAGGAGACGGTGGCGCGGTACGCGGGCTACCTGCGGCGCGTGCTGGAGGAGATGGCGGCCGACGAGAGCCGCCGCGTGGACCGGCTGGCGCTCCTCCCCGCCGACGAGCGCCGGCGGGTGGTGGAGGCGTGGAACGCGACCGACGCCGCGCATCCCGCCGCGTCGTGCGCGCACGAGCTGATCGCCGCGCAGGCCGAGCGCAGGCCCGACGCGGTCGCCGTCGCCTTCGAGGGCCGCACGCTCACCTACGCCGAGCTGAACGCGCGGGCGAACCGGCTGGCGCACCTCCTGGCCGACCGCGGCGTGGGGCCGGAGTCTCGCGTGGCGCTCTGCGTGGAGCGGAGCCCGGAGATGGTGGTGGGGCTGCTGGCGGTGCTCAAGGCGGGCGGCGCGTACGTGCCGCTCGATCCGTCGTACCCGGTCGACCGGCTGCGCTACATGCTGGCCGACAGCGCGCCGGCGGTGCTGCTCACCCAGCGCTCGCTGCGGGGACTGGTCGCGACCGACGGCGTGCCGGTGCTGGAGCTTGACGCGGACGCGGCCGAGTGGGCGGATCGCGCGGCGACGAACCCGCCGCGCGCCGGCCTGACGCCGGATCACCTGGCCTACGTGATCTACACCTCCGGCTCCACCGGCCAGCCCAAGGGGGTGATGTGCACGCACCGCGGCATGGTGAACCAGCTCGCCTGGAGCCAGGCGTTCTGGCGCCTCCAGCCCGGCGAGGCGGTGCTGCAGAAGATCCCGCTCAGCTTCGACGTCTCCGTCCGCGAGCTGTTCTGGCCGCTCACGGCGGGCGCCCGCCTGGTGCTGGCGCGCCCCGAGGGGCACAGGGACGCCGCGTACCTGGTGGAGACGATCCGCCGCGAGCGGATCGGCGCGACGCACTTCTCGCCGTCGCAGCTCGAGGTCTTCCTCGCGCAGCCCGACGCGTCCGCCTGCACGGCGCTCAGGCGCGTGCTCACCGGCGGCGAGCCGCTGTCGCCGGCGCTGGTCCGGCGTTTCTACGAGCGGCTCCCGGGCTCGACCCTCTACCACATGTACGGCCCCACCGAGACCGTCGTCGCGGCGACCGGGCAGGCGTATCCCGCGGGCGCGGTGGAGCTCACGCACCGCATCGGCCGTCCCATCGCCAACACGCGGGTCTACGTGCTGGACGCGGGCGGCGAGCCGGTGCCGGCGGGGGTGGCGGGCGAGCTGTACGTGGGCGGCGCGCAGGTGGCGCGCGGCTACGCGGGGCGCCCGGCGCTGACGGCGGAGCGCTTCGTCCCCGACCCCTTCGCCGCCACGCCCGGCGCGCGGCTCTACCGCACGGGCGACGTGGGGCGGTGGCTGGCGGACGGCACCGTCGAGTTCGTCGGCCGCACCGACGCGCAGGTCAAGATCCGCGGCTTCCGCGTGGAGCTGGGCGAGATCGAGGCGCGGCTCCGCGACCACCCCGGCGTGCGCGAGACCGTGGTGCTGGCGCGGGCTGACGGGGGCGGCGAGCGGCGGCTGGTGGCGTACTGGACGGGGGACGACACGCTCGGCGTGGACGCGCTTCGGACGCATCTCGCCGAGCGGCTCCCGGAGTACATGGTGCCCTCCGCCTACGTGCGCCTGGACGCGCTGCCGCTGACGCCGAGCGGCAAGTTCGACCGCAGGGCGCTCCCCGCGCCGCCGGGCGACGCGTTCGCCACGCGCCGCTACGAGGCCCCCGTCGGCCAGACCGAGACGGCGCTCTCGGAGATCTGGGCCGAGGTGCTGGGGGTGGACCGCGTGGGCCGCCACGACCACTTCTTCGAGCTGGGGGGCCACTCGCTGCTCGCCACCAAGCTGGTCCTGCGCATCAGCCGGCACACCGGGGCCGACATCGCCCTGAAGGACGTGTTCGACACGCCGGTGCTCTCCGCGCAGGCGGCGAAGGTCATCCGGGTGCAGCTCGAGCAGTTCGACCCGGAGGAGCTCGCGGCGCTGCTGCACGGCTCCGCCGGCGCCTCCTGACGGAGTCCGAAGCGCCGGTGCCGGGGGCGGACACTGAAACCGCGGATGCGGGCGTGTCCCTCCGCTGCGCTCCGGGCCGGGCTTCGCGCGCCGTAGGCAACGATACCGCCGTTGCCAACGGCGCCGAGCCGCCGGCGCGCCATGGCCCCGGCTCGTTCCCGAAACGTCGACGCGGGCGCGCCGGCGTCTCGGCCCTCCGGGCGCGAATCCCTCACGCGATCCGCTCGCGGAACGAGTTGGGGGGCTTTATCAGGCCGGCGACGAGGGCCGGGCACGCCCGGCAACCCTGCCGCGGAGGGGGAGCGATCCTCCGCCCGGCGCCCATGCCGCCGATCTCCGGATCCGCGGAAGCGCAGCGAAGCATCCACCCGACGGCACGGCCACACCCGCGGAACGGGGGACGGAGACGAGATCCGCCGCCGCCCGCCGCGGCACCCGACCGATCGACCCGGCACCACCTACCCTGATCGAGGAGTGAACATGACGCAGGACCTGGCAACCATGATCCCCGGCATCGCGCCGATCACCGACGGCCGCGCCGAGGCCTCGCGCCTCGACGGGCTCCCCGACGCGCCGGTGGTGGTGACGCCCACCGGGCCCGGGGTGGTGCTGGCCGACTTCGCCGGCGAGAACCGGCCGTGGGTGCAGGCCACGCTCGAGGAGGCCGGCGCCATCCTCTTCCGCGGCTTCGAGGTGGAGGGGCTGGACGGCTTCCAGCGCTTCATGCTCTCGGCCTCGGGCGAGCTGCTGCCGTACACCTACCGCTCGTCGCCGCGCACGCAGGTGCAGGGAAACATCTACACCTCCACCGAATACCCGCCCGACCAGCGCATCCCGTTCCACACCGAGATGTCGTACACCACCACCTGGCCGATGAAGATCGGCTTCCTCTCGCTGATCGTGGCCGAGACCGAGGGTGAGACGCCGATCGCCGACAGCCGCCGCGTCTACGACCGCATCCCCGTGGACATCCGCCAGAAGTTCGAGGACAGGGGGGTGATGTACGTGCGCAACTACACGCCCTGGCTCGACCTCTCCTGGCAGACCGTCTTCCAGACCGAGGACCGCGGCGAGGTGGAGCGCTTCTGCGAGGCGGCGGGGATCCAGACCGAGTGGATCGACGACGACCACCTGCGCACCCGCCAGGTGTGCCAGGGCGTGGCCACCCACCCCGCCACCGGCGAGAAGGTGTGGATGAACCAGGCGCACCTGTTCCACGTGACCAGCCTGGACCCGGCGATGGTGGAGATCCTCCTCGAGGAGTTCGGCGAGGAGAACCTCCCCCGCAACACCTACTACGGCGACGGCACGCCGATCGAGCCCGCGGTGTTCGCGGCGATCCAGGACGCGTACGACGCCGAGGCGCTCCTCTTCCCCTGGCAGGAGAACGACGTCCTCCTCCTGGACAACATGCTGATGGCGCACGCGCGCTCGCCCTTCACCGGCCAGCGCCGCGTGGTGGTCGGGATGGCCGAGGCGTACGGGGCCCCGGCCGAGGTCTGACCCGGGCGCCGCGGGCGCGGCCGGCGGCGTCCGTCCCCCCCCGGGGGACGCGGCGGCGCCGGCCGGCCCGGCTGGAAGATCCGTCCCGCGCGAGCAGGCGCGGGACCTCGACAAACCATGGAGTGGCGTGAATGACCGTTCAGGGACTGCTGGGTAGGCTCCATGCCGCCGACATCCGGCTGCGGAAGAGCGAGGGCGACCTTCTCATCTCCGGGAAGAAGGAGAACGTGGACGCGTCGCTCCTGCAGGGGCTGCGCATCCACAAGGCCGCCCTGCTGGGGATGATGGACGACGCCGCCGACGGCTGGTGGCGCCCCCCCGTGTTCGGCCCCGAGTCGTTCCCGCTCGCCGGGCTCGACCAGGACGAGCTCGACCGCATCGTCGCGGCGGTGCCGGGCGGCGCGTCGAACGTCCAGGACATCTACCCGCTCGCGCCGCTCCAGCAGGGCATCCTCTTCCATCACCTGATGGAGGCGGAGGGCGACCCCTACCTGCTCGAGGGGCTGCTCAGCTTCGACAGCCGCGAACGGCTCGACGCCTACCTGGGCGCGCTGCGCGCGGTGATCGCCCGCCACGACATCCTGCGCACCTCCATCGCCTGGGAGGGGCTGCGCGAGCCGGTGCAGGTGGTGTGGCGCGAGGCGCCGCTGCGGGTGACCGAGGAGAGGGTGGACCCGGCCGACGGCGACGTGGAGGCGCAGCTCTACGCGCGCTTCGACGCGCGCCACCACCGCATCGACCTGCGCGAGGCGCCGCTGATGCGCGGCCACGTGGCGCGCGACGAGGCGCGGGGCACCTGGCTCCTCCTCCTCCTGCGCCACCACATCGTGAGCGACCACACCACGCAGACGCTGCTGCGCAGCGAGGTCGAGGCGCACCTGCTGGGGCGCGAGCACGCGCTCCCCGAGCCGCTCCCCTTCCGCAACTTCGTGGCGCAGACGCGCGTGGGCGCCAGCAGCGGGGCGCACGCGGCGTACTTCACCGCGCTGCTGGGCGACGTGGCCGAGCCCACGGCGCCGTTCGGCCTGCTGGACGTGCGCGGCCACCGCTCGCGCATCGAGCGGGGGCAGCTGGAGCTGGAGGACGCAGTCGCCGTGGGGATCCGCGACTGCGCGCGCCGGCTGGGGGTGACCGCGGCCAGCCTCTGCCACGTGGCGTGCGCGCAGGTGCTGTCGCGCGTGTCGGGGAAGGACGACGTGGTGTTCGGCACGGTGCTCTTCGGACGGATGATGGGGGGCGAGGGGACCGACCGGGTGATGGGCCCCTTCATCAACACCCTGCCCGTGCGGATCCGCGTGGGCGCCGAGGGGGCCGAGGCCACGGTGCGGCGCACGCACGCGCAGCTCACCGGGCTGATGGACCACGAGCACGCGTCGCTGGCGCTGGCGCAGCGGTGCAGCCGGGTGGCGGCGCCCACGCCGCTCTTCTCCGCGCTCTTCAACTACCGCCACATCGGCGACATCCAGCGGCCGGAGGGCGTGGAGCTCCTGCGCAGCGACGAGCGCACGACCTTCCCCTTCACCGTCTCGGTGGACGACTTCGAGGCGCGCGTGCGCCTGACCGCCGAGGTGCAGGCGCCGGGCGAGGCGCTGCGCGTCTGCGGGCTGATGCGCGAGGCGATCGTGGGCCTGCTCGCCGCGCTGGAGTCCGCCCCCGCGCGGCCGCTGGGCGACGTCGACGTCCTCCCCGCGGCGGAGCGGCGGCTGGTGGTGGAGGAATGGAACGCCACCGGCGCCGCGTACCCGGCCGGGTGCGTCCACGCGCTCTTCGAGGCGCAGGCGGCGCGCACGCCGGACGCGCCGGCGCTGCGCTTCCTGGAGCGCACGCTCACCTTCGCCGAGCTGGACGCGGCCGCCAACCGCCTCGCCCGCCACCTGCGCGGCCGCGGCGTGGGGCCCGAGGCGCGCGTGGCGCTCTTCCTGGAGCGCGGCCCGGAGCTGATCGTCGCCCTCCTGGCGACGCTGAAGGCCGGCGGCGCCTACGTTCCGCTCGACCCCACCGCGCCGGTGGAGCGGCTGGCGGGGATGGTGGCCGATTCCAGCGCCGTCCTCCTGCTGACCCACGCACCCCTGCGCGCCGAGGCGCCCGCCGGCGTCCCCGTGCTCTGTGTTGACGCGGAGGCCGAGGCGATCGCCGCGGAGAGCGCGAGCCCGGTCGAGGGCGGCGTCGGCGCGGAGAACCTGGCGTACGTCCTCTACACCTCGGGGAGCACGGGGCGGCCCAAGGGCGTGCTGGTGCAGCACGGCGGCGCCTGCAACCTGGTGCACGCGCAGGCGCGCGCCTTCGGCAGCGGGCCCGGCGAGCGCATCCTGCAGTTCGCGCCGCTGCACTTCGACAGCTCGGTGGCGGAGATCTTCATCGCGCTGAGCACGGGGGCGGAGCTGTGCATGGCCCCGCGCGAGGCGCTCCTCCCCGGCCCCGACCTGGTGGAGCTGCTGCGCGCGCGGGAGATCACCAGCGCCAAGTTCACCCCCACCGCGCTGGGCGTGCTCCCCTTCGCCGAGCTGCCGCGGCTGGCCACCCTCATCGTGGGCGGCGAGGCGTGCCCGCCGGAGCTGGTGGCGCGCTGGGCGCCGGGCCGGCGCTTCTTCAACGTGTACGGCCCCACCGAGGCCACCGTGCGCGCCAGCATGGCCGAATGCGTCGCCGGGGCCAGGGTCACCATCGGCCGCGCGCTCCCCAACACCCGCCTGTACGTGCTGGGCGCGGGGATGCGGGCCGAGCCGGTGGGCGTGCCCGGCGAGCTGTACGTGGGCGGCGTCGGGGTCGCGCGCGGCTACCAGGGGCGGCCGGCGCTCACCGCCGAGCGCTTCGTCCCCGACCCGTTCGCGGGCCGCGGCGCGCGCCTCTACCGCACCGGCGACCGGGTGCGCTGGCTCCCCACCGGCGAGCTGGAGTTCCTGGG
>Ga0190275_10003279_pt1 | contig 11523 bp, 10 predicted proteins | sample Popmic550T_FD_133745 | JGI IMG/M metagenome (GOLD analysis project Ga0190275, IMG submission 133745) | Populus adjacent soil microbial communities from riparian zone of Yellowstone River, Montana, USA - 550 T | ecosystem: Environmental > Terrestrial > Soil > Riparian zone > Trees stand | place... | reverse complement strand
CCAGCAGCTGCGGATACATCCGCTGGATTTCGTCGCCACATCGATCAAGGCCCATCGCTCAGGCACTCCTGCGCCCAAGCTCCTGCAGGCTACCTGAACGATTACGCTGCGGCTTCAGCCGCCGGTCGCGTGGCCAGCCTCGAGCACGCACCATCGGCATCCACTTAGCCGATCCTCCTCCGTGTCCGCCTCACCCCACCACCCGCCGCCCCCGCTTCCACACTCCCGCGACGATCGGTGCGGCGAGGCGGTACGGGATCTCGCCGGCGGAGGCGACGTTCCACAGCACCAGGTCCGCCGGGGCGCCGGGGGCCAGGGTGCCGCGGCCGTCCGACAGCTCCAGCGCGGCGGCGCCGGCGGCGGTGGCGGCGCGGAGGCTCTCGGCGGGGCTCATCCCCATCCGCGAGCACGCCGCCGTCATCGTGAACTGCAGGTTCGGCGACGGGCACGAACCAGGGTTGAAGTCCGTCGCCAGCGCCACCGTGGCGCCCGCGTCCAGCAGCGCCCGCGCAGGGGCGAACTTCGGGCGGCCCAGGAAGAAGAGGGTGCCCGGGAGCAGCGTCGCCACCGTGGTCGACCCCGCCAGCGCGCGGATCCCCGCCTCCGAGATGTCGCCCAGGTGGTCGGCGCTGGCGGCGCCCAGCTCGGCCGCCAGCTCCGCGCCGCCGCTCCCCTCCAGCTCGTCGGCGTGCAGCTTGGGGCGCAGGCCGTAGCCCAGCCCCGCGCGCAGGATGCGCTCCGTCTGCGCGCGCGTGAACACGCCCGGCTCCATGAACACGTCGCAGAAGCACGCCAGCCCGCTCTCCGCCACCGCCGGGATCATCTCCCCCACCAGCAGGTCGACGTATCTCTCCCGGTCTCCCTCGCTCTCCCGGAAGCCGGGGGGGAACTCGTGCGCGCCCAGGAACGTCGGGACGAGGTCGATCGGCTGCAGCTCGCGCAGGCGGGCGATCGCGCGCAGCGTCTTCAGCTCGTCTTCCGTGCTCAGGCCGTAGCCGCTCTTTACCTCGGCCGTCGTGGTGCCGCACGCCAGCATCTCGCGCAGGCGGGGGAGCGCCATCCGCACCAGCTCGTCCTCGTCGCGCGCGCGCAGGTCGCGCACGCTGGCGTTGATCCCGCCGCCGCGCCGCGCGATCTCCATGTACGGCACGCCCTGGCTGCGCAGCGCGTACTCGTCCGTCCGGTATCTCCCGAACACGGCGTGGGTGTGCGAGTCGACCAGGCCGGGGGTGAGCACGCGGCCGCCGCAGTCGAAGCGCTCGGCGGCCGGATGCGCGGCGAGCACCTCGCTCTCCGGGCCGACGGCGACGATTGCCCCGCGGCTGACGGCGACGGCGCCGTGGGGGAGGACGGCGGCGGGGTCGGCGCCGTCGGCGCCGCGGGCGGGGCCGGTGCAGCGCGCGACCTCCGCGGCGTTGTGAAACACGAGTGTTGGTGCGGTATCGGGCATCATCCCCATCTGGCCGTGTTCTTGCGCTTTTCCGCGGTCGGCGTAATTGTGCGCCGCGGCTCTTGCCCGCGTCAACTCAAGCTCCCACAAGGCCCGGACCCGCATGGTCGAAGTCTCGACCACTCCCCCGTCTGAACGCTACCCCGGCCGGCCCACCGAGGGCCGCGTCGTGGTGATCGCCCCCACGCGCGCCGCCTGCGAAACCATCGAGCTGGGCGTGCAGCTCACGCACGTGGAGACGATCATGAACCGCGAGCACGGCGAGGAGATCCGCCAGCTCGCGCGCGAGGGGAAGGGCTTCGGCATCATGGCCGGCACCGGCACGGGCAAGACGCTGGCCGTGCGCCCGATCGCGCAGGAGATCGTGGGCAACGAGCTGCGCGTGGGCGTGGTCAACCGCGAGCGCGAGGCCACCCCCGACACGCCCAACTGGAACGTCGTCGTCATCACCACCGGCATCGCCCGGCGCTGGCTGCAGGACAACCTGATCGACGCGACCGACGTGGTGGTGGTGGACGAGATCCACCAGACCAGCGCCGAGCTGGAGCTGTGCCTGGCGCTGGCCAAGCGCGCCGGCTGCCGCTTCGTTTGGCTCTCGGCAACGGTCGATCCGACGTTCTACGCCGAGTACCTGAACTCGGCCACGGTGATCGTCTCCAGCGCGTTCGACCCGGAGAAGGCGGCGAACGTGCGCGTCTCCAACACGCAGAACCCGCTCGCCTTCCTGGCCGAGCGCTTCATGCGCCACGTGCAGAAGGAGAAGCGCGGCGTGGCCGTGTTCGTCCCCACCCGCGCGGGGACCGAGGAGATCGCCAAGACGCTGCAGCGCGACTACCCGCGCCTCCTCACCGAGTACTACCACGGCGGCGAGCCGGTGGCCAAGCTGCGGCCGTTCCTCGAGGAGGACGGCGCGCCGCACCCGTTCGTCCTCTCCATGACGTCGGCCGGGCAGAGCGCGCTGAACATCCGCGGGCTCGACACCGTGGTCATCGAAGACGCGCAGTTCACCACCATCGTGCAGCGCGGGCGCTCGGTTTTGACGCGCCTGCCGCTGGGGTCCAACGAGATCCTGCAGATGGCGGGGCGGGTGCACGGGCGCGTGGCCGGCGGCGAGGTGTGGATCCTGTCGGAGCGCGACATCGACTTCGAGCAGCTCCGCCCCACCGCGCCCAACTTCCAGCTCGCGGGCGACCCCGAGCGCGTGGCGCTGACCTGCGCCAACATGGGCGTGCGCGCCGACGAGCTCGACCTGCCGGTGCCGCTGGACCGCATCGCCTACCGCCGCTCGGTCGACCTGCTGACGGAGCGCGGGCTGATCGCCAACAACCGGCTGACGGAGTACGGGCGCAAGGTGGAGGTGCTCCCCGTGGACCGCGCCTGGGGCGAGCTGCTGGTGAACGCCGAGGAGCACCTGGTGCCCGTGGTCGCCGGTTGCGCCAGCATCGATTCGCTGCACCGCATGCTGAAGCCCGACAACGACATCGGGCAGTACGTGGTGAAGGGGAGCGACCACCTCACCGTCTACAACATCTACCAGCACGCGGTGGATAACATCGGGATGATGGGGCACGTGTACGGCCTCCCGCGGCACGTGTTCGACGAGGAGGCGCTGGCCAAGTGGTGCGACGAGCGCGGTGTCCTCGTCCGGTCGATCGAGGACGGGGCGCTCGCCATCGCCTCCATCTACCGCTCGCTCGACCTGGATCTGCCGCGCAAGCTGCCGAGGCTGAACCGCAGCCTGGAGCGCGACTGGAAGGCGCTGTTCGCGCGGGTGATGCCGTTCTCGCTGGTGATCGACGAGGAGACGAGCTGGGGCGAGGAGGTGCGGGTCAGCAAGACCAGCGTCTGCGGAAACTGGGGGCCGGTGGCCGGCGAGATCCTGTACTTCGCCGACAAGAACGGCCGCACCCGCGGCTCCATCAGCGGCACGCAGCTCGACATGGACCTGATCTGGGAATACGCCCAGACGGTGGAGAGCCGCGTCGTCTACGACCCCGCGCACAAGCGCAACCCGCTGCGCCTGATCCGCACGCGCGAGTACCACGGGTTCGAGTTGGACCGCGACGACGTGCCGGTGGAGCGCTTCACCGACGCGATCGCCGAGAACGCCCGCCGCGCGCTGGCGGACGCGGTGATCAGCGGGAAGGCGTATCACCCCGACCAGCTCGCCAACCGCGCCGTGCTCCGCGAGCTGCGCGAGGTGTGGCGCCGCTCGGGCGGCACCGTGGGCGCGGCCGGCGACGATTCGCTTCGCGAGATGCTGGCCGGGCGGCTGGCCGGCGTCAACTCGTTCGCCGAGTTCATGGAGACGTCGCTGCGGGTGGACGCCGACGCCGTGGTGCCGCGCGACGAGCGGCAGCGGTGGATGGCGCTGCCGGGCGAGATCGAGCTGGACGGCGAATCGTATCCGCTGGACTACTCGGTGGAGGAGGGCGTGGGCGTGGTGCGCGCGCGCATCCCCGCCAAGCTGGTCTACCGCATCGAAGACGCCGACGTGCCGGTGCTGGAGACCGGCCGGCCGCTGGGGTGGACGGTGGTGCGCGGGAAGAAGGACCCGGTGCAGGCCGAATCGCTGGAGGCCGCCCGCCTGCGCCTGAGCGAAGGCGGCCCCGGCGACCGCCCCCGCCGCAAGCCCAAGAACTGGATGGAGATGGAAACCGTCGAGGGTGCCGTCGACGAGGACGGCCGTCCCTGCCGGAGCGGCCAGCGCAAGGGCCCCGCGCGTGGCCGGCGCGATGGCGGCGGCCCCGGCTCTCGCGGCGCCGGTGGAGATCGCGTCGGCGGCGGCGAAGGCAGCCCCCGCCGCGGTGGCGGTCGCGGGCGCGGGCCGAAGCCGGGCGGTCCCGGCGGGCCGGGAGGGCGCGCGAAGGGGCGGAAGGGCGGCGGGCGGAAGCGCGCGGGGCGATGAGCGGGCGTACGCAGCATCCTTACCGTTGGTGCGCGTCGGCCGTTCGATTAAATTGCTGGCATGAGCCTTCGCGTCGAGTGGGATCCGGGAAAGGCAGAGGCGAACGAATCCAAGCACGGCGTTACCTTCTCGGAGGCGGCGACGGTCCTTGCCGATCCGCTTTCGATCACGCTCGACGATTCGGACCACTCCGGTTCCGAGCCTCGCCTGCTGATCCTCGGCCAATCCACCACCGGCCGATTTCTCATCGTCTCGTTTACGGAGCGGCGCGATGCGCTACGCCTCATCAGCGCCCGCCCAATGACCACTCGCGAAAGACGCACGTATGAGCAAGCCCGTGGAACCTGACGAGTTGAGGCCGGAGTACGACTTCACTGTCGACGATCTGCGCCGGGGTGTGAAGGGCAAGTACGCGGCGCGGTATGCGGCGGGGACGAACCTCGTTCCACTGGATGCGGACGTGGCCGAGGTCTTCCCGGACGCCGAAGCCGTGAACGACGCACTCCGGGCGCTCGCGGGGATCATCAAACAGCGCACGAGAGCGGCAGCGTAGGCATTGGCCCGACCGCATCATGACCTCTCGGCAGCGCGGGTGATTCTCCCGCGCTGCCGAGCGCTTCCCAAGTGTTTGGATCGTCATGCCGCGAGCCGCCGCACCACCTCTCGCGCTCCCTTGCGGTACACTGTCAGGCACACCAACTCGTCGGCGTCGTCGCGTACCTCCCACCAGCGGCTCTTCTGCTGCTTGATGATCGTGTAAGCGGGCTTTGCGGCGGCTGCGGGCGTGGGGTCGTTCGGGTCCTGTGGCATGGTGGCCTCCGATGCTCTTGACCTTGGCCGCGCCGCAGGGGTAGCTTGGGTGAGCGGGCGGCTCTCGGGTCGTCTCGTGTAGGCTGGCCGAGTCTTCTTGGTGGGAGAGCGGCCAGCCTTTTCTTCGCCCCTGCTGGTCACTAATATAGCTGACCAAGGTTTTTTGGTCAATAGATGTACTGACCACAATGCAAGCTGATGCTGCTGCAGAGCGCGCCCGGTTTCGCGAGGCGGTTGACCGGCTGCGGCTCTCGACTGGATACTCGATGGACGACGTTGCGGCCGCGTTCGGCGTGAGCCTCAACCTCGCCCAGCGCTGGCGCGCGGAAGGCGGCCGCCACCGCCCGCGCCCAGGCTGGGAGCAAACGCTGGCGAAGATGGCGCGCGATGGCGCGGCGGCGAACCGCGAGCGGGCGGAGGCTGCCGAGGTGCTTGCTTACGAGCTCCGCCACACTTGTCACTTGTCTTAGGGCGATGTTATCCGCTTAACTTACCACCGAAATTCCATGCTTTTAGCTGACCTATTAGCAAAAGGATTTTTCCCACGTGAGTTGCCGCCCCCGTTTCGTTCAACGGATCTCGGGATTCTCACAGGCGCGTCCGTGCCGGACTCGTGGAAAACGAATTCTAAGGGGGAGTATGCTCGTGAGTGTGAGCTAGAGCGCTACAACCATCGACGCGTGGGATATTTGCGTCGCCAACTCGCATTTCCAAACCCGATTCTCTTCTATCATCTAGCGGAAGCTATCGCGACCGCTTGGCCCCTCCTACGCAAACATCTTTCGCACGGTTCATGGTCCACGACACGCCCAACAAGGCGTGGGCGACGCCGCCGGGCATTTGCCGCACGGCAAACAGACGATGCGTTTGCTGTAACAGTAGCAAAAGTCCGAGAGACCTCGCGGTACATCTTGAAGGGAGACATCTCTCGCTTTTACCCATCGGTATATACTCATGCGATCCCATGGGCACTACACGGCCGAGCCACTGCGAAAACCAATTTCAAGCCGATGGCATCCCTTGGTAACAAACTGGATTACTGGGTCCGAATGGGCCAAAGTAGGCAAACCGTTGGATTGCCGATTGGCCCTGACACAAGCTGGGTCGTTTCAGAGTTAGTGTTGGTTGCTGTTGAAAAGGCTTTTCGGCGCAGATACAGTGCCCCTGTGCGCGGATGCAGCTTGATCGATGATTATGAACTTGGGTTTTCGTCTCTGCCTTCTGCGGAGGAGGCATTAGCTGCGTTGGAAGCCTCTCTCAATGAGTTCGAGTTAAGCCTCAACGTAAAGAAAACGACCATCCGCCAATTACCCCAAATTATCGGTAGATCTTGGCCTGAGAGTATCTCGACCTACCGGTTTCGCAAAGATGCAAAAGCGCAGGCAACCGACCTCATCCGTTTCTTCAACACAGTGTTCGAACATGCCGTGGCTTTTCCAGAGGATTACGTTGTGAAGTATGCTGTGGCACGCCTTTCAACTTTTGATGTAGCACCGCAGAACTGGCCACTCTACCAATCCTTACTGCTCCAGTGCATGACCATTGAACCCGGCTGCCTGCCTTCTTCGGAGCGGGAACTTCGTAAACAGCGTTCGCGGGGGCACAGGATTGATCGGGAGGCATTAAGTGAGTGCTTGGAGGTGATCATCACGACAGGCGCTCCTCTAGGGCATAGCGCAGAAGTAGCATGGGCGCTCTGGTTAGCCATCATCTTCGATGCAAAGCTCGGATCGAAAGCTGCAGTGGCGGTATCATCGATGATCGATAGTTTTGCCGCACTTACAGCCCTGCATGCGGAATCCCTCGGAATTTTTACCGTCCCCTTAAATCGTAGTCATTGGGCTGTAACACAAAACTCGAACGAACTGTGGCGTCAGAACTGGCTCCTGGCATATGAAGCTAACGTTCAGAAGTGGCTGCCAACAGCAGGGCGAAGCGACCATGTCAAGGCCGATCCAGCCTTTAAGGAATTGAAAACACGGGGCGTGCGGTTCTACGATTCGCAAGTGGTACCGGCACCGGTGGGCGTGGGACGCGTGCGATTAAATGCGAATGGGTACCCTATGGACTGATAGCGCGCAAATGGCATGATTCGCGAGCCTGCGTGGCGTTTCATTTTCCTTCAGCGTTGCTTCCGCCCCGCCGAACCTCTCCTTCGCGCGCTGCTCGACAATGCGCCGTGGCCGGGCACCCGGAAGCCTCACCCCATCGGCAGCCGCAGCGTAAAGGTGGAGCCGGCGCCGGGGGTGCTTTCGACCACGATGTCGCCGCCCATGCGGCGGGCGAGGAGGCGGCTGGTGGCGAGGCCGAGGCCCACGCCGGCCTGCGTGCTGGCCGCGCCCGCGACCTGCACGAACGGCTCGAAGATCCGCTCCAGGTCCTCGGCGGCGATGCCCCGGCCGGTGTCGCGAACCACGATCTCGGCCCACGGGCCCGCGCGGCGGCCGGTGATGGCCACGCTCCCGCCCTCGCCGGTGAACTTGACCGCGTTGGTCGACAGGTTCACCAGCACCTGAAGCACGCGCTCGCGGTCGGCCACCGCCATCAGCTCCCCGCCGCCTTCATCGCCCTCGCCCGCCAGCTGGCAGGTGAAGGCGATGCGCTTTTCGGCCGCCTGCTGCTCCACGAACGACACCAGCGACTCGCACAGCTCCGCCAGCCCGATCGGGCGCAGCGTCAGCGGGATCTCGCCCTTCTCCGTCCGGGCGAACTGCAGGATGTCGTCGATCAGCGCGAGCAGGTGGCGCTGCGCCTGCGAGATGCGAAGCGTCGCGTCGCGCTGCGCGTCGGTGACCGGGCCGTGCACCCCTATCTCGATGAGCTGCGCGTAGCCGCCAATCGCATTCAGCGGCGTGCGCAGGTCGTGGCTCATGGCCGCCAGGAAGTCGCCCTTGGCGCGGTTGGCGGCGTCGGCCTCGGCACGGGCGCGCTCGAGCTCGGCCGCCTGCTCCTCCAGCGTGCGCCGGGCCTCGACGGCGGCCTCGGCGAGCTGCTCGGCCTCGGCGCGGAAGCGGTCCGACTCGGCGCGCGCCATGCGCAGCGAGATCTCGTTCACCGCCACGGCCGCGAGCTCGGTCAGCACCGCCACCTCGTCGTCGGTCCACGCGTGCGGCGCCGTGTCGATCGCGCAGAAGGCGCCGACGGCCTCGCCGTTGATGATGATCGGCACGCCCACGTAGGCGGCCACGCCCAGCGACCGCACCGTGGGCACCTCGCGGTAAACCGGGTCGGCCCGGGTGTCGGGGATCACCAGCGGCTCGCCCGACTGCACGGTGAAGTGGCAGAAGGTGGGCCCCTCGATCTCCCGCGCCGACGCCAGCGGCTCGCCGAAGCCGCACGCCGACTTGTAGAAGTCGCGGTGCTCGTCCACCAGCGAGACGAACGCGGCGGGGATCTTCACCAGGCGCACGGCCAGGCGGGTGAGGCGGTCGAACGACTCCTCGACCTCGCTGTCGAGCAGCCCCGTGGCGCGCACGGCCGCCAGCCGCCGCTCGCCGGCGACGACGTCCTGCGCCCGCGCGTAAGCCTGCGCGAACGTCGGGCTCTCGATGACGGCGCCGGGGGTGGGCAAATCGTTCCTTCCGATGGAGATGCGGGATGCGCATCCTGGCCGCTCCGCCGCTGGCGAGCAACGGCCGCAAGTTTGTGCAACCCCGGTGCCGGAGGGCGTGAGGCGGCGCTCGGAGACATCACCCCGCGCCTCCGTCCATGCGCGCCGTTGCGGCTCATTCGGTCCGGTCGCACGGATCGTTGAAACGTGCGGGAGGCTGCCGCGGTATATCACACGTGGGATCGCCGGGCGAGGTCCGGGCGATTCCACGAGTCCCCGGCGGCGAAAGAGGATTCCCGCCTGCGCGGGCGCTCGACGGCATCCCATCGACAGGAGGCGGATGTGAAGCGGTTCGCGTGGTCTGCAGCGGTGGCGGCGGCATCGCTCGCATCGTTCGGCTGCAGGGCCGCCGTGAACCCGGCGCCGGTCGCGGGCGCGGCGGGGAACGGCTGCAGCGCGGCGGTGGCGTCGGCGGACGTGTCGGGGTGGCGGAGCGTGGAAGCGGATGGCTTCACGTTCTGCGTGCCGCCGGACTGGAGCGTCGGCGGAAGCGGTAGATCCTGGAGCCGCGGCACCGCCCGCGTCACCTGGGGCCTCGGCCGGACCGTGGCCGCTGCGGACGTGCCGGCGATGGCGCAGGCGTCGAGCCAGCCAGCCTTCGCGTGCACGGGACCGTCGAAGGGCGCGCGGATCCACCCCAGGCCGGAGATGATCGGCGGCCGGCAGGCGCAGGTGTGGCGAAGCCGCGTCCGCCAGGGGTTCTACACGGGCGGCCACTGGAGCGCGCCGCACTTCTACATCGTGGGCGAGGCGAGCGACGCCGCCACGGCCGACCTGGAGATGACGATCCTCCGCACCGCCCGCGTGGCGTCGCGCTGACCCCTCCTTGGGCGCAGGCCGTCCACGCGCCGTCGGACCGGAGGTCGGCGGCGCAGGACGGGATGCTCCCCCACCACGAGGACCCGGTCTTCACCTGACGATCGTCCCTCACCGCCGCAGGCCGGGCGGGATCTCCGCGAGCCAGCCCACCTCCAGCACGCCCCAGAAGCCGACCAGGATCGCCTCGGCGGCGTCGTGGCGGAGCGAGGTGGGGCGCGGCGCGCCGGACCACTCGATCACGCGCCGGGCGAGCGCGTCGGCCGTCGTCTTCGCCTGGATCCCGGAGCGCTGCTCGCGCGGGTAGAGCAGGACGCGGCGCCAATCCTCCGCGGCGATCCGCAGCACCGCCAAACCCCGCCTCGCCGCCTCGCGCGCCCACGCGTCGCCAAGCGGCCCGCCGCCTTCCATCACCACCCACGCCAGGTCGCGCTCCGCCTCGAGCAGCGCGGGGAGCGCCCGCCGCAGCCGCGCCGCGCTGCCGAAGTTCTGCGAACGGTAGCGCAGCAGCCGCCCGTCGCCGCCGTACAGCGCGAGCCCCGTCCGCACGCCAAGGTCCACCGCGAGAAGCGTCTGCATCACCCCGCGGCGGGCAAGGACCCTGCCCGATCGATCCACACGGGCATCATCTCCCCACGATTTCGATGCGTCCGCGGCGTGGCTGATTTCCGACGGGACGCCGACACCGCGTCCGCGTCGGTCCGGGGTTGATCATCCCGACCAGACCCCGCCCTCGCACGAACGAAATCCTTGCGTCGGGACACCCCGCGCCTCACCCTTGCTCACTCTCGCCAACCCGAATCCCGCCGCCGTTCATCATCCCCAACGAACGTCGCTCGTCGTCGGCACATCCACGGCGGATTGGGTGATCCCGCAGCTTTCCCATCCACGTTCAGAATCTCACGGACACATGACTACGATTCGCATCACCGGCACCGTGCAGTCGGGCAGCGGCGAAGACGCCCAGCCGCTCAGCCTGCCGGTGGCCGTGTATGAAGCGACGCAGGACCTGCCGATCACACGCGGCAGCGCGGTGGCGGACGAATTCGGTAATTTCTCGATCGAGATCAAGGCGCCGGCCAGCGGCAACATCATCTACGCGGCCGCCTTCTCGCCGCGCGGCATCGCGCTTTACACGGTGATCGGGCCGCAGGTGCAGGGCGCGATCGTCATCAACGAGCTGACGACGGTGGCGGCCGCGTTCGCGATGGCGCAGTTCGCCCTGTATGCGATCATCAAGGGAGACGCGCTCGCGCTGCGCATCGCGGCGGGGATGTGCCACAACCTGGTTTCGCCGCTCACCGGCGCGGCGTCCGATGTGATGCTCGCCTCGCCCAACCGCTACGAGACGAACTCGCTGCAGTCGCTCGGGTCGCTGGGGAACGTGGTGGCGGCGTGCGTGCGCGGGGTCCCCGGCGCCCTCGAGAAGCTGAAGGCATCCACGCCGCTCGCCAACGGAGACCTCCCGGAGGACACCTTCCAGGCGATGGTCAGCATCGCGCTGAACCCGGCGCGGAACGTGGGCGACATCTACGACCAGACGCAGGCGTGCGACGCCTACACGCCCGCGCTGCCGGACCAGTCCCCGCCGCCGCTCGACGCCTGGACGTTGTGCGTGAAGGTGAACGACTCGGGCGACATCCACCGCATGTTCGGCGGGCCGGCCAACATCGCGTTCGACAAGGCGGGGTACGCCTGGGTGGCCAACAACGTGATCCAGGGCACGCCCAACTCGGCGAAGTGGATCATGGTGCTGCAGCCCGACGGCAAGCCGGCCGACGGGCGGGACGGGACGCCGGTGTCGCCCATCTCCGGGGGCGGCATCCTGGGCGTGGGCTTCGGCGTGGCGATCGCGCCGCCGGACGGGGATGTGTGGTTCGGCAACTTCGGCTGGGGCGACCCGAACGAGCACCCCGAGGTGTACCCGGT
>Ga0190275_10003278_pt1 | contig 11524 bp, 9 predicted proteins | sample Popmic550T_FD_133745 | JGI IMG/M metagenome (GOLD analysis project Ga0190275, IMG submission 133745) | Populus adjacent soil microbial communities from riparian zone of Yellowstone River, Montana, USA - 550 T | ecosystem: Environmental > Terrestrial > Soil > Riparian zone > Trees stand | place... | reverse complement strand
TAGGGATCGCGCACCTTGCGCTTGTAGAGCTTGCCGTTCGGGTCGCGGGGCAACTCATCGATGAAGTCGACCGTCTTGGGGCACTTGAAGTGCGCGATGCGTTCTCGACAGAAGTCGATCAGTTCCTTTTCCAGAGCCGGACCGGCATCCGATGAGTTGGTGGGTTGAACCACGGCTTTGACCTGCTCGCCCCACGCTTCGTCGGGGATGCCGAAAACGGCTACGTCATCGACCTTCGGGTGGGCCACAAGCGCGGCCTCGACCTCGGCGGGGTAGATGTTCACGCCGCCCGAGATGATCATGTCGGACTTGCGGTCGCACAGGAACAGATAACCGTCTTCGTCGAGGTAACCGATATCGCCGACGGTGAAGAAACCTTCTTTCCAGGACTCCTCCGTCTTGGCCTTGTCCTTGTTGTACTCGAACGTGTAATCGCCCATCTTGATCCAGACGGTTCCCGGCTCTCCCGTTGGTGACGGGGTGCCATCGTCGTCAAGTACGCGGATCTCCGACATCGGCCACGGTGCACCCACGGTGCCGGGCTTCTTCAACCATTGCTCCGGTGTCGCCAGCGTTCCGCCCCCTTCGGTCGCCGCGTAGTACTCGTAGATGACAGGGCCCCACCAATCGAGCATCCGCTCTTTCACGTCGATCGGGCAGGGGGCCGCGCTGTGCACGACCTGCCTCAGCGAGGACATGTCGTACTTGTCCTTCACTTCGCGAGGAAGGTCGAGCAGGCGGCGGAACTGCGTCGGCACCATGTGTGTGTTCGTGACCTTGTAGCGATCGATCAGCCTGAGAGTTTCTTCTTCGTCCCACTTCTTCATCAGGACAACCGCATGGCCCGAGTGGAGGGCGGTCATCGAGAAGGTCATTACCGCGGTGTGATACAGCGGGGACACAACGACGTGAACGTTGTCTTTGTATGGCTCGATCCCGAACAGCAGGAAGAAGAACGTGAACAGCTCGGCTGCGGTGTCGGGATCGATGGGCGGGATCGCTCTGCGAACACCCTTCGGTCTGCCGGTGGTGCCGGCCGTGTAGTTCATGACTCCACCGGTGGCCCGGTCTTCGGGCAAACCTTCCGGCTGACCCTCTTTTATCTCTTCGTAGGAACGGAATCCGGTGAGCTTCCCGGTGACGAAGCGAGCCTCTTCGGGCATGTTCGCCTCATTAACGGCCGCTGCGCAGATGTCGCCGAACTCTTCGGCGCAGAACACCGCTTTCGACTCGGAGTCTTCGAGGATGTACGAGATCTCGGGGGCCGCTAGGTGGTGGTTGATCGGAACCAGGTAGAGACCGGACTGCATGCACGCGAGGTAGAGCTCGATGAGCGCCGTGGAGTTGGGAAGGACGGCTGCGACGGCGTCTCCTTGCTTCACGCCCATTGCCCTGAGGCCGTGGACCAGCTTGTTGGATTCGGCGAACAGCTCGCCGGCGGTCATCTCGGTGCCGTCGGGGGCGACGAGCGCGAGGTTCTCAGGGTGACGCTGCGCTACCTCCCAGAATCCCAGCTCGGCCACAGTCAGAAAAGTAGAACACGTTCTCATTATGCGAGCAAGCCGAGGTGCGCCCATTTTCATAACGTGTTCTAATTTTGGCTTCCCAAGCTTGAGACCCCTTCAAGCGACGGCGAGAGGAGACGGGCATGAGAGGCGTTCTGATACGGGAACTGAACGCGGACCTAGAGGTGAGGGACGATTTCGAGGTGAAGGGGCCCGGCCCGGGCGAGGTCCGAGTCCGGATCGTCGCCACCGGTCTGTGCCACTCCGATCTCTCGCTTCAGAACGGGACGCTGCCCCACCCCCTCCCCGCCGTGCCCGGGCACGAAGGTTCGGGCGAAGTCATCGCCGTCGGCGATGGAGTCAGGAACGTTTCCGAGGGTGACCACGTCATCATCACGTGGGTCCCTCCGTGCGGGGACTGCCTCTCCTGCATCGAAGGCCAGCCCTATCTGTGCGGGGCATTCCTCGAGCCGTCCTTGACCGACCCCCATTTCACAACCGACGGATTGGCTGCCTTCGGGTTCGCCGGCACGGGAACGTTCGTGGAAGAGACCGTCGTCCCATCGGAAGCGGTGATCAAGATCTCGAAGGACGTCCCCTTCGACGTTGCTGCGCTGATCGGTTGTGGGGTCATGACCGGAGTAGGAGCTTCACTAAACACCGCTCAGATAAAGCCCGGCTCCTCGGTCGTCGTGTTCGGTTGTGGTGGTGTCGGGATCAGCGTTATCCAAGGAGCGCGCATCGCCGGAGCGGCCGAGATCGTTGCCGTCGACGTGATGGAGCCGAAACTCGAACTCGCGAAGCAGTTCGGAGCCACGCACGCGGTTCTGCCCAATGACCTGCCGGGCATCCAATCGGAGCTGACCCAAGACCGTGGCTTCGATTACGCGCTCGAGGTCGTCGGACGTCCGGAGACGATCCGGTCAGCATGGGACGCGACCCGTCGTGGTGGAGAAACGATCGTCGTCGGTGCCGGTGCCATGGACGCCATGGTTATGTTCTCGGCGTTCGAGCTCTTCTATTCGGCGAAAACGCTCAAGTGTTGTTGGTACGGCTCGGGCAATGTTCGAACCGACTTCCACAAGTTCCTGCGGTTCTGGGAGCAGGGGAAGTTGGACCTCGAGGGCATGATCACCAAACGCTTGGACCTCTCGGAGATCAACGAAGCATTCAGCCAGTGCGCCAAGGGCGAGCTGATCCGCGCCCTAGTTGAATTTAAATAGAGAAGCTGACTAACTCTCTGGGGTGAACTTCACCGGCATGTGCTTGAGGCCGTTGATGAAGTTCGAGCGCAAGCGGGCCGGGGTGTCGGTTAGCTCCATGTCGGGGATGCGCTTGAGGAGCTCCTCGAACATGACACGGATCTCCAAGCGAGCGAGGTTCGCGCCGATACAGAAGTGAGGGCCGCCACCACCGAACGCGATGTGCTCGTTCGGCGTCCGGGCACCGTCGAACGTGTGGGGGTTCGGGAACATCTCGGCATCGCGGTTGGCCGAGATGTACCAAACAACAACCTTGTCTCCCTCTTTGATCTTCTTGCCTTTGATCTCGACGTCCTTCGTTGCCGTCCGGCGGAAGTGCATAACCGGTGTTACCAAGCGCAGCATCTCTTCGATCGCCGTGGGGATCTTCGACGGGTCGTCGATCAGCTTCTGACGTTCGTCCGGATTTTGGATCAGTTCCAACATCCCGCCGGAGATGAGATTGCGCGTCGTCTCGTTCCCGGCGACCGCAAGGAGCAGGAAGAAGACATTGAAGTCCATGTCTGAGATCTGCTCCCCGTCGACCTCCGACTCGATCAGAGTCGTAACGAGGTCCTGCCGAGGATCCTTCTTTCGCTCCTTCGCGAGTGAGTCGGCGTAGCCGAACATCTCGGCCGCCGCTTCAGTGGCCTTCTCGATCGAGGAGTTTGCGTACTCGGGATCGTCTAGTCCGATCATCGTGTTGCTCCAGGTGAAGATCTTGTGCCGATCCTCCTGCGGGATTCCGATGAACTCGGCGATGACTTGGAGCGGAAGCTCAGCCGCGACCTCGGTGACGAAGTCGCACTCCCCTCGTTTGGCCACGTCGTCGATGATGTTGGAGGCGATCTCGCGGATGTGCGGTTCCTGTCGAGCGATCATGCGGGGGGTGAATCCCTTGCTCACAAGCTTGCGCAGGCTGGTGTGCTGAGGCGGATCCATGTTGAGCATCATGAGTTCGGCGCCGCCCTGTGGGTCTTCGATATTCGTCCCGTGTGCCGACGAGAATGTGGACCACTCGCGCGACGTCTCGAGGACGTCGTCGAACCGCGTGATCACCCAAAAGCCGGGGCCGCCGGGCTCGTCGTGGAAATGAACGGGATCATTGTCACGAAGATAGTCAAAGACATCGTGCGGAACCGATGCGACGAAGTTGTCGGGGTTGTAGAGGTCGACTTCGATCGTCTTCATCCAGCGCTCCTCTCCACCCATCTAGCCTAGAAAGGCTTAGCGGAAAAGTAGAACACGTTCTCATTTCTACCGCAAATGTGGTCTAATTCTGCGATGTCAGACTCCCCCGACCTCCTCGTCGAACGAGACGGTCACATCCTCACACTCATCATGAACCGGCCGGAGGCCAAGAACGCCTTCAGCGCCGAGATGCTCGTTCGCATGGTCGATGCATGGGAGGAGATCGACGCCGACCCCGAGGTGAGGGTCGCCATCCTGACCGGTGCCGACAACACGTTCTGTGCCGGAGCGGATCTCAAGACGATGTTCGGGGGCCAGAATGACGATGAATGGTCTCAGCGCTTCGCGTCCGACGCCGACATGGCGTGGAAGGCGCTCCTCCGTCATTACCAGCTATCGAAGCCGCTGATCGCAGCGGTCGAGGGTTATGCGGTTGCGGGCGGTACCGAGGTCTTGCAGGCAACCGACATCAGAGTCGCCGGCGAGAGTGCAGTGTTCGGTCTTGCCGAGGTGTCACGAGGCCTCTTCCCACTCGGCGGTTCGACCGTTCGACTCCCGCGGCAGATCGGGTACGCCGCCGCGATGGAGGTCCTGCTCCTGGGCGAGCACATACCGGCCCCCCGGGCGCTCGAGATGGGTTTGATCAACCGCATCGTTCCCGACGGGACCGCGCTCGACGAAGCACGCAAGATCGCCGAGAAGATCGCACACAACGCTCCCCTCTCGGTTCAAGCGATCAAGAAGTCAGTGCAAGAGACCGCGGCCCTGCCCGAGCAGGAAGCACTCAAGATCGAACTCGAGATCGGCCTCCCGATATTCGGGACCGAAGACTCACGCGAGGGCACGAAGGCCTTCGCCGAGAAGCGCGAGCCGAACTACAAGGGCAAGTGACGATCCCAGCCCGGGCACGCCTTGCGGCCGCGCAACGTCGTCTGATCGAAGCCGCCGCTACGAAGGAGATCTCCGACGAAGAGCTCACCGGGGCGGCGGCCGCGCTTGACGAGCTTGCTGCGCAGCTCGAGGGGAATCCGGCTCGCGACCCCAAACTCGCAGAACTACCCGACCTGAACAATCTCCATACCTTCTTCCACGATGACCCGATATCCGGTCGCGACAACCCGATCGCTCCGCCGGTAGAGATCACGTTCGGCGATGGTGCCGTCGAGGCCCACGTGACCTTCTCCCGCTCGTACGAAGGCGCTCCGGGATTCGTCCATGGGGGCGCGATCGCGGCGGCCTTCGATCAGGTGCTCGGGATGGCGAACCTGGTGAGTGGACACCCGGGCATGACCGGCACGCTCACCATCCGCTACGTCAGCCCGACACCGACCGAGACCGACCTTCGCTTCGAAGCAGAAGCCGGCGAGAAGGACGGACGGAAGTCGTTCGTTACCGGCAGGTGCTACGCAGGGGACACGCTCACGGCCGAAGCCGAAGCGACATTCGTGATGCTGCGCTTTAAGAAAGCAGCCGAGATGTTCCTCGGCCGCACCGGGGGCTAGATTGGAATCGGATTCCAGACTCTGTGGAATCCGATTGAAAGTTCTTGAGATCTTTTCTGATCGGGACCGATTTCGGCCGATTTCTGTCGTACCCCCTCACTAACCTTGGATGCATGTTCGAGAAAGTTGATCGGGCGCTCGGGTTACTGAAGGAAGCGGTTGCCGAGCTCGAGCCGGAAGTACTCGAAGCCAGAAGCGCGGCGAAGCTGGCGCAAGACTTCGGTTACATCGAACGGCTCGGCGCGGCCGGAAAAGCCTTGGCCGCTCGCCGGGTGGCCGACTCCGGCGTGTGGAAGAGAGATGGATCGCGCTCACCTGGTCATTGGCTGGCGAAGCGAACCGGCGAGAGTGTCGGCAAGGCCGTGTCCACGATCGAGACCGCACAACGACTGTCAGAGCTGCCACAAACGGAGGCAGCCGTGCGCAGGGGCAAGCTGTCGGAAACACAATCGAAAGAGATCGCGTCGGCGGCGGCCCTGAATCCGTCCTCCGAGAAGGATCTGTTGCGGGTCGCCCGAGCGGAAGGCATGGGCACCTTGAAGCAGGCATGCGCGCGGGTGAAGGCTGCCTCGGGTGCGGACGAGAAAGAGCGCTACGCACGTATCTTCAAGTCTCGATATCTCCGTCACTACACGGATCGGGAGGGAGCCTTCCGGCTCGATGCGAAGTTGACCCCGGATGCGGGCGCGGTGGTGGTAGCCGCCTTGGAGCCCTTCAAGGACAAAGTGTTCCAGGAGGCAAGAAAGCAGGGACGCCGGGAGTCCTACGACTGTTACGCGGCGGACGCGCTGGTAGCAATGGCCAACGATGCACGCGCAGGCAAGGGCGGTTCACGTAAAGGGCCCGGCGCGCTGGTACGAGTGCTGGTCGACCACAAGTCATTGAAGCGTGGCCACACCGAGCCGGGTGAGATCTGCGAGATCGAGGGCGTTGGGCCCATCCCCGTCGCCACTGCCGATTCTCTGGCGCGGGACTCATTCATCGCAGTGCTGGAGACCGACGGCACCGCCATCCAGGCCGTGTCGCACATGGGACGGCAGGTGACCGCGCGCCAGCGAAGCGCACTCGAGGTCAGAGACCAGTGCTGCGTGGTGGGCGGATGCGACGTGCGTGACCACCTCGAGATCGATCACGTCACGGGTCGCAAGGAAAATGGCCCGACCAAGCTCGAGAACCTGGCGCGCTTATGTCCGTGGCACCACTACTTGAAGACCTACAAGGATTATCGGTTGACTGGGGGCCCCGGTAACTGGCGCTTCGATGGCCCAAACGGTGCCGGACCGGATCCCTAATCAGCCTTCGAGCGTTCTGTCCAACGCTCCGGCCGTCTCCTCACACTCTTTGACCATCGCTTCGATGACCTCAGCCGTGGATTTCACTTCGTTCATAACCCCGACGATCTGACCGACGGGGAACGTCAGCAATGCGTTGTCTCCGTCGCGGAAGATGCGGTGCTGGGCTTCGGCCGTCAGGAAGTACTGCAACGGCATCGGCAGCGGATCGGGGTTGTCCTTGTTTTCCCACGCATCCGTCCACCCGGACTTCAGCAAGCGGGCCGGCTTGCCGGTGAACGCTCGGGTGCGGATCGTGTCTCTGGAGGTCGAAGCGAGAAGCTTGTCTACAACCTTGGGATCCACATCCGTCTCCTCGACGGTCAGCCATAGCGACCCCGTCCAGATCCCCTGGGCCCCCAGCGCCAGCGCGGCCGCCATCTGACGACCGTTACCGATCCCGCCCGCGGCGAGCACGGGTGTCGGCGCAACGGCATCCACGACCTGAGGGACGAGCACGAGCGTCGAGATCTCGCCGGTGTGACCCGCAGCTTCCGTGCCGACGGCAACCACGATGTCGACACCGACTTCCACCTGAGACTTCGCGTGATCGACGTGTCCCACGAGAGCCGCAACCTTCACGCCCTTCGCATGCGCTTCGTCCACGATGTCCTTGGGCGGGGGGCCGAGAGCGTTCGCCAACAATGCGATCGGGAACTCGAGCGCGATCTCGACCTGGGGCCGGGCAGTTGCTTCCGTCCATCCGAGCAACTGACGCGGGTCGGCCTCGCCTGCCGGCAACTCGGGGATGTTGTTTGTGTTCAGGAGCTCCTCAACGAAGGCCTTGTAGTCCTCCGGAATCATCGTCTCGAGTTGCCCCATAAGGGCCTCCGGATCGGAGAGATCGGCTCCCTCATATGACGCCGGCATCACGACATCGACCCCGTAGGGCTTGCCGTCGACGTTGTCGTTGATCCACTCGAGGTGCTCGCGCAACTGCTCGGGTGTGTACGAGAGCGCACCGAACACGCCCAAGCCACCGGCCCGGCTGACGGCTGCCGCCACCTTCGGGCTGTGCGTGAAAGCGAAGATCGGGTACTCGATCCCGAACATCTCGGTCAACTGCGTCTTCATCCGACCTCCAGAACCTCTTCGGCTGCGATCTTCTTGGCCCAGGGGTAGTCAGGCTTTCCACTGGGTTGCCGCTCGATGCGCTCGACGATCTTCAGCGCACGTGGAACCTTGTAGCCGGCGATCAGCGCTCGACTGTGTTCCTGGATGGATTCGAGAGTCGGTGTCGCGCCCGGTCTCGTCTGCACGACCGCGGCGACCTTCTCGCCCCATCGCTCGTCCGGAACTCCGACGACGACCACGTCATAGACATCGGGGTGCGACTTGACCGCGTTCTCGATCTCCTCGGGGAAAAGCTTCTCTCCCCCGGAGTTGATGCATACCGTCCCCCGCCCAAACACGGTGATGCTGCCGTCGGCCTCGACCGTCGCCATGTCGCCGAGCAGCACCCAACGTTCACCGTCGGCTTCCACGAATGTCTGCGCAGACTTCTCCTCGTCTTTGTAGTAACCCATGGGGATGCGGCCTTTGAGTGCAACCCGGCCGACGTCCCCGGATCCCGCCTCCACCGGCTTGAGATCGTCATTCAAAACGGTGGTCCGCTCATTCATCACGAAGCGCATGCGCCCCCCGCCCGACTCCATGCCTTGGAAGCCTGTCTCCGAAGAGCCGAAACTCTCGGCCACGATGGTGTTCGGCAACAGTTCTTTCAGTAGGTCCTTGACCGGATCGGTTAACACCGCACCAGCCGAGCTGATGTAGACGAGCGAGGAAACATCCCTTTGGTCTTTGGTCGCTTGGAGGGTTTCGGCCAGGGGCCGAGCGATCGCGTCGCCGACGAGTGTGATCGTGTTGACCTTCTCCTTCTCGACGAGATCCCACGAAGCGACGGGATCGAATCTCGGTGCGAGGACGATCTTCCCGCCCCAGTTGAAACAGATGAAAACGCCGAGTTGCGCGGCTCCGTGAATCAGCGGTGGGATCGGGAACTGGGTGACGGGATCCTTGTCGCGCGCGTTGGGCGCGACCTCGTCGGGTTTCTCAACTGGTTCTCCCAATGGGTTGCCTCCACCCATAGCGGTGAAGAAGAGGTCTTCATGACGCCACACGACGCCTTTCGGCATGCCGGTCGTCCCGCCTGTATAGAGGATGAAGAGGTCGGCGCTCGATCGAGGTTCGAAATCACGCTTCTCCGACGCTAGCGCCAGAGCAGACTCGTATTCGGTCGACCCCAGGGTGCTGCAATCGGCGCCACTGGAGTCCTCGACCAGCACGAACTTCTCGAGCATCGGGAGGTTGTCTTTGATCGCCAAGATGCGAGGGCAGAACTCGCGCTGGTGGATCAAGCCGGTGAGGTCCGCGTCCCCGAGCAGATACTGCAATTCGCGCTCGACGTACCGATAGTTGACGTTGATCGGGACGGCACGGATCTTGAAACACGCGATCATCGACTCGACGTATTCGGTGCCGTTGTAGAGATAGAGCCCGATGTGGTCGCCGGCCCCTACTCCGATGCTGGAGAGGTGGTGCGCTAAACGCGTGGCCCGCTCGTCGAGTTCTTTGTAAGTGAGGCGACGGTCGCCGCAAACCAAGGCTTCGCGTTCGGGTACCGCGTCGGCCACCGATTCGAAGAGGTCCGCGAGGTTGAACTCCATTACTCAGAAATTAGAACACGTTCTCTTTTTGGGGGCAAGGCGAGCAGTCGCGTGGGCGGCCGTGCGTGAGCGGACGGCGAGGGGGTCAAACTGGGTTGCAGATCTTGCAGGGCCTGAGGTCGAGCTCGGCCGGCTCAACTTCCCGCAGGTCTTCCCTCCCTACGACGAGCTTGCAATCGGCCCGGTGGAACATCGTCCCTCCCGCGGTCGCGACGAACGTATCGGGCGTTTTCTGACCGGCGGCGATCGTGTCCTTGATCTCCTCCAGCACTCGCTCGAGCCGTGCCCCCTGCTCCCGGTTCTGCGCCAAGAGACGGGTGAGCCAATAACCGAAATAGAGGAACCCACCGACGAAGGCCAGGCTGAGGCCGAGGAGCCCGCCCGAGATCAGATACGGGATCTGTTCGAACAGGAAGGGGGTGTGTGAAGCCCCGTACCACCCGAGGCCGATTGCCGCCACGCCCAAGATCAGCAGAAAGGCGCCGAGGATCAAGATCCAGCGTTCCATCTGTCGCCATCCGGCGCGCGCTTGCAGTTTCTTCACCGCGGCCCGGAGCCGCTCGGTGCGCGAGACCTTCGTTACCTGGGGTGCCTCAGCCACTGCCGTCGCCATTCAGTGCCTCACCCCACATCCTGGTGTGGGCAGGTGCCGCTGCCGGCCACCGCTGAATAGGCGACGTGCCGCATCACACGCGTGGACGCGAGCGCCGCCGCGAGCGCGAGAGCAAGGATCACTGCGGGGAGCGGTGTGCCTGTGATCGAGGTCGGCTCCGCGGCAAGGACCTCTGGCTGCTCCGGGGAGGCCGCAGGTGGGAGATCAGATCCGCCGAAGTCGCTGCCGCCCACTTCGGGGATACCGAACCCGGACGAGGTGCCGCCCGCATCACCGGTGAAGGGAACGTCGGCTGCAGGTGCCGGTGGTTCGGTCGGCGGAAGCTTCGGCAGCTCGAACCCCGCCTCGTTCGCATCCACCCCCAGGCTCACCGAGCCGAAGCGCATAACCATGGCCTTGCGCATATCCACGTTCTTGTAGATCTCGTCCTTCACCTCGTCGGGAAGCTCATCGACGTAAGGCGTGAGGGCAAGCGCGTCGAAATGCACCACGAGGCCACCGAGCTCGGTCGAGGCCGATCCACCCTTCACCTTCTCGATAGGCCGGGCGAGCTTCACGCTTATGCCGAGTTGGTCCAGCCCATCTTCCACCGGGCCCTCGCCGAAAACGTCGGGGATCTCGACAACCTGGTCGTTGAGGTGCAGCCCCTTCTCGTCGATCGTTGCCTTGAATTGATCCGCGACCATCACTCCGGAGATCGTCGTCGTTCCGGTGATCTTCGCCTTGGTCCCATCGGAGGTGATGGTGGCCTCGGTCACGACCGAGTCGATCGTGATCGCCCCGTCGCCGATGTTGATGTCCTTTGCCGTCGACGTCGCGTAGCTGACGCCGCCGTCTTTCTCCATGGAACTCGTGACCGAGGAAGCGAGTCGGCGGGCCGCGGCCCCCGGAGAACCGTCCTCGGCACCGGTCGATGCGGACGCTCCGGCCGAAACGTCCGAAGCCTCCGCCTTCATGCTCAGGCCCGGCGGTCCCGGTTCGTTCACGCTCTTCTCCGGACCCTTCGGATGGAAGGCCTCGGCTCTAACCGGATACGCCGGCAATCCATAAACCGGGCCGAAGTTCGCTCCCGCGGATCCGGGCCAGAACACGCTCGACAAGCCGTGACTCGAGGGGCCGGAGTCGAACGAGGCGAAGCTGAAAGCTTCGTGCATCTCCGCGGCCGGTTTGGCCGGGATCGGTGAATCCGGGTCTTCGTATTCCCAGGTCTGACCGGACGCGGTAGCGGTGATGATCATCGCCCCCGGTGCGCCCGAGGCGGGATTCACAAACGTCATCGAAAAAACGACCGCGACCCCACCGAGAGCAAAGATCCGGCGCAGCATCATGCCGCCGTCCCGAAATATGCGTTACGCAGCTCTTCTTCCATGTCGCCCGGTTCCCCCATCGCCGTGATCCGACCGTGCGCCATCACGGCGACGTAGTCGGCAACTGCCATCGCCATATGAGCGTATTGCTCTACGAGCAAAATGGAC
>Ga0190275_10003277_pt1 | contig 11529 bp, 11 predicted proteins | sample Popmic550T_FD_133745 | JGI IMG/M metagenome (GOLD analysis project Ga0190275, IMG submission 133745) | Populus adjacent soil microbial communities from riparian zone of Yellowstone River, Montana, USA - 550 T | ecosystem: Environmental > Terrestrial > Soil > Riparian zone > Trees stand | place... | reverse complement strand
TGCGACCTTCGCCGTGGACGTGGTCCCGTCCGCGAAGGAGATCGAGATGCGGCCGCCGCCGGCGATGACATGGTAGGCCGTGAGCACCAGTCCGGTGTCGTTGACGATCACGCCGGAGCCGAGGGATCCCTTCGACGTGGTGATCATCACCACGGACGGCACGACCTGTTGGTACACGTCGGTGACCGGAAGGGCCGTCGCCGACGCCGGACCCGGCGTCGGCGTCTGGCTGGGCTGCGCGGCCGAGTCGACCGAGCTCGATCCCAGTCGAAAGGCGAGAGCAGCGATGATCGCCATCGCGATGACGAGGACACCGGCACCGGGGATAGCCCAGTGTCGGCCTGGTCGGGCGAGGGGCGAGGGTCGTTCTGGATGTGGCCGCTCCGGATGTGTCTGCAGCAGCTCGGCCTCGCCGGTCGGGGCGGAAGCGGTCGGGTTGTCGGCGGGCGCGGTGTCGGAGGGGCCGTCGCGAAGTGCTGGATCGGCGCCGGGCGCGCGAAACCCTCGTTGTCGCCCAGCGCCGGCGGGGTCCATGAGCATCAGCCTAGGCACATTCGGTCAGGACGAACTGTGTGTGCGCTGTGCATTTGGGGGGACGTCGGACTGCCTGCCGACGGCGTCTGCCCGAGTCGACCTGACCGTCTTCGGCGTGCTCTCACGTCAAGCAGGTGCGAGAGCGCGCAATGGTGCCCTCAGCCGGTGCGGTAGCACCTTCTCAGGCTCAACCCGGCGCCCAGCTGCGGTCTCCGGCAGCCGGTGAGTCAGATCTGGGAGACCGGGCTGATCACCAGCTCGTCGATCCGGACGTGGGGTGGGGAGTCCAGCACGAACAGCACCGCCCGACCCACGTCCTCGGGGGTCAGCATCACCGCTCGGGCCTCGGGATCCGGCACCACCGGGCGGAGCTCGAGGAAGTCGCTGTCCACATCGCCGGGGCACAGGTGACAGGCGCGGATGCCGTGTGCCGCCTCCTGGGCGTTGAGCGTCTGGCAGATCGACGCCAGCGCCGACTTGCTGGCACTGTAGGCGACACCGGCGTACGGGCTGAACCGCCAGGCCGAGTACGAGGAGACGACCACCACCTGGCCGCCACGTCGCTCCCGCAGATCCGGCAGCACGGCGTCGACCATCCGCGCGACCGACGTCAGGTTGGTCGCGATCACCGCCTCCAGCTCGGTCATCGACTGGTCGCCCCAGCTCCGCCGAGGCGTGTTGAGCCCGGCGGAGAGCACGAGACCGTCGACACCTCCCCATCGGGAGCGGATCCGAGCACGGGCGTCGGCGATGGCGTCCGGACTGCGGGCGTCCAGCGGGAGCACCATCGCCTCCCCGCCGGCCTGCTCGATCATCGCGGCCGTCTCGGTCAGGAGCTCCTCCCGGCGGCCACTGAGCGCAACCCGACGCCCGGCAGCGGCCGCGACCGCAGCGGCCCGGCCCATCCCGCTGCCGGCGCCGGTCACCCAGAGGACGCTCATCAGGACTGCTCCGCGATCTCGTACGCCCGTTGCGGCAGCTGGGTCGCGAGCTTGCCGCCGCTCACGTCGACCAGCGTCCCGGTGATGTAGCGGGCCGCATCGCTGGCCAGGAAGCAGATCAGATCAGCGACCTCGGCCGGCTCGCCCCAGCGGCGCAGCGTCAGGGTGTCCAGCAACCGGTCCTGGGCCGCCGGCTCCATCTGAGCGAAGGTGTTGATGCCGCTGGGGATCATGCCCGGCGCGTATGCGTTCACCGTGACGTTCCACGGACCGAGCTCGCCCGCCAGGGTCCTGGTCAGCTGCACCACCGCCGCCTTCGAGGCGGCGTAAGCCGCGCTGCCGATGCTGGGCACGATCGCCGCGAACGAGGCCGCGTTGATGATCCGGCCGCTGCGCTGGCTCTTCATGATCGGCGCCACCGCGCGACACGTCTTGAACACACCACCGACGTTGACGTCGAAGCAACGGTCCCAGGTCTCGTCGTCGAGGTCGGAGATCAGGCCCTCGCCCATGATCCCGGCGTTGTTGACGAGAACGTCGATCCGTCCGTATCGGTCGGCAGCCCCGGTGATCATGGAGTTGACCGAAGCCGTGTCGCTGACGTCGCAGATGGCTGGGCTGCCGTCGAGGCCGGTGTCGGCGAGGGCCGGGCCGAACCAGGCGAGCGCCGAAGCGCTGACGTCGCTGACGACCACGATCGACCGCTCGCGGAGGAACGCCTCGGCGATCGCTCGCCCGATGCCGCGGCCGGCTCCGGTGACGACGACCACCTTGTCTTCGAGATCGAGAAGCATGATCACAGTCTGTCGGCCCCGCCTCGGCGCTGGCGTCCGGGTGTTGCCGTCGCCCGCCAGTAGCAGGACGGCGTAGTAGACGGCCCGGCCCCGTCAGCTCGTGGCGGCCGGCGACAGTCCACGGAATCGGGCCAGCAGGGTTGCCACAGTGCGGCGGGCCATCCGGGCGAGCACCCACTCGACCCGCATCGACAAGACGGCCAGCACCACCGACCACGCGCTGAGATCGGCGAGCCAGTCGCTCAGATCGCCGGGCAGGGCCTCCCCTACGAGCGGGTCCGCTGACGCAGCACCGGGATGGCCCAGCCGAACAGATAGGCCGCGGCCACACCGAGGACGGTCTCGCCGACGCGCTCGACGAACTTCGACGGCCCCTCGTCCAGGTGGCCGTTGAGCAACATCACGAAGACCAGCAGGGTGGTGAAGGCGGAGGTGATGTACCAGCGGCTGCCCACCGTGCCCGCCGCGGCCGAGAGCACCGCGACGGCGACCAGCGCGTACACGACGCTCGGCGGCGAGAGGTGCAGCAGCAGGCCGGCGGCCAGCGCGCCGACGACGACCGACAGCACGCGGCCCACACCGCGGCTCTGCAACAGATCGAGCTGGGGGCGAGCCACCAGCAGGCAGGCGGCGGGTGCCCAGCCCGGATGATCGAGCCCCAGCCCTGCGGCGATCAGGAAGACGATCGCGGCCGCGAACCCCATCCGGACGCCGTAGTCGAGCATGGCCGAGCGAGGTGGCAGTGGCGCCTGCGGCCGATCCGGCGCTGTCCGCTCCGGCCACAGCAGAGCAACCAGCCAGGCGTACGCGGCTCCGGCGACCAGCAACAACATCGTGGTTGCCGAGGTGGCCCAGTCGTCGTAGGAGAGACCGGCGCCGACCAGCGGAGCGCACAGGGACAGCACCAACCGGCCGGCCGGCACGACGGCGGCGAGCAACGCGGCGCCGACCACGGTGGCGATCAGCAGCAGCGCCGTCCCGTACGTCGGCAGATGGGCTAAAGCTCCGCCGATGAACAAGGACAGCCCGACCAGCGAGCCGACGATCAGGATGGACAGCCGTTTCCGGCGCGGACCCGGGATGCCGATCATGGCGGCCGGCAGTACCCCGACCGCCAGGGGGACGCCCAGCTGCGGGTCGATCAGGCACCCCACCGCCGCAGGCAGCGCGAACACCCCACCGGCCAGCGCATGCGACCAGGACCAGGCCACGGCCGGCTGCCCGGACTGGTGGACGACGGCAGAGGTCACGGCGACATCCTCTCGCCGGATGGCGCACCCGACGACGCGTCCACTAGGTGTGTCGGACGGCAGCCTGCTGGACCGGAAGGGCAGCGACGTACCGCGCCATGAACGCGTCGAAGCCTGCTCGGTCGGCCGGCTCCGGGGCGACGGTGACCTGATCGGCGTCGGCGAAGACCCGCTCGGCGAGGTAGTCGGCCAGGGTCTGCTCCGGGTTCCGATCGCTGACGTACGCGGCGAGCACGGCGATACCCCAGGCACCGCCCTCGGAGGCCGTGTCGCCGACCGTGACCGGGGTGTCGATGGCCGCGGCCAAGTACGACTGTGCGACGCCCTTGGTGGTGAACAGACCGCCGTGCGCGAACATCGTGTCCAGGCCGACGCCCTCGTCCTGTAGCAACACGTCCATCCCGACTCGCAGCGTGGCCAGAGCGGCGAACAGCTGGGTGCGCATGAAGGTGGCGAGGTCGAAGGTGCTGTCGGGGGAACGCACGAACAGCGGCCGACCCTCCTCGAGTCCGGTGATCGGCTCCCCGGACAGGTAGTTGTAGGCGAGCAGCCCGCCGCCGTCCGGACGTCCGGAGAGACTGGCGCGGAACAGGGTTTCGAACACGGTCGTCGTGTCGATGTCGGCACCGATCGCCGTGGCGAACTCGGCGAACAGCCCGACCCAGGCGTTGAGCTCGCTCGCGCCGTTGTTGCAGTGCACCATGGCGACCGGGTCGCCCGCAGGAGTGGTGACCAGGTCGAGCTCGTGGTGCACCCGGGAGAGCGGGTGCTCCAGCACCACCATGGCAAAGATGCTGGTGCCGGCGCTGACGTTGCCGGTGCGCGGCGCCACCGAGTTGGTGGCGACCATGCCCGTGCCGGCGTCGCCCTCCGGCGGGCAGAGCGGGATGCCGGGTCGCAGCCGACCGGTGGGATCGAGTCGACGGGCACCGGTTTCGGTGAGCGTCCCGGCGCCCTCCCCGGCGGTACGGATCGTCGGCAGCAGGTCGCTCAGCCGCCACGGAAGGTCGCGGTCGGCGACCAGGTCGTCGAAGGTGGCGATCATGGCGGCGTCGTAGCTTCCGGCCGTGGTGTCGATCGGGAACATGCCGCTGGCGTCGCCGACCCCGAGGACCTGCTCGCCCGTCAGCTGCTCGTGCACGTACCCGGCCAGTGTGGTCAGGTGCGCGATCCGATCGACGTGCGGCTCCTGATCGAGCACCGCCTGGTAGAGGTGGGCGATGCTCCAGCGGTGCGGGATGTTGTGGCCGAACGCTTCGCTCAGGGCCTCCACGGCCGGGCCGGTGTTGGTGTTCCGCCAGGTTCGGAACGGGACGAGCAGCTCACCCTCGGCGTCGAAGGCCAGGTAGCCGTGCATCATGGCCGATACGCCCAGCGCGCCGACGCTGGCGAGTTCCACGTCGTACCGGTCCCGGACGTCGGCGACCAATTCGGCGTAGCACGCCTGCAGTCCGAACCACACGGACTCCAGCGAATAGGTCCACAGCCGGTCGACGAACTGGTTCTCCCAGGAGTGGCCGGCGGTCGCCAGCGGGGTGTGGTCGGGTCCGATCAGCACGGCCTTGATCCTGGTCGACCCGAGCTCGATCCCCAACGCGGTCAGGCTTTGGTCGATCACGTCACGGGCGTCCGTTGCCTCGTCGCTCATCTGTCGCTGAACCTCCCCGGGTCGCTGTCCGGTTAACGTTCTCACGGATCCTCCCGGGTGGGCACGCCCGGTGTCGCGTCGGTCCAGCTGCCGTCGCCTGACGTCGGCGGCTTTGGGGGACGCGGCACTCTGGGAGCGATGAGACCGCGTACCAGGTAGCACGTGAAGGAGCACCCGATGGAGCTGATCGACATCCCCGTCACGAGGATCACGGGAGAGGAGTCCACTTTCGGTGCCCTCGCCGACGGTCGGCTGGCGCTGGTGGTCAACGTCGCGTCGCGCTGCGGGTTGACGCCGCAGTACGAGCAGCTGGAGGCGCTGCAGGAGGCGTACGGCGACCGAGGCTTCACCGTGATCGGGTTCCCGAGCAACCAGTTCCTGCAGGAGGGCGGCTCCGAAGCCGAGATCGCCGACTACTGCTCGCTGACCTGGGGCGTGACCTTCCCGATGACAGCGAAGGTCCGGGTCAACGGCAAGCAGGCTCACCCGCTCTACCGGGCGCTCAAGGCCACACCCGACGCCGACGGCAAGGCCGGCCGGGTCACCTGGAACTTCGAGAAGTTCCTGGTCAACCCACGTGGTGAGGTCAAGCGATTCCGACCGCGGACGGTGCCGCAGGATCCCACTGTGGTCGCCGCCATCGAGGAGTGGCTGCCGCAGGCTTGATGTCGGCGTCCGTCTGCCGGGCTCGGTCCGGGAGTCGCACAGGGTCACCGAAGGAGCACAACGATGAGGATCGCCGTGGCCGGGGGGACCGGTTTGGTCGGCTCCATGGTGGTCGACCGGGTCGGCGCCGCAGGTCACGAGGTCGTCGTGCTGGCCCGGAGTCGGGGCGTCGATCTGGTTCGTGGCACCGGTCTGGAGGAGGGCGTGCTCGCGGACGTGGGCGCAGTGATCGACGTGACCAACCTGACGACGCTGTCGGCACGGCGCAGCGCGGCGTTCTTCACCGCCGTGAGCCAGAACCTGCTGGCCGCCGGTGACCGAGCGGGCGTGGCCCACCACGTGGCGCTGTCGATCGTCGGCGTCAACCGCGCACCGTACGGCTACTACGCCGGGAAACGTGCTCAGGAACGGCTCGTGGAACGCGGGCCGCTCCCCTGGACGATCCTGCGAGCCACCCAGTTCCACGAGGTGGCGAAGATCGCGTACGACACCGCACACATCGGGCCGCTGCATCTGGCGCCGAGGATGCGCATCCAGCCGGTCGCGGCAAGCGAGGTCGCTGCCCAGCTGGTCGACCTCGCGACCGGAACGCCGGCGGACTCCGTGGTGGAGACCGCTGGACCGCGGACCGAGGCGCTGGATGCGATGATCAAGGAGTACGCGTGGGCGATCGGCTCGCGATCATGGATTCCGACGGTCTCGCTGCCCGGAGCGCTCGGACGAGCTCAACGTGACGGGACTCTGCTGCCGCAGGCCGACGTCGTGCTGGCCGAGCAGACCTTCGCCGACTGGCTACGAGACCTGTGACCGCCAGCGGGCGGGTCAGGCGGTGGTCGCCGACTCGTCCACCGGCGCGTCCTCCCGCGCCATCGCTGGAGGCGGGTCCGTTGGGGGCTCCGGTGGTGGGGCCGAGCCCGACGGCTCGACCTGGTCGCCGGTGACCCAACGCGCCCAGACGGCCTCGGGATCGAGCTCCAGGAGCATCGCCCTGACCAGCAGCGTGGCCGGGATGGCCAGGACCGCGCCGATCGGACCCAGCACGACGGCCCAGAAGATGACTGAGAAGAAGGTCAGCGTCAGACTGAGATTCACGGCGTCGCTGACGAACTTCGGCTGGATGAAGGTCTGCATCGTCACGTTGATCAGGCAGTAGGCGATGATCACCGCCAGAGCGTCGGCCCAGCCACCGGTCAGCAACGCCAGCAGGGCGGGTGGGATGAGCGCGATGACGAACCCGATGTTGGGGATGTAGTTGGTGACGAAGGCCAGGATGACCCACAGCAGGGTCCCCGGGACCCCGAGGACGATCAGCACGATGCCGTCCAGGACTGCCACGATCGCGCCGAACACGGTGTTCACCATCAGGTACTTGCGGACCGCCTTCGAGAAGCGGGTCAAGGACTCGATGACGCCGGCCTTGCTGTCCGCGAACCGTTGGACCAGACCGCCGAACCCACCGGCGTCGGCGGCCATGAAGACGATGTAGGCGAGGACGAAGAAGAAGGCGGTGCCTGCACCCAGGACCGCGCTGCTCACCGCGCCGGCAAGACCCAGCAGCTTGGCGGGGTTGATCGAGGAGACCAGGCTCTTCGCGCTGCTCGTGTCCAGACCGAGCTGGCTGACCTGCTTGACCAGCTGGTCCTCCGTGGCGGCGAGCTGGTCGGCGTACTGCGGTAGCAGCTGGACGAACTGGGACACCGCGATCAGCAGGAGCACTCCCATCACCAGCAAGATCAGGTACGCCACCACGATCACCGCCGCCGTGGCCACAGCAGAAGGTACGCCGCGACGGTCCAACGGGCGACGAGCCGAGTGGGCGACCATCACCACCAGGGCCGCGATGGCCAGCGGCGCGATCACTCCGCGGGCCATGTGAAGCCCGGCGATCGCAACGGTCGCCGCCGCGAGGGTCAGCAGCACCCGGCTGGCGGGGCTGAAGCCCTGCCGCCCGCTCAGGGCGGGTCCGGTGTGGGGCCCGATCGTCATCGTGTGCTCAGAGCCGGTCGGCCGGGCTCTGCCGCGAGACGCTGACCGCCCAGATGATGAAGACGTCGATGGCGATCAGGATGATCGACCACCAGGGGTAGTAGGGCAGCCAGATGAAGTTGATCACGATGGACAGGCCGGCGATCACGATGGCACCTACCGCCCCCCAGGTCTTGCCGAGGAACAGGCCGACCGCCACGGCGATCGCCGCCGCCGAGACGATCAGGTGGATCCACCCCCAGCCGCTGGGGTCGATCTTGTAGACGTACTCGAAGCCGATCACGAACGACGGTCCGGTCAGGATCGCCGCGAGGCCTTGGAGCAGGCCGAGGACGCCGACGACGCCGAGCAGCGCCGCCGCGCCGATCGTCGCACCGGTAGCTACGGCCTGCTTGGTGTCCGACGACGATTTCGATGGGGTCATGATCGCTCCTACCAGGGGGAATTCATCTTGTTGGCGATCGTACGGTGACACACGGCGACTGGCTCGACATCACCCGTCATGGATGAGCGTGTCGGTGCGGGCCGCCGGGTTCATCCGCTCGGGGTGCCGCCGAATGTGGATCTTCGTGGTCTTGACGCTGATCGGCGCTGCGGTCGGACTGGTCGTGTGGAAGGTGCCTGGCCACGGCGGTCAGGACTCCGCGACGACCGAGCTGGTGGCCGAACCGCTGCCCCCGTCAGCCGTGCCCAGCCTGGTGCTCGCGGTCCTGCTGTCGCTCGCGGGTGGGGTGAGTCTGGGTCCGGAGAACCCGATCATCGCCATCAACGTCTCGCTGGCGATCGCGCTCGTGGGTCGGCTGTGGTCCAAGGTGCCACCGGCGTTGATCATGATGGTGGCCACCTCGGCGACCATAGCCGCGCTGTTCGGCACCCCGCTCGCTGCCGCGCTGATCCTGACCGGCACGATGGCGTCCTCGCCGACCGCAGCCAGGGGACGGGGCGGTGCCCTGTGGGACAGGCTGTTCGTGCCGTTGGTCGCCGCCGGTGCCGGGGCGATCACCATGCGGCTGCTCGGTGCCCCCAGCATGACCTTCGACCTGCCGGCGTACGGGGCTCCGCACCTGATCGACCTGCTGACCGGAGCGCTGGTCGCGACCGCGACTGCGGGCGTGGCGCTGCCGATCGCCTTCGCGTTGCCGGCCGTGCACACCTTCTTCCACCGACTCCGCAACCCGCTCGTCTACGTCACGCTGGGCGGCATCGTGCTCGGCCTGCTCGGAGCGATCGGGGGCGAGCTCACCCTGTTCAAGGGACTGGCCCAGACCGGCGAGCTGTTGGCCGACGTCGACGGCTGGGGAATCGGCACCTTGATCCTGTTCGCGGTGGTCAAGCTCGTGGCCTTGCTGGTCGCGGCGGCGTCCGGCTTCCGCGGTGGCCGCATCTTCCCGGCGGTGTTCATCGGCGTTGCGCTCGGTCTGCTGGCCCATGACCTGGTGCCGGGCATGCCGGTCGCGCTGGCCGTGGCCTGCGGCGTCATGGGGGTCACGCTCACCGTCGCCCGCGACGGCTGGGTGGCCCTCTTCCTCGCCGCCACGATCACCGGCGACGTGACGCTGCTGCCCGTCCTCTGCCTGGTCATTCTGCCCGCCTGGCTGCTCGTCACACGGGCACCGGAGATGCTCGTCGAGCACCCCGTGGCCGAGCCGTGGCGAGCCGGGCCCAAAGTTCACCTGCCAGGGGGGAGTCCGTCGCCCGGATCGAGTAGGTAGCGTTCGGTCTGACCCTTCCGGCTGACGAGAGCGAGGATGCGATGGCAACCCTGACCGCGTGGAAGTTCGATCGACCGGACGGTGCGTCCCTGGCGATGCGGACCCTGAAGGAGCTCAACAACGAGGGCCTGATCGATGTCCAGGAGGCAGCCATCGTGGAATGGCCCGCCGGCGACAAGAAGCCCAAGACCCGACAGCTCAACGACTTGACCGGCCGGTACGCGCTCGGCGGGGCGTTCTGGGGATTCTTGTTCGGCATCCTCTTCTTCGTTCCCATCATCGGGGTCGGCGTCGGCGCGGCCAGCGGAGCGATCTGGGGCCACCTGGAAGACGCCGGGCTCGACCGTGACTTCGTCAAGAACGTGCAGGAGCAGGTCACCGAGGGCACGTCGGCGTTGTTCCTGCTGACCTCCGGAGCCGTCACCGACCGGATCCGGCAGCGGTTCGTCGGCACCAAGATGGAGTTGATCGAATCGAACCTCAGCGCCGAGGACGAGGCTGCCCTGCGGGAGCGTCTCGGCCTGAACTGAGACCCCCGTGGTTGACCGGTCGGTGGTCGCCCGGTTGACTGCGGTGACGGTCGTCGATGGCGGGAGCGGAAGTGGACAAGCTGGTCGGATCCGCGGCGGAGGCCATCGCCGACGTGCGGGCGGGCGCGTCGCTGGCGGTCGGTGGATTCGGGCTGTGCGGCATCCCGTCGACCCTGATCAACGCCTTGTTCGAAGCCGGCGTCGCCGACCTGGAGGTGATCTCCAACAACGCCGGGGTGGACGACTGGGGTCTCGGCCTCTTGCTGGGAGCCGGCCGGCTTCGACGCGTGGTGGCGAGCTACGTCGGGGAGAACAAGGAGTTCGCTCGGCAGTACCTCGCCGGTGAGCTCGAGGTCGAGCTCACCCCGCAGGGCACGCTGGCCGAGCGGATGCGGGCCGGAGGTTCCGGGATACCGGCGTTCTTCACCGCCAGCGGAGTCGGCACCCAGGTCGCCGACGGCGGATTGCCCTGGCGCTACGGCAGCGACGGCACGGTCGCGATGGCGTCTCCGGCCAAGCCGACCGATGTCTTCGACACCTCCGAAGGACCCAGGGAGTTCGTGCTCGAGCGGGCGATCGTCGCCGACTTCGGGCTGGTCCGCGCCCGGCGCGGTGACCGACACGGCAACCTGGTCTTCCGCGCGTCGGCCCGCAACTTCAACCCGCTGGCTGCCATGTGCGGCCGGATCACGATTGCCGAGGTCGAGGAGCTGGTCGAGCCCGGCGATCTGGACCCGGACCAGATCCACACCCCCGGCGTCTACGTCCACCGGGTGGTGGCGCTGACGCCCGAGCAGGCGGCCGACAAGCGGATCGAGCGGCGGACCGTACGGCCGCGACCGGGTGCCGCCTCGGTGGAGGATGGCTGATGGGCTGGACCAGGGAGGAGATGGCCGCCCGTGCCGCGGCCGAGCTGGCCGACGGCGACTACGTGAATCTAGGTATCGGCCTGCCGACCCTGGTGCCGAACTACGTGCCCGACGAGGTGGAGCTGGTGCTGCAGTCGGAGAACGGCATCCTCGGCGTCGGCGCCTATCCGTACGACGGTGAGGAGGACCCTGACCTGATCAACGCCGGCAAAGAGACGGTCACCATCCGCAAGGGCGCGTCCTTCTTCGATTCGGCGACCTCTTTCGGCATGATCCGCGGCGGCAAGATCGACGCCGCGATCCTCGGCGCCATGCAGGTCTCGAGCAGCGGCGACATCGCCAACTGGATGATCCCCGGGAAGATGATCAAGGGCATGGGCGGGGCGATGGACCTCGTGCACGGGGCCAAGAAGGTCGTGGTGCTGATGGAGCACGTGGCCAAGGACGGCTCGTACAAGATCGTCGAGTCGTGCTCGCTCCCGTTGACCGGACGGGGTGTGGTGCAGCGGATCATCACCGATCTGGCGGTGATCGACGTGGCGCGGGCCAGCGGCGAGCTGATCTTGGTCGAGCTCGCTCCCGGGGTGAGCGCCGATGAG
>Ga0190275_10003276_pt1 | contig 11530 bp, 10 predicted proteins | sample Popmic550T_FD_133745 | JGI IMG/M metagenome (GOLD analysis project Ga0190275, IMG submission 133745) | Populus adjacent soil microbial communities from riparian zone of Yellowstone River, Montana, USA - 550 T | ecosystem: Environmental > Terrestrial > Soil > Riparian zone > Trees stand | place... | reverse complement strand
TCGTACCCACAGCCGGCTCCCCGGAAGATGTCTGCCGCGTGTGTTTCAACATGCTGCCCTTCTCGGGCATCCATTCGTTGTAACCGGCGATGTCGATGAGTCGAGCGAAGACCCGGTCGATCGGTGTCTGAATGGTGCGCTCGAGCTCGAACTCAATACTCTTCATGTGCGTCAGGATGCTTCCCTGGGCTGTTGACATCAAGCAGTCACACGAGAGTGCTCTAGCGCTGGACAACATCCAGTTCTCGGAAAGAGGCCAGTTCCTCGAGATGAGGCAAGCCTTCCCAGTCACCTTCGGTGGACACGGCAACGCTGCCGAGCACTGCAGCAACTTCCAGTCGTTGGCGTGCCGGCCAACCGTGAAGAGTCCCGGCAAGGTATCCAGCAGCGAAGGCGTCACCTGCCCCGACCGCGTCGACAACCCGGACCGGAAGGACCGGAACCTCGAAGGAGCGGCCATCGACAAGCGCGCTCGATCCCTGAGCCCCGCGCTTCAACACCACGGTTGTCGGACCAAGCCGGCTGAGCTCACGGATTGCATCAGGTCCTGACTCATCGGTCAGCAGAGCAGCTTCATCTTCTCCGGCGAAGAGAATGTCCGCGTGCTTGACGAGATCGCGAAGGATCGGCGCTGCCTCGGAGTCGGACCAGAGACGTGACCGGAAGTTGATGTCGAACGAGAGCGGGACATTGTGGCCCCGCGCCACCTCGATGGCCTTCCACAGAGCGCGCCGAGCGGTGTCGCCCAAAGCGGCCGTCACGCCCGTCAGGTGTACGACGCCAGCGGCCTCTATTTCTGCCTCCGGAACATCCTTCTCCGATAGCGACGAACCAGCGCTGCGCTCACGCCAGTAGTGAACTCGGGTGAGTTCCGACGTCCGGCGTTCCTTGAGCATGAGCGCGGTGGGGGCATCGTCCCGCGCCACATGCACCTGAACCCCCTCTGCGGAGAGCTCGCGAATGATCAGGTCACCGACCGGATCTGAGCCGACTCGCCCTGCCCAGAGGGCCGTCTGGCCCAATCGACTGACGCCGATTGCGACGTTGGCCTCTGCCCCGGCTGTGCGCAGTCGCAGTGTCCGGCTGTGCCCCAAGGGCCCATACTCAGTGGAGGCCAGTGAGCCGAGAGCCTCCCCGACTGTTACGAGGGCAGCGGTGCCCGGCTGATTCTCCTTCACTCGGCGGTCCCCCTCGTCACGGTCAGATGACCCGTCGGCAAGTCAGCAAAATGGCACGCAGCCCCGTGTCCCGCAACCGCGAGCATGTCTGGATGACGCGCGACACACACCTCCTCTGCTCGCGGACAGCGAGTGTGGAAGGAACAGCCGGGCGGCGGGTTCTCTGGGCTGGGGATCTCTCCCTCGAGCTTTGGGCCACGCTCGATGCGACCCCCCGGTTCCAGGCGCGGAGCTGCCTCCAACAGGGCTTGGGTGTAGGGATGTGCCGGCTTGGCGAGGACCTCATCCGCCGCACCGTGCTCGACGATCTCGCCCAGGTACATGACTGCAATCCGTTCGCTGATGAAGTCGACGACATCGAGGTCGTGGGAGATGAAGAGGTAGGCCAAGCCGTGCCGTTGCTGCAGCTCGTTGAAGAGGTTGAGGATCTGCGCCTGCACCGACACGTCCAACGCGCTCACGGGTTCATCGGCGATGATCAGCCGCGGCCTCAGTGCCAGTGCCCGGGCGATGGCAAGCCGCTGTCGCTGCCCGCCGGAGAACTCGTGCGGATACTTCTCCAGCGCTGACTTGGACAGGCCGACTTCGTCAACGAGCTCCTCGGCGCGGGTACGCCGCTCACGGCGGTCTGCCACAGAGTGCACGCGCAGTGGTTCGGACAAGATCTGCTGGACCGTCATCCGGGAGTCGAGCGATCCGTACGGGTCCTGGAAGACGAACCCCACAGATCGACGCCACTCCTTCAGCGCTCTGCCACGCAGGGGACCGACATCCGCGCCATCGAAGCGAACAACGCCGCCGGTCGGTTCGATGAGGCGCGCGATGGCGCGGCCGGTCGTGGACTTGCCGCTGCCCGACTCGCCGACCAACCCGAGAGTGGAACCCGCCGGGATGTCGAAGCTGACCCCGCGCACGGCTTGGACCTCGCGGCGGTTCGCGAGCGACCCGACGCGGAACGTCTTGCTGAGGTCACGGACGGAGAGAAGGGGTTCAGTGCCGGTCATTTCGTGACCCCCTCCTCTACCGGGTACCAGCAGCGATACTGATGCTCGTGTCCCTGGGGCAGGAGGCCCGGTTCCTCGGCACAGGTGTCCTGGGCTCGAGGGCAACGAGGAGCGAATCGACAGCCGCTGGGCATCATGTCGAGTGTGGGTACGCGGCCCGGAATGGACTCCAGCTTCTGTGTCCGGACTTCCCGGTTCGGCCGAGCCTTGAGCAGTCCAACCGTGTAGGGATGCTTCGGGGCGTGGATCACCTGCTGCACACTTCCCTGCTCGATGACCCTTCCCGCGTACATCACGGTCACGTCGTCGCAGTGTTCCGCAACAACTCCCAGGTCGTGAGTGATCAAGAGCATCGCGGTGCCGGAGTCCTGGACAAGCTCCTGCAACAGATCCAGGATCTGCGCCTGGATGGTGACATCGAGAGCTGTCGTGGGCTCGTCCGCGATCAGGACCTCCGGCTCGCAGGCCAGCATCATCGCAATCATGACGCGCTGTCGCATTCCCCCGGACAGCTCGTGACTGTGGGAGCCCCAGATGCGGGCAGGGCTGCCGATTCCGACCCGATGGAGGAACTCGATCCCCCGCTCGCGCGCTTCCCGCTTCCCAACCCCCAGGTGCTTCCGCATCCCTTCAGCGACCTGATAACCCACGGTGAGCATCGGGTGGAGGGCGGTCATGGGCTCCTGGAAGATCATGGCCAGCTTGCGGCCGTTGCGTTGTTCCCGGGCGGCCCTCGACAGGCCGAGGAGATCGTCCCCCTCCAGGTCAGCTCGACCAGTCGTCGTACTCCCAGGGGGAAGCAGCCCCATGAGGGCTGTGGCTGTGATGCTCTTCCCGCAGCCCGATTCTCCGACCAGGCCGCGTATCTGCCCTCGACGCAGGTCGAAGGACACCTCGCCGACGGCTTCCAGCATGGAACCCCGGACTGGGAGCGAGACGCTGAGGTCCTGCACCGAGAGAACAGGGTCAGCCGCCGATGGCGATGCGACGAGGGATGAGTTGTTGGTCATTCGGGGGCCCTATCTATTCGTATCGAACTCGTGGGTCGAGCAAGGCATAGACGAGGTCGACAACCAGGTTGATGAGGACATAGGCAACAGCCACGATGAGGACGATTCCTTGAATCAACGGATAGTCCCGCCGGGTCACGGCTTGGATGAGCAGGCGACCAAGGCCAGGCAACGAGAAGACCATCTCGACCGCAATGGCTCCGCCCATGAGAACGGCGGCGGTGAGACCGATGACCGTGACAATCGGTACTGAGGCAGCCCGCAGAATGTGCCGCTGCAGCACGTCACGCCAGGCGATCCCCTTCGCGCGCGCGGTGGCGATGTACTGCTCACCCACGACATCGAGCACCGCTGACCGCGTCATGCGCGCGATGAACGCCGCTTGGACCAGGCCAAGCGCGAGCGCCGGCAGGAACAGGGTCTCGAGCGAGGCGAACACCCCCTCCGTCATCGGAACATATCCGCCTACGGGGAACCACCGAAGTGTCACCGCGAAGGCGAGAATGAGCAGGAGTGCAAGCCAGAACTCTGGGATCGCAACTCCCATCACGGCGCCGATCATGGTGACCTTGTCAATAGCGCGGTTGTGGAACAGAGCAGCCATCACTCCGGCGGTCGCACCCAGCAGGACCGCAATAACCAGTGCGAAAACCGTGAGTTGGAGCGTCACCACTCCGTAGGACAGCACCGTCGACAGGACCGGGTCGCCGAGGGATATCGACTCACCCAGGTCAAACGTGACCAGCGCCTTCAGGAACTCGACGAACTGCAGCAACAGCGGATCGTCCAGGCCGAGACGCTCCCTCAGCGCGTTGACCTGTGCGGGCGTTGCGCTGTCTCCCAGGATTACCGCAGCGGGATCACCGGGGGCGAGCTTCATCATGAGGAAGACAAGAGTGACGGGCACGAGCACTGTGGGAAGAAGGAGCAGCAGTCGCTTGGCCAGGTACGGAAGCATGTCAGGCAAGCTCCTCTTCTAGTCCGAGCAACGCTTGGAGTCGCTGGAGCTGCTCGAGTTGGCGTTCATCAGACTCTTCGGAGACCTCCGCAGTGATGACCGCTGCATCCGGTTGGGTGAGACTGATCGTCGAGTGCGCGGCCGGCGGCGTGTGACCCGGGTCCTTGAAGCCATGGCCGGTGACGCAGATCGCGACGTTTGCCGACCGCGGCAGGGTCGCAACCTTCAGATGGGCAGCCACACCTGCAAGGGAAGCCGCACCTGTCGGTTCAGCGAGGACGCCAGCCTTCTGGGCCAGCTGCTCGGCCGCCCACACGATTGAGGCGTCAGTCACCGCGAGCGCCGAACCTCCCCTGCGACGGATGAGGCGGAGAGTCAAGGTGCCGTCTTCGGGATATCCGCGAAGCGGGTCGCTGATGCCACTTGCGATGGTTGTGGGCTTGTCCCACGGAGTGACGGCCTCGTGCCCTGCGATGAATGCGGAGACGATGGGCGCACATCCTTCCGCCTGCACCCCCAGCAGCGACATGTCCTCGGAGGTGTCTGCGGGCGCGGCCTCGCGCCAGCCTCTGTCGATTCCATAGAGCAGCGGACCTGACCCCAGAGGGATCGACACAAGGTCCATCGACTCACCCTCGGCAGCAAACTGGTCGACCAGTTCGTATCCGACTGTTGCCAGACCTGCCGTTCCGTACGGGTTCAGATATGTGGTGGTGAGATTGGGCCAGCCGAACTGCTTGGCCGCCGCAGCGCAGACGAGATAGCAGTTGCTGTAGTCGCCGGGAACTGCGACCACCCGAGCGCCGTAGGCCCGGGCTTGGTCAACCTTGGCCAAGGGGGTGCTGGCGGGAACAAAGACCACCGACTGCATGCCTGCACTCGCGGCATAGGCCGCAGTCGAGGCGGCCGCGTTTCCGCTCGAGGCGCACGTGACTACGGAAGCTCCCTGCTCCCGTGCGTGTGTGATCGCGACGCTGACAAGCCGGTCCTTGAACGAGCCCGTGGGGTTGTTCGTCTCGTCCTTGACCCAGATGCGGACCGAGGAGTCGAAGAGGTCGTCGAGTTGCGGACAGCGGCGCAACGGGGTCATGCCCTCGCCGAGGGTCACCGGAGTCGCAGACGGGTCGATGGGAAGCCGGCCCCTGTACCTCCACAGTGAATGCGGGTATCGCGAATCTGGCTCCGGCTGCACATCCTGCTGTGCTGACCTCGCCTCGAGGATGTCTCCACAGCTGAGGCATCGGTGGTGCGCGACATCGGCGCGCTCCTGAGCGGGACGGCCACAGGAGACACAGCTGACTGTGATCATTTGCGGCTCCGGCGAAGCTTGGGATCGAAGTGGTCTCGGAGGGAGTCCCCGACCAGGTTCAGCGCGAGGACGGTCAGGAAGATGAAGACGCCGGGCGCGATGGCCATCCACCACGCCTGCTGCAGGTAGGTCCTTGCCTCGCTGAGGATGTTGCCCCAGGTGGGGATTGCTGGCGGCACACCAACCCCGAGGAAGCTGAGTGCTGCTTCCCCCAGCACGGCGTAGGAGAAGATGAACGAGGCCTGCACGATGATGGGCGAGAGGCAGTGCGGCGCCACGTGTCTGGCAACGATGTACGGGCTGCCAGCCCCCATCTGCCGGGCAGCTTCGACCATCGGTTGGTCCTTCAGCACGATCGCAGAACCGCGAACCACCCGAGCCACACGAGGCGCGTAGACGATGGTCAACGCGATGATGACCGTCCAGACTCCCGGGCCCATGACGCCCACGAGCGAGATGGCAAGCACCAAGCCCGGGAACGCCATCAGGCCATCCAGCAGTCGCATCAGCACCGCGTCAGCCCGGCGGTAGTAGCCGGTGACAAGGCCCAGCAGCGCCCCGAGACCTACAGCCCCCAGGACCACTGCTACCCCGACACCGAGAGAAGCGCGTGCGCCATAGACCACCCGCGCAAACACGTCTCGGCCCAAGTTGTCCGTGCCGAACCAATGCTGCCCAGATGGTCCCTGCAGCCGGACGGCAGGCTCGGCCTGGTTCGGGTCATATCCCGTGATCCATGGGGCCAGCAGGGCAGCAGTTCCAATGATCAGCAGCAGACACAGTCCGATGGTGGATGCGGTGTCGCTGGGCAGGACCCGTCGCACCCGGTCCATCGGTCTGCTTACTTCGTCAAGGCTTGCAGTTTTGAGATCGGCCACAGTCAGCCTTCCGCAGGCGCGACGTTCCAGTACGCGGGGAAGGGAGTGCCTTCGACACCATCGAGGGCGCCACTTGCTGCTGAGAGCTGGAAGTAGTCACCGAACTTGACCATCGGCACCTGGTCGTAGAAGTAGGACTGGAGTTCATCCCAGACCTGCTTGCGGGCCTCGGGGTCCATCGTGGTGTTCAGGGTCGCAACGAGCTTGTCCTTCTTGGGATCTGCCCACTCGCCGGCCCAGGTCTCATCCCAGCACGGCCAGATGCCGGGATCTGCCGTGAACGTCGTGGCCCCCGAGAAGATGTCGTACTCCTTGGGCTGTGTGCGTCGTTCGACGATGGTCGCGTAGTCGACCACCTCGAGATCGACCTTGAATCCGACCTGCTCCAGCTGCTGCTTGGCGACCGTCGCGATCGTGTACATGTAGTCGTACTCGCGAGTGGTCAGCCAGGTCAGCGGCTGTCCGTCGTAGCCGCTTTCCTTCAGCATCTGCCGGGCCTCTTGGACGTCCTGCTGGTTGTACTTCTCCGACCCCGCGTCACTTTCCCAGCCTTCTTGCTCGGGAAAGAGGATGCCCGGCTGCAACCGGTAGAACCGCTCGGATGCAAACGCAGCCTTCATGATCGATTCCATGTCCAGTGCAGCATTGAAGGCCCGCCGGGCGTTGACGTCATCGAAGGGCGCCTCAGACTTGTCAAAGACGGCCATGGGCCACCAGTAGGGCTTCACGACTGCTGGCTCTACCGCCTGTTCGCCTTCGACTGCGTCGAACATGTCGGGTGAGAGGCCCTCGGCAACATCGACCTGCTCGGTCACCACCTCGTCCCGCCGTACAGAGGTCTCTGGAGTGGGGACCAGCTCCAGGGTCTTGTAGTGCGGCTTGCGGGCACCAGCCAGTCCGTCGGTGGGCTCTGACCGAGAGCTGTAGTCGCCGAATCGCGTCATCCGGACGTGCTGGTCCGGAACGAAGTCGTCGAGCTCATATGGCCCCGTTCCCACGGGGTCATCGATCGGCTTGTCGCCCGCCTTCTCGATGACTTCGCTGGGCATGATGGCCGCCTGCTGGTTGGGGAAGGCCAGCAGTTGCTCGATCACCGGCGACTCGTGCGTCAGGGTGAGCTGAACCTGGTGCTTGTCAGTCGCCTTGATGTCCCGGACGAGGTCGGAGAACATCGCCCCGTAGCTCGCCATCTTCTGCCAACGCTCCAGTGAGGCGACCACGTCGGCACTGTCGAAGTCGCTGCCATCGTGGAAGACCACGTCATCTCGCAGCTCGATGGTGAAGGTCTTCGCCTTCGAGTCGTACGAGGCCGACTTCGCCAACATCGGCTGCGCCTTGTAGTCCGAGTCGATCGTCCAGAGTCCCTCGTACATGTGCCAGGCGACTTCCTGGGTGATGAACGAGGAGTCAGCATGCGGGTCCAGGTTGGGCGGCGTGCCCGTGATCGCGACGGTGAGCTTGCCGTCATCCGCACCGCCACTCTCCGGAGCGCTGCACGCAACGGTGAGAGACGCGGCCACGGCCAACGCCACGGACGTGACCAGTCTTCGGCTCGCGGCGTGAACCAAGCGCATTGACCCCGACTTCGACTTCGACATTGCCCACCTCGTTGTTTTGCTATGCAAACCTATGTGTTGCATTTCGCCGACGGTACTGAGATGCTTGGAAACAGTCAAGGGACCGCCGAGAGACAGCAAGGGGGACGAGATGCCGAGCGCACACGAAGACAGCGCACACGAAGACAGGGACGCCCTCGCACCCTCGGCCACAGCGGAGCCGAGCAAGCGGAATCAGTCAGCATCCCTTCGCCGGGCCCTCGAGGTTCTCGACTTCCTCGCCGGCCCACGGGTCGACTCCGGCGGTGTGACGCTTGCCGAGCTGTGCAGCGGGACAGGGCTCAACAAGAGCACGGCCCTGCGACTCCTGGCGCCCTTGGCTGAGGCGAGGCTCGTCCACCAGAGCGCCGACAGCCGCAGATGGTCGCTGGGACCCCACACGGCCTACTTGGGACAGATGTTCCTGGAGCGCCTGGATCTCCCCTCCCTGGCTCGGCCGTCGCTCAAGCGTCTTTCGCGTGATACCGGCGAGACCGCGCACATGGTGGTCCTCGAGGGATCCCAGGTCTGCTACGTCGACAAGGTCGAGGCCGTGGACACGAGCGTGCGCATGATCTCCCGTATCGGCGCCCGGCAGCCGTTGTACTGCACCGGCGTCGGCAAGTGCTTTCTCGCCTACAGCGACGATGCCCTTCTGGAGCGCGTCATCCTCGAGGGGCTGGCAGCCAAGACAGATCGAACGATCACGGACCCTGATGAACTGCACTCTGAGCTCGCGAGAATCCGAGCCGTCGGCTACGCCGTGGACGACGTGGAGAACGAGGACCACATACGTTGCGTGGCGGCTCCCATCTTCCAGGCTGAGGGGCAGATCTGCGCAGCCCTGAGTGTCGCGGGTCCGACCAATCGCGTCCCCATCGAGCGAGTCGACGACCTCGCCACCCGTGTCCGGGCCGCTGCGGACGAGGTGACCCAACAGCTCGGGGGCAAGGTTGAAGGGCCTCGTCCGATGGACGACGTAGGCACCTCCAAAGCCCCGGTCGGAGGGTCTCCACGATGAGTGACAGACCGGCCACTGACCACTTCCTCCGGCCCGCGCTGCCGGATGCCGTCATTGATGGACGGATCATTGCCGTACTGCGTAGCCCTGATCCGGTCCAGCTCGATGCCGTCGTCGACGTTCTGGTCGACGAGGGCTTCAGGGCAATCGAGCTGGCTCTGACCACGCCCAACGCTGTCGAGCACTTGAGTGGCCTGAGGCGACGAGTGGGTTCGGAGGTCTCCCTGGGCGCTGGCACGGTGACGACGCCCAGCCACGCTGCGTCGGCCATCGACGCCGGCGCGGCATTCTTGCTGGCACCCACCGTTGCACTGGACGCCTGCGCGTATGCCACAGCTCGTGGCGTTCCCTTCGTCTCGGGTGCGTTCACGCCGACCGAGGCGCTTGCTGCATGGGAGGCCGGCGCAGCAGCGATCAAGTTGTTCCCTGCCAACCTTCTTGGCCCCGATGCGATCCCAGCACTACGCGCCCCGATGCCAGAAATTCAGTTCATCCCGACCGGCGGGATCGACACGCGGCAGGCCATCCAATGGCTCAGTCATGGCTGTACTGCTGTTGGTATCGGCAGACCCCTCGTCGGCGATGCATTGGAGGGAGGAGACCTCACCGCCTTGCGCAGTAGAAGCCGAGACTGGCTCGAGCAGGTCTCCACGGCCGATTACGAGTCTGCTGGACGATCGTCTGGATCCCCCTAGATGTCCACACGCGTTGACGCGGTGTTCCGCGGAGGCACCGTTGTTGACGGATCAGGCGACAAGCCCTTCGAGGCCGACGTTGTCGTCGACCAAGGTCGCATCCTCGACGTTGGGGATTCGGTGCCCTATCGCGGCACTGAGGACATCGACTGCGAAGGTCGGATTGTCTGCCCTGGGTTCATTGATGTCCACGCCCACGACGACCTTGCAGCTGTCATGCCCGGCGGGCTCGCGCCGAAGATCGCTCAAGGCGTCACCTCGACGATCGTGGGCAACTGCGGTCACGGCGTTGCCCCTAGCGGCTCCTACGGTGGGGAGATCCGCAGCTACTCCTCGCCGGTGTTGGGGGCAGGGCCGGATGGTTGGCCGTGGCCAGATTTCGGTACCTATCTGAAGATGCTTCGCAGCGCACGGCCTCCCATCCGTGTCCATGCCCTCGTCCCTCACGGGGTAGCGCGGATGTCAGTGATGGGCTTCGCGGCCCGGGCCGCTACACCAACCGAGGAACGGGCCATCGTGGAGGCCGTGCGTGAGGGCTTGGATGCTGGGGCAGTTGGCGTCTCCTTCGGCCTCATGTACGCCCCCGCCTGCTTCGCCGCCACCGCGGAACTGGTCGCGGTCGCGCGAGTGGCTGCCTCGAGAGGCGGCGTGCTGTCTGTGCATCTGCGAGCGGAGGGTGAACACATCTTCGAGGCCCTGGCCGAGATCCACCAGATCGTTGTCGAAACCGGGGTCGCAGTGCACATCAGTCACCTGAAGTGCACCGGCTTGCGCAGCCACGGATGGATGGGTGACGTCATTCGGGAACTCGACGGGTGGCGCACGCAAGGAATCGCGGTCACAGGTGACGTTTACCCCTACACAGCTGGGTCGACAACGATCTGCGCCCTGTTGCCTGAGTTCGCGCTCGAGGGTGGCGTTGCCCACCTGCTCCACCGGCTGGGGAGCGACGTCTTCAGACGGGAGGTCGAAGTGGCGCTGACCCGACCGTGGCCGCGCGCCGAGAACCATCTCCTCGCGTGTGGGCCCGACAAGATCGTCCTCACAGGTTTGCGCCACCCCAGCAACCGCGACTTCGAGGGCCGCACGATCCAGGACGTGGCACAGCTCCGCGCGGTTTCGCCGCAGGCGGCGCTGCTGGACCTGGTGATGCAGGAGGAAGGGCGCGCTGGCGTGATCCAGCATCAAGGATCTGAGGACGATCTGATGACGGCTCTGTCCTGGCCACACACCATGGTCGGCTCCGACGGCTTGCCCGCCGCCCCTGGAAGCAAGCCACACCCTCGATTGTTCGGGACATTTCCGCGGGTTCTTGGCCACTACGTGAGAGGAACCCAGCATCTGACGCTGGAGGATGCCGTTTCGCGTATGACCGGACAGACCGCCGAGACGTTCCACCTCAGTGGTCAGGGAACCTTGGACCCGGGCACTCCAGCGGATGTGGTGGTGTTCGACCCGGCCGCGGTCACCGACCGGGCCACCTACAGCGATCCCATGAGAGCGCCGGCGGGAATGGATCACGTCTGGGTGGATGGTCGGCCTGTGGCCGGCGTCCACCAGCCCTGACCCGAACCCTGTCGAACCCGCAGGGGGCACGTACCTGAACGTTGTGCGCCCTTGACAGGGAGGAGTTCGCGACAAAGCATGGTCGGACACCTGGGAACGCTCCCACTCTCGGAAAGGTGCCCCCGTGAACCGACGTACGCGCACACGCAAGCTGGTGACCGGTCCCCTCGTGGTCGCCGTCGGACTGGCACTGGTGATGACCGGCAATACGACGTCAGCCTCGGCGGACGACGCCGAGCAGGTGACCAACGGTGACTTCTCCAACGGCGACACGGGCTGGACCAACTACCCCAACCCCAGCGTCACCGAGGGCCAG
>Ga0190275_10003275_pt1 | contig 11530 bp, 15 predicted proteins | sample Popmic550T_FD_133745 | JGI IMG/M metagenome (GOLD analysis project Ga0190275, IMG submission 133745) | Populus adjacent soil microbial communities from riparian zone of Yellowstone River, Montana, USA - 550 T | ecosystem: Environmental > Terrestrial > Soil > Riparian zone > Trees stand | place... | reverse complement strand
CGCTTATGGGTGATTTCCGACAGCGGATTGGTCTGATCCATGAACTGCGACAGCTGACTGGAACCAAAAAACTCTTTGAGCGCCGCTGACACCGGCTTGTAATTGATCAGCTCCTGGGGCATCAAGGTCTCGATGTCCTGCAGGCTCATCTTTTCCTTGATCGCCCGCTCCATGCGCACCAAGCCGACGCGGAAGTGATTTTCGACGAGTTCACCCACTGCACGTACGCGGCGATTACCCAAGTGATCGATATCGTCCACCGAGCCGTGGCCGTTCTTGAGTTCCATCAGATAACGCACGACCTCGAGGATATCCTCTTTGCGCAACGTGCCCTGCTCCAGCGGAATATTGAGCTTGAGCCGGTGGTTGAGCTTCAAGCGGCCGACCTTGGATAGGTCATAACGATCGGGATTGAAAAATAGGTTATTAAAAAAGTTAGTCGACGATTCCACCGTCGGAGGATCGCCGGGCCGCAAGCGCCGGTAGATCTCCAGGATGGCATCTTGAGGGGACCGGATGCGATCTTGCAGCAATGTGTTGCGCAAGTAAGGACCGACATTCGATTCGTCGATAAACAGTACTTCGATCTGAGTGAGTCCTTTGTCGCGGATCAGATCGAGCTTCTCCTGCGTGATCTCGTGATTGCATTCGACCAGGACTTCTTTGCCATGGGGATCGACAATGTCATGGGCCGCGACTCGGCCGACAATCTCTTCCAGGGCGATGGGCACCTGTTTGATCCGCGCCGCTTCCATTTGGCGCAGCACCTGCCGGGTGAACTTCTTGCCTTCTTTAACGACGATATCGTTCGATTTCGGATCGCGGACATCGGCGCTGACCTTAGCACCTAACAGATGGGCGGCATTGAACTCCATCGTGGTCTTGCGCCCGTCGAAGTGAATCGAATCGCTCCGATAATAATAGTTGAGCAAATCCTCGCTGGTCATGCCCAACGCGCGCAATAACACGGTAGCGTGAAATTTACGTCGTCGGTCAATGCGTACATAAACCACGTCCCGAGGGTCGAATTCGAGATCGACCCAAGAACCACGATAGGGAATCACCCGCGCTGAATAGAGTAGCTTGCCGCTGGCGTGGGTCTTTCCCTTATCATGCTCAAAGAAAACTCCCGGCGAGCGGTGCAATTGGCTGACAATTACCCGCTCGGTACCGTTGATCATGAAAGTGCCATTGATCGTCATGAGCGGGACTTCACCGAAGTAAACTTCCTGCTCTTTGACATTTTTAATGCTGCGCGCGCCGGTCTGCTGATCGACATCCCACAACACCAACTGCACGGTAACTTTTAACGGCGCAGCGAAAGTCATGCCCCGCTGGTGACATTCCTCGACGTCATATTTGGGTTCGCCGAGGGTATAACTGACAAATTCCAAAGAAGCGGTTTCGTTAAAATCCTTAATCGGGAAAACCGACTTAAAAACTTCCTGCAGTCCCATGTTCTGGCGTTCGGTCGGCGCCGCATCTTTCTGCAGGAACAGCTCATAAGAATTTTTCTGGATTTCGATCAAATACGGGAGTTCGATAATCTTTCGAATTCTCCCGAAGCTACGGCGGAATCGTAAGTTATTGGCAACCTGAAATGCCATGCGTGCTCCTCTCTCGAACTAGCGGTTAACGATCCATTTCAATTCATTCAACGGAACGACCGTCTGCGAGAGAATTACTTGATTTCGACCTTGGCGCCCTGTTCTTCGAGCTTCTTCTTGATGCTCTCGGCATCGGCCTTGGAAACACCCTCTTTCACTGGCTTGGGCGCGCCGTCGACTAGATCTTTGGCTTCTTTCAAACCCAATCCGGTGAGTTCGCGGACAACTTTGATGACCTGTATTTTTTTCTCCCCGGCCTCGGCGAGTACAACGTTGAATTCAGTTTTTTCTTCCACTGCCGCGGCTGCCGGACCGGCTGCCGCCACGGCTACCGGAGCGGCAGCGCTAACACCTAACTCCTCTTCAAGCTCTTTGACCAGAGTCGCCGCATCCATCAAACTCATGTTCTTGATGAAATCCTTAACTTGTTCTTTCGATACGCCTTCCATAACGTTCCCCCTTTAAAATTTTGCTAAATAATTGTTATTCGCCTTTGGTTTTGCGCAACGATTCGAGCAAGCGCACCATCTGGGCGCCGGGTTCCTGAATCGTCCTTAGCAACTGGGTCGCCGGCGCGTTGATTGTCGCCAATAGCTTCGCTTGCAATTCGGGTTTACTCGGCATCTGCGACAGGACTTTGACTTCCGCCGCATCCATGAAACGGCCCTCGAACACGCCGCCTTTAATCATCAACTTGTCGTTGTCGCCGGCGAATTTGAGCAAAGTCTTGGAGAGCAAAACCGGATCATCGTAGGCGAACACCCAGCCGTTGGGGCCTTCGAGCAACTTCTCCAAATCACCATAGACTGTATCTTTGAGGGCACGCCGCACCAAGGTATTCTTGATCACTTGATATTCGCCGGAAACCTGACGCACTTCGCGGCGCAACTTCGTCATTTGCGCAACCGTCAAACCGCGGTACTCCGTGATAATCGCCATCTTGGCGGACTTTAGCCGTTCGTGAATGGCATTCACCACCTCTGATTTCTCGCCGTAACCGGCACGGACCGCTTGCGCTTCCGACATTTTCTTCTCCTGATTCAAATCTAGTCTAGCAGTGATAAAGCCGGGCTAACGACCCCGAGTCACTAGGCCGCCATAGCCCGGATCTGTGCCAAATCGATTTTGATTCCTGGTCCCATCGTCGTGGCGATAGTGACGCCCTTGACATAATTGCCCTTAGCCGACGCCGGCTTGGCGCGCAGGATGGTCAACAAGACCATTCGGGCATTGTCGATTAATTGGTCGGCGGAAAATGACGCGCGACCCACCGGTACATGAACGATGCCCGCTTTGTCGACGCGAAATTCCAACTTACCCGCCTTGATTTCCCGGACCGCCTTACCGATGTCCAAACTCACCGTACCTGTCTTGGGATTGGGCATAAGACCACGGGGACCGAGGATTTTACCAATGCGGCCAACCGCTGCCATCATATCCGGAGTCGCCACCGCCTTGTCGAAGTCGAGCCAGCCTTCGCTGATCTTTTTTATCAATTCGTCGCTACCGATAAAATCAGCGCCGGCTTCTTGAGCCTCCCGCTCTTTTTCACCTTTGGCAAAGGCCAACACACGGACGGTTTTACCCATGCCATGGGGCAACGCCACCGTGCCGCGGATGTTCTGATCGGCTTGGCGGGGATCGACACCCAAGCGAATCGCCATATCGACGGTTTCATCGAATTTGGCGCGGGCGGTTTCTTTGACCAACTTCAAACTATCTTCCAACTGATAGCGCTGGTTGCGATCCACCTTCGCCAAAACCTTGCGATAACTTTTTCCGGTTGCACTCATGACGTTCCTCGGTTTAGCTGAGCTAATTTACGGCTGGGCGAACTAACCTTCGACTTCCAATCCGATACTGCGCGCGGTTCCCGCGACAGACTTCTCCGCGGCCGCTAAATCGCTGGCTGTCAGATCTTTGAGTTTCAATTCCGCAATCTCCCTGACTTGAGCCCTCGTCACTTTTCCGACCTTGGTTTTGCCTGGTTCCTTTGAGCCCTTTTCTAGACCCGCGGCCTTTTTGAGCAAAACCGACGCGGGCGGCGTCTTGGTGACGAAAGTAAATGACCGGTCGGCATAGACTGTGATAACTACCGGCGTAACCATGCCGAGCTGCGCTTGCGTGGCGGCATTGAAAGCCTTGCAGAACTCCATGATATTTACGCCACGCTGGCCGAGCGCCGGGCCTACCGGCGGACTAGGATTCGCCTGTCCGGCAGGGATCTGTAATTTGATTTCACCGATGACTTTCTTCGCCATTGCTTGTGATCCTTCTAATCGAACTAATTGCGTTCAACCTGGACAAATTCAAGCTCAACCGGCGTCGCCCGCCCAAAGATGCTGATCAAGACCCGGAGCTTACCTTTTTCCGGTTTGACGTCTTCGACCACGCCGTTAAAGTCCGCGAACGGGCCGTCAACCACCTTGACATTTTCGCCGACCGAGAACGACACGCGCGGCTTGGGCTTAATCGCTCCCTCTTCCATTTGCAGCGTAATCGCCCGGACTTCTTCATCGCTAACCGACGGTGGATTGGTACTACCGCCGACGAATCCGGTTACTTTGGGGGTTTCTTTGACCACATGCCAGGTCTCGTCATTGAGCTCCATCTGCACAAGAATATAACCCGGGAAAAACTTGCGAGACGAAGTCTTCTTCTTCCCCTTGACCAGCTCGACAACTTTCTCCATCGGCACGAGGACTTCGCCGAAGAGTTCCTGCTTACCGAGCTGTTTGACGCGCTCCTCTAGAGCCGCCTTGGTCTTTTGTTCGAAGCCCGAAAAGGTGTGAACGATGTACCACTGTTTCGCCATAGAGGATGACCTAAGTAATTATCCGATAATGGCCTGGACAGCTTTTGTTAGAAAGAAATCCACCGTCGCCAAATACAAAGACACCAAGACAACGACGACGATAACGACCATCGTCGCCATGTAAGTTTCCTTGCGGGACGGCCAATGAACTTTTTGCAACTCCTGCCAGGACTCTTTGCAAAACTCGACACCCTGGTGAACGCCGTCCTGAACCTTTTGAATCCAATCCCCCATGTGAGGTTGATTTAACGCGATAACGTGGCGGGTCAGGCAGGGCTCGAACCTGCAACAACCGGATTTGGAGTCCGGCGCTCTACCAATTGGAGCTACTGACCCCCGGTATCTTCGTTAAACTTTTACCTCACGATGCAGGGTGTGCGACCGACAAGAAGCACAAAACTTCTTGAGCGCCAGTTTTTCGGTGGTGGTTTTCCGGTTCTTCGACGATGTGTAGTTTTTCCGTTTGCACTTATCGCATGCAAAACCTATCAACTCCCGCATGACCTTATCCTCCTGATGACCGGCGTTGGGTTACTGAACGATCTTGGTAACCACACCGGCGCCGACCGTGCGCCCCCCTTCGCGAATCGCGAACTTTAGACCTTGATCCATGGCGACCGGGGTTATCAACTCGATTTCCACATTGATATTGTCGCCCGGCATAACCATTTCCGTGCCTTCCGGCAACTTCACGACTCCGGTAACATCGGTCGTACGAAAGTAGAATTGCGGCCGGTAGCCATTGAAGAACGGCGTGTGACGACCGCCCTCTTCCTTGGTTAACACGTACGCCTCAGCGTTAAACTTAGTGTGCGGCGTGATGCTGCCCGGTTTGGCTAACACCTGACCGCGTTCCACTTCTTCACGCTTAGTCCCGCGCAGGAGCACTCCGATATTATCTCCGGCCCGGCCTTCGTCCAGCAGTTTGCGAAACATTTCAACGCCGGTAGCAACCGTTTTTTGCGTCGGTTTAAAACCGACGATCTCAATTTCTTCGCCGACCTTAACGATACCGCGCTCGACCCGGCCGGTGACCACCGTGCCGCGACCGCTGATAGTGAAAACATCCTCAACTGGCATAATGAACGGCTTGTCAATTTCACGCTCCGGTTCCTGAATGAACGCGTCGACGGCCTCCATCAACTTCAATATCGAGCCCTCGCCCATTTCGGAGGTGTCTCCTTCGAGGGCCTTTAAGGCGCTGCCGATGACAATCGGCGTATCGTCGCCGGGGAACTTGTACTTTGAAAGCAGCTCGCGAACTTCGAGTTCGACCAACTCCAACAACTCTTTGTCATCGACCATGTCGGCCTTGTTAAGATAAACCACGATGCCAGGAACGCCAACTTGACGCGCCAGCAGGATATGCTCACGGGTCTGCGGCATCGGCCCATCGGCAGCGGAAACGACGAGAATAGCGCCGTCCATTTGTGCCGCGCCAGTGATCATGTTCTTGACGTAATCAGCATGTCCAGGGCAATCGACGTGAGCGTAATGCCGCTTGTCAGTTTCATACTCGACATGGGCAATGTTAATCGTAACGCCGCGTTCTCTTTCTTCCGGCGCCTTGTCGATCTGGTCGTAGGCCAGGAACGTGGCTTTCCCCGACTTCGCCAGTACCTTGGTGATTGCTGCAGTCAAAGTAGTCTTACCGTGGTCGACGTGTCCGATCGTACCGATGTTCAAATGTGGTTTTTTACGCTCAAATTTCGCTTTGCTCATCGCGTCCTCCTAAATGATTTCCAAATCCTCAACCCTAAATTCCAGCTACTAACCTGCTCCGACTTCTCCAACACCGGAAGGCAAAGCCCAGGAGCGGGATTGAACCGCTGACCTCGTCCTTACCAAGGACGTGCTCTACCGACTGAGCTACCTGGGCATGACGGTCGATAGCATTGGCCGTGACGTGCCCACGGTATGGGGCGATAAACCGGCCATATAAATAAACCGCCATCAGCTGCTACGATCAATGTGGAGCGGGAAACGGGACTCGAACCCGCGACCCCAAGCTTGGAAGGCTTGCGCTCTACCAACTGAGCTATTCCCGCAAAATTGGTGGAGAGGGAAGGATTCGAACCTTCGAAGGCATCGCCGGCAGATTTACAGTCTGCTCCCTTTGGCCACTCGGGAACCTCTCCTCGACTCCCCAGAAAACAAAATTGTTCGCCATCCCAACTACCCATAGTGGATTAGCTGGAGCTGGCGATAGGACTTGAACCTACAACCTGCTGATTACAAATCAGCTGCTCTACCATTGAGCTACGCCAGCCCATCGTCCTTGGTCCTTCGTGCCAGCGAAATTATTGCCAATGACCTTTTTTGGCGGCTGTAAAAAAGATACTTAACCGAACAAATTTAACAGTTTGCAGTAAAGAGCTTTTAGCTAACAGGCAAACCAAGACACTAGAGAGCTATCCCCGTTTGTAAACGGGTATTTAAACCATCTTCGGTGAATCATGTCAACAGCATGCAGCGGTTTTACTTAAATGCAGCGGTTCCGCCTTGAAGGGGTTATAGCTTCCAACCAACGAGCTACGGTCGAGGCAGCCGCTGCTGGCGCACTAGTTCAAACAGAAATATCGCTCCAGCGACCCCGACGTTAAGCGAGGCTACCTTGCCAAGCATTGGAATTGATACAAGAAAATCACACTCCCGGAGGTTAATTGGACGAGCTCCAGTGGCTTCGCTACCGAGCACAATGGCAAGTTTATCCGGATAAATCCGGTCGTAAAGGCTTTCTCTCGCCCCCACCGCTAAACCAACGGTCCAATACCCCGCCTGTTTAATCTCTTGCAGCGCGCGCCGCAAATTGGTGACTTTATAAATGCTCAGATGATGCGCCGCGCCAGCGGAAGTCTTGACGACCAGGGGGGTCACCTCAACGCTACGGTCTTTGGGAATCACGATATGTCGCACGCCGGCCGCTTCAGCAGTCCGTAGGAGGGCACCGAAATTACGTGGATCGACGATTCCATCCAGGAACAAGATCCATTCTGATAACTTTGCGTCGGCGATCCGTTGCAGCAACTTTTCGAACGCCGGATAGGCGTAAGCTTCGACGATTGCGACGACACCCTGGTGGCGTTGCCCTTTGGCCATCTGGTCCAATTCGCGCGCCGCGCGATAACCAACCGGCAATCCTTGGCGCTGTGCTTCAAGCACCAACGCTTGCAAGCGTCCATGATGGGAACCTTCGCTAATGAAAATCTGCCGCACGTTCCGCGGTGCAGCGATCAATGTTTCATGAATTGCGTTGATGCCGTAAAGATAATCGATCGTCATGAACTCGTTCAAATCAGCGATGGATTTTACAAGCAGGAGTACAACAGTTAACATGCCGCCACGGTGAAGCGAAAGACATTAATCCGCTATCTCATTTCCGAAGTCCTGCCGCCGTTTTTTCTCGGCCTGCTGGCCTTCACATTCATCTTGCTCATTGGCCGCCTCCTCAAGCTGATCGAGCTGGTTATCAGCCGCGGGGTGCCACCGCTCCAAGTCGGTAAGCTCCTGGTATTAATAATGCCGACGTTCTTGGAAATGACTGTGCCCATGGCGTTTCTGCTAGCCATTTTGCTCGGTCTCGGACGCATGGCCAATGACCAAGAATTACTCGCAATGAAAGCTTCCGGCGTGAGCCCTTTGCAGATCCTATGGCCCATCGCCGGTTTGTCGTTGGTTATTTCCGTCCTGACCTTGGTCACGACGCTTTACGCCCGGCCGACCGCTAATGCCGCACTCAAAAAAGAGCTTTACAACATCGCGAAGTCTCGAGTCAGCACGGCACTCAAAGAAAAAATTTTCAATGACGATTTTCCCAAGATCCTTATTTACGTCGAGGAAATCATTCCGCCTGGCAATACCGCCCAAGGGATTTTTATTATCGACAAGCGCGATCGCTTGCGCGAAGACATCATACTCGGCAAGGTAGCTCGTATTACCACCGACGACGAAGCCAACACATTAGGATTGCGGCTTTTCGACGGTTCGATATACGAACGGGAGAAGAAGCGCGCGGGATTTAGCCAAACCCGCTTCAACATTTACGACTTCAAACTCGACTTAGAAGAGCTCATCGGCCCTGTGCGGCAAAAAGAAGCTGGGCCGAAAGAGTTAGCTTCCGAGGATTTACTCAAATCGATCGAAGACAAACTGCGGCGCGGGGGTAAATCGATTCCCGAGAGAATGGAATTGCACCAGCGGATCGCATTCGGATTTGTCCCTTTGGTGTTTGGCGTTCTTGGCGTCGCTTTGGCGCTGCTGCCACGCGCCTCGCGAGCGAGTCGCTCATGGGGATTTATGTTGTGCTTGTTTTGGCTGTTGGCTTATTATGTTTTGCTCTCCTTCGGCAAGGCTTTGGGCGACAAGGGCAGCCTGCACCCCATTCCAGCGTTGTGGCTACCCAATCTGACCATCGGTTGCATCGCCCTGATCTTCTTTCGAAAGGCCATGCGTGAATCGCCCTTGGCTTTTCCCGCATTCGCCTCCCGCGTCGGCAACGCAACCTTACGACAGATGAAAAGACTCACGAGGCGGGCAAGAAAGTAAATGACGAGGACGTCAAGAGCTCAACATCGCATGATGCCCATTGGCGGCATTCTCGATCGCTATATTTCGGCCGGATTTCTGCGCATCTTTGGTATTAGCTTGGCAGTCGTCACAGGACTTTACGTAACCGCCGACTTCCTCGAACGGATCGGCAATCTGCTCGAATCTGGCGCGCCGGTTTCAACCATTTTACGCTATTTGATGTTCAAAGCGCCCTTGCTGATTTCTCGGGTCGTCGGATTTGCAACATTGTTCTCGACGTTACTTTGTTTGGGCTTACTGGAACGCTCTCAGGAAATCACCGCAATTCGCTCAAGCGGCGTCAGCGTTCAACGAATCGCCCTGCCGCTGCTGCTGCTGGCTTTGTGCCTTTCCGGCATTACTTTTTTTTGGAACGAAACGCTGGTGCCAATTTTCAGCCGTAACGCCCAACAAATCTATCGCACCGAGATCAGGCAGAAAAGACAACTCAGCCTCTTCGGCACCCGAGATATCTGGATTCGCGGCGACGGCAGTTTCATCAACATTGACAATTTCGATCCGCGCACGAATACCCTGAATGGGGTTACGGTATTCACTCTCAACCGAGATTTCAGTTTGCGCTCGTTGATCGAAATTCCCAGTGCTCAATGGAACATTCGAAACTGGCAAACCGATGGCGCGGTCGAATGGGAACTGCAAGAGGACGGCAAGTTGACTCGCCGTGACAGCATCGCCAATATTCCGATCACCGAAACTCCCGACGACTTAAAGCTACTGGCACGCGATGCCGAAGAATACAGCTATTTTGATTTGCAGAAACAAATTGGCGATATGAAGACCAAAGGGATAGACACCACAGCCATCGAAGTCGATCTACACGGTAAACTGGCGATTCCCGTGGTCTCTTTGCTAATGGTTCTATTGGCGACGCCATTCGCGATCAAACGGAAAATGAGCAACAACATCTCGCTCAGTTTTGGCATTGCTATGGTCATAGCCTTCGGTTATTGGGTCCTTACAGCTTTTTGCATCTCATTAGGTCACAGCGGCGCCATTCCAGCGCTACCGGCCGCATGGATTCCCAACCTAATTTTCTCGATGATAGGTCTATATTTCTTCACCGCTGAAGAGTGAACCGGTAATTTCCGTGAGCGGTTGACCATGCCGGCATTCAAGCGTCACGCACTAGCCGCAGACAAAACTTTTACTGCCATTAGAATACCCTCAACTTCATTCTCCAAAATTTTGCAGCGGCCTCGATTGTTATTGATCCAAGAGAGCATTCGATGGGACTCCAGCAGTTGTACGTCGCTTAGCAGCACCAAGTTCAATCGCAAGCAGCACGCGATTGACTCATCGTGGCGGATTTTATCAGCACTCCACCAGGTGGCGGCATAAATAATATGATCCGGGATCATCATCCTCCGCAACCAAATCATTATCCCAAAAAACAAGAGCTTGGCATCGCTCGAAGGCAACGCCAAGCTCTAAAAAACCCTAATTATAGATTGGTAAAACTAACGTTTTGAATACTGGGGCCGTTTGCGGGCTTTGTGACGGCCATATTTCTTACGTTCCACTGCGCGCGGGTCGCGGGTAACGAAGCCGGCCTTTTTGAGGGAGGGACGAAGGTCGGGATTGAATTCCATCAGAGCGCGGGTTATGCCGTGGCGGATCGCGCCAGCTTGACCTGAGTTTCCACCGCCGTCAACATTCACTTCAATATCGAAATTGCCGGCGGTTTGCGTAACCTGAAAAGGTTGCAAAACAATCATTCGCGCGGTTTCACGGCCGAAATAGTCTTGCAAAGTTCGATTGTTGATTTTTAGACTACCTTTTCCGGGTTTGAGAAAGACCCGCGCAACCGAAGTCTTGCGTCGCCCCGTTGCCACGATTGTTTTATCTGCCATTGAACTGATTCTCCTATGCTTCGACTGCCAGGGGTTGAGGCATTTGCGCGGCGTGTGGATGCTCCGGACCAGCGTAAATTTTGAGCTTCGTGGCCAGATGGCGGCTCAAACGGTTTTTGGGCAGCATGCCCTTAACGGCCAACCGGACTAACTCTTCAGGCTTCTCTTCAAGCATTTCCGCGGCGGTCCGTTGGCGGATGCCTCCAGGATAATCCGTGTGTCGGTAGTAAATCTTTTGCTCCAGCTTCGCACCAGTTAGTTTTATTCCCTTTGCGTTTACGACTATTACAAAGTCGCCAGCATCTTGGTTCGGGGTAAAAACCGGCTTGTGTTTGCCGCGTAAAACCTTGGCGATTTCAGTGGCCATCCGCCCAAGGATCTTTCCCTGAGCATCGATCACATACCACTGCCGTTGCGTTAGCGCTTCTTCCCTAGTCATGGCACATACTCCAGTCAACTCCCAAGTTCAATTGAACTTGTAAAAAAATGGCGGGGCCGACGAGACTCGAACTCGCGACCTCCGGCGTGACAGGCCGGCGTTCTAACCGACTGAACTACGACCCCGATATATGAAACCCAATTCTTTTGTGGGCGGTACAGGATTTGAACCTGTGACCCCCGGCTTGTAAGGCCGATGCTCTCCCACTGAGCTAACCGCCCCTACTAAATCG
>Ga0190275_10003274_pt1 | contig 11531 bp, 6 predicted proteins | sample Popmic550T_FD_133745 | JGI IMG/M metagenome (GOLD analysis project Ga0190275, IMG submission 133745) | Populus adjacent soil microbial communities from riparian zone of Yellowstone River, Montana, USA - 550 T | ecosystem: Environmental > Terrestrial > Soil > Riparian zone > Trees stand | place... | reverse complement strand
GGAGCGTTCTCGGTACTCACCAGGCGCAGTGGCGCCGCTCCGGCGGATGCCACACAGTCCGAAGCTGAGTTCCCGTTGGCAGAGGCGACCGGCTCGATTGCGCTCTGGCTCGCTGCGCTCGCCGGGTTGACCTTCGCTTGTCTGCCCGCCTTTCCCCTGTGGTCCCGCATCGGGATCGCCCTGGGTCTGGCCGTGGTGGTGAGCGTTGCGCTCGCCGTTCTTCCGCGTATCCGGGATGCCTCCCTGACGATGCGTCTGCCACTGGTGATGGGCATCCATTTCGCGGTGCTGCTGGCCGTCATCTGCTCCGTGGTCGACGATGGTGTCACCGTGTGGGCGGGGATCGCGATCGTCGCGACCCTCGCCGTCATCGCGCGCACCGTATCGACCTCGATCCGGTTCCTGTACGTCGGCGCAGGTTATGCATACGCGTTGTTCGTCTTCGCGACGGCGCTCGAGCAGGTGGGCGTCGGCACCATCGCCTTGCTCTGCCTCACCACATCGCTCGCCTCGATCGGGGCGATCGCCGCAACCTTCCTCCGATGGGTTGCACCACGGGCGTGGTACGCAATCCTCGTCGTGACCTCGGTGCCGTTCATGATCGGGGTCATACAGGTCGTCTTTGAGCGCAGCGGGTGGACAGCGCTCTCGACCGCCCTGATCTTCTTTCTCGCACTTGCCTTGCTCGTTACCCGGCGTGCCGGCCTCGGGGTTGTGCTCCGCGCGATCGCCGCCGGCCTCCTGGTTCCGTCGCTCGCCGTCGTGGTTGTCTGCCTCGGCGCGCAGGTGCTCCTCAGCAGTGGATCTCCGGTGACGCTGCCGGTGATCGCCGCCATCGTCGCCATCGTGCTGCCGAGCACCGGACTGATCGGGTCGCTCCTCGGGACGCGTGGAATTGGAGTTCGGGATGCGACGGCTGCCCGGATCGCGGTTGAAGCTTCCACACTGCTGACTGGCGCGATCGCGGTCATGCTTGCACTTGTCCGCGTCGCGGCGGGACTGCCGACAACCTTCATTGTGCTCGTCATCATCGGCCTCGGCGCCGCAGCGACATCCTTCTGGGCGAATCGCCGTTACGGGTGGTGGGTCGCCGCTGCCTCGTTCACCGGAGCACTCTGGTGCCTCTGGGCCCTCGCCGGAATCGGCGGGCTGGAACCGTACCTGCTCCCGCCGAGCCTGGCGGCCGCGATTATCGGCTTGGTCCTCACCGCACGCCGTTCCCGCGCGGTGCCGCTCTACGCAATGGGCCTTGTCGTGGCCGTTGCCCCGATCCTCGTGGTTCTGGCGGTATCCGGCTCGGGCGCAGCGGCGCTTGCTCCCTGGCGCGGCTACGGCCTCGTCGCCGCGTCCTGGCTCTTGCTGGGGCTCAGCGTTCTGCTTGGCCGGGGCTCCTCGGCGCGCGCTGAATCACTACGAATTTTGCGAGTACCCACCCTGTGTGTCGCGATAGCCGCGGGGGCGGCCGGCGCGATCCAGGGTGTGAGATTCGGTCTCGGCGCCGACACAATCACGACCGGGGGAGTGCCGCTCGTGGTGCTCTGCTTCGGAATCGGCATGGCTGGCGCACTGCCTGCGGCCGCCAGCGCGCACGCCATCCGCTCTCTCGCCCCGGATGATTCGCGGTTGGCTCGCACCCGCTGGTTGTATGCGCCTTCCGCGGTGTACCTCGCGGTCGCTACCTGGACAGCGATCGAACGTGATTGGTTCACCATCTGGGCGATGTGGTCACTCATGCTCGCGTACCTCGTCACCGTTGTCGTCATTGCATGGCGGCTGCGCGCCCACGCGACCAGCCTGCCACCCGCGTGGTTCATGTTCGCGATCGCTTTCGTCACCTCCATCGTGGCGTGGAGTCCACGAGACCTGCGTGTCGAGTGGTTCTCAATCCCCTTGGGCGTTTTCCTGCTCACAGCCGGCGCCGTCGTGCTGCATGCTGCGCGGCTGGAGCCGGACAATGCTCGTTGGCGTGGCGGCACATTCAGCAGCTGGCCGGCCGGCAGGAATAGCTCGTGGCCTCTGCTCGCCCCCGGCATCGTGACGATGCTGTTGGCATCTATCATCGCCACGTTCACCGACCCGCAGACCTGGCGGGCGATTCTTGTGATCATAATCGCGCTCATCGCCATCCTCATCGGCTCGAGCCGCAAGCTCGCTGCCCCGTTCCTCATCGGCATTGTCGTGCTTCCCATCGAGAATGTTTTCGTGTTCCTGGTCCAGATCGGACGAGGGATCGAGTCGATGCCGTGGTGGATAACCCTTGCCGTTGTCGGTGCCGTGCTACTTATCATCGCCGTCACATATGAGCGACGAGCAGGTGAGGAGAACAGCATCACTGATCGGCTGAGAGACCTTCGCTGACTACTCCCGAAATGCGACCGAGCACGTTTGTTGACTTCCGGTCTGACCCCGAAGGCCCGCCAAGATCTCCGGTGCGTCCGCCGCAGGGTCGGTGGGTGCCGGCGTATCTGTTGAGGGTGTCGTCGGGGCAACCGGTGCTACCGGTGCAATGGGGGAAGCCGGGACGTTGGGGTCGACGGTGACGTCGGATCCCAGGGCGCCGTCATCGAGAACGAATGGCTGGTCGGCACCGATCTTGGACATGAGCTGATCGGCCAGGTCGTAGTCCGGCACCACCTTCGCCGGGTTATCGGGGTCTTGGTAGTTCGGGAACTGGACGAAGACGAGCTTGTCGAGGTCGAGGTCTTTGAGGGTCAGTGCCATGCTTGCCATGGTGTTGAGGTTCGCGAGGGAATCGGACAGGCCGACGTTCTCCGCGGCGGCGCTTGCGAGTCTCAAAAGCTTGGACGGGTTCGTCAGTGTGTCACTGCTTTTCATCACCCGCATCAGGGATGACATGTACGCCTGCTGGGATGAGATGCGGGACAGGTCGCTGCCATTCCCCACTCCTTTTCGTGAACGGAGGTAGGCGAGCGCTTGCTCACCGGACACGACAGTTGTGCCGGCGGCCAGGTTGAGACCCGAGGCTGGATCATTGACCGGGGAATCGACACAGATGGGCACACCCCCGACCGCGTCGCTCATCGCCACCGTGCCGGCGAAGGTGAATGTTGCGGCGTAGGGGATGGAAAGCCCGGTGAGGTTCTCAACGGTCGAGCGCACGCAGCCCAACCCGCCCCGGTTGAAGGCGGTATTCAGGTCTTGCGCTGACATTGCGTCGAACTGTTCGCCCGTCGTTGGGTCGACACACTCCGGATGAGGGATGACCAGGTCACGGGGCAGGCTCAGCACGACCGCACTCGCGTGGTCCGCTGCTACGTGTAAGACGATGTTGACGTCGTTGAGGATCGCACCGTCCCTCTCGCCGAATTCTGCTGCCTGCTCGGCCGAGTTGTCGGCTCCCACCACCAGAACGTTGAAGCCGCCGTCGAACGTCCCGATGGTGTCCTGCGGAACCACAACGTCAACCTCACCGTTGGAGATGTCGACGGCATTCTCCGTGACCGTCGCGCCCAGTTGCCAGACATACAACCCGGAGACCGAGACGCCGCTCACCATCACCACGAGGAGCGAGACGAGGAGAACCTTGCCAGCGGAGACCATGCGTGAGGCTGAAGTCGGGCCGCGGCGATGTCTGGCAGGTGGCGGCATCGGCCGACGGGGTTGGACAGTATCGAGTTTCAAGCTTCCCCCGGGGCGGCACTAGTAGTAGGGCGGAGCGTCAATTGGCTTGCTGCCAAGTCTCCTCCACCCTAATCGACGGCATAAATGATGGCGTATGGCAGGCGAAGCCCACTACACCTCAAGACAGAGGCCCCGGAGATGAACAGAGGCGCACAGTTCATTGGCGGTGTCAGGTCAACCGTCGGTTGGTGTGGGGTCGAAGCGATAGCCCATTCCGGGTTCGGTGAGCAGGTAACGGGGCTTCGCCGGAACCGGCTCGAGCTTCTTTCGGAGCTGCCCGATGTACAGGCGCAGATAACCGGTGTCGCTGGTGAAGTTGGGTCCCCAGACATCGGTGAGCAGCGTCTGTCTGGTGATCAGTTTTCCCGGGTTGCGCAGCAGGACCTCGAGTAGTCGCCACTCTGTGGGGGTGAGGCGGATGGTTGTGGGTCCATCGTGGCCTCGGCGAGTGACCTGCTTCGCCGACAGGTCCACGGTTGTGTCGCCCAGAATCACGAGCGGTTCATCGTCCGGTGCAGGCACTCGACGGGTAAGGGCACGAATTCTGGCAAGGAGCTCGTCGATGGAGAACGGTTTTGTTACGTAGTCATCCGCCCCTGCATCGAGGGCTTCGACCTTGTCTGTTGCTCCTGTGCGGCCGGAGACGACGAGGATCGGCATCGTTGCCCAGCCGCGGAGGCCTTCGATCACTGCTATTCCGTCGAGGTTGGGCATGCCGAGATCGAGCATCACAAGATCTGGGTGGCTTTCGATTGCCGCGGTGAGAGCGGCGGTACCGTCGTGCGCTGTCACGATGTCGTAGCCGCGCGCGCCGAGGGTGATGCGGAGTGCGCGGAGGATCTGCGGATCGTCATCAGCGATCAGGATCTTCATGTCGGCTCCTCGAGCTCATCTGGGCGTGCCCTTTCAGCTTGCTCTGCAGAAGGAAGGGAAATGACCATGGTGAGCCCGCCACCCGGCGTGCCGTCTGCCCACAATGTCCCACCCATGCCTTCGACGAACCCTTTGGACAGGGCGAGTCCGAGCCCGAGTCCCGTGGAGTTGTCGGTGTCGCCCAGGCGTTGGAACGGCACGAACATCTCGGCGCGGCGATCCGCTGGGATGCCGGGCCCGTGGTCGGTGACCCGAATTTCCACCGTTCCGGCGAATCTACTGACTGAAATTCGTACCCGCTGGTCGGCGGGGGAGTACTGCGCTGCATTGGATACGAGGTTAGCCAACACGCGCTGCAAGAGGCCCGGATCGGCGAGCATCGGAGGAATGTGGTCCGGGAGGTCGAGTTCAACCCGCTCCGGGCCCATGCCCAACTCGTCAAGCGCGGGCAGGATGACCTCGGCGGCGACTACTGGTTCGAGCGTCACAGCAAGTGCGCCGGCCTGTAGTCGGCTGGCGTCAAGGAGGTTGGTTACCAGCGCGGCGAGAGCGTCCAGGCTTTCCGCTGCGGTCGAAAGGAGTTCGACGCGGTCGGACTTTGTCAGTTTTAGGTCCGAGGAGCGAAGTCCGCTGACGGCGGCTGTTGCGGCCGCGAGTGGTCGGCGGAGGTCGTGCCCGACCGCGGCGAGAAGTGCACTGCGCACACGGTCGGCCTGAGCAAGTGGACCAACTTCTTGGGCGGTCTCGGCAAGGTCATGATGTTCGAGGGCCGCGTCCATCTGGGTCGCCAGCACGGACAGCAGCCGGCGTTCGGAGGCTTCCAGGTCTCGTCCGTGCAACTCGAGCGTCGCTCGCTCGCCTACTCGGATGGTGGAGACGTTGTCGGTTGCGGCCGGGTCGCCGTCCGAATACATGATGGCGTCGCCGGACCGTAGCCGCACGGCGGTGAGCCCGAAGGCTTCGCGGGTCCGCGTGACCAGAGCCTGCAACGCGTCCTGGCCACGCAGAACACTCCCCGCGACGGTCGCCAGAAGTTCGGATTCCGCTGCCGCGCGCTGGGCACGGCGAGACCGGCGCGCGGCCTGGTCGACGACATAGCTGACGAGCACCGCGATGACGACGTAGAGCAGAAGGGCGAACAGGTGCACGGGCTCTGCAATTCTCACGTTGTACAACGGCTCGACGAACAGGAAGTTCAAGGTGAGCCCTGACAGCAGCGCGCAGAACAGCGCAGGCCAGATACCGCCGATCAGAGCAACCAGGACCACGAGTAGCTGATAGCTCAGCACATCGCTGGTGATCGATTCTGGCGTGCGCGTCGACGACAACACCCAGGTGAGGAGAGGACCGCCGACCAGTGCCACAGCGAAACCGGCTATGCGTCGCTGTGCGCTGAGCGCGCCGCCGAGTCTGGGCAAGGTGAACTTGCCGCCGGCCGATGAGTGGGTCACGATATGCACGTCGATGTCACCCGATTCACGGATGACCGTCGCACCGATGCCGGGTCCGGCCAGTGCGGCGGCCAGTCGGGTGCGACGGCTGACGCCGATGACCAGTTGGGTGGCGTTCGCCGCGCGGGCGAAGTCAACCAGCGCTCGGGGTATGTCGTCGCCGACCACCTGGTGATAACTGCCGCCCAGTTCTTCCACGAGGGCGCGTTGCGCCGACAGCGTGCTGGGGTGCGCCCGGGTCGAAGCATCCTGGCTGGTGACATGTACTGCGATCAGTTCGCCGCCCGAGGATCGTGCGGCGATTCGAGCACCGCGCCGAATCAGGATCTCTCCCTCCTCACCTCCGGTAAGTGCCACGACGACGCGTTCTCGGGCTTCCCATTTGCTCTGGATGCCGTGTTGGTTGCGATAGTCCTGGAGGGCGGTGTCGACCTCGTCAGCGAGCCACAGCAGTGCGAGTTCCCGCAAGGCGGTGAGGTTGCCTAGCCGGAAGTAGTTCGACAGGGCCGCGTCGATGCGTTCAGCCGGATAGATGTGTCCGTCGGCCAGCCGGTCTCGCAGCGCCTGTGGCGCCAGGTCGACGACCTCGATCTGGTCGGCGGCACGAAGAATCCCGTCCGGTATGACCTCGTGCTGAGGGACCCCGGTGATCTGCTCCACGACGTCGCTCAGAGATTCGACGTGCTGGATATTGACCGTCGAAATGACGTCTATTCCAGCGTCGAGGATGGTGTCCACGTCTTGCCAGCGCCTCGCATTGGCCGATCCGGGTGCATTGATGTGGGCCAGCTCGTCCACGAGCGCAACATCCGGATGCCGGGCGAGCACAGCAGCGGCGTTCATTTCGGTTCGTTCCACTCCGCGGCGGACTACCGTCACGCGCGGAACGACCTCCAGACCCTCGAGCAGAGAGGCGGTGGCGGCGCGTCCGTGCGTTTCAGCAAGGGCCACCACGACATCCTTGCCTTCTTCACGAAGCCGACGACCTTCTTCGAGCATGGTGACGGTCTTGCCGACGCCAGGCGCGGCGCCGAGGAGCACGCGAAGCCGACCGCGCTTCATTTCGTTTGGACGTCCATCTCTGCTGGTATCTGCACCAACGCAATCATCTCTCACCCGTGGCCTGGGAAGGCGTCAAGCTTCGCCACGATTTCTACAGGCTTCCGACATGGATGCCGGGCCGGCCTTTCGGGTCCGGTTCGTTCTCCCGGAGAATTTCGCGGACCACCGGAGCGGTGTCACCTCGCCCGAGGAGGAGGTACCGGAACATGTGCTTGAGCGGGTTGCCTTCCGACCACTCGAAGTAGGCGTGCGGCCGTACCCCGGTGTGGTCCCTGAGGGCGATCAGGATCGCGGCGATCGCGTTGGGGGCGGCCGGACTGCTGGCCCTCAGCACGCGGTGACCGCCGACGTCGACGCCGCGAACCTGCAGAGTCTCCCGGAACTCGGACGGGTCGACGACGTCGATTTCCAGGAAGAGCACGTCGGCGTGCCCGGGAACGGGGTTCATGCCGCGTTGGTCCTGTTCCTTTTCGTGGTACTCCGCCGCGTGACCGGTCTGGCGGCGGTGAGCGACGAGATTCAGTTGCCCGTCGTGAGCGATCGAATCCGTGATGAATCGCCGGGCGGCGTCGTCGAATTCGATTCGGTCAGCGCGAAGCTCCGTGGTGCGCGACACACGGGAGATCAGCGATACCACGACGATCCCGATCACGAATAGCCCGGAGATCGCGATTCCATCGGGCTTTTCCCGGATGTTCTCAAACAGGGCATAGGCAAGTACGGCCGTGAGGATGCCGAAACCGGCGACCGCTTTTCGGCTTCGGCGACGAGCCGAGAGCGTCACTGCCGCCGACGCGGACACCATCATGGCCAGGATGCCGGTTGCGTACGCACCCGCTTGGGCGTTGACGTCCGCGGCGAAACCAATTGTGATCAGGATGCTGATCGCGGTGTAGACGAGCACGACTGGGCGAACCGCGCGGCTCCATTCGGGTGCCATCCCATACGACGGCAAATACCGGGGAACGATGTTGATCAGGCCCGCCATGGCGGAGGCGCCGGCGAACCAGAGGATCAGGATGCTGCTGATGTCATAGACGGTGCCGAAGCCGTCGCCGAGCAGCTCGTGCCCGAGATACGCCAATGCCCGTCCACTGGCTTCGCCACCGTCTTCGAACGCTTCCTCCGGAATCAGGACCGTGGTGACCAGGCTGCTGGCGATCAGGTACACGCTCATGATCAGCGCGGCACCGGTCAGGAGTTTCCGCGTGTTGCGGATGCGGGAGGCGAGGCGTTCCTGGGGAGTTTTCCCGGAGGCGCTGACCAACGGCATCATGCTGACGCCGGTTTCGAAGCCGGACAGGCCCAGAACGAGAAGGGGGAAGGCGAGCAGGGCCGGCACAAGCAGGTCACCTGGCGTGCCTCCGGTTGCGGCGAGTGCGGACAACCAGTTCTCGGCGGTCGACGGCTCGGCGACGATCTCGGCGAGGCCGACGGCGATAATCACTGCGTTCAGGCCGAGGAAGACTACGACCAGGGGGATCGCGACGATGACCGCTTCGGTGAAGCCCATCAGGAACACGCCGCCCAGAATGAGGAGCAGGATGACCGTGACCGGCACGGCCATCCCATCGAGCGCATCCGGCACGAACGGGTTCTCTAGAATGTGCACGGTCGCGTCCGCAGACGACAGCGTGATCGTGATGATCCAGGATGTCGCGACGAAACCAAGCAGGACGAGCACGAAGATCTTGCCCTGCCAGAACGGCAGCACCTTCTCGAGCATGGCCACCGACCCCTGGCCGTTAGGGCTCTCCTTGGCCACCCTCCGGTACATCGGCAGCATGCCAAGCAGCGTCAGCGCGACAATCAGCAGCGTGGCAAGGGGCGACAGGGCTCCCGCGGCGAGAACGGCGATGCCGGGCAGGTACGACAGGGTTGAGAAGTAGTCGACGCCGGTCAGGCACATGACCTTCCACCACGAGTGTGCCTCCGTGCCCTTCTCTGGGGACTCAGGTCCGGACGGTTGGACGGTGTCTTTCAGAAGCCACCGGCTGAGGGCGGTGTCCCGCCGCCTGGTACGCGCCGGTCCCGGGACGCTTGCCGGTATGGCAAGGGGCTGTTCAGTCATGTCGTGAGGCCTCAGTGATTCCTGTGGGGTCGGGCGGAGTGAGAAATCAGCCAATGATGGGCCTCTCTTTCGGCAGTTCGTAAGCAATGTCGCGGTTGGTCAGCGCGAGCCCGGACGCGAAGGTGATTGGCCCCAGCCGACCGATGAACATCAGCACGATGAGGATGACCTGACCCGCCGGCGGTAGATCCGCGGTTATGCCTGTCGAAAGCCCGACCGTGCCGAACGCCGACACCACCTCGAAGAGGAGCCGGTCAAGGCCGATGTCGGTCAGAAGCATGAGGGCGACCGTCGCGGCGGCGACTGTTGCGACGGCAACAAGGACGACGGTGATGGCTTCGCGGTGAACGGACCGGGGGAGCTGCTTGCCGAGGACATTCACGGCGCGGTGGTGCCGTAGCTCCGTCATGAGGATGAAGAACAGCACCGCGAACGTCGTGATCTTGATGCCCCCGGCGGTGCCCGCGGGTCCGCCACCGATCAGCATGAGGGCATCCATGCCCAACCAGCTCGCGGGATCCATCGCGCCGATGTCGATGCTGTTGAACCCGGCGGTTCGGGTCTGAACCGACGTGAAGAAACCGGCAAGCAACTTCGCCGGCCAATCCAACGGCCCCAGGGTGGCAGGGTTCGACCACTCGATCGCGGTGACGTACACGGTTCCCGCCACCAGCAGGGTGCTCGTTCCGAGCAGCACGAGCCGGGTGTTCATTGTCCACTTCAGCGGACTACGCAGGTGTTTCCTCAGCTGCAGGATCACCGGGAACCCGATTCCGCCGAGGATGATCGCTGCCGCGATCGGGATGCAGATGAACGGGTCGGCGACGTAAGAGACCAGATTGTCGCTGAACAGTGAGAAGCCGGCGTTGTTGAACGATGACACGGAGTGGAAGACGGCCAGCCACGCTGCCCGACCGACGGGCTCGCCGTAGCCGAAGATGAACCGGAAGAACAGCAGCACGGCAACGGTTGCCTCGACGAGCAGGGTCGTTCTCACGACCTGTCCGAGGAGATTGGGGAAGTCATCGAGCCTGAGGCCGCGTGCCTCAGCGGCGGTGGTGAGCCGGGAACGGAGTGAAATCTTCCGCACCACGACCAGGCCGATCAGGGTCGCGAAGGTCATGATGCCAAGCCCGCCGACCTGGATCAGCGCCATGATGACGACCTGACCGAACGGCGACCAATAGGTGGCGGTATCGACGATGATGTGGCCAGTCACACACACGGCGGACGTGGCCGTGAAGAGTGCTTCGAGGAACGAGGCGCCACCTGCGCCCGCCTTGGCGATGGGCAGCATGAGGAGCCCCGTACCAGCAAGGATCGCCAGCCCGAACGCCAGAACGATTGATCGTGAAGGAGACAAGGCCGGGTGGCGCGTCGCTCTGGCTCGCTCTTCACTGCGTATCGCTTGCACGCGATAACCCCATTCGAACGGCCGCGCGACGCTGACCAGCGCACGCGCACCTCAACGGTGCGATTGAAGTACACACCTTGATTGGAGCCGAACAGTCGTTCCTAACGGTCTCCTAACGCTCTGTGCTCCTATCCGAACGGAATCTTCACAACAGGGGACCGGACTCCAGCTCAGTTCGCCACCTCTTCAGAGGCATGCTGGGGATGCCGTACCCCATTGAATACTCCGGAGGCTTGGTTCTGCTCAAAGGGCGTGGCGCTCGGGTCTGACTCGTCTCGCGATAGTGATCAATGGCACTTGTCGACGCTAAACGCTCATTACGCTCCCACGAGGGGCTCGGTTGACCAGTTGAGCGCATGCGGATCCGCAATCCGCGAACCTACAATCAGGCCCGACGTCAGCCTGCTGACGCCGGCCCACATTCATGCCGTCAACAGCGGCACCAACCGACTTTGTTGAACAGCTCGCGGAGGGGCTGGACGTTGATTGCCCCGGGGCGTAGCATCCGAGCCGTCGAGCAAGGCGCTCGGGTTCGGAGACGAAAGAATGTCCAAGAAATCGATAGGAAAAGCGGCTGCGGCGGGCTTCGCAATGGGTACGCTCCTGGCGATCGGGGCTTTGGCACCGGTCAATGCGGCACCAGTCAGCTTTCCGGTCGACGTAGTCGTACACACCGTCTTCGGCGTCGAGGTAAGCGAGTTCGAAGGCAACATCCCGGGATGCGAGACCGGCACGGTAGTCGAGGGCGACGGTGGGCCGCATTTCACTCCATGGGGAGGAGTGTACTTAGGGGTGAAGGAGTTCACATGCGCCGGCGGTGAGGGAGGTATCGATGTCCGGTTGAACGCCCGGTTCAGTGACGCCGGAGCGACGGGAACCTGGAGAGTCATCGAGGGGTGGGGTTTCTTGGAGGGCGTGAAAGCGTCTGGCACCCTCGTCGGCGTACCCACCGATGTCGGCATCGACGACCGTTACACCGGCTCGGCGAGGTGACGCGCCGGAGCACACGAGAGCTCGC
>Ga0190275_10003273_pt1 | contig 11534 bp, 7 predicted proteins | sample Popmic550T_FD_133745 | JGI IMG/M metagenome (GOLD analysis project Ga0190275, IMG submission 133745) | Populus adjacent soil microbial communities from riparian zone of Yellowstone River, Montana, USA - 550 T | ecosystem: Environmental > Terrestrial > Soil > Riparian zone > Trees stand | place... | reverse complement strand
CTCCTCGCGCAGGCCGACGAGCTTGTAGCGCAGCATGGGCTCGCTGCTTCCCGGCGCGCCGGGGATGTGCACGGTGGGCTGCACCTGCTCGGCGTTGACGGTGGGCATGCGGATGTTCCAGCGGCTCACCACCCAGCGCCCGTCGTCCAGCCGCCGGAACTCCATCCGCCCCGCGGCCGATTCCGACGCGCCGCGCAGCCCTGGCACCTTCGTGTACTGGTACTCCAGCCGCTTCAGCTCCGAGCTGGCGCGGTCCACCCAGAGCGTGCCGCGCACGTCCGACAAATTCCCCTGCCGCACGGGCTCGAAGGAGAGGCCGATCAGCCCCGGCTCGTCGCGCGGCGCCTCCTTCAGCGCGAAGCAGTGCGACTCCTGGAACTGCTCGGAGAGGAGGACGCGGGCGTCGGGCGCGTGGAACACCAGCTCCTGCGCGTCCGCCTCGATGTACCCCGCCGCGGCCAGCTTCTCCAGCGGCACCGCCACGAACGGGCTGCCGGTGGAGATGTCGGACGGCGTGATCGAGTCGTGCAGGATGCTCCCCGCGGGGTCCAGCCGGCGCCAGTAGCGGCGCACCGAGTAGCGGTAGGCGTTCTCGTTGCTCTCGCGCGCGCTCCCCAGCGCCTTGCGCGCCTCCTCCCACACGGTCGCGGTCTCCGGCCCCGACCCCGCGCGTGGCCTGCAGCGGGCGCGGCTCTCCACCACGATCCCCTGCAGCGCGACCCGCTGCGCGTTGGCGGCCACCCGCCGCTGCACCGTCTCGCCGGCGGCCAGCTCCATCGCGTCGGTGCGCGTCAGCGCGTAGCCGATCCGCTCCACCTGCAGCACGTAGCGCCCCGCCGCGGGGGCGCGGAGGAGGAAGGTGCCGTCGCCGCGCGTCATCGCGGCCGCGGCGTCGCGGCCCTCGGGGGTGCGCAGCACGGCCCGCGCGCCGGAGATCGGCTCGCCGGTGGCGGGATCGACGAAGGAGCCCTGCACGGTCTGCGCGGCGGCGGCGGTCGCGGCGAGCGCGACGGCGGCCAGGGCGAGGGATAGCGTTCTCATCGGCGCGACGTGGAACGGGGGGAAGAAAAGAGGGGGAAGGCCGGCCGCCGGCTCCGCGGCTGGGCGCAATGCACGCATCCGCGGCTCACGTCTTCGTCCAGATGACACTGCCCCGCAGCCGGAGAGCATCCCCGCCACCTCGGCGGCGTCGGGGCGGGGCCGACCGTAGACCTCGAGGCTGAGGAAGCGATTCATCGGTGGGGCGGCGGCGGTTGAACGGTTCTGCCATGAGGATACGGCCTGCGTGGACGCGGCGAAACAACGAGGTTGGGACGGTCGGCGCCCCCGTCCGCGGAAACGGCCGTTCCGGGCCCGCATTGTTCGTCGGGTCCGGAGGAGGTGGCTCACCGGCGCGTCCAGATCAGGATCACGCCGCAGGTGGAGGTGCTGTTGCGGTACGTGGAGGGGATCTCGGACCCGCCGCGGTACACCTCCACCGCCTCCACGTTGCGGGTGGGGAGATCGTCCAGCCCCTGCGATTGCTCCGCGCCCAGGCTGGGCCCCGCCACCAGCGAGCCGTCCAGGTACACGTCCATGAAGCAGGGGCCGGTGCGGTCGATCCCGGTGCTCCCGCGGCTTCCCACCGCCATGTTCTTGGGGCTCAGCGCCCGCATCGACGACGACCCGCCGGAGCCCGTCGCCACCGCGATGATGCTCACGCCGCTCACCATCCGCAGCACGCCGGAGAGGGGCGCGCCGGGCGAGCGCTGGATCTGCGCGTCGGTCAGGAAGACGCCGACGCCCACCCTCTGCCGCTCGTAGAAGCCCCGCGCGTCCAGCCCGGGGCTGCGCGCCTGCGCCCGCGCGCCGATCCCCGCGAGCTGCACCACGCGCTGGACGGACGCGGCCAGCGCCGTCCCCGCCCCGGCGCCCGCCCGCAGCTCCAGCTCGACCGCGTCCGCCGGCAGCCGGACCGCCACGGCGCGGCTGCCGATGGCGGGATGGGTGACGGAGACGCGGTGCTCCCCCGCCGCCGCGCGGAAGCGGAAGCGCCCCTGCGCGTCGGTCTGCACCGGCGGCAGCGCGTCCATCCGCACGGTGGCGCCCGCCAGCGGCCGCCCGCCGGCGTCGCGGAGGATGCCGGAGATGCCGGTCGGAGCCGCGGACGTGCCGCGCGCGGCGGCGGCGCGGGGCGCGGCTAGCGCCAGGTCCTCGCGGCGCGGACGGCCGGCGGCGACCTGCACGTCCGACACGCTGACCTCGCCCTGGGGCGTGGCGGCGCGCACGGCGAGCGGCACGCCGGCCGGCGCGTCGCACACGCGGTAGACGCCCTGCGAGTCCGCCACGGCGGCGGTGCTCCCCGCGCGCGCGCCGCTCCACGCCACCGTCACCCGCGCGCCGGGAGACGGCTGCCCCGCCGCGCCGCGCACCACGCCGACCAGCGCGCCGGTGGCGGGCGACGCCTCGCAGCGCGACGCCCACACGACGGCGAGCGGGGGGACGGCGAGCGCCCGCTCGGTCACCGCGCCCTCGCGCACGGTGGCGCGGACCGGCGGCGGGGTGTAACGGAGTGCGTCCAGTGCCGGGGCGGTGAAGCTCACCTCGTAGTCGCCCGGCGGGAGGCCTTCGATCGCGTAGCGGCCGATCGAGTCCGCCACCGCCTCGTGCCCCGCGGCCGAGACGCGCGCGCCGGCCAGCGGGCGCGCGGTGGTGCTGTCGAACACCGTCCCCGCCAGCGTCCCCGCGGCGGACGCCATCCGGACCGCGGCGCCGTTTGCCGGCGCGGCGGAGAGCACCTCGCCGCCCTCCTCGCGGATCCCGGCGAGGCGGAAGTGCAGCGCGTTCTGGTCGCGCAGGCTGGGGTCGGAGAAGGTCATGCTCCCCTGCACCCGCGTGGCGGTGACGATCGGCATGCGGATGCTCCACCGCCCCACGATCCAGCGTCCGTCCGGCAGGTGCGTGAACTCCATCCGCCCGCCCGCCGCGTCGGCCTCGCGGCGCAGGCCGGGGACGCGGGTGTAGCGGTACTCCAGCCGCCGCAGCTCGGCGCTGGCGCGGTCCAGCCAGAGGGTGCCGCGCACGTCCGGCCGCGTAGTCGACACGGGCTCGAAGGAGAGGCCGATCAGCCCGTCTTCCCCCTCCACCACCGCGAAGCAGTGGGTTTCCTGGAACTCGGTCGAGAGAAGTACGCGCGCGTCGGGCGCGTGGAAGAGGAAGTCGGCGCCCGCCGTCTCCACGTACCCCTCGCGGGAGAGCCGCTCCAGCGGCACCGCCATGAACGGCGTCCCCGTGGCCAGCTCGGCGGTGGCGCCGGAGTCGCTCAGGATCGTCTGCCCGGCGGCGTCCAGGCGGCGCCAGTAGCGCCGCGCGGCGTAGCGGTAGTCGCCGCTCTCGGCGCTGGCACGGGCGGCGCCCAGCGCCTTGCGCGCCTCCTCCCACACCGTGGCCGTCTGCGGGCCGGAGCCGGGGCGCGGGGTGCAGCGCGAGCGGGCCTGCACCACGATCCCCTGCAGCGCGATCCGCCCCGGGTTCGCCGTCACCCGCCGCCGCACCGTCTCGTCGGCCGCGAGGGTGAACGCGGGGGATTCCGTCAGCGCGTACCCGATGCGCTCCACGCGCAGCACGTAGCTCCCCGCCGCGGGCGCGCGGAGGACGAATCCCCCGTCGCGCCCCGTGTTCGCCGCCGCGATCTCGCGCCCGCCCGGGTCGCGCAGCACCGCGCGCGCCCCGGCGATCGGTTCGCCCGACGCGGGGTCCACGAACGCGCCCTGCACCGTCTGCGCGCCCGCGGCACGCGCGGCGAGCGCGGCGGCGGAGAGGGCGAGCGCCAGCGCTCTCGCAAGCTTCATCGGGAAAGCGCCTTCATCGGTATAATGCCTGGGGAGATACGGGAAGATTGGAGGATAGGCCGCGTCGAACGATGGCGAGCGATTCGCTCGGCGGACCTTGGAGACTCGTACCGGATCTGGAGATCGACCATGCATTCCTCCTAAACCCCAGCGATGTCATCCTGAGGCCGAACAAGCCGTAATCGCCGAATGAGCGGTCGGTCGCAGGCCGAAGGATCTGCCCTCCTCGCGGATGCCGGCCAGGTGCAGGCGCAGCGTCGTCTTGATGGCGACTTCCTGCATGTCCACGCGCTGCACGCGGGTGGCCTCCACCACCGGCATGCGGATCGTCCACCGGCCCACGATCCAGCGCCCGTCGGGCAGGCGGCTGAACTCCATCCATCCCCCGGCGACACCTGACTCCTGGCCCATCCCCGGCACCTGCGTGTAGGCGTACTCCAGCCGCCGCAGCTCCGCCGTGGCGCGGTCGAGCCAGAGGATGCCGCGCACGTCCGGCTTCTCCGTCGAAACGGGCTCGAAGGAGAGGCCGATCAGCCCGTTGGGCCCATCGACCAGCGCGAAGCAGTGCCGCTCCTGGAACTGGTCGGAGAGGAGCACGCGGGCGTCGGGGGCGTGGAAGAGGAACGAGCGCCCGGCCGGCTCCACGTAGCCGCGCCGCACCAGGCGCTCCAGCGGCACCGCCACGAACGGCGAGCCCGATTCCACCTCCGCCGTCGTCACCGAGTCGTGCAGGATGGTCTGCCCCGGCGCGTCCAGCCGGCGCGCGAAGCGGCGGACGGCGTAGCGGTAGCCGCCGCTCTCCCCCGTCTCCCGCGCGCTGCCCAGCACCTTGCGCGCTTCCTCCCACACCGTCGCCGTCTGGGGCCCCGAGCCCGGCCGGGGGATGCAGCGCGAGCGCGACTCCGCGACGATCGCCTCCAGCACGATCCGTCGCGCGTTGGCCACCACGCGCCGCCGCACCGTCTCGCCCGCCGCGAGCGCGAACGGCGCCGTCTCGGTGAGCCCGTACCCGATCCGCTCCACGCGCAGCACGTACGTCCCCGCCGCGGGGGCGCGGACCACGAAGCCGCCGTCCGCCCCGGTGCCGGCCGCCGCCACGTCTCGCCCCGAGCCATCGCGCAGCACCGCGCGCGCCCCGGCGATCGGCTGGCCGGACGACGGATCGACGAACGCGCCCTGCACCACCTGCGCGGCGAGCGCGGAGGGGGCGAGGAACCCGGCGAGCAGCAGGATGATCCTGGAAGGCTTCGTCATCGGTACGGCTGGAGGGGAGTCTGCGGAAACATGATTACGCGCGGGGCACGCGTGATGTGACGCCCGTGCGGCGCTGCGCCAGAATACGGCCATCCCGCGAGCGCCGGAACGGCGGCATCGACCGCGACGTCCATCCCCCGCGTGCGGCAGTGGACGCCCGTGCCCTGGAAGCCGGGATCTCGTCGACGGGCGGTTTGCGTGAGGGATTCGCGCCCGGAGGGCCGAGACGCCGGCGCGCCCGCATCGATGACGCGGGGACGGGAGGAGCCGTGGCGCGCCGGCGGCTCGGCGCCGTTGGGCAACGGCGGTATCGTTGCCTACGGCGCGCGAAGCCCGGCCCGGAGCGCAGCGGAGGGACACGCCCGCATCCCGCTCGTCCGTTCCGGGCCCCGGTACCGGCTTTTCGGACTCCGTATGAAAATGAAACGCTACGCCGCGCTGCGCTCGATGCGGTCCAGCACGTCGCCCAGGCGGTCGAGGACGTTGCGGATCTCGCCGGTCACGCCGCGGGTGGTGGGGCGTGCGTCGATCTCGTCCTCGGGGAAGAGGACACGGCGCGGGTCGTTCAGCACCTCGGGGCGCAGCCGCATGCCGCGGCGCTCCAGCTTGGCGCCGATCTCCTCCGCGTGCTCGCGCAGGTGGCGCAGCGTGCTGGCGTAGGCGTGCTCGCACACCTCGCGGCGGTTGTTGAACGAGAAGATGTTGGAGAAGAACATCCGGTGGTCGGACAGGTCGGGCTCCACCAGGATCACGTCGGCGCCGGGATAGGTGTGCGCGTAGCTGCGGAACCCGGTGCCCATCCGCGAGTGGATCGCGGTGCGGAAGGTCTGCGAGAGCACCGCCGGCAGCCCGTAGTCGCTCAGGCTGCGCGGGCGCTTCCCGCCCCCGTTCGCGCCGTTGCCGACGGACCCGTTTCCGCCGGCGACGTGGCCGTTCGCGTCCTGCGCGCGGTTGACGTCCACCGGCACGATCGGGTTCACGCAGAAGAGCAGGTCGGCGCCCTCGTCCAGCGCCACGCTGGCGTTCAGCGTGCGCCGCGCCACGCCGTCGATGTACGGCTCGCCGTCGATCGTGACCGGGCAGTAGAAGCCGGGGAGCGACAGGCTGGCCTGCACCGCGCGGCTGATGGGCACGTGCGCGTGCCCCGGCCCGCCGAACGTCACCAGCTCGCTGGTGTCCAGCTTCACCGCCACCACGCGCAGGTCGCCGCGCAGCTTGCGGAAGTCGTTGGTGCGCCCGGCGGCGGAGAAGACGCGGGCCAGGTAGCGCTCCATCGGCGCGCTATCGAACAGCCCCACCGGCGCCAGCGCCCCCAGCTCCAGCAGCGAGCCGATCACCGACATGTCCAGCGGGTTCTGGATGCGCCGCTTCACCCAGCCGCCCAGCAGGCCGGGGATTTTCGCGGCGCGGCGGGCGTACTCGCCCAGCGCGGGGGTGAACAGGAGGTTGGGGTCCAGGTCCAGCCCGCCCCCGGCGCGCGACAGGATCGCGCGCGACAGCGTGCGCGGCGGGATTCCGTTGGCCAGGAGCGAGGTGATCACCGCCCCCGAGCTGACCCCCACGAACACGTCGGCGCGGGTGAACTCGAGCCCGGCGATGGCGTCCTCCAGCGCGCAGAGGACCCCCACCTCGTAGAACCCGCCCTCCAGCACGCCGCCGGCCAGCGCCAGCCCCAGCTTGGTACCGCCGGCCGCGCCGGCGCGATCATCGGTGTGGGTCATGTGTTTCGCGTACACCCGGGCAGAGAAAAGGGTGCGGAGGCGCGGAACCCTCTCCGCGCGCCCGCACCCCGGCGAACCCCTTCGGAACCCGTGTCCCGGCTCAGGCGCCGTAGACCGTGGTGTTCTGCACCAAGCCGTCCTCGCGGTGCACCACCAGCTCGCACGGGCGGTTGTCGGCGGCGAGGCGGCGGGCGGCCTCCAGCGCCTCGGCCTCCGTCGCGTGGACGCTCGCCGGCACGCTCACGCCGCTGCGCTCCACCGCCCACTGGCCGCCGCGGAACACCACCGAGAAGGTGGTGCCGTGGCTGCGCTCGAGCTTGGCGATCAGCAGGTTCACGCGCTCGGTGAGCGACTCCACCTGCCCGGAGAGCTTCTGCACCTCGCCGCGGGTGGGCACGCCCAGCTTCTGCAGCGCGTCGACCATCGGGTCCACCACGGTCGTCTCCACCTTCTCCACCACCGCCTCGCGGCGGGCGTCCACGTCGGTCTTCAGCTCGTCGAAGCGGGCCTTGCCGCGCTGCTCCACCGTCTCGCCGCGGGCGACCAGCGTCTCGCCCTGCTTCACCAGCGAGTCGTACAGCGCGCTCCCCTGCTCCTCCACGGTGGCCAGGGCGCCCAGGCCGGCCAGCCACACGTCGCGGCCGGCGGTGCTCACGCCGTCCACGATCTCCTTGGGAAGCTTCACCACGCGGTCGGCCACGTTCTTCGGCAGCTCGCCCAGGCGGGGAAAGCTGGTGTTGCGGCTCTTGGTCTCGGTGCTCATCGTCGCCGTCTCCAGTCAGGTTGGGTGCTGCCGTTCGTTCGCGAAAACCCGCTGCGGCGTCAGGGCTGCGGCCGCTTCTGTTCTTCCTGCTCCTCCAGCACGCGGTTGAGCGTGGCTTCGAGCTGGGCGAGCTGCTCGCGGAGCTGCTTGAGCTCCTGCGTCTGCGGGCCCTGCAGCACCCGCGTGATGCGCCCCAGCGATCCCTCCACCAGCTCCTCCATGCCGTGCCGGATCGTCCCCACCCCGCCCTCGATCACCTTTCCCCCGCGCCGCAGCAGGTCGTGCAGCAGCTCGGTGGGAAGCACGCTCCTGCCGCGCTTCCCCTCGTCCAGCACGATCTGGGTGAGCGTCTGGGCGGTGATGTCCTCGCCCGTCACGTTGTCCACCACCTCCACGGTGTCGCCCCCGCGGATGAGGGCGGCCACCTGGTCGAGCGACACGTACTCGCTCGCCTGGACGTCGTAGAGCTTCCGGTTCCCGTACCGCTTGATCACGCGTGCCATGGTCTCTCCCGTTTCGCGCTGCGCAGGGATAGCATAACGCGCCGCGTCATCAAGGTCAAGGGATTCGTGACGCACCGCGTCTAGATACTGTGGATGGGATGATCCAACTGCTGATGCAGACGGGGATTAGCGGCTTCCCGGCGGGAGCCCTCACCCTGCCGCTTCGCGGCTGTCCCTCTCCCAACAACAGCCTGGGAGAGGGATCTGGGGCGCTTCGCGCCGGCTCCTTCATCTCGCGCGGACGTCGCAGCGGGAACCGCGAAGCTTCTTGCGCGCGCCAGCACCTCGGCTGCACCGATGCCGGTAGTCCGCGAAGGCGGACTTCGTGTGGTTGTCGCAGCGAATTCATTCGCCCTGCCATCCCAGGCGGTCGAAGACTCTACCGCCTGCCCCCGCCATCGAAACCTCGCGCTTCATCCGCAGCATCTTCATCCCCTCCGCCCTACCCCCGCCCCTCCCTCCAGCCGCTCCATCAGCCGCATCGCGTCGAAGGGCGCGTGCACCTTGGCGTCGTTGTCGAAGTAGACGTAGACGTCGCGCGCCTTGGCGCCCGGCGCGTCGACGGGTGACACGCAGGTGCGGTCGGCGGGCTCGCAGCCGCGGCGCCACTCGCGGATGCGCGCGGCCCACCAGTCGAGCTGCTCGTCGCTGTAGCCGCTGGCGTACAGCTCCACCGCGCCGTGCAGCCGCACGTACACGAAGTCGGAGGTGAGGTCCTCGGCGTAGGGCCAGCGGCCGGCGGTGTCGGCGAAGACCAGCGCCGCGTTGTGCTTACGCAGCAGGGCGACGAAGTCCGGGCCGAGGAAGCCGGGGTGGCGGATCTCGAAGGCGTGGCGCAGCGGCGTCTCGGCGTCGGCCTCGGACCAGGCGCGGCCGGCGAGGCGCTCGTCGTGGCGCTCGGCCAGCGCGGCGGCCTCGACGGAGGTCCTGGGCAGCAGCTCGAGGAAGCGCTCGAAGCGCTCCAGGTCGGCCGGCATGCGCTCGGGGAACTGCCAGAGGATCGGCCCCAGCTTCTCCGCCAGCCGCAGCACGCCCGACGCGAAGAAGTTGGCGAGCGCGGTGTCCACGTCGCGCAGCTTCTTCATGTGGGTGATGAAGCGGCTTCCCTTCACGGCGAAGACGAAGCCCGGCGGCGTCTCCTCGTACCAGCGGCGGTAGCTGGTGGGGCGCTGGAGGGAGTAGAACGAGCCGTTGATCTCGATCGACGCCATCTTCCGGCTGGCGTACTCCAGCTCGCGCTTGTGCGCCAGCTTCTCCGGGTAGAACACGCCGCGCCACCCGGCGTACGTCCACCCCGAAATCCCCACGCAGGTCGCGCCCCCCGCCCGTCGCTTCGCCGCCATCTGCGCATCTCCCTCCCGCCGCCGCGCCCCTCTCCCCGGAAACGGGCCGGACGCTGGTGCGCGAAGCGTGCCCGCACACCCGGTTCCGGCGGTTGTTGCGCGGGGATCGCACGCCTATCGTGCACGGAGTGGCGCGCCCCTCCGCACCCGGGAACCATGAGCCCTCCACCGCAACCGCACGTGGTGATCATCGCCGGGCCCAACGGCGCGGGGAAAAGCACGCTGGCGCCGCGGCTGCTGATGCAGGAGTTCGGCGTGTACACCTTCGTGAACGCCGACATCGTGGCGCAGGGGCTCGCCGCGTTCGACCCGGCATCGGCCGCGGTGCAGGCGGGGCGCGTGATCCACCGGTGGATCGGGGAGCTGCGCGCGGCGCGGGTGGACTTCGCGTTCGAGACCACGCTGGCCGGCCTGGCGCTGCGCCGGCAGATCGCGGAGCTGCGCGGCGCGGGCTACGTGATTCACCTGGTGTACCTCTGGCTCCCCGGCGCGGACGCGGCGGTGGAGCGGGTGCGCGGCCGCGTGCGCGTGGGCGGCCACGCCGTGCCCGACGAGGACGTGCGGCGGCGCTACGACCGCGGGCTGCGCAACTTCCTCACGGTCTACCGGCAGATGGCATCCGACTGGCTGGTGTACGACGCGACCCGCGGCATCGGCGGGAAGCTGCCTCCGCCGATCGCGGTGGGGCGCCGGCAGCGAGGTGAAACAGGTGTTCGATCGAGAAGCGTGGGCGAGCATCGACGGAGCAGTGAGATGAACAAGCACCCCGCGAAGGACATCTCGGCGCTGATCCGGGAGCGCACGGCGGTGGACCGCGCCGTGGGTCTGGCGGCGCAGGATGCCGTGCGGCTGCACCGCCGCCACGGGGTGCCGCTGGTGAGCTGGCGCGACGGGCGCGTGGTGTACGTGGACCCGTGGGAGGTGCCGTTGCCCGAGGACGAGGCAGGAGCGAGCGGCGACGCGTGAGATTTCCCGGTCGTGTCCGCCGGCGCCGCGGGGCCCTCTCCCTGGCTCGTTCCTCGCCTGTCCCTCCCCCAAAAGAGACCGTGTGAAAACACGTTACGGCGTGTAAATTGTGCGAGTGACTAGGCGCACACCTTCAGCAAGCACGCGCATGGGATACATAGCCGGGGTGGATCGAGAGCAGCGAGTCCTGTTTCCGGAATCGTTGGACGAGTACGTCGCGGGTGAGAACCCGGTGCGGTTCATCGATGCATTCGTGACCAAGCTCGATCTGGCGGCGCTCGGTTTCTCGCGCAGCACTCCGGCGTCCACGGGACGGCCCGCGTACGATCCGGGAGATCTGCTGCGGCTGTACATCTACGGGTACATGAACCGGGTGCGGTCATCGCGACGGCTGGAGACCGAGGCCGGGCGGAACGCCGAGATGATGTGGCTGCTGCGGAAGCTGCAGCCCGACCACAAGACGATCGCCGACTTCAGGAAGGACCATCCGGAGGCGCTGAAGGCGGTGTATCGGCAGTTCAACGCGCTGTGCCGCAAGCTGGAGCTGCTGGGTGGGAAGCGCGTGGCGGTGGACGGGAGCAAGTTCATGGCGGTGAACGCGCCCGAGGAGAACCAGACGGAGGGCGGCGCCAAGAAAGCCCTGGCGGAGGCGGAGAAGCGGATCGAGCGTTACCTGCGCAAGCTGGATGACCAGGACGCGGGCGAGGAAGTGCAGGCCGAGGTCCGGTCGAAGCTCGAGAACGCGCTTTCGAGCAAGGAGAGCTTCGAGGCCGTGCTGGCGGAGATGAACGGGGCCGGCGAGACACAGGTGTCGCGGACCGATCCCGAAAGCCGTCGGATGCAGGTACGAGGCGGCGGCACGGCCGTGTGCTTCAACGTGCAGGTCGCGGTCGACGAGAAGCACCACCTGATCGTGGCGTACGACGTCACGAACGACGTGAGCGACATCAATCAGCTCTCGGCGATGGCGAAGGCCGCCAAGGAGGAGCTCGGTGTCGAGACGCTGGAGGTGTTTGCGGACCGCGGCTACTACGACGGCGAAGAGATCGCCGCGTGCGTGGGGATGCAGATCACGCCCAACGTGCCGAAGACGAGGACGTCGAAGAATCGGAAGACGGACCTCTACACGAACGAGCGCTTCCGGTACGATGCGG
>Ga0190275_10003272_pt1 | contig 11534 bp, 8 predicted proteins | sample Popmic550T_FD_133745 | JGI IMG/M metagenome (GOLD analysis project Ga0190275, IMG submission 133745) | Populus adjacent soil microbial communities from riparian zone of Yellowstone River, Montana, USA - 550 T | ecosystem: Environmental > Terrestrial > Soil > Riparian zone > Trees stand | place... | reverse complement strand
TGACACTTTCGCCGGAGCGCCCGCCACCCCGTGCGGTGACCCTCCCCCAGCCGGAGTGGAGGGTGGATGCCGACAACACCGACCTGGCCCGGGGTCTACGTCGAGGAGGTGCCGAGCGGCGTGCGCTCGATCGTCGGCGTCGCCACCGCCGTGGCCGCCTTCGTGGGACGCACCGCACGCGGCCCCACCACCGTGCCCATCACCTGCACGAGCTGGGGCGACTTCCAGCGCCAGTGCGGCGGCCGCTGGACCGGGTCCGAGGTCGGCGCCGCCGTCGAGCAGTTCTTCACCAACGGTGGCGGCCAGGCGGTCGTCGCCCGGGCCGTGGGCGCGGGAACGCTCACGGCCCGCTGCGACCTCGGAGGCGTCGTGCTCGACGCCGCCGACCCCGGGGCGTGGGGCCGGGCCCTGCGGGCGACGGTCGACCACGGCACGGCGGGCACGCCGTCGGCCATCGACGACGACGCGGCCTTCCACCTGACGCTGGAGGAGCTCGACGACGACGGCGAGGTGACGGCGCGCGAGGTCCACCTGCGGGTGTCGGCGGCCGCCGGCGCGGCGCGGGGCGTCGCCACCGTGCTGGCGGCGCGGTCCGTCCTCGCCCGGGTGGTGGGCACGCCGACCGGCCGCCCGGCGGAGGTCGACGCCAAGCCCTTCACCTTCTCCGGGCCCGGCGCCACGACGCCCGACGGCCAGCCCCCCGACACCGCCGCCCTCACCCGCGCCCTCGAGCTGCTCGAGCAGGCGGACCTGGTGAACCTGGTCTGCGTCCCGCCGCCCGACCCCGACACCGACACCTCGGTGGCCACCTGGGCGGCCGCCCTGGCCTGGTGCGAGCGCCACCGCGCCATCCTGCTGGTCGACCCGCCCAGCGCGTGGGGCTCGGCCCGGGCGGCCGCCGACCTGACCGGCGGCTATGACTCGCTCCGCAGCCCGAATGTGGCCTTCCACTTCCCCCGGCTCGTGGCCGGCGACCCCCTCCGTGCCGGCGTGCGCCGGCCATTCCCCCCGGCCGGGGCGGTGGCCGGGCTCCTGGCCCGCACCGACGCCGAGCGCGGCGTATGGAAGTCCCCGGCCGGAGCCGAGGCCGACCTGCGCGGCTTCGCCGGCCCGGAGCTGGAGCTGACGCCGGCCGAGATCGGCGTGGTCAACGGCCGGGGCGTCAACGCCCTGCGCTCGCTCGACGTCGCCGGCACGGTGGCCTGGGGGGCACGCACCGCCCGGGGCGCCGACACCATGGCGTCGGAGTGGAAGTACCTCGCCGTGCGGCGGACCGCCCTCCACATCGAGGAGTCCCTGTTCCGGGGGACGACGTGGGCCGTGTTCGAGCCCAACCGGGAGACGCTCTGGACCGAGCTCCGCCTGGCGGTGGGCTCGTTCCTGCACGACATGTTCCGCCAGGGCGCCTTCGCCGGCACCACCCCGCGCGAGGCCTACTCGGTGCGCTGCGACAGCACCACCACCACGCAGGCCGACATCGACCGGGGGACGGTCAACATCCTCGTCGGCTTCGCCCCCCTGAAGCCCGCCGAGTTCGTCGTCCTCGCCTTCCAGCAGGTCGCCGGGCAGGCGTCCGACTGACCCGCCAGGAGACCCGATGCCCCCCACGCTCACCGCTCCCGGCGTCTACGTCCAGGAGATCCCCAGCGGCACCCGCGCCATCACCGGCGTGTCGACCTCGCTCACCGCCTTCGTGGGGCCGACGCCGGCGGGGCCGGCCGACGAGCCCACCAAGGTCACCAGCTGGGCCGAGTTCGAGCGCCGCTTCGGCGGCCTGTCGCCGACCGGCCCGGTCGGCCACGCCGTCCAGCACTACTTCCTCAACGGTGGCGCCGAGGCCCTCGTGGTCCGGGTCGTGGCCGACGACGCGGCCCGGTCCTCCGCCACCGTGCCGACGGAGGTGATCACCCTCGCCCCCGTCGCCGCCGTGGCCGCCCTGGCCGACTACGACCACCTCGCCGTCTCCGCCACCGAGCCCGCCGGCGGTCGGGTCGACCTCACCGTCACCGCCGTGGACGCCGAGGGCGCCCCCGTCGAGGTCGACGGCCAGCCGGCCCGGATCACCGTGGCCGCGGTGGACGTCGACGCCGACGACGCCGCCGCCGACATCTCGGCCGCCACCATCGCCGGCGTGGCCCCGGCGGCGCGCCTGGTCGAGGCGGCCAAGCACGACCTCCTGGCCGACGGCCCGATCGCCGCCGACGTCGACGCCGGCCTGGTGGTCTCCGGCGTGGGCCTCCAGGCGCGCGACCCCGGTGCCTGGGGCGACCAGCTCGAGGCCGAGCTGTCCACCGTCGACGTCGACCCCGGCTTCGCCCACATCACGATCCGCCAGACCGGTCCCGACGGCGCGGTCGTGGCCGAGGAGACCCACCTCGGCCTGGACCTGCGCTCGGACGCCGCCACGTCGGCGGGCGCCGTGCTCGACGACCGCTCGGCGCTGGTCAGCTCGGGCCCCGCCCGCCCCGGCACCCTGCTCACCGCCCCCCTCACCACCGCGCCGTTCCGGGACGGGGCCGACGGGTCCGCCCCCTCGGCGGCGGCGGTGGCCGGCGACGCCGAGGACGGCACCGGTCTCCAGGCCCTGCGCCGGACCGACCTGTTCAACCTCCTGTGCATCCCCCGCTCGGGGTGGAGCCTCGACGACGACGCCGACACCGCCCTGTGGACCGCGGCCATCGGCCTGTGCGAGGAGCGCCGGGCGTTCCTCCTCGTCGACCCGCCCGACGAGTGGGGCACGCCGGCCGAGGCGGCCAGCGGAGCCCTCACCTTCGGCCTCCGCAGCGAGAACGCCGCCCTCTACTTCCCGCGGATCCGGGTCTCGGACCCCCTGCAGGAGGGCCGGCTGGCGACCTTCCCGCCGTGTGGCGCGGTCGCCGGGGCGATGGCCCGCACCGACGCCCGCCGGGGCATCTGGAAGGCCCCGGCCGGCACCGACGTCGGCCTCGTCGGCGTGCCCGAGCTGGCTCAGCCCCTCACCGACCCGCAGCAGGGCGACCTCAACCGGCTGGGCATCAGCTGCCTCCGCAGCTTCCCCGTCTACGGCCGGGTGATCTGGGGCGCCCGCACCCTGAAGGGCGCCGACGACGCCGCCTCCGAGTGGAAGTACGTGCCCGTCCGCCGGCTGGCCCTCCACCTGGAGGAGAGCCTGGCGCGGGGCTCCCGGTGGGCCGTGTTCGAGCCCAACGCCGAGCCCCTGTGGGCCGAGCTCCGGCTCAGCATCGGAGGCTTCCTGCACCAGCTGTTCCGGCAGGGCGCCTTCCAGGGCAGCACGCCGGCCGAGAGCTACTTCGTGAAGTGCGATCGCGAGACCACGCTGCCATCCGACGTCGACAAGGGCATCGTCAACGTCCTCGTCGGCTTCGCCCCGGCCAAGCCGGCCGAGTTCGTCATCATCAAGCTGCGACAGATGGCCGCCCCGGCCGGACTGTGAGGAGCACATGGCCCAGTTCACCGTCAACACCAGCCGGTTCGACCCGTACAAGAACTTCAAGTTCCGTGTGAAGTGGGACGGGCGCTACGTCGCCGGCGTCAGCAAGGTGAGCGCTCTCAAGCGCACCACCGAGGTGATCGAGAACCGCAGCGGCGGCGATCCCAGCACCGTGTTCCGCTCCCCCGGCCAGACCAAGTTCGAGGCCGTGACCCTCGAGCGGGGCGTCACCCACGACGTCGAGTTCGAGCAGTGGGCCAACAAGGTGTGGCAGCTCGGCGCCGGCCTGGGCTCGGAGGTCTCGCTCAAGGACTTCCGCAAGGACATCCTCCTCGAGCTGTGCAACGAGGCCGGCCAGGTCGTCGTGACCTACCGCCTCTACCGCTGCTGGGTCAGCGAGTACCAGTCGCTCCCCGAGCTCGACGCCAGCGGCAACGCCGTGGCCATCCAGACGCTGAAGCTGGAGAACGAGGGGTGGGATCGGGACCCGTCCGTGGTCGAGCCCACCGAGCCGTCGTTCACGGTCCCGGCCTGACCCATGGCCGCGGGCCTCACGCCCGAGGCGATCCTCGACGTGTGGGAGCGGTCCCGTCGGCTGGAGCCGTTCGACCGGGCGCAGCACCTGCGGGCCGCCCTCGAGCCGGCGGTGGCGCCCGACGCCCTGCTCGACGAGACCGTCGGGCGCCGCGACGCGGCGCTGGTCCACGGCCGGATGGGCACCTTCGGGACCGAGGCCGAGTGCTTCGTCGAGTGCCCGCGCTGCGGCGAGCCGCTCGAGCTGACGGTCGACCTGGCCCGGCTCGTCGAGGGGACCGGCAGCCCGTCCCCCGCCACCGGCCCGCACCGGGTCGACGGCGCGGGCGGCACCGTCACCTTCCGGCTGCCCACCACCGGCGACCTGGCCGCCGTGCGCGACGCCGCCGACCCCCGTGCCGCGCTGCTCGACCGGTGCGTGCTGGCCGTCGAGCCCGGGCCCGACGCCCCGGAGGCCGGCGCCCTCGACGTCGAGGCGCTCGACGCGGCCATGGCCGAGCTCGACCCGCTCGCCGATGTCGAGCTGGCCCTGACATGCGCGCCCTGCGGCCACGAGTGGACGGCCCGCTTCGACATCGCCAGCCACCTGTGGGGCGAGGTCGAGGCCGAGGCCCAGCGGCTGATCGCCGAGGTCGACGCCCTGGCCCGGGCCTACGGCTGGAGCGAGGGGGAGATCCTCGCCCTGAGCGCCCGGCGCCGCCAGAGCTACCTCGAGCGGCTGGGGCTGGTGTGACCGGCTACCTCGACGCCCTCGTCATCCGTCTGCGCCCCGAGGGGGCGGTCGCCCCGCTGGTGCGCCCGGCCGACGCGGCCGACCTCGCCCTGGGCCCGCTCAGGGGCGTCGACGGCGTCGACGGCGAGGAGACGATCCCGGGCGACGCCGACGACGGCACCCGGGCGCCCGGTCCGGCGCCGGGCCCCTCGACCGGACGACCGGCTCCGCTGGCGCCGGTCTCCCCCCGGGCGGCCCCGCCGGCGCCCGCACCGCGCCCGACCGAGGTCCGGCGGTCCACCCCGGCCCGGCCGCCGGCCGACGACGGGCCCGCCCCCCGGCGCCAGGGGGACGTCGAGCCCCGGGCGGTCCGGCCGGACCCACGGGACACGCCGACGACCCCGCCGGACGATGCCCGGCCCCGCGTCGAGCGGATCGAGCGGGTCGAGCGCCACACCCGGGAGGTCCGGCGCGAGCACGTCGTCGAGCGCCGGTCCGACCCGCCGGCACCACGGGCACCGGCGCCGCTCCAGCCCATCGTGCGGCCTGCTCCCCTCGGCCCCGCCTCGACCGGAGGACGGGACGGCCTCGACGGCCCGGCGCCGGCGCCGGACGCCGCCCCCACCGTCCACGTCCGCATCGGCCGGATCGTGGTGCACGGCGACGTCGCCCGCCCGGCCCCACCCCGCCCCGCCCCCACCCCCGTCGACCACCGCACCCTGGCCGACTACCTCGACAGCCGGGACAGCAGCTCGTGAGCGAGCGCAGCGAGCGAACCAGACGGCACAGCTCTCTCCCCGGCGGCGGAGCGAGCGCAGCGAGCGGAGCCGCCGGTGCTCATCGGCGCCCCGTCACCACGACCCAGCCGAAGACCTCCCACGATCGGACGGGGCACCGATGAGCGGGCCGCTGGCGCTGGCGACGGTGACGGCCGTCCTGCAGGCCCGCGTCAGCACCCTGCTGGCCCGGGCCGACCTGACCGGGTTCACAGCCCGCGCCACCCACCCGGCGAAGGCCGACGAGCCCGGCGTGTACCTGCACCTCTACGGGGTCGCGCCCAACCCGGCGCTGCGCAACGAGATGACGCCCGAGCGGGCCCCCGACGGCACCGTCGTGCACCGGCCCCGCCTCGCCCTCGACCTCGACTACCTCGTCACGTTCGTCGGCGACGCCGCCACCTTCGACAGCGAGCGGCTGGCCGGAGCGGTGATGGGCGGGCTCCACGAGATGCCACCGCTCGGCCCGCCCGAGATCGCCGAGCTGGTGGCGACGCTGACGCCCAGCCACGTGCTCACCGGCACCGACCTGGCCGAGCAGGTCGAGCACGTCCGCCTCACCCACGTGCCCATGGACCTGGAGGAGCTGAGCCGCCTCTGGTCGATGTTCGGGATCGGCTTCCATCGTCTCGCCGTCGCCTACCGCGCCTCGGTCGTGCTGATCGACGCCGACGTGCCCCTGGCCCCCGCCGCCCCCGTCAGCCGCCCGGCGGTGGCGACCCTCCCGCTGCGGGCGCCCGAGATCACCGGCGTCACCTCGTCGGCCCGCCCCCTCGCCGTGGTGGCCCCGGGCGAGGACGTCGTCATCCGGGGCCAGTCCCTGCGCGGCGAGGTGACCGCCGTGGTGATCGGCGGCCACGAGATCGCCGTCCCCGACGCCGCTGACGAGCTGATCACGATCCCCGCCGCCTCGGTCACCGCCCTCCCCCGCGGCCTGGCCGGGGTGCAGGTCGTCCACCGGGCGACCCTGCCCGACGGCACCACCCGCGGGTCGGCCGCCTCCGGCGCCGTCCCCCTCGCCCTGGTGCCGGCGATCACCCTCCCCCGCACCACCCCCACCAACGCCACGCTCGACGACGCCGCCGCCCACCGCATCCGGGTCGCCGTCGTGCCGGTCCCCGATGACGACCAGGACGTCGAGCTCGTGCTGAGCGGGCTGGCCGGCGCCCCGTCGCGCACCGTGTCGACCTGGGTGGTCGCCGGCGGCGAGGTGCGGTTCACCACCGCCCCCCGCCTGCCGGCCGGGCGCTACCTCGTGCGGGTGAGCGTCGATGGCGCCGTGAGCATCCTCTCCACCGACCCCGCCACCGGCGAGCTGGCCACCGACCTCGTCCTCGAGGCGCCCTGAGATGGCCCGCCCAGGCGAGCTCGGTGGGATCGACGCCACTCCGGTGGCGGACCTCCCACCGAGCTCGGGGCGGCTCGGGCTGGCGGACGGGATCGCCGCCGTGGTCGCCCTGCTCGACGCCGACCCGGACGCCGTGGGCGCCGGGCGACCGCCGCCGCTCGCCCCGCCGGCCCCGGACACGCCGCTGGCGGTGCTGGCCGAGCGCTTCGGCCTGGGCCCCTTCGAGGTCGCCGTGGTGCTCCTCGCCGCCGCCCGCGAGCTCCAGCCCGGCCTCGACCGTCGCTGTGCAGTGTGGAACCGGCGGCCCGACCTGACCTGGCCCACGCTCCAGGTCGCCCTGGCCGCCCTGCCCGGCGCCCACTGGGAGGCCCTGCTGCCGTCGGCCCCGCTGCGGGCCGATCGCCTGGTGCGCCTCGGTCCCGGCGACGTCCTCACCGAGCGCCCGGTTCACCTGGAGGAGCGGGTGCTGCACCACCTCCTCGGCGCCACCTACGTCGACGAGGCCCTGGCCCGCCACCTGGTCCCCGTGGCCCCGCCCCGCGCCCTGCCGGCCTCCCACCGCGACGCCGCCGTCCGTCTGGCCGGGGCGTGGGGCGCCTCGGTCCCCCACCTGTGGTGCGAGGCCACCGGCGCCGGCCTGGCCGTGGCCGCCGACGCCGCCCGCCTCGACGGCCGGGCCCTCCACCGCCTGCCGTGCCGGGCCATCCCGCCGGACCCCGACGACGCCGACGAGCTGCTGGCCCGCTGGCGGCGCGAGGTGCGGCTGACGCCGGTGGCCCTCATCGTCGACCTCGACGAGGCCGGCGACCCCCTCACCCGCCAGGCCGCGACGGCCTGGGCGGCGCGGGCCGAGCGCCACGTCGCCACCACCGGCTGCGAGCCGCGGGCCGGCGAGTCGCTCGTCCGCATCCGGGTGGGCCGGGCCGCCTTCGACGAGCGGCTGGCCCACTGGCGCGACGCTCTCGCCGACCCGGCCGCGGCCCCTGGTGACGACGACCCCCCGCTCGAGCTCGACGACCTCGTCGCCCGCTTCCAGCTCGACGCCCACGGGGTCGACGCCGCCGTCGACGCCCTCCGTCAGGGCCTCGGCGACGACCCGGCGGCCGACCGGCGCCGGCTGCTCTGGGACGGCGCCCGGACCCAGGCCCACCCCCGGCTGGAGGACCTGGCCCAGCGTCTCCCCGTCCGGGCGTCGTGGGCCGACGTGGTCCTACCCCCGGCCACCGAGCGCGCCGTGCGGGCCCTGCTGGGCCAGGCCCGCCACGCCGCCACCGTCGACCACCGCTGGGGCTTCACGCCCAGCGGGGCCCGGGGCGGGGGCGCCGCCGCCCTGTTCGCCGGGCCCAGCGGCACCGGCAAGACCCTGGCCGCCGAGGTGCTGGCCGGCGAGCTCGACCTCGACCTCTACCGCATCGACCTGAGCGCGGTGGTGAGCAAGTACATCGGCGAGACCGAGAAGAACCTCCGGCGGGTGTTCGACGCCGCCGAGGCCGGGGGCGCGGTGCTGCTGTTCGACGAGGCCGACGCCCTGTTCGGCAAGCGCACCGAGGTCAAGGACAGCCACGACCGTCACGCCAACATCGAGGTCAGCTACCTGCTCCAGCGGATGGAGAGCTACTCGGGCCTGGCGATCCTCACCACCAACCACCGCCAGCACCTCGACGAGGCCTTCCTCCGGCGCATCCCCTTCGTGGTCGAGTTCCCGTTCCCCGACGACGCCACCCGCGAGCAGATCTGGCGCCAGACGTTCCCGCCCGGCGTGCCCCTCGAGGCGATCGATCCCGTCCTCCTGGCCCGGCTCGTCGTGGCCGGCGGGACCATCCGCAGCATCGGGCGCAACGCCGCCTTCCTCGCCGCCGACCGGGACTCGCCGGTGACCATGGCGATCCTGCGGGAGGCGGCCGAGCTCGAGTACGAGAAGCTCGGTCGCTCGCTGACCCCGAGCGAGGTGCACGGATGGCGCTGACCGGCGACGTGGTGGTCGAGATCGACGAGCTGGACCTGGGCGGGGTGCCGCCCGCCCGGCGCTTCGCCGTCGCCGCCGCCCTGGAGCGCGAGCTGGTCCGGCTGGTCGCCGACGGCGGCCTGTCCACCGTCGCCGACGCCCCCGAGCGGGCCGGTCCCGCCGTCGCCGTGCCCCTCGACGGCAACCCGATCCTCGTGGGCCAGGCGCTGGCCCGATCCGTGTACGAGGGCCTGGCGTGAAGGACCACGTCCCCCGCCCCGCGGCCCGACGCCCCGACGCCACCCGCCGAACCGGTGATCAGATCGGACGGGTGCCCGTTCGATCCGATCACCGGTTCGAGGACGAGGGGGAGCGAGACGTCGACGAGGTCCGGCCGCCGTCGCTGCTGGAGCACCTGGGCCGGGACGGGCTGGCGGACCGCTGGGCCGAGGCCACCGCCACCCCGGCGCACGCCGTCCCCGGGCGGGCCGATCTCGAGCGGGACCTGGGCGCGTCGCTGGCCGGCATCGCCGTCCACACCGGGCCGGCGGCCCGCTCGCTGCTCGACCACCTCGGGGCCGAGGCGGCGGCGTCGGGACCGGTCATCCTCCTCCGCCACGACGACGCCCCCCGCCACGTCGTGGCCCACGAGGTCGTCCACGCCCTCCAGGCCCGCGGCACCGACGCCGGCCCACCCACCGCCGCCCCGCTGCCGGTCGACCACGCCGCCGAGCAGGAGGCCGAGGCCGTCGCCGGTGCCCTGGCCGCCGGCGCCGCCGCCCGCGTCCCCCCGGTCGCCGTGGCCCTGCCGACCGGGTCCCTCGCCCTGCGGCGCGTGGGCCTGGCCGTCCCGTCGGCCCCGACCGAGGAGGAGGGGGCGGAGCCCTCCGGCGCCCACGAGCAGGGCGATCGCTCCGGTGGGGAGATGGTCGTGGTGCGCCGGCGGCGCCGCCCGGCCGGCCACCGCGCTCGCCACCGACGGGCTGCGCCCGACGGCGAGGCGGCCACCCCCGAAGCCACCCCCGAGAACGCCACCCCGGGAGGGACACCGCCGACGGCCGAGACGGCTCCCGCCGACACCGCCCCGGTGGGCCCGGGCCCCGCCGATCGGGCCGAGACCACCGCCACCCGGCCGGACCGGGCCCCGCCCGCCCCCGACCGCCAGGCCGAGGTCCGGGCCCTGGCCGATCGGGCCGAGGGCGAGGCGCGCGCCGGCGTCGGCAAGGCCGACGGCTACGAGGTGGCGCCGTGCCCGCACGTCGGCGTGGCGCCCGGCACCCAGCCCTTCGCCCGCGGCCCACCGACGGTCGTGCCCCCGGTGGCGGCGCGCCCCGAGACGCCCGCCCCCACCATCGCCGCGCCCCCGACCCAGGAGCTCGAGCGGGCGCGCCACGCCGTCGACACCGAGGTGGCGCGCGGGCCACCCGCCCGCGGCCCGCCCGTGCCCGCCACGAGCGCCAGCGCCGCCGACGTCGAGCAGCGGCGCGCCCGCGACCAGGCGCGGGTCGAGGCCCACAGCCGGGTCGAGCAGGTCGTCGCCGTCGCCCCGCGCGTCCCCGTCCCGGCCGCCACGCCACCAGCCCCCGAGCCCGGCGCCGCCGCCGTACCGGCCGTCGCCCGCTTCGAGGGCCAGGCCGCCGCCGAGGCGACCCGCGCCCGGCAGGCCACCGGCGAGCGCTTCGGCGAGACCGCCCTCGCCCCCCACCGCGACCCGGCCCGGGACCTCGACACTCGGCTCGAACGGCTCGAGGTCCCTCCCGCCGCCGAGGCCGCCCGGGTCGACCGGGCCCGCATCGAGCAGGTCGCCACCGACGCCAACGCCGGCACCCGCCCGCTGGGCGAGGTGGTGCTCGTCCGGGCCCACGACCTCGACGCCGGCCACAAGGCGGCCACCGTCGAGGGCGAGGCTCGGGCCCGCATCGACGAGTCGGTGACGGCCGACCAGCGCCTCCGCCACGAGCACTGCCGCCGGGCCGGCGAGGAGCGGGCCCGGCTCGACCAGCGGGCGACCGCCGGGGTGGCGCAGGGCCGGGAGGCCTGGACCCGCGGCGTCGACGACCACGTCGCCACCCGGTCCCGGGAGGGCCAGGAGCTGGTGGCGACCAAGGTGGGCCACGCCGAGGACCTCGCCCGCGAGGCGGAGACCAAGGCGACGGCGGCCCGCGCCGACGCCCGGCGCCAGGCCGACGATCGCTGGCACGACACCCGCCAGCGGGCCCAGCGCCGCGTCGACGAGGGTGACCAGCAGAGCTGGTGGGACCAGGGGGTGGCCTGGGCCCGGGCCCGTCTGGCCGACCTGGTGGGCTGGATCGACCGCTTCGTCGAGGGCTGTCGCCGGGCCATCGACGCCCTGCTGTCGGCGGCCGAGGCCTTCGCCCACCGGGTGATCGAGGCCGGGCGGGCCGCGGTCACCGCCACCATCGACGGTCTCCACCGGGCGCTCGACGTGCTGGCCGACAACCTGCCGGGCGAGCTCGGGGTGATCGCCCGCGAGCACCGCGGCCGCATCCACGCCCTGCTCGACGCGGCCCAGGACCGGCTCGACCGGTGGGCCGACGAGCTCCACCAGACCGTCGCCACCTCCATCGAGGGCCTGCGCGCCGACCTGCACGCCGGTCTCAACGCCCTCCAGCAGGGCGCCCACGACGTGGCCCAGGCGGTCGACGGCGTGCTCCAGAACGGCCTCATGGGCCTGCTGCGGGCGGCCTGCCCACAGCTGGCCGCGCTGATCGAGGAGGGCATCCGTGGGCCCATCGGGCGGGCCGGCGCCCACCTCGGGACCTGGCTCG
>Ga0190275_10003270_pt1 | contig 11537 bp, 9 predicted proteins | sample Popmic550T_FD_133745 | JGI IMG/M metagenome (GOLD analysis project Ga0190275, IMG submission 133745) | Populus adjacent soil microbial communities from riparian zone of Yellowstone River, Montana, USA - 550 T | ecosystem: Environmental > Terrestrial > Soil > Riparian zone > Trees stand | place... | reverse complement strand
TGCCGCTCTCGACCTTCGCCAACTTCACCCCGGCGATGCAAGGCAACTACCGCTTCGAGCTTGCGCTCTCAACAGAGAGCGACTCCCCCGAGCGTTGGTTGGGCCGCTTCAACCAAGAGGACGAGCGCGCCTCGGTCCTCGAGCTGATCGAGAAGGTGCCGTCGTTGATCATGAGTGCAGCTTTCGAGATCGAAGCGCGCTGATCGCGCGACCTGGTTATGGCTGGGTGGCTGAAGGTTCGGCGACCGAGGTCGGCGCGCTCGCTCGCCTTGTTACCTCCGCAACGAGGATGAAACCGATGCCCCACGCGATCGCGAGCACGGACCAGTAGCCGTTCAACGCGCTTGCGTCACCTTGATTCGCGATCGACGCCGCGCCGAACAGGATGGCCGACAGCCCCGCCGACCATGCTGTGAGTCTCCATCCGTTCGGTCTCAGCGCAGATACATAAGCCAGCGCTCCGATAATCAGGCCGAAGGCGCCCATAGCCGACCAGTGAAAGTGGTGTGCGGCTTCCTCGGCCTTCTCGGGGGAATCCGTCGCTCGTCTGGTGGCGGCGTTGAGCTCCCTCTCGAACTCATCCTCGCTGAGGTTCGGACGATTCTCGAGGTCCTCAAAGATCGGTCCCGCGATTCGGGTGGCCTCCAAGCCGATCCGGAATTGCACCGACGCATAGAAAACGAGCGGAATGGCGGCGAGGACCGCCAAAGCCATCAGTGTCTTGTTCACCTGGATGGATGGCCTAAGCAATTCTGTGCGGTTTGGGTGTAGTGCAAAGAGCACGGGCGGGAGGATCATGAACATGATCACGATCGGGTCGATGGACTGGTCGACGATGATCGTGGTGACGGCAAGGAGTTCGATCGCGATCAGCACCTGATACATCTGCGCCACCTTCGTCTCCGGCCGGCGTACCTGGGCCAGAAGCGCGACGAAGCTGAGGACGAAGATCCATCCGAAAGAGATCAGATGGACGCGGTGCGAGATCGTCGCCTCCTCGATGAACCACCCAAGGAGCGCGTAAGGCATCAGTCCGAAAGCGACGTGCATCAGCGCGAAGAGCACCAGGAAGACATAGAAAGCGATCCGCCGTGCCTTGCCCGCTCCCTCTGGAGTCTGAATTGTCGTATTCGTTGTCATCTCACACTTGCCTGACTCTGGGCACGCCCATAGAGAACCCCACTTCGTCCCCGGCCGCAATGTGGGTAATCCGGGAATCTCCGACGAACTACGTACGAAACCCCCTGGCTGAATCTGGAGGACATAAGGATAATGACTCCGTGCAAAAGGCAAACCCCTCCAGTCGGCGTATCTCTCGGCGCGCCCGTTCGTCGAATAAGGCGTACCGGGCGCGGACTGTTTGTCGCGGCTCACGTCTGGTGGGGTTGCGACTCGCCTGGATCGCAGCGGCCGTTTGTGCCCTGGTCCCGGCTGTCGCCAGCTTCTGGGCCCTGTGGGGCCAAAACTCTCTCGACGCGCTCTTCCAGTCGGGTGTTTTTTCGGTCGATTCCGAGCTGTCCGGCCGGTTGACGGAGATTGGAATCGGAACTGACGCCCTGCTGCTTGTCGACCTGGTCTTTCGCCTCCTCAGCTTCGGGATCTTCGCAGTGACGGGTCTCGTCATCTTTGTCCGGAAGTCCGATGACTGGATGACCGGGCTCTCGTCGGTTCTGTTGCTGTCGGCTGGGATGGCTTGGTTCGCACCGCTCAATCTGCTGGGCGAGGGTTCCGTGCTCTTCGAGATCTCTCAGTATGTCGGACATTCCAGCCCCTTCTCTCCCGAGACGGCCAGAACGGTGCTCGGTATGTCGATGCTGCTCTTCTTGCTTCTCTTTCCCGACGGCTACTTCGTGCCGCGCTGGAGTCGGTTTGTGGCAATCGCGGCCGCAGCGCATGTCGTGCTGTGGATTGGGTTGCCGGGATCGGTCATCGATCCGGCGACCTGGCAGGAGACCCTCAGAATGTCGGTGGTCGTTGTGGGGGCCGGGCTAGGCATTTCTGCGCAGGTTTACCGGTACTTCGCAGTGGCGAGTCCCATCCACAAACAGCAGACGAAGCTGGTCGTGTCCGCGCTCGTCGCCATGTCCTTCGCCGTGGTCTTCCTATTTGCCTTCAATCCTGGGCTGGGTTCGGGCTTCGAGGACCTGACACTCGTGACGCCACGCGTCGAGGCCATCTACAACCTCGTCCTGCTGGTGTTGCTGGCCCTCTCTGTGCTGCTGCTTCCGATCTCCATCGGTGTCTCGGTGCTTCGCTACCGGCTCTGGGACCTGGACGTTCTGATCAACAAGACCTTGGTCTACGGAGCTCTGACCGGAATCCTCGCCCTCGGTTACGGGCTCATCGTTATCACGATCGGTACCTTCGTCACCAGGTCCTACTTCACGGTCGCGCTCGCGACCCTGCTCGTGTCCCTGGCTGCCCAACCTCTGAGGCGAAGAATCCAGGACCTCATCGACCGGCAGTTCTATCGGGCCCGCTACGACGCGGCTCGGGCGGTCGACGACTTCACCGGGCGTCTCCGTCAGGAGATCGATCTCGAAACGCTCTCAAACGAGCTCCTGACCGTCGTCTCGGAGACAGTGGTACCTGCCGGTGTGTCGATCTGGGTCCCACGGAATGCGGGGGATGCGCTGAGGGCGGACTCCGAAACGATGTACAGGATCGCGTTCTCGGTTCGAGGGGGGCTGGAAAAGGTCAGGGGACACGATTTTGACGAGATCGAGCTCGACTCGGTCGCGATAAACCTGCTGCGTCAGGCACCGGACCCCATCGACCTCGACGGGGAAGCCCTCGGTTCCGAGTCCTTCGAGAGCTTTCGCGACGTCTACGTGAAGCTTGTCGTTCCACTTCTCAGTCAGGGGGAGCTCGTCGGGATGCTCAACCTCGGCCCCCGCTTGAGCGACACGGACTACTCGTCTCAGGACTACCGTTTGCTCGAAAAGCTCAGCAGTCATACGGCGGCGGCCGTCAGGGTGGCCCTTCTGGTCCGAGAGCACGACAACGACCTGCGCGAACGTGAGCGCATCGAGAGCGAGATGCGCATCGCCCAGATGATTCAGCAGCAACTCCTTCCCCGGAGCCTTCCGCGAGTCGAGGGTTGGGATGTCGACGTCCACTATCACCCCGCGCGCGAGGTCGGTGGCGACTTCTACGATTTCATGGATCTGCCGGACGGACGCATCGCTTTGGTCGCAGGTGACGTGACTGGCAAGGGAGTTCCGGCGGCGCTCGTGATGGCCTCGACCCGTAGCCTACTGAGGGGCGAGATCAATCGCCAGATGAATCCCGCCGAGATCCTGCGCCGCGCGAACGAGCAGCTGTGCAACGACATCCCGCAGAACATGTTCGTGACCTGCATGTGCGCCATCATCGACCCGTCGACCGGCAACACCGTCATGGCCAACGCCGGGCACAACGTTCCTTACATTTGCAATGGTCTCCGGCTCAGGGAGTTTCGCGCGACAGGCATGCCGTTGGGGCTCATGACGGGAATCAGATACGAAGAGAGCGAAACGGATCTGCAGCCCGGCGACTCGTTCGTTCTGCACAGCGACGGTGTTGCCGAAGCACGCAACGGGGACGGAGAGATGTTCGGGTTCCCTCGGATGAAGGCCGTGCTCGAGAAGGCCCACGGTTCGGAGAGCGCGATCACCAATTTGCTTGACGATTTGCAGGCCTTCACCGGCCCCCATTGGGAGCAGGAGGATGACATCACTCTCGTTGTCCTGCAGCGCTTGGTCGACAGTCATTCATTCAGGTCTCTGGTCGAGCCCAGGATGGCGGAGACCCCGAGAACGTCCGGGGCGACTTCGCGTCGGATCTAGAGAACGGCTCTTTCCATCCCTCTTCAACTCCCGGGCACGGACTGCCCGACCCCCCCTCCGCCCCACGATGACGACGTCGTAGCCCGGTCCGCTCATCGAGGCGGCTTCTCGAGCCTGGCGCGCCCGTAGGCAGCGAGGGAGACAGCCACCAGCAAGTGCCACGCGCCGTGAAGCTGCACTGGTGAATCGGGGTCACATAGTGAAGACGACGTCCGGCCGAGTGCGAAGAACACCGCGGCGATGCCAAAGGACGTCAGGGCCACTCGAATGGGCTTCGGCTCGGGCGGCCGGTGCCTGGCCCGGAAGCGCGCCTCGTAGAAGACGACCTGAGACAGCACGAAGAGGATCGAGAGATCGTGCGCGGTGTCCGCGTAAGGAGGCTGGGGGCCGTGATACAGAACGCTGCCGATGCCCGTCGCGACCACCGAGGCCCCGAAGACGATCGGCTCGACTCGCCGATCGGGCCGGCGCAGAGCCCGGGCCATGAGCCATCCACCGGCGACTGCGAAGCCGAGAGTGGTGAGGGCGTTAGTCGGTTGCGCGAGCAGGCCGGCGGTGACGCGTTCGCAATCCGACGCCCCGAGACCCGGCACTACTTCGCCAGATCTGCTACGACCGTCATGCCCGGAGTGTGTCGGAGGACTTCCGGAGACGCCTTGATCTTCGACGTTCGGTTTCCACCACCAAGGATGATCCAGTCCCGCTGCATCACTCGTTCGTCAACCAACAGGAGCACGTCGTCCGGGAGACCGAACGCGGTGACGCCCCCGATTCGCATTCCCGTCAAGTCGGCGGTCTCCTCCGCGTTCGCGAAGGATGCCTTCGACACACCCATCTGCCGTTTCACGACATTGTTGACGTCGAGCGTGGTGGTGGCGAGCAACACACACGCCGAATACCGCTTCGGACCCCGTTTTGACGCGACGAGAATCGTGTTCGCGTTGTTCTCCATCGGAAACCCGTAGTGCTTCGAAAAGGTCTCGGTGTCGGCCAGGTGTTCCTCGCAGGGCAGAACCTCATAAGGGAGGCCCGTGGCATCCAGGGCCTCTCTGACACGCTCGTTAAGTTGTGGCGGTGCTTCGGTCATCGTTAACACGATAGCCGTCGTGCCACCCCGCGGCCCAAGGACACTCAATGTGGGTGGTGTCGGCTGCTAACGGCGAGCGTGAACGATGCCGACCATGCCCCTCATACCCGCCGTTTCCGTCGGGGAAGGAGTGGAGGGTGCAACAGAAATAGTGGTTACCGCGCTTTTGAACCTGCGCACCACCTGGCTACGGCTGTTGGTCCCCAGTGGAGTTCGCTTGAGACGCCACCTCTTTCCCTGGTTGTAAGACTTGACGTCGTGCCGAGTCGAGGTTGGGTCCTTCCTGATCACTTCTCGTCGATTTTCGAAAAGGTGTCCACCGGTACTCCAGGTGTTGTTGGCTTTTGGCCCTTGATTGTGACTCGCGCCGGTGCCGGCTATGCGAGCTCGCCGAGCAATGCAGCATGATCACGACCGCTAGGACGCGGTCCGGTCTCCGAGGACTTCGAGCGTCATGTCGTTCACTCCTGCTTCGGAGACACGCTTGACCGTCAGATCGATCTCGCAACAACTGTTAACCGGAACGACACAATGCAGCCCTGGGGAGGCAGATCAGGCTTTGGTCGGTTTGACCGATCACGCGGGCAGGCACTAGATTTGGCAGCCTTCGGGAGTGTCATCTTGCTGCTCGCACTCCTGAGAGATGGGGGGACGGGGTCGAAGAGGGGGGTGGCAGACTGCGGGATGATAATCCTTTGCGCACCTTTCACCGCGTCGATTTCTGTAGCGCTGCCAGGCTCTCGCCGCCGGCACCGGCTCGCCTTTTCCACGTCCTTGTCGTTCTAGCGGGAGGTAGCTGCATGAGATCTATTGTGCGCTTGGGGATGTCCGTAGGACTTGTCCTTGCCCTAATCGTCGGTCCGGCCGCCGCTCAGGTTCACGGCGAGGGGGAGGGAACTCACAACCTTCGCTTGATGGCGAACAGTCCCGCCCCGTCCGCCGCGACGCAGTCCGACCTCGCCTTTTGGGGCAACGTCGCGGTCGCAGGAAGCTTCGACGGGTTCCGCCTGCTCGACATCCGTAACCCCAACAAACCACGCCAGGTCTCGAGGATGTTATGCAACGGCGGGCAGGGTGACGTTTCGATCTGGGGGGATCTCGTTTTTCGCTCGGTGGACTCGCCGCAGTCCAGCATGAACTGCAACAGCACGGGCGTGAGCGCGGCCACACCGGGAATGTTCGAGGGCATCCAGATCTTCGATGTGAGCGATCGGCAAAACCCGGTCAGAATTCACTCGGTGCCAACCGACTGCGGTTCCCACACGCACACGCTGGTGCCGGACCCGGATAACAACAGGGTATTCCTTTACGTTTCCTCCTACCCACTCGGGAACAACGCGCTGGGACCAAATTGCCAGCAGCCGCACGGCTACATCTCGATCGTCGAGGTGCCGTTGGACAACCCTACGGCGGCGACGGTGTCGAAGTACTTCCTGGACGACGACACCCAGTTCGGGAACTATCTCGGATTCACGTTCCGGGCTTGCCACGACATCAGCGTCTTTACCGAGCTGAACCGCGCGGCGGGAGCATGCTTGACCGAGGGACAACTTTGGGACATCTCCAACCCGGCTGAGCCGGAGTTCATCTGGCGGTACGACAACGATGCGATCAAGCCCGAGAACATCGACCTCTTCCACTCGTCGTCGTTCACCTGGGACGGCAAGATCGTCGGCTTCGGTGACGAGTCCGGCGGCGGCACGGCGGCGAGGTGCGTTGATCCCAACGACGAACAGGGCCGCGCCTGGTTTGTCGATGCCGAGACCGGTGAGGAGCTGGCGAGCTACAAGATCCCGCGTTCGGAACCGGATATCTGCACGATGCACAACTTCAACTTCATCCCGCAAAAGCATGGCAAGTACACGTTCGTCGCGGGCAACTACACCGGAGGAACGACCGTCGTCGACGTCAACAAGCTGTTGGCGGGCGCCAGCGAGGCCGATTCCGAGATTGCGTGGGCCAAGCCGGAAGATGTCGACGTGTGGTCGTCCTATTGGTACAACGGTCACATCTACGTCAACGACCACCACCGCGGTGTCGACGTCTTCCTGCTTCGCGACGGTGCACGGGCAACCGCCAAGAAACTGCCGTACTTCAACCCGCAGACACAGGAGAACGTGATCAACTAGGAGCCACTTCGCAAGATTGGTTGAAGGGCCTCCCCGCAATGGGGAGGCCCGTTGCGTTAGTCTAAGAGTCCTCTCTCCTTCGAGAAGGGCCGCAACCTCAGCAACTTCAAGGTTACGCGCTAGACGAGGCGACGGTCGGTAGCCCAGCGAGTCAGCTCGTGCCTGCTCGATAGTTGCAGCTTGCGCAGCACGGCGGAGACATGGCTCTCGACCGTTTTCGTTGAAATGTGAAGCTCGCGCGCGACTTCTTTGTACGAGTAACCGCGGGCGATGTAGCGCATCACCTCGCGTTCCCGCTGGGTGAGCTGGTCCAGCTCGGGGTCGATTGGCGGCTGGACCGACCCCGCGAACGCATCGAGTACGAAGCCTGCCAAGCGCGGCGAGAAGACGGCATCACCGTCATGCACGCGGCGGATGGCGTTGGCGAGATCCGACGGTGAAATTGACTTCGTAACGTACCCGCGCGCTCCGGCCCGGATGATCGCGATGACGTCCTCGGCCGCATCCGATACCGACAGTGCGAGAAAGCACGCGTCGTCCTTGGTCTTGTGGACCTGCTCGATGACGGCAAGGCCTCCGCCACCTGGCATGTGGACGTCGAGCAGGATCACGTCGGGCTTTTTCTCGAGGATTCCCTTCACGGCACCTGCCACGTCGCCGGCCTCGCCGACAATCGAGAACTGGCCCCCGAGCTCTGACCGGACTCCCGACAGGAAGAACTGATGGTCGTCTACAAGGAAGACGCTGATGGATGCGTTTTTCATTCTGACCTCGCCAAGCTGAGTCTGACTTCGGTTCCTTCACCCGGTGCGCTCAGGATCTCCGCAGCGCCTCCGATGCGTTCCATTCGGGCCCTGATCGATTCGGCGATGCCACCTCGGTCCGGCGGGATGACGCTGGGGTCGAAGCCCTTCCCCGAGTCGCGCACGAACGCCGTGATCATCCCGTCCTCCGCCTCGACGTAGACCGAGACCGAGTTCGCTCCGGAGTGTTTTGCAGCATTGACGGCAGCCTCGGCGCATGCGTACACCATCGTCATCAGACGCTCATCCATCGGGCGATCTCCAACCACCACTGCCTCGATGGGCACGTGATGAAGACTCTCGACCCTACTGGCCATCGTGTCTATCGCGGTGCTCAACAGATCGGCCGCGGCATCCCCGCTCTGGCCGAACAACCACGAGCGCAGCTCCCGTTCTTGAACGCGCGCAAGGCTTGTCATCTTTTGGGGATCGTCCGTGCGCTGGATCAGTGCAAGTGTCTGCAGGACCGAGTCGTGAAGGTGCGCGGCCATCTCGGAGCGCTCCTCAGAACGAATCCGTTCTCGTCTTTCGTCCGATAGCTGCTGGGCCAGCCGCCACAGCCACGGGCCGAAGATGAGACTGACGCCAACGATGGTGACGAGGATCGGCACGAGTACCAGTCCCGCGCGGGAGAGCGGAACGTTGGCGGAGAGAAGGGCACCCATCCCGGCGAGGATGAACAGGCCACCCGCCGCCGTACGCCGCAACGACGCCTTCGATGCGAATACCGCTTCGAGAGGGTTCGTGGGGGCGCGTCCCGACAGTGGGCTTTCGGCAGCATCGTTGCGAACCCAGATCAAGGTCGCGCCGAATGCGGCAAGGGCCAGCGGCCAGACGAGGGAGTCGGCAATCCAAACCCCAGTTCCTCGCACGACGAGAAGCAACCCGAAGCTGATCGATCCCACGGCGGCCGCCTGACGCAACGGACTCTCGGTGATGGACCACCTCGGCCATTGCGGTTCGTCGCTTGCGGCATCCGACCAGGTCCACGCCAGGATGTAGAGGACGAAACCAAGACCCGAGCCCAGGGTCAGCACGACGAACGCCATGCGAACGACAGTCGGATCGATCCCCGTAATCTCGGCGAGGCCGCCGGCCGTGCCTGTCAGTATTCGGTTGTCGGCGCTGCGCCGGAACGCATATCCAGAGACCCGCTGCCTGAGCGGCCGCTGAGTATCGGACCTCGGCGAAGGCGAATCCTCTGCCTCGCCTGTTGCTGCTTTTGCGATGTCGGACTCCTTGCTGCGGGCATGGCCGATAAGACCATCTTCGTCACGATGTTCGCACAGGCCCCCACCTGCGCCTACCCGGGACCTCCCTCATCTTCCCGGGGCGATCTCAGGGTTTTCTTGGGGGGATACCTGATGGCGCGGGCGGCCGGCCCCCACAATCATGGGGTCATGAAAGAGAACGACGAAACACAGCCGAGCTCGGCCGAGAATGCCGGGCATTACGAGGGAGTCCGGCCCGCCGCCGAAGGACCCGCGACCGACGGCGGCTCACAGGCCGGTCCGCCCTCGTCCGGTGGCTCCGAGCCTCCTCTCCCCAGAGGCTACGGGCCCCCGAGATCCGAAGAGCACCCTCCGGGTGCATACGCCCGACCGCATCGGCTGACCCGTCGCGCCCACGGGCAAGACCGGGTCATCGGTGGTGTGGCCGGCGGTTTGGCCGACTACTTCGGCATCGATCCGCTGTTGGTGAGACTTGCGTTTGCAGGCTTCTCGCTGCTCGGCGGAGGCGGAATAGTTCTCTACGTTCTGGGATGGATCTTCATCCCAGAACGGAAGGAGGGCGAAGTCGTCGGGAGAGCGGGGAGAACCGGGAGGTCCGACGCCGCGAAGTACCTCGGGATGGGTCTGATCGCAATCGCCACTTTGATCGTGGTCGACGGAATCGGATTCGGGCCTGAGGGGCTGGGTCCGCTCGAGCACGTTTTCTTTGCGACCATCCTCGTCGGGCTGGGCGTATATCTGCTTCGGAAGGAGTCCGAGCCCGCCGGCGGACCGGCTTACCCACCCCCGCCTCCGGCTCCCCCCTATGCACCGACGGCGGGTCCGACAAGTGGCGGCGGCCCGACGACTTCGCACATCCCTGCCGCGGCGCAGACACAACCGATTCCAAGCGCGAACTACCCTGAGTCCTCAATCGGTTACGAGGTTCCAGACAGGAAGGCGAAGCCGCGCGAGCGTTCTCAGCTCGGCCTCCTGACAGTTGCAGCGGTGTTACTCGTAACCGGCGCAGCCGCGCTGCTCAACAACATTGGGGTCACCTCATTTGACGGAGGGCAGTTGAGTGCCCTGGCCCTCACCGTGCTCGGAGGTGGACTCATCGTAGGAGCGTGGTGGGGCCGAGCAAGATGGCTCATCTGGATCGGCGTGCTGATGTTTCCGATCGTGACCTTCTTCAGTCTCATAGACCTGTCGATGGTGTCCTTCGACGGAGAGGTCGGGGAACTCAGCGAGCGTCCCTTAGATCAGATCGAGATCGCGGGCGGCTACGAGTTGCTCGCCGGCGAAGCAACCATCGACTTGAGCGACTTCGAGTTCTCACCGGGCGAAGAGGCCCGACTGTCCATCGACATGGCCGTTGGGGAAACCACCGTGCGGGTGCCAAGGGATGTCTACGTCGACGCGGACCTCAGCTTGCAGGCCGGAGAGATCATCTTCTTCGACAGCCGGCGTACTGGTCAGGGAGTGAGCATCATCGATAGCGATGGTGACCCCGAGTCGGATGCCCGCCTGATGCTCGTCATCGACGGCGCGCTCGGCGCGGTGAAGATCGAACGTTCCCCTGCAAGAGCCGTAGTGGAAAGACAAGCCTCAGAAACAGAGGAGAACCAAGAGAGACCAAAGAGACGCGAGAGGGAGAGGCCCTAGGTGAAACGGCATGACATTGACCCCATATCACTGGTGTTCGGACTGATGTTCGCGGCGGCTGGAGCACTCTTCATGTCGGCCAACCTGGACTTCTCGGACGTGAGGGGAGAATGGGTGTGGCCCATCCCGCTGGTGCTGGTCGGGATCGCATTGCTGGTAAGCGCACTTGCCCGCAGAGACGACTCAACCGTCATCGGCGAACCAGTGGAATCGTTCGAGGAGGGTTCGCGTGCGACGTCAGAGGCGCAGCGCAATGAAACGCTCTAGTTGTCTCAATGTCCGAACCTCCGCCATGTCGTCGATGCAACTCGCGTACACAGAGGCGAGCGAATCTCCTGTATCCCAAGAGACCCGCGACTCAGGGTTGAGCCAGTACGTCTTGTGAGCAGATGCACCGATCCCTTTCAGCGCATCTGCCTTCGATGACCTGTAGTTGTTCCGGGCGTCGCCGAGGATCAGAACCGTCGACCTCGAGGTGACGTCGGCTCCATATCGCTCTGCGAAGTCCTCGAACGAGCCTCCGTAGTTCGAGTGCGGATCGATGTGGACCACGTTGGCCTCCGAATTGATGCCTGCGACGGCGTACATGAAGTCCTCACGCTCGAACAAGCGCGTCACCTCGTCGACCGTTTCAAGAAAGACGAACGAGCGGACCTTTGTGAACTGCCACGCGAGTGCATGCACGAGCATCAACGAGAAGCGTGCGAAGCGCGCGACCGAATCAGAAACGTCGCAGAGGACGAATAGCTCGGGTCGACGCGGCGCTCGCTTTCGCTCGACGAGGTCGAAGGGCGCACCGCCGGTCGACAGGGAAC
>Ga0190275_10003269_pt1 | contig 11538 bp, 12 predicted proteins | sample Popmic550T_FD_133745 | JGI IMG/M metagenome (GOLD analysis project Ga0190275, IMG submission 133745) | Populus adjacent soil microbial communities from riparian zone of Yellowstone River, Montana, USA - 550 T | ecosystem: Environmental > Terrestrial > Soil > Riparian zone > Trees stand | place... | reverse complement strand
TGGTCAGCGCATCGAGATCCAGATGAAGCTCTTCCCGTCTGGGTCTTCCCATCACACCCTCCCACCTACAAGTTTGCGCCTCCGGAGCTCTTAAGTTAAGGCCATTGGGCGGACCGGCCGACGCGACGTCGGCGGTCCGGGGGGAACCGGAAAACTACCCTGAGAACACTGCGGCGGCGAAGCCGCCGTCCGCGGACCGCCGACGTCCTCCGTCGGCCGGTCCGCCCGCGTCGCGCGGGCCGCTCTCGCGGGGAGTGATCGATGCACGCCGCGCGACGTTCCACGATGTTTGCCGCGCGCAGGAAGAGGGCGGCGCACGCGGCGGTTCGCATGCCTTACATACAGACCTGCGGTCGCGCACGTCTGTTACAATAACCGGCGCGGTCGTCCAAGCCGCAAAAGGTCCAGACCATGAAATACGACTCCCAGGATGTCGCTCTTCGTACGCTTTTTCTCGTCGCCGGAGGTGTCGCGGCGTTGCTTCTCGCCATGAAAGGTTATGGAGAAGCTCTGCCGGGGGTGGCGATCGGCGGGGCGATCGGGGCGTTCTTCGCTGCGAAGGCGCAGCCGCAACAGGAGTAGCCGGCTCGCCGGGGTGCTGTGGGAGACGGCGTCCTGCCGGTCTCCCACGTCTCGCTATACGGCTTCTTCCTGCTGATGGTGTCCGCCGCCTTCCATTCGGCGGACGTTTTCGGCCTGCAGGCCTTTCGGCCCTTGCTTGACGTCGAATTCGACGCGCTCTCCTTCATTGAGCGTGCGATATCCCGACGCCTGGATGGATGAGTGATGGACGAAGACGTCCTCACCGGTGCTGCGTTTGAGGAAGCCGTACCCTTTGTCGTTGTTGAACCACTTCACTACACCAGTCTCAGGCATTTCTACCTCCGACGCTGCCGTGAAGCTCTGCCCGGAGCGCCCTGCACGGATCACCGCATGTCGCGGTTATTCAGGATTTGTGCAATGCCCGCGCCCGCGTATGAGGCAAAGAGAGACGACCAGGGGCCTCCGGCGGGCGGGCCCGGCCCGCGGCGTTTGTTTTCGCCCGGACCGCGTTCCATGCCAGACGCGCGCGTTCAGCCTATGGCAACCAACGCTGCGGGCCGGGCCCGCCCGCCGGAGGCCTCCCGTCGTCTCCCTTTACCAGATCAACGCGCGGTTGAGGCCTATGCGTTCGAAGCCTAGAGCCTCGTACAGTGCGATCGCCGGGGTGTTGAAATCGTTGACGAAGAGCGTCACCGTTTTTCCCTTTCGGAACAGATGACCGCAGACCTCGCGGAGCAGCTCGGACGACAGACCCTGGCGGCGGTGGCGGGGGTGGGTCCAGACGCCCATCAGCTGGACCGATTCGGGGGTGACGGCGGAGAACTCGCACTTCGAGACGATCGTGTCGCCGGCGGTGCGGATGACGGAGCGCTTCTTCTCCACCAGCTCGCGGATGCGCTCGCGGTAGCCGGTGGCGTCGCGCTCGAGGGGGTCGATGCCGACTTCTTCGCGGTGCATGGCCGCGCAGGCGGGGACGAGCTGGTCGAGGTCGCGGGGGATGGAGTAGCGGGAGGTGGTGAGGTCGGGGAAGTCGAGGCGTTTGCGGATGGCGTAGATCGGCTGGTTCATCCGCACGACCGTCGGCGGATCGATGCGCAGCCGGAGATCGGTCCAGAGCCGTTCCACGAGATGCGCCGGCGAGATGATGGCGCGCACGGGGAGCATGCGGGTGAGGATGCGATCCCCGATCAGGGAGACGGCCGAGTCGGTGATGTCGCTGGAGATCGACGGATCGCCGGCGATGACGATGTTCGTCGCCAGCGAGGCCACGAGCACGATCGCGCCGTTGAAGCGGACCACGGCGATCTGCGAGGCGGCGAGGGTACGCTCTTCGAGCAGGCGGGAGATCAGGTAGACGTTGATCAGCGGGTCGCGCTGCAGGAACTCCAGCGCACCCTTGAAGTCGTCCTCCGCCAGCAGGCGAAGCGACCAGCGTCCCTCCGCCGGTAGTGTGGCCATCGATCGATTGTCAGAGCTGTGAGCGTCCCAAGTATGCCACCCCGTCGACGGTCTTGTGCCACCAGGAGCGGTTCTTCCACGACTCGAAGTCCATCTTTTTCGCGTGCCGGAGATCGTCCGCGAAGGCGGTGCGGAGCTGCGTTGCGATGGCCGGGTCGAGGATGCCGACGCTCACTTCGTCGTTCAGCTCGAAGGAGCGCTCGTCGAAGTTCGTGGAGCCGACGCACGACCAGACGCCGTCGACGACGATCACTTTCTGGTGCAGCAGAGTGCGCTCGTACTCCCAGATCTTCACGCCCCGCTTGAGCAGCGTGCCGAAGTGGTGGTGGCTGGCGTGCTGCACGATCGCGCTGTCGGTGGCGTCGTCGGAGGGGACCATGATCCGGACGTCGACCCCCCGCTGGACCGCTTCTTCCAGCGCTTCGATGGCCTCGTCCTCGGGGAGGAGATACGGGTTCTGGATGAGGATCTCTTTCCGGGCCGCCTTGATGGCCATGTAATAGAGGAGCTGTACCGCCGACACGCCGCCGTCGGGCGAGGTGTAGGCGACGTGGGCGGTGCTCGTTCCCGCGGGCTGCGGTTTCGGGAAGAAGTCGTCGCCGGCCATCACTTCTCCGGTCTCTTCGATCCAGTTCTCGGCGAAGACGGCCTGGAGGCGGTTCACGACCGGGCCGACGACGCGCAGGCCGGTATCGCGGAAGTGCTTCTTGTCCTGGGCGTTGCCGAGCCACTCGTCGGCGATGCAGAAGCCGCCGACGTAGCCGATGGTGCCGTCGATGACCATCAGCTTGCGGTGGTCGCGGTTGTTGAGGCGGCCGAGGTTGCTGAGGCGGAAGGGATGGAAATGGGCGACCTTCACGCCGGCGGCGTCGAGCATCTCCCGCTCTTCGCCGTCGAGCTGCCGGCCGCCGGAGCCATCGACGAGGAGGCGGACCTGGACGCCTTCGCGCGCCTTTTTCGCCAGCAGGTTGGCGAGCTCGGTGGCGAGCTTGCCGTCGTACCAGATGAAGTTCTCGACGTGGACGCTCTTGCGCGCGGCGGCGATGTCGCGGAGGAGGGGCGGGAAGAAGGCGTCGCCGTTCTGCAGGACTTCGACGTTGTTGCCGTCTTCCAGTACCGAGTGCGTGAGGCCGGCGATGGAGGGGAGCAGCGCTCCGAGCTCGCCCGGCTGTTCGACGCGGAGGATCGTGCCGTTGTCGCGCTTCACCGACCAGAACAGGATGATCATGACGATCAGCGTCAGCAGGCCGCCGATGAAGGCGATGAGCGGCATCCGGACGTAGGTGGCGCCGCGGTGCTGGGTGATCCGGAAGTGGTCCGGGTCTGTCTCTGTCTTCTTTTCGCTCTTCTTTTCGCTTTTCATGGGTGGGTCAGCTCCGCGAGGACGGGTCGGTGGTCGGAGGGGCCGTCGTCGAGGACGCGCGCGCTGCGGACCACCCAGCCCGGATCGGCGAGGATGTAGTCGAGGCGCTGCTCCATGACCCGGTGGGTCGCGACTTTCGGATCGCCCGCGAACCGGAGGGTGTTGGCGCCGAGGAAGGCGGTCATCTCCGGCGTCTCGGGCGGCGCGTTCAGGTCACCGGTGAGGATGTAGGGATAGGAGCTGGCCTGCACGTGCGCATTGATGCACTTCAACTGGCCCCCGCGCGCCTCGCGTCCGAGGGACGCCCAGGCGGTGGTGTGGGTGACGTAGAACTGGATGGTGCCGCCGTTGATGCGGATCAGGCTCTCGAGCAGCGAGCGCGGCTCGCCGGTGCCGGGGAGTTTGTGGACGTCGCTGGCGACGATGTCGCCGCGGGTCAGGACGGCGTTGCCGAAGTCGCCGCCGAGGAAGGTGTAGCTGCGGCCGAAGACGACGTTGAGGCCGGTCAGGAGGCGGAGTTGTTGGACGTGGTCGCCGAAGCGGGCCTGCCAGGTGCCGCGGTGGGCTTCGTTGAGCCCGACGATGTCGGGGTTGTATTTGCGGATGACGGCGGCGATTTCTTCGATGTGGTCGTTGCGGAGCAGGGAGGCGTGGCCTTCGATGTTGAAGGTCATGACGGTGAGGTGTTTGGGGTAGGTGCTGGCGAAGCGCCGCGGCTGGTGTGCGCTGCACTCGCCGGAACGGAATTCGTACACGCCGAGAACGCGGTAGGCGGCCATCGCAGCAAAGATGCCGAGGATGATCAAAAGGACTCGGGAGATACGGCGCCGGCGCATGTTGGGGTCGGTTGGAGCAAGGGGCGAGCCGAGCGTCTGCGCCGCCCGCCCGGGGGACGACGAGGGGGCCTCCGGCGGGCGGGTACGGCCCGCGGCGTTTGTTTGGCTTGGACCACGTTCGGTGTGAAGGCGCGTGTTCGGTTCTTGCCAAATCCGTGGTGCGGGCCGTGACCGCTCGCCGGAGTCCCCTGACGCGCTTCTGCCGAAAACGTGGTCCGTGCGTGGAGCGCCGGCGTCTCGCCGCCGGCGACCGGCGCTCCGTTACACCACCACTAACACCCGCACATCCCCATGCTTCCACAGCGCCGAGGCCGGAAACGCCTCGTCCACCACCCCGCTGCGCAGCCGTTCCACCGCCTCTTCCTTCCCCCTCCCCGCGACCAGCAGCACGATCGCCCGGGACTCCAGGATCGTCCCAATGCCCATGGTGATGGCGTGGGTGGGGACGTGGCCTTCGGGGAATAGGTCGGCGTTGGCGTGGCGGGTGGATTGGGTGAGCTCGACGACTCTCGTGCGGGCGTCGAACGGCGTACCGGGCTCGTTGAAGCCGATGTGACCGTTGCGGCCGAGGCCGAGGAAGGTGAGGTCAAGGCCTCCGGCGTCGCGGATCTCGCCTTCGTAGCGGATGCACTCCGCGGCCAGGTCGGAAGCCATTCCGTCGGGGATGTGGGCGTTGGCGGGGTCGATGTCGACGTGGTTGAAGAGGTGCTGCTTCATGTAGGCGAAGTAGCTGCCGGGATGGTCGCGCTGGACGCCGGCGTATTCGTCGAGGTTGAACGTGGTGACGCCGGTGAAGCAGCGGTATTCACGCGAGCACTCCTGTACTACGCGGTCGTACATGCCGATCGGCGTCCGCCCGGTTGGGAGGCCGAGCACGGCGCGCGGGTTTTCGCGGATCGCGGTCAGGAGGATGTCGGCGCCGCGCGCGGAGAGCGCCTCGGGGGAGTCAACCGTTTCCCAGATCATGGCCCCTCGCCCATACCCGCTCCACCTCGAAGCGTTCGTTCATCACCACCAAGTCGGCATCGTAGCGGCGCTCGATCTTTCCCTTCCTATCGGCGACCGCGGCGATGCGGGCCGGGACTTCTGTGGCGAGGGGCAGGACGGTCTCGAGCGGGAAGCCGGCCAGCTCGATCATGTTCTTCACCGCACCGGCCATGGTGAGCACGCTCCCCGCCAGGGTGCCGTCGGCGAGGCGGGCGGCGCCGTCGGCGACGGTGACTTCGTAGTCGTACAGCTTGTACGTGCCGTCGGAAAGACCGCAGGCGCGGATGGCGTCGGTGATGAGGGCGATGCGGTGCGGCATGGTGGTCACGGCGATGCGGAGCGCAGCCGGGTGGACGTGCACGCCGTCGGCGATCAGCTCCGCGGTGGCGTTGGTCGAAGTCATGGCCGCGCCGACGACGCCGGGGTCGCGGTGATGCAGCGGGGTCATGGCGTTGAAGAGGTGGGTGAAATGACACGCTCCCCATTCGATGGCGGCTGCGGCGGTGGCGTGGTCGGCGGCGGTGTGTCCGATGGAGAAGAGGACGCGGTCGCGAAAGTGTTCGACCAGCCCCTGCGCCCCTTCGATCTCCGGCGCCACCGTGACGATCCACCGCAGCCTCGGCGCTTCGGCGATCAGGGCGGCGACTTCGTGGATGTCGGCGATGCGGATGGAGGCGCGGTCCTGCGCGCCGGCGCGGGTGGCGTTGATGAACGGTCCTTCGAGGTGGACGGCGACAATCTCCGCCCCCTCGGGGCGGTCGCCGGAGACGCGGGCGATGGTCTCGACGGCGCTCTGCAGGTCGCCGCGCGCGGCCGAGAGGGTCGTCGCCGCGAGCGCGGTGGTGCCGTGCATGGCGTGGAAGCGGAGGATGCGCGCGGTCGCCTCCTCGTGCGCGTCCATGAAGTCGGCGCCGTCGCCGCCGTGGACGTGGACGTCGATGAAGCCCGGCACGATGACGCCGCTCACCTGTTCCGCTTTCGCGGGGATGTGGGTGGTCTGGGCGACGTCCGCGATGACCTGCTCGTCGAGGGTGATCAGGATGTCGTCGCGGAGCATGCCGTCGACGAACGCGCGGCCGTAAATGTGTCTCACAGGAGGTGTCTCACAGGCAGATCTTTCCCAGCACGGTCGGCCGGCCCCCGGTGGCTCCCGCCACGTTCGTGACCAGGCCGACGACGGAATCGTTCGCAATCATGGCCATGGCCATCGCTTCCTTTGCCTCGCTCGCTTTGTAGATCTTCATGGTCTGCTTCGGCATCCGCCCCGCGAGCATTTTCACGAGCGTCGGGTTCTTCGCGCCGCCGCCGGCGAGCATGACCTCGTGGACGGGACCGAGGGGGTGGATGAAATCGCGGTAGGCGCGGGCGATGCTCTCCGCCGTCAGCGCCGTGGCGGTGGCGATGAGGTCGTGGATGTCGGTGTCGGGCGACTCGCTCATGATGCGCCGCGCGAACTGGGCGCCGAACAGCTCGCGGCCGGTCGTCTTCGGCGGCGCCTTGGTGAAGTAGGAGTCGGACATCCAGCGCTCCAGCAGGTCGTGGCGCACGTTCCCCGCCTCGGCGAGCGCGCCGTCGACGTCGTACGTCTGGCGGCCGTTGGTCGCCACCCACGCCAGCTCGTCGATGATCATGTTGCCCGGCCCGGTGTCGAAGGCGATGACGTCGTCCCAGGTCGCTTTCGGCGGGATGTAGGTGACGTTGCCGATGCCGCCGATGTTCTGGATACAGCGGCCGCGCTGTTTGTGGCGGAGCAGGACCCAGTCGAAGTAGGGGACGAGCGGCGCCCCTTGGCCGCCGGCCGCGACGTCGCGCACGCGGAGGTCGCCGACGGTGATGATGCCGGTGCGCTCGGCGATGACGGCGGACTGGCCGATGGCGAAGGTGGAGCGGGTGGCGATCGGATGGTCGATCCAGTCGACGTCGGCATTCACCAGCGCGATCTCCGGATCGTGCCAGATGGTCTGTCCGGCCGAGGCGATGAGGTCGACGGTGTCGGCCTTGATTTTTGTTTCCTTCAGGATGCGCAGGACGGCCTCGGCGAAGACTTCGCCGAGGATGAAGTCGTAGCGGCAGATGTCGTCGATGCGGGCGCGCTTCGGGTCGAACAGCTCGCGCACGACCGCGCGGATCTTCGGCGGGTAGGGGAATTCGCGGAAGTGCTCCAGCTTCACGACGGCGTTGAGCCCGTGCTTCTGGATGCGCACCATGGCGACGTCGATGGCGTCGAGCGAGGTGCCGGACATGAGGCCGATGATCCGCCGCGAGTACTTGGTGGCGACGTGCATCAGCCGTTCGAGACGGCTCACGGCGAAAGCACCTCGCGCAACGGCTTCTCTTCCAGGAGACGCCGTGCTTCGTCCGCGTTCACCTTCCGCCGGGCGATGACGGTGGCGACTTTCACATCTCCATCGGCGTCGCGAATGGCCTGCACGGCCATCGGCCGGGTGACGCCGGCGGCCAGCTCCACCATCCGGACGGCGCGGTTGCGGAGCTTTTCGTTGGTGGCTGGCATGTCGATCATCAGGTTCGAATAGACATGTCCGAGGCGGATCATCACGCCGGTCGAGATCTGGTTGAGCACCAGCTTCTGGGCGGTGCCACTCTTCATCCGCGACGACCCCATGATGACCTCGGGGCCGGTCTCGAGGACGATCGGGATGTCGACATGCTGCGCCAGCGGCGAGCTCGGGACGTTGGTGATCCCGACGGTCAGCGCGCCGAGCATGTTCGCTTTCCGCACCGCGGCGACGGTGTAGGGCGTGGTCCCGGAGGCGGCGATCCCGACGACGGCGTCCTCGGCGGTGACTTCGCGGTCGACGGTCTCGATGGCCGCCTCCTCGTCGTCCTCGGCGCCTTCGGCCGCTGCGTAATAGGCGCGTTCGCCGCCGGCCATGAGGACGCGCACGAGCGAAGGGTCGACGCCGTAAGTCGGCGGGATCTCGGAGGCGTCAAGCATGGCGATGCGGCCGCTCGTGCCGGCGCCGGCGTAAAAGAGGCGGCCGCCGTGGCGGAGGCGTTCGGCGATCTCGTCGATGGCGTGGGCAATCCGCTCGGCCTGCTTCGCGACGGCGCCCGCGACCAGCGCGTCCTGCTCCTGAATGATCCGGACGATCTCGATCGTCGGCCGGCGGTCGATGTCGAGGCTCGTCTCGAGCCGGTCCTGGCTCATCTCAATTCAGCTCTCTCAGCGGACAGGAGCTTATCATCGGCAAATGCTCGATCTCGACGGGTTGCAAGTCGCTTACCTCGGCGTAGCCCTGGCCCATTACCTCGACATGGAGACGGGCGACATCATCGACCTCCCCCTGGAAGCCGAGCCGCCCGGAGACGCCTCCCGCTTCCGCCGCATCCCCACCCGGACCCCGGAAAGCGAGGAGGAGGACCGCCGGCTGTTCGTCGAGCACATGGGGCCTTCTTTGATGCGCGACCAGCTCGCGGCTTTGCTCGAGGATCACAACGGCTTCCGGCGCGTGCTGGTCGAAGACCGCAAGACGGAGCGCCAGTTCTTCAACTTCAAGAACGACCAGGCGACCCGGGCGATCGAGGAGTGGCTGAGGGAAGAGGGGATCGAGTAGCGCGCCAGATTTGTCATCCTGAGGCGCAGGAACTCCCCGATCGAGCAAAACATGGCGCCGAAGGACCCCCTGCGGTGATCCGGCGCAGCCGCCGTAGGCGGCGAAAGATCTGTAGGCCCGGCCTTCAGGCCGGGTAAAGGTCGAGAGACAAGGCAAGTCCGCGAAGCGGGCGACAGCGTAGGTCTTTCACGTATCCCCTGTTCTGTCGCCCGCTTCGCGGACTCGCCTTCGCGGGGCCGCACGATACCCGCCCTAAAAGGGCGGGCCTACAGATCTTCCGCCGCCTACGGCGGCGCGGTAGCTGTCAGGATGACAGTGTTGGTTCTGCCCGCTACGCTCTGCTCACCACGAGAAACGTCACGTCGTCATCCAGACACTCGGCGTCGCCGACGTGATTGATGACGGTTTCGTTCACTGAGGTGACGATCGCTTCGGCGTCCGCGCCGTGGAGTTTGGCGAGGGCGGCGCCGATGGTCATGGAGCCGAGGTCGATGCCTTCGGGGCTGCGGGCTTCGGTGACGCCGTCGGTGAAGAGGACGAGTGAGTCGCCGGGCTCGAGCTGGAGCTGGCGGTTGACGAATTCGGCGCGGGAGACGACGCCGAGGAGGAGGTCGCTTTCGGTGAGCTCGGTCGCGCCGTCTTTGCGGAGCCAGAGCGGCGGCGTGTGGCCGGCGTTGACGTATTCGACCTTGCCGCTCTTGGTGTCGAGGCAGCCGAGGAAGAGCGTCACGAACTTCGACTGCGGGAGGTTTTCCTTCAGGGTGACGTTGAGCTGCGTGACCAGCGTCGCCGGATCGGGATCGGTCTTGGAGAAGATCCGGAAGGCGACCTGGAGGCCGGCCATCATCAGGCCGGCGGTGACGCCCTTGCCGCTGACGTCGCCGATGACGAAGTAGACCCGCCCGTCGGGACGGACGGCGAAGTCGTAGTAGTCGCCGCTGACGGTGCGGCACGGCTGGTTGCGGCCGACGAAGGTGAAGCCGGGGACGTTGCTCGGCGCGGGCGGCAGGAGCCGGCGCTGGATGCTGGACGCGGTCTTGAGCTCCTCGTCCATGATCCGCTTCTGGATCGCTTCCTCGCGGAGGCGCGTCGTTTCGAGCTTGCTGGCGGCAAAGCGGCCGATCTGGGCGACGAGCCGCACGTCTTCTTCGGAGAGGGACCGCTGGGTGAAGAGGTAATCGACGTAGAGCACGCCCACGACGGAGTTGCCGATCATCAGAGGCGCGCAAAGGATCGAGTGGATGCCCTGCATGACGATCGACTGCGCGCTGCGGAGCTTCTCGTCGGCACCGACGTCGACGAAGGCGAGGGCCTTCTTCTCGACGACGATCTCGTTGAGGAGGGTGTGGCTGATGGTCAGCTCGCCGGCGTCGGTCTGGTCGGCGCGGCGGACTTCGACCTTGGTGAACGAACGGCCGTCGTGCCCGAGGAGGGCGATCGCGGCGCGGGAGGGATGGAGGTGCTCCATGACCCGGTCGACGATGAAGCCGAACAGCTCGGACATCGGGCGGTCTTCGATCAGCTCGCGGGCGAGGAGGGTAAGGGTCTGCAGGCGGGAGACGTCCTGCGCCTCGGGACGGTCGGAGATGTCGTTGACCGGGATGGCGATGGTGGCGCTGACGTGCGATTCGGCGACGGCGATGAACTTGTCGGTGCTTCGCTCGGACGCTTCGAATACGATCTCGGTGTCGCCGAGGCGGATCCGGTCGCCGGTCTTCAGCGGCTCGTCGCGCTCGACGCGGGTGCCGTTGAGGTACGTCCCGTTGGCGCTGCCGAGGTCCTTGAGGACCCAGGAGTTTCCTGCGGCGATGATCTCGGCATGTTTGCGGGAGAGGTAACGATCCTTGATCGGGATCGAGCAGTCGGATGCGCGGCCAATCGACACCGCATCCCCCTGCAGCGGCTGGCGGAAGGGGGAGAAGAGCGGTGAATAGACAGTGACTTCCGCGCGGGGCGTGACCGAATCCATGCAGGGGGCTCCGTGGTTGACGGGCGATTGTAGCCGATCATAGGGGTTATTCAGCGTGGCCGCCGACTACTTCCTGGAGATCGAATCGCACTTCGCCGCCCGCCGCGGCACGCCGTTCATCCTGAACGCGAAGGACTGGGCATTGATGAAGGAGTGGAGCGACGGCGGCATCCCCCTGCCGGTGGTGATCGAGGCCATCGACTCCTGTTTCGACAAAAACGAGGCAAGAGGCGCGAAGAAGGTGATCAGTAGCCTGAGCTACTGCAAGCACGCGGTGAAGGAGCTCTGGCAGGAACGCCGCGAGCTGCAGATCGGTGCCGGCGAGATTGCACCGGAAGAAAATGTCGGACCTTTGCTGGAGGCGCTGGCGGTGACCGTGGAGCCGGTGTCGATGGAGTTCGCCGCTCGGGTGCGGGAGCTGGTGGGGGAGAAGAGCGTCCCCCGGATCGAGGAGCGGTTGATGGAGCTCGAGGAGGAGCTGCTCGAGTCTCTGCTGCCCTCCGCCGAGGAACTGCGGACAGAGGCGCGGGCGCTGAGCGCCGGCGCGGATGAGAAGACGCGGGCCCGGGCCGAGGCGGCGCACTTGAGGAGGCTGGTGCGCGAGAGGTTCGGTTTGCCGCGGTTGACGCTGTTTTAACCCTTTTTTAGGCCGCCGTCAGGCGGCCAGGCGGACCGCCGACGTTCCCGTCGGCCGGTCCGCCCAATGGCCTTAACTTAAGGCCATTCGAGGCGCAAACTTGTAGGTGGGAGGGTGTGATGGGAAGACCCAGACGGGAAGAGCTCCATCTCGATCTCGATGCGCTGACT
>Ga0190275_10003268_pt1 | contig 11539 bp, 6 predicted proteins | sample Popmic550T_FD_133745 | JGI IMG/M metagenome (GOLD analysis project Ga0190275, IMG submission 133745) | Populus adjacent soil microbial communities from riparian zone of Yellowstone River, Montana, USA - 550 T | ecosystem: Environmental > Terrestrial > Soil > Riparian zone > Trees stand | place... | reverse complement strand
CGCGGATCAGAGTGCCAACGCAACGGTCGGTAAAGTGCCCGCTCCCGGCCAGGTAGGGGGTGCCTGCTACCACCACCTTGCCGGACGGCAGCACGTCCAGGTCGGTGCCCCACTCGCGGTAGCGGCCCGGCGGCATCCCCGCGAGGCTGCTCGCGTCGCAGGTGATGAGCGTCCGCGCCACGCCCTTCGCCCGCACGAGGCACTTCACGACCGCCGGCGGCAGGTGGTGCCCGTCGGGAATCAGGCTCATCCACAACCGGTCCTCGGCAAGCTGGTCCCAGAGGTAGTTCGGGTGCCGCGGCAGCACCGCGTGCGCGCCGTTACCCAGGTGCGTGCTCGTCTTCGCCCCCGCGTCGACGGCGTCCCGCAGTTGGTCGGTCGTCGCCGCGGTGTGGCCGATCGCCACCACCACACCGGCCGCGGTGAGCTGCTTAATGAAGCGGACGGCGCCCGTGCGCTCCGGGGCGACGGTGACCATGAGGATGCGGCCGTCGGCGGCGTCCTGGAGGCGGCGGAACTCGTCCCAGTCGGGGTCGCGGGCGTGTTCCCGCGGGTGGGCGCCGCGTGGGCCGTCCTCGGCGGACAGGTACGGACCTTCGAGGTGGTAGCCGGGGATCGTTCGCGCCAGCGCCGGGTCGGCGGCGCGGGCCGCGGCGAGGGTGGCGAAGCCGTGGCGGAGCGATTCGTAACTCGCGGTGATGAGCGTGGGGAGGAAGCCGCCGACGCCGTGCCGCCGACACTCCGCCACGACCACCCGGACGCCGTCGGTGGTGAGCGTCGGCGAGGTGAAGCCGACGCCGAGGGCGCCGTTGATCTGCGGGTCGAAGAACGCCGGCGCCGCCCAGCACGTCGGCGCCGCGGCCGACGGGCGCAGCGCGGCGACGTGGCCGTCGGCGACGGTAAGTTCGAGCGGTTCGCCGGTGGCGTAGTGGCGGGCGTGCATCGGCGGGAATCCAGGGGGTTTGGGTCGGTTGCTCGGGGCTTTCCCGCCCGCCCTCAACTCGTTTTACGACGCCGGGCGTAATCCCCGCGCCACTCACCCCCCGGATTGGACTTCCGCCCGGGTGTGAATTACGGTTCAGGCGACGCACTCCGGCTCCGTCCGCCCCGGCGCCCGGCTTCCTCCCTGGTGGCCCCGCGATGAATTGGATGCGCGAACCCGACACCGAACCGATTCCCGGCTACCGGCTCGTCGAGCCGATCGGCACCGGCGGGTTCGGCGAGGTGTGGAAGTGCGTCGCCCCCGGCGGCATCGACAAGGCGATCAAGTTCGTCTACGGCAACCTCAACTCCCTCGACGGCGACGACGCGCGCGCGCTCCAGGAGATGAAGGCGCTCGAGCGCGTCAAGGAGGCCCGCCACCCGTTCCTCCTGTCCATCGAGCAGATCCGCGAGATCGGCGGCGAGCTCCTCATCGTGATGGAGCTGGCCGACCGCAACCTCCACGACGTGCTCTGCGAGTACCAGGCCGCCGGCCGCCCCGGCATCCCGCGCGACGTCCTCCTCGGCTACCTCGACGACGCCGCCGTCGGCCTCGACCACCTGATCGAGAAGCACAACCTCCAGCACCTCGACGTGAAGCCGAAGAACCTGTTCACCGTCTCCGACCGGGTGAAGGTCGCCGACTTCGGCCTCGTCAAGCAGCTCGAACGCTCCAGCAGCTCCGGCCTGATGGGCGGCGTCACGCCGGTGTACGCGGCGCCCGAGACGTTCTCCAACAAGGTGAGCCGGCACTCCGACCAGTACAGCCTCGCCATCGTGTACTGCGAGCTGATCTCGGGGAAGAAGCCGTTCAACGGGCGGAACATCCGCCAGCTCGCGCTCCAGCACATGACCGAGGCGCCGGACCTGTCCGCCATCCCGGAAGGCGACCGGCCGGCGGTGGCGCGGGCGCTCGCCAAGAACCCCGACGAGCGCTTCCCCAACTGCATCTCCTTCATCCGCGCCCTCTCCGGCGCCGTCCGCTCGGGCGAGAGCAGCGGCGGCCCCGGCCCGGCAATCACCGACCCCGCGGCGTGGGCGAACGGCCGCAAGACGGCGCACGACGTGGACCTGACACCCCGCGCGACCGCCCGCGGCGGCGTTGCCGTGCTCGAACGCCCGGCGGCGAAGAAGGCCGCCGCGGTCGCCGTGGAGATCGACGACGACCACCTCCTCGCCTCGTCGAAGCCGCTGAAGGAGGTCGGCGTCCTGCGGCCGACGGTCCTGATCGGCGTCGGCAGCTTCGGCCGGCGGGCGCTGCAGGAAATCCGCTGCCGCCTCATCGACCGGCTCGGCGACGTGGGGCAGGTGCCCGCCATCCGCTTCCTGTACGTGGACTGCGACCCCGACGCCGCCGCGAAGGCCGTGGCCGCCCCGCCGGACGTGGCGCTCTCCCCCGACGAGGTGTTCCCCGTCCCGCTCCAGCCGGTTACGGCCTACCGCCGCCGGCAGCTGGACCAGATTCTCGACTGGTTGCCTCGGGAGAAGCTGTACTCGATCCCGCGAACGCTGCAGGTCGGCGGCCAGCGGGCGCTCGGCCGGCTCGCGTTCTGCGACAACTACCTCCGCTTCGTCACCCGGATGCGCCGCGAGCTCCAGATCGCCACGCACCCCGAGTCGCTGACGCAGTCCGCCGACCAGACGGGTCTGCTGGCGCGCGACGGGGCGCCGCGGGTGTACGTGTTCGCCAGCGGCACCGGCGGCTCCGGCGGGATGCTGCCGGACCTCGGCTACGCGGTGCGCCGCGTGCTCGCGCGCATGAACTGCCCGGACGCGCCAGTCACGGCGTTCGTGTACGCTGCGGCCCCGACCGACCCCGGCAGCCCCGACACCGAACTCGCCAACGTCCTCGCCACGCTCACCGAGCTGAACCACTTCGCCGACCCCGAGGTGTCGTTCGTCGCGCACTACGGCGGCCCCGAAGGCCCGAAGGTGGAGGGGACCGGCCTGCCGTTCTCGGCGACGTACCTGCTGCCGATGGCCGAGCGCACCGGGCAGGCGTTCCGCGACTGCATCTCGCACCTCGCCGGCTACGTCAGCCACGACCTGACGACGCCGCTGGGGCAGGCGCTCGAACAGGTGCGATCGGCGCCGCAGCCGTTCGGGCGCACGCCGTTCCGCGGCTTCGGCACCTACGGCGTGTGGTTCCCGCGCGGGCTCCTCCTCCGCACCGCGGCCTCAAAGATCTGCCTGCGCCTCCTCCGGACGTGGGGCGCGGACGTTCACCCGGCCGACCCGACGCAGATCGACCTGGCCGTGACGCAGGTGATGGGCGACCCGCGGCTGCGGCCCGAGGCGGTGCAGCGGCAGCTCGAGGACGCCGCCCCGCGCGGCCCGGAGGGTCCGCCGGCCGACCAGGTGGAGCGCTGGCTGCACGGGCTCGAAGGGCAGATCGAGTCCGCGGCGCGGCGGTCCGAGGCCGGCAAGTGGGCCGGCGGGGCGTGGGAGCAGGCCCGCGAGTTCATCGGCGTGCGGCCGGCGTCCGACGCCGACAGCACCATCCGCCGCGGCCGCCTGAGCCGGGCGCTGGACGAGGCCGTCCGCCGCGTCGCCGAGGCGTGGGGGAACGAGTTCGCCGAACAGACCCGCTCGCTGGAGGAGTACCCCGGCAACCGGTTCGCCGCGGTCGAGGCGGGGCTGAAGCGGCTCGTCGGCCTGTGCGACGACGCCGCCGCCGCGGTCGATAAGAAGCTCGACGCGTTCGGCCTGAAGGTGCGGCAGTCGCGGGCCGACGTGCAGTCGGCGATGGACGCGTGCCGGGCCGGGAGCGGCGCGTTCAGCTTCTTCGGCGGCCGCGGCAACCGGAGCATGCGGCACTTCCTCGACCAGCTCCGCGGCTACGCCCGGCTGCGGCTCCAGGAGGACCTCCAGGACGCGACGGGCCGGTTCTACCGCGCCCTCCGCGGGCAGGTGGAGGCCCGGCTGCGGGCGGTCGCGTACGGCCGGTCGCGGCTCGACCAGCTCGTCGCCGGGATGGAGTCGCCGCTGGCGCACCTGCCGGCCGGCGGCGACACCCCGGTGGCGATGCCCGAGGAGGCGCTGAACCAGACGATCCACCCGACGCGGACGCTCCAGGTGGTGCTGCCGAGCGGCGACAACCACATCGACCGCTCCGCCGGCCGCGTCGTGAAGTCGCTCAAGCCGGGCGACCTGCTGCGGCTGGAGCACGCCCTGCAGAAGCTGGTGCTGGAGCCGCGCAAGGGGCTGCTGAGCCTGTGCGGCATCAACGCCGACCTGAGCCGGACGCTGCTGGCGCCGATGATCGAGCAGACGACGGCGTTCCTGAGCGACCTGCTGCCGGTGACGGACGTGACGGAGGTGGAGGTGGCGGCGTGCCGGCTGCGGAACGTGGACCCGGCCGACCGGGTGCGCGACTACCACGACAAGGCGCAGCCGCCGGCCGAGAGCGCGGCCGAGCAGCAGACGTTCGTGATCGTGCCGGACAGCGAGGCGGGGAAGTCGTTCGCCGAGGTGGTGCGGCGGGCGGTGAGCGCGGCGCAGACGATCCCGGTGTCCGGGTCGGCGACGGACCTGATGTTCTGCCGCGAGCAGGCGTGCATGAAGCCGGCCGAGCTGATGGGGATGCTGGCGGGGTGTCTGCCGGCGTACTACCAGTCGCTGGCGAGCCCGCACACCAACCCGCACGCCCGGTTCGACGTGACCGACTGGATGCCGATCGCGGAGTAGCGCCGCGGCTCGGGTTGCGGTCGATCCGTCCCGGGGCGTTGCCCCGGGCTATGCTGTCCCAGCCCTTCGGGCTGATGAGGGGTGGTTGGTTTTCAGGCCAACGGCCTGGGACAGCATAGCCCGGGGCAACGCCCCGGACCCGCTCTACCTCACGCGCTCGTACTCCCGCGCCGGCCCCTGCCCCACCTGGAGCCTCAGCCGCTCGCCGGGGAAGACCACCCGCACCCGCCCCGGCGCCAGCAGGCTCCCGTCCGCGCCGGTGACCTCCAGCGTCTCGCCGTCGAGGACGCGGTAGCGCCCCGTGGCCGGCTTCACGATCACCTGCCCGGAGGCGACGCCGACCACCTCGTAGACGACGGTGCCGTTGGCGGCGAACTGGAGGAGGCCGGACTGGCCGGTCGGCGGCTCCTTCAACTCGCCGTTCTCGCGGACGAGGTGCCAGGTGCCGACGAGCCGGGCCGCCGCCTCGTCGCGGGTCGGCGGGCGCGAGCAGGCCGGCACGGCGAGGGCCAGCAGGAGGAGACACGCGCGGCGGGTCACGGCGGCCTCGGGGGGTGATACTGAAAGCTACCGCGACGACAGGCGGGCGTCAAACGGCAAGCGAGCGGCGCGGCGTCAGCCCGCGGCCGCCGGCGGCGGGGTCGTCGCCGGCGGGAGCGGGTTCGCCTGCTCGAACGCGGTGATCTTCTCCTTGCGGCGCTGGTGCCGGCCGGCCTCGAAGTCGGCCGTCAGCCACGCCCGCACCATCCGGTCGATCAGCTCCTCGCCGATCAGGTCGGCCGACAGGCACAGCACGTTGGCGTCGTTGTGCCGGCGGCTCAGCTCGGCGTCGAGCACGTCGCGGCAGTTCGCGGCCCGCACCCCCGTCACCTTGTTCGCCGCGATGCACATGCCGTGACCGGTCGCGCACAGCAGCACGCCGCGGTCGGCGCCGCCCGCCGCCACCGCCTTCGCCACGCCGAACGCGAAGTCGGGGTAGTCGCAGCCGGCGGCGGTGTCGGTGCCGTGGTCGGTGACCTCGTGGCCGAGCTCCTTCAGGAGCGCCACCACCCGGTGCTTCACGCCCACGCCCCGGTGGTCGTTCCCGACGGCTACTCTCATTCGTTCACCCACCCCGGTAAGAACCGCCCCACGTGCTCCCGGATCGTCCGGGCACACTCCCGGTACACCTCCGGCCCCGCCCCGATCGGGTCGTCCAGGTCCGCGTCGCCGCACAGCAGCCGCACGTCCGGCCCGAGCCCCGGGTAGTGCGTCGCCAGCATCTGCGCGTGCGCCCGGGTCATGGCGATGACATCGTCGGCCGCGGCCAGCAGGTGCGGGTTCACCGGCCGGCTGCGGTGCTCGGCCAGGTCGGCGCCGAACTCGGCCGCCGCCGCCGCCGACAGGTCCGTCGCCGGCCCGCCGCCGTACGCCGCCACTCCCGCGGAGAGCACCCAGAAGCCCTTCGCCGGCAGCGCCTCGGCCGGGCAGCCGAGCCGCTCCGCCAGCAGAGCCTTGGTTATGCCTTCGGCCAGCGGGCTGCGACAGGTGTTTCCCGTACACACGAACAACACGATCCGCGCCGCCAGCCGTTCCACCTCGTCGGCCGGGAAGTCGCCCGGCTGCGTCAGCCGCCAGCCGGCTTCCGTCACCGTCACCTCGGTCGGCCGGCGCGTCGCGTTCACCTCGCCGGCGCTCACCGCCAGCTGAACCGCGTCGCCGAACCGCTCTGCCGCGAGGGCCGCCGTCGGCTGGAACGTCTCGCTCAGCAGCACCGGCCCCGACAGCGCCGGTAGAAGCGCGTCCGTCAGCGCGTGCTCCGGGCAGCGGAAGCGGACCACACCCCCCGCAGCCGCCGCCTCCCAAACGGGCGCCGGCCACCCCGCCGGGACCGCCGCCGGGTCCGCGGGGAGGGCCACCGTCAGCGGCGCCGGCCAGGCGCGGAACATGAGCCGGCGCGCCGCGGTCGGCACGTTCACCCCCAGCCGGGGTGGGTCGTCGGGGCCGTACACCAGCACCGCGGGGGCGGGGAACGTCGGCGCGGCGGGCGAGGTCGGTTCGGCCAGAGCGACGTAACCGGAGTCGCCGGGGAAGACCACCACCCGCCCGGCCGTCAGCTCCTCGCGCACGCGCCGGACGAAGTCCGACGGGTCGACGGTCGGGCTCCAGTCCAGGACCGTCGGGGGCATCGGGGCCGTTTCCGGGCGGGCCGGGGCGCATCGGGACAGCGTGCGGCTAGTGTAGGGACGCACACCCGGCCCAACAAGGAACGGGCGGCCGGGGGCGTACCTGCGGATTTCTGCAAGCCGGCTCGGGTTTTGAGGCCGGACGCGGCGACGGCGCCGACCTTCGCCGCGTTCAACCCCGGTGCCCGGCCGGCGGCGCTCGCGGCCGTCGCGGAAGGACCGGGCGGCACGGACCTGGACGGCGACGGCCGCGCCGAGGTGATGGCGGGCGCCGGCGCGGGAGCGTGGCCGCTGGTGGGCGTGTACGACCCGCTCACGGGGGCGCGGCGCGACGTGTTCTACGCCACATCGGCGCCGTTCCGCGGCGGGGTGGAGGTGGGGTATGTTTCCGCCGCTTGCGGCGTAGCACCGCGGTGCTACGCCGCAAGCGGCGGCATCAGGCGGGCGCGTCGAGCACCTCGCGCACCTTCGCCACGAGCGCCGCGGGGGTGAACGGCTTCTGCAGGTACGCCACCGCCGCCGCCTCCACGCCGTCTCGCAGCACCGCGTCCGGCGTGTACCCGCTCAGGTACAGCACCTTCACCCCCGGCCGCCGCGCCGCCACCCGCGCCGCCAGCTCCCGGCCGCCCAGGCCCGGCATCACCACGTCGGTCACCAGCGCGTGAATCGGGCCGCCGTGCCGCTCCACCAGGGCCAGCGCCGCGGCCCCGTCGGCGGCCTCCAGCACCGCGTACCCCGCCCGCTCCAGCACCCGCCGGGCGAACTCGCGCACGTCGTCGTCGTCCTCCGCCAGCACCACCGTCTCGCTGCCGCCGCCGAGCCGCAGCACCGGATGACTCCGGCTCCCCTCAGCCGGGTCGGTGGTCGCCGGCCAGTACACCTCGAACGTCGTGCCGCGGCCGACCTCCGACTCGACCGCGACCCGGCCGCCGGCCTGCTGCACGATCGTGTCCACCGTCGCCAGCCCCAGGCCGGTCCCCTTCCCGGCCGCCTTCGTGGTGAAGAACGGCTCGAACACGCGGTCGCGCACGTCCGGCGTCATGCCGGCCCCGGTGTCGGTGACGCGCAGCACCACGTACCCGCCCGGCCGCGGCTCCGCCCCCGCCCGGTCGGCGTCGGCGTTGCGCGTCTCGACGGTGAGGGTGCCGCCGCCGGGCATGGCGTCGCGGGCGTTCACCGCCAGGTTCACCACCACCTGCTCGACCTGCCCGGGGTCGGCCCGCAGCCGCCGCAGGTCGGGGGCCAGCGCCGTCCGCAGCGTCACGTGGGCGCCGATCAGCCGGCCGAGCATCCGCGCCGCGCCGCCGACGACGACGTTCAGGTCGAGCACCTTCGGCTCGACCACCTGCTGCCGGCTCAGCGCCAGCAGCTGCCGCGTCAGCTCGGCGGCGCGGTCGCCGGAGCGGCGCGCCTCGGCGACCAGCGGGCGGGCCGGGTGGTCGGCCGGCAGGGCGTCGAGGGCCAGGTCGCCGAACCCGTTGATGACCGTCAGCAGGTTGTTGAAGTCGTGGGCGACGCCGCCGGCGAGCCGGCCGACGACCTCCATCTTCGCCGCCTGCCGCACCTGCTCCTCCAGCCGGGCCTGCGCCGTCACGTCGCGGACCACGGTGAACAGCAGCGGCGGCTGCCCCGGCAGGTCGAGGAAGGCGTAGGAGGCGTCGAACCGCACCCGGCGGCCGTCCCACAGGACGCGCTCGGCGGTGAACGGCGCGGCGTCGCTGCGGGTGGCGAACCGGGCGGCGTGCTCGGCCAGCAGCGCCGGCCCCCGCGCCGCGGCGTACGTGGCCGTTAGGGGTCGGCCTTCCAGCTCCTCCCGCCGACGCCCCACGATCCGGCAGTAGGCGTCGTTCACCCGGCGGATGACGCCGTCGGCGTCGGTCAGGCGCATGCCGTCGTGGGCCTTCTCCCACACCCGGCGGAAGGCCTCCTCGGCGTGCCGCCGGTCGGTGATGTCGAGGACCGACCCGATGAACCCGGTGAACCCGCCGGCGGCGGTGAGCCGCGGCACGCCGGTGTCGATCACCCAGCGGTACTCGCCGTCGGCCCGGCGGAGGCGGTACTCCAGCGTCACCGGGCGGCGGCCGGTGACGGCCGCCCGGTAGGCGCCGAGGACGGCCGCGCGGTCGTCCGGGTGGACGCTGTCGGACCACCCGTCGCCCACCTCCTCGTCGAGGCGGCGGCCGGTGAACGCCAGCCAGGCGCGGTTGAAGTACGTGCAGCGGCCGTCCGGCCCGGCCAGCCAGACGAGCAGCGGGGCGGCGTCGGCCAGGTCGCGGAACCGGGTCTCGGACTCGACCAGCCGCCGCTCCGTGCGCACCTGCCGGAGCACCCGCAGCACCGCCTCGGGGAGGTAGTCCAGGTACTCGAGCGACTTGGTGACGAAGTCGCGGACGCCGGCCCGGAGGGCGCGGATGACGGTCGCCTCGTCGCTGAACCCGGTGACGAGGATGACCGGCGGGTCGAACCCGTCGGCCCGGAGGCGCGAGTAGAACTCGAGGCCGTCGACGCCGCCGGGGAGGCGGTAGTCGAGGAGGACCAGGTCCACCGGCCCGGCGCGGAGGCGGTCGGCGGCGGCGGCGGCGTCGCCGGCCACGACGACCCGGTAGCCGGCGTCCTCAAGCCGGCCGCGCTCCAGCTCGGCGATGCCGGGGTCGTCCTCGACGACCAGGACGGTGGCAGGCGCGTCGGCAGCCATTTCCCCTCCCGAACTGGGCGAAGCCCACCCGCCGCGGCGGGTGGGCTTGAACCCCCCTCACACCCGCGCGTCCTCCCGCGGCACGCGCACGATCGCCAGGAACAGCCCGAGCCGCCGCACCGCCTCCACGAACCGCTCGTACTCGACCGGCTTCGTCACGTAGCTGGCGCACCCGAGATCGTAGCACCGGCGGACCTCGCGCGGGTCGTCGGTCGTGGTCAGCACGATCACCGGGAGGTCGTCCGTCCGCGGGTCGGCCTTCAGCCGGCGCAGCACCTCCTCGCCGCCCACCCGCGGCATGTTCAGGTCCAGCAGCACCAGGAGCGGGCCGTTCGGCACCCGGCCGGCGTGCGGCCCCTCGCACCGGACGTAGTCCAGCGCCTCCTGCCCGTCGCGGGCGCGGACGACGGCGTTCGCCAGCCCGCCGTCGCGGAGGTTCTGCTCGATCAGGTAGGCGTGTCCGTCGTCGTCCTCGGCCAGGAGGATGACCAGCGCGCTCGTCGGCATCACCCGCCCCCCGCCGGCGCGGCCGGCAGTGCGACGTAGAAGGTGCTCCCCGCCCCCGCCTCGGACTCCACCCACACCCGCCCGCGGTGCCGCTCCACCACCCGCGCCACCACCGCCAGCCCGATCCCCTCGCCGCCGGCCACCTGCGGGTGGGCGCGCTGGAACGCCTGAAAGATGCGGCCGCGGTGCGCCTCCGCGATGCCCAGGCCGTTGTCCCGGACGTAATACCCGCACAGCCCGTCGGTCGTTTCGGGAAGGCACCCGACCTCGACGCGGCCGGGGCGGGCCGGGTCGAGGTACGTCAGGGCGTTGCCGATCAGGTTGGCGAACACCTGCTCGAGCGCCGTCGGGTCGCCCCACGCCGGGGGCAGGTCACCTATCGCAACCGCCGCGCCGCGGGTCGTAACGGTGTCGTGGAGCGACGCCACCACCCGCGCCACCACGGCCGCCACGTCCACCTCTTCCCTCCGGTATTCGACGCGCCCGGCCCGGGATAAGCGCAGCAGCGCCTCGATAATGCTGGACAGCCGCAGTACCGCGGCGCGGATGAACCCCAGCCCCTGCGCCATCCGGCCGCCGAGCAGCGCCTCGGCCGGGTCGCGCACGGCCGGCGGCACGGCCGGGTCTGCGACCAGTTCGGCGAGCCGGCGGCAGCCCTTCTCCAGCTCGGCCGAGAAGCCCTGCAGGTTCACCAGCGGCGACCGCAGGTCGTGCGACACGCTGTACACGAACATCTCGTTCTCGGCGTTCTTGTGCGCCAGCTCCCGGTTGGCGTCGGCCAGGTCGGCCGTCCGCGCCCGCACCCGCTCCTCCAGCTCGGCGTACAGCCGGCGCGTCTCGGCCTCGGCCCGGTGGCGCGCGGTCAGGTCCGTCAGCGTGGTGCGGCTGCGGAGGAATCGGCCGTCCGGCGCGCGGATGCCGGACGAGTTGAGCAGCACCGGGAACGTCGTCCCGTCGCGGCGGACCAGATCGACCTCGATGTCGGTCACGCCGCCGGCCTCCCGGACGGTGGCGAACGCGGCGGCGTAGGTGGCCCGGCTGGCGGGGGCGACGGCGTCGGCGAACCGGAGCCGGCCGACCGCCTCGTCGGCGGCGTACCCGAGCCAGCCGAGTTCAGTCGCGTTCATCGCCACCACCACCCCGTCGGGGCCGACCGAGTGATACCCGCACGGGGCATGGTCGTACAGGTCGCGGACCTGGGCCGCGGCGGCGCGCAGCAGCCCGGCGGTGTGGCCGAGCTCCGCCGCCATCGCCCGCACGGCGGCGTCGATGCGGGCGAACTCGTCGCGGCCGGCCAGCGGCGCCCCCGGCGCGGCCCCGGCGGCGAGGCGGCGGGTGGTCTGGACGAGCACGTCGACGCGCCGGCTGACGACCCGGTGGAAGGCGACCCCGAGCGCCGCGGTGACGCCCGCCGCGACCGCCCCGCCGCCGACCAGGACGAGCCACAGCGTCCGCCTCGCCTGCGCCACGACGTCGGCCCGCACGGCGGCGAGTCGGTCCTCCT
>Ga0190275_10003267_pt1 | contig 11541 bp, 6 predicted proteins | sample Popmic550T_FD_133745 | JGI IMG/M metagenome (GOLD analysis project Ga0190275, IMG submission 133745) | Populus adjacent soil microbial communities from riparian zone of Yellowstone River, Montana, USA - 550 T | ecosystem: Environmental > Terrestrial > Soil > Riparian zone > Trees stand | place... | reverse complement strand
TGGCGGTAGCCGCCGAACGACCACACGCGACCGGCATCCGGGTGTGCGGAGGAGTCCTCGATCCGCCCGCCACGAAGAGAGACCCGGCTGGTCGCCCACGCCTCGATATTGCTTCGTACCCGCGCGCCGGGCACGATGCTCGAAAGCTGCGCCATCTGAGTGGAGTCGTTCGTGACCCGCGGAGCATGGCCGCTGACGACGTCCAGTGAGGTGTGATCGAGGCAGCGATAGACGAAGCCTTCCGAGGGCGCGGAGGACAGCTGCATGTCGAAGGCGCCGGGAACGACGCCGTCAACGGGCGTCATGCCCAGCGCAGTGGCAACACGACTGCCGGCGCGGGCCATCAGGAACGGTTGGTGGGAGAGGTGGCTGCTCTGGCCCGGGGTGGCAACCAGAAAGGACCCGTCGGTTCGCTCGACAAACCCCATCATGCCGACGAAGCGGAGGGTGAAGCCCGAAGTGGAACGCTCTCGCGCGGAGGGGGTGGCCGCCGCCACGCCGGCGGCGACGGCTGACATGGACACGCGGGAGACAAACTGTCTTCTATTCACGGTGGCTCCTTCGTTGAAGGCTAGTGCCCGGAGCCGTACACCACGACCCGGCTCCATGATCCCAGCCGCTGGCCTGCTGCATCGATCGCGTCGCGCTGGACCGAGGCCACGGCGCTGACGACCGATGTTTCGCTCTGCAGCCGCTGACGAAGGCGAGCCGCCAGGGTCGCGTCGACCGGGGCCGATGTGATCGTCGAGACCACGTGCGCTGTCGTGCCGGCCTCGAGGAAGGCGCTGGCCACGTCGTATGTCCCGGCGCCGAACACGGGCCGCTCGCCGGCATCGACGTTGGGCAGCAGCACGGCGCGGACACGTGGCAGCCGAGACACATCCTTGGCGAGCCAGGTGCCCGAATAGGGACGCCCAGGCACGTCCGCCAGGACGATGCGCGACAGATGCGGCAGATGATTGTTCGAGACGGCGCGCGCGCCGAGCTCGATGACCGACCCGGCAGGAGCGCTGGTCCACGCCCCAACGGTTTCGTCAGCCGTGGCGAGACTGGCCACATCGACGACGGTTCGGGCTGAACCGGGGGCCGCCGCTTCGTCCACCGCGTCCATCCGCGAGCTGACGACGATCTCCACGTCTTCCACCCAGAACCGCCGGCGCTCGACGTTCCACAAACCGGAGAAGGACGCCGCGAAGTACGGCGCATCGGGAGCAACGGTCACGCGGGACGTCTGCTGCAATGCCGGAAGCAGGGGGCGGACAATCTCGCGGAACAGCGCGGAGGCGGCTGGCGGCTCACCGGAGCTGAGCGAGATCTCGTCGGCTTGCCGCAGCACCAGACGTTCCGCATCCTGCTGCGACACGCGGCGGATGGAACTGCGAACATCGTGACGAGTGACGACCCACGTCACCAACTCGTCCTGCAACTGATTGAGCGCGAGGATGGCTTCGTCGCTCGACAGGGTCTCTTGCAGTGACGTGAGCTCGGCCCCGGTAACCGCGTTCGGCCGCAACCCGCGAGACCGCGCACGGTCTCCGTAGCGGAACGCCTTCGGAATATCGCCTTCCGCGAGCGCCGCGCGAAGCCCTATCTCGTACAGCTGCCAACCTTCGTCCGATCGTGAGCCGACGATCGCAGGCCGTGCAATCAACTCGCGCTCGAAAATGGCAATGCCATCGGCCGCGGCCCGGCCGGCGCGCGTGAAGTCGCCGCGGCGGACCAACGCTTCACCGAGCGCGAGGTACAGCACCGGGAGACGGGACGGTTCGTTGGCATCCTCAAACCAGCGAATGGCGCGAGTGGCGGTCTGCGTCAGGGCCGGCGAGCGGGAAGCCCTGAGCACGTTGACATCGGCCAGCAGGACCATGCCTTCAATCCTGGCCCGCAGGGCGGCGTCCGGAATGGCAACGACCTCGCTGCGCGCCGTGGCCAGATCGGCCGCTGCGCGATCCGCGAGCTTGAGGGCGGCGTGAATGGAGGCACGGGCGGCGAGCGATTCGGCGATCCCGACCGGCCGCCCCGATTGGCGCGCGGTCTCCACGACGGCGTTCTGCAGCGCCAGAGCGGCCGCCGGGTCGTGCTCTTTGAGCGCTTGCCCGGCGGCGCTGAACAGCAGGGGATAGCGCAGCCGCGTGGCGCCGCTGCGCTCCATTTCGGCCAGGGCCACACGACGATGCTGCCAGGCTGGGCCGCTGTCTCCAAGATGGTCCAGCAGGTTGGCCAGCAAGCCGTGCGCGGCCGCCGTTTGTTCGATGTCGGCGCCCTGCTGCGCCGTGGTCAGCATCCGCTCCCAATGGTCCCGCGCGTCGCCATAGCGCCCTTCGCCGAAGGCGACCAATCCAAGCAACCATACCGCGCGCGATTCGAGGCTGCGATAGCCCGAGGTCTGCGCGCGTTTCAACAGACGGCTTGCCGTCGCGGACGTCTCGGCGAGGTTGCGCGTGTAGTAGAGCGCCCCGGCGAGATCCAGATCGGCACGTGCCGCGAACGGCGTGTTGATACCCGCGAGTTCCTCCCGGGACTCGGAGAGTTTCGGAAGAGCGGCTGTGTACAGGTCCTGGCGCGCGAGCGCCGCAGCGTCAGCGTACCGGGCGTGGGCCGCGGCGAGGGCGCGCAGCGCCGCTGGGCCCTTCTGCTCCGCGCGATCGATCGCAGTCACGGCATCGCGATACAGGCTGTCAGCGCTGACGATGAGGAACGCGTCGCCCATGGTCCGCAAGTCTTCTCGCTCGCGGTCGGCAGGACGGCGGGCGAGGACAGTCGCGGCCCAGGCAGGCCACATCACGCTCTCGAGAAACACCCGGGATTCCGTCGCCTGAACTTGCACGGCTTCCCGGGCAAGCCCGGCGTCCACACCCGAGCGCAGCCGCGCTTCGATGTGCGGCCAGCGCGAGGCTTCCGCGGGAACCTCGAGAAGGGCAAGGTGGTCTCGCGCTTCCTGCGCCCAGGGCGAGGACGCATCGATGGCCAGGTACTCGGTCCAGGCGGCCTGCGCCTGGGGCCGCAGAGCGAGTTGCTCCAACGCCAGTGCGCGGTTGAACCATGCTTCCGCGAGTTGCGGGTCGGCCAGGCGCGCGCGCTCCGCAGCAGCCAACGCCTTGATGAGATCACCCGGGTGCTGCCCGTTTCGCACCCGCTCGAGATAGAGCGCGGCTAGATCGCTTTGATACCGGGCGTTTCTCGGCTGCTCCCGGGCCGCCGCCGTGAGCGCCCGTGCCGCCTGGTCCCAATCGCGGAGAAGGACCTGGGAGACGCCGTAATCGTGGAGGCGGGGTGCCGTGCTACCCGCGTCGAGAGTCCCGCGGATCTTGCCAGCGGCCAGTTGGATGGCGGTCGAGGAGGTCATGGCGCCCCCCTGCCCCCCGGCGAGTGGCGCGAACCAGGGGCGATGGGTAAAGCCCCCGGTCAAACGACCCTCAACCGGCCTTCCTTGACCAGCTGCATCGGCAAGATCCGCGAGCATCGGTCCTTGCCGGCGCGGCAAGGACCACAGCCCGGAGACCAGCAGGGCGGCCACGAGAACGGCCGCGACTGCTGCCAGACCCGCGGCCCGGGGGCTGCGGGACCAGGCACGCGGGGCCACCGATGTCGGGTTTCCCACGGGTCTGGCGACGAGATCCGGCAGCGCGGCCATCGCGGTTTCCGCCACCAGCGCGAGGCACGCATCGCAATCGCCGATATGCGTCTGAACCGCCGCCTCATCCTCAGCCGTCAGACGGCCATCGAGGAACGCGGCCAATTGGTTCGGCCCCGGGCACGCCGCAGCGCGCTCACTCATCTCGCAGGCTTAGACGACCAGGTCTTGGAGATGTCTCACAGAGGTCGTCGAGAATCGAGGAGAGCGCGTCCGTGACCCCCTCGCGGCTCAGCGCCCGAATACGGGAACGGGTGAACCCGGCGCCGCTCAGGTCGGTCCGGCACGTCTCGAGGGCGCGCTGCAAGCGGCGGTGAGCGGTGGCCTTCGAGATCTTCAGGGCGGCCGCAACGTGGGCCAGCGGAACGCCCTTCGAAAAGTGCAGCTGGAGTAGCAGACGATCGCCTGGCGCCAGGCTCGCGATCGCCTGCGCGAGGGCGTCAGCCGCCAGCGCGCGCTCCTCAGAGGCCAGCACCCGCTCGAGCGGCGTCGCCTCGGCGCTTGGCACCGCATCGGCCATTGCCTCGGGGACCGGTCTTGCCTGCGGCCGGCCCGGGAGTGCGGACCACAACCGATACAGGTCGGACTCCGGCCGCCGCACCTCGTACCGCGTGCGCATCAGGTGCAGCGCCTCACCAAGGCTGTGGCCATCTCGCACGACGAGCTGTTCGAGCAGCACCGCGTCCGGTCCAAGTGCCTCCGCCTTTGCCGTCGGCCGCCATCGGCCCCACGCCAGCTTGCGGTAATCGAGGAACAGGCGTGAGATGACGATGGTGAGATACGTCGTGAGCGAGCTGCGGCCCTCGAATTCGCGGAGAACACGGTAGCCGTTCTCGATCAGGCGCAGCTTCACCGTGCTGGCGAAGTCTTCGCGGGCGTCGTGGGGCACACGGTGGCGTGAGGCGATGCATCGCGCCAGCCGTTCGATGGTGCTCAGGTTCTCGACAAACAGCCGTTCGTAATCCACGCCGGGGTTCTGGAGCACCACGATTATCGTGGGCGCCCTGGAACAGGGTGACACGCGTTGCACAGAATTTCTTCGGCAGTCGATCCACGCGCAATTGCCCGGGGACGAACACCGTTGTCAGTGACCGTTCGTTTTCTGCCGAGGTTGCCCGACCCATCGAGCGCACCGGTGCTCTTCGGCTCGATCAACCCCGCCTGAGGTTCCGCCCCGCAGGACCTATACTGCCGTTGTGAGTGCTCCACGCGGCGTCCGACTCGTCCTTGGCCTCCTGCTGTTCGCGATCGTGCTGTCGACGGCGGGCATGGCCGTGCTCTACATGATGACGGGCCGCAGCGTCAGCGTCCCCCAGCGGGCCACCCTCACCCTGCGTCCGTCAGGTGACCTGCCGGAGGTTGCTCCCGAAGTGGTGCTGCCGCTGAGCGATGGCCGCACCTTTTCGGTGCGCGGCTATGTGGAACTTCTGCACAAGGCCAAGCAGGACCCCCGCGTGGCGCGGGTGATGCTGCGTCCCGGTGGGCTTGGCTCTCCGTTCTGGGCGAAGATTCAGGAGATTCGCGAGGCCATCCTGGATTTCAAGCAGAGTGGCAAGCCGGTCTACGCCTTCCTGGAACAGGCGAGCGACAAGGAGTACTACCTTGCCTCCGCCGCCGACAAGGTGTTCCTGCTGCCGACGTCCAGTCTCGACGTCACCGGACTTGCCAGCTACGAAGTGTTCCTCGGCGGCGCCTTCGATTGGGTGGGGACCTACCCGGACTTCCTGCACGTCGGCGAGTTCAAGACCGCGGTGAACACGCTGACCGAAAAGACGTTCACGCCCGCCCACCGTGAGATGAGCGAATCGCTGAACGCGGACCAGTATCAACAGCTGGTGCGCGCCATCGCCGACGGCCGCAAGAAATCGGAAGCCGAGGTGCGCGCGCTGATCGATCGCGGACCCTTCCTGCCTGAAGAAGCGTTGCGCGTCGGCCTCGTCGATGAACTGGCGTACGAGGACGAATTGGACGACCTCGGAGACGGCGTGTCCCTCGAACCGCAGATCGAGGTGGACGAGTACGCGGGCGTGACATGGGAATCGCTCGGCATCTCGCGACGTTCGACGATCGCCGTGATCAACGCGGTGGGCACGATCGTCAGCGGCCGGAGCGGATTCGACCCGGTCAACGGCCAGGTGCTGGGATCCGATTCGATCGTCGAACACATCCGCGAGGCGCGCGACAGTGGCGCCAAGGCCATCATCCTGCGCGTGGACAGCCCGGGCGGATCGTCCGTCGCCTCGGACGTCATCTGGCGCGAACTGATGATCTCGAAGTCGGCCACGCTGCCGCTGGTGGTCTCGATGTCGGACCTGGCGGCGTCGGGCGGCTACTACATCGCCGCGGCGGGCGACGTCCTGGTGGCGCAGCCCGGCACATTGACCGGGTCCATCGGCGTTTACACGGGGAAGTTCGTGACCGGCGGGACCCTGGCGAAGGTGGGGGCCAACATCGAGGGCGTCAGCCAGGGCGCACACGCGCAGATGTACTCGCCGGATCGCCCGTTCACCAACGAGGAGCGCGCCAAGGTGCAGGAGTCGATGCAGGCGACCTACGATCACTTCGTGGAGCGGGTGGCGGAGTCCCGCCACACGACGCCGGAGAAGATCGATCAGATCGCGCAGGGGCGCGTCTGGACCGGCCAGCAGGCGCGGCAAATTGGCCTCGTGGACGAACTGGGCGGGCTGGCGGTCGCGTTGAAAGCGGCAAAGCTGCGGGCGCACATCGGCATCGACGAAGAAGTGCGGCTCGTCACGTATCCGCGGGCGCGGAGCTTCTACGAAGTGCTCAGCGAACAGTTTGGATCGCCGTTGGGGGAGATGCGGACGCAGACCGCGGCCGCTTCGCTGATGACGCTGCTCGGGCCCCGCGAACGTCAGCTGGCGGCGGCGCTGCTGGCGCCTTCGCGGCTGTTCCGCGCGGGCGAGCGCCTCGCGCACATGCCGTACGTGTTCGTCCGCTGAACGGCGCCCCCCCGAACACCGCCGGTTCGATCCTCGAGCCGGCGGCAAACACACCAGCGTAAAGAGAAAACGCCCGGCATGGGTCACCACGCCGGGCGTCAGTCTGGCGATTGTCGGCGCGCTACTGCAGGGGCGGCAGGCCGGGCGTCGACGGGGCGCCGCCAACCACCTGGGCCAGCACGTCCTGCTTGATGTTGATCTTGAGGTTGGTCTTGGCCTTCTGCATGTAAGCGCTGAAGAAGCGATCCTGCCGCTGGGCGGCGAGTTCTTCGCGCAGCTGGTCACGACCGCTGGCGATTTGTTCCGGCGTGACGTCTTCGCGCTCGACCACCCGCACGATGGCGGTGCCCGACGGCGTAGTGATCGCATCGCTCACGCCCTTCACCGGCAGCGCGAAGGCGGCGGCGTCGATCTCCTCGCTCACCCCGAGATCCGGGATCGTGGCCCCGCGCGCAATCAACTCGGTCGTCTTCACTTCGAGCCCGAGTTTCTTGGCGGTGGCGGCGAAGTCCGTCGCCCGCTTCAGATCGCTGGCAATGGCGGCGGCGCGCTGTTTCGCCAGTTCGGCGGCCTTGTCGCGCACCACATCTTCACGGACGCGATCCTTGACCTCGTCCAGACCAGGCACGTAGGGATCCTGGCGGCCGGTCACCGTGGCGACGACCCAGCCGCGGGCCACGCGTTGGGGGGCGCTGATCTCGCCCTCCTTCATGCCGAACACGGTGGCCGCGAGTTCCGGCTGCGGGCCCAGGACGTCGATTGGCTGATCGGGCAGGAACAGGCCGGACTCGCGGAGTTCGAGCTTCCGCTCGGCGGCGACCTTCTCGAGGTCCGCGGGCGTTTTCGCTGCCGCGGCGACGGCCTTGGCGACGCTCTCGGCCTCGCTCTGTGCTTTCTGCCAGCGGAGCTGATCCATGATCTCGGTGCGCACGTCGGCCACCGGCCGTACAACTTCACCCTGGTTGTCCACCATCTTGATGATGTGAAAGCCGAACTGGGTCTTCACCAGTCCGCTGATCTCGCCGTTCTTGAGCGCGAACGCCGCGTTCTCGAACTCCGGCACCATTCGGCCGCGGCCGAAGTAATCGAGGTCGCCGCCGCGATCCTTGTTCGAGTCGTCTTCGGAGTACTTGCGGGCCAGCGCGGCGAAGTCGGCGCCGGGGGCCTGCACTTCCTTCAGCACGGCTTCGGCCTGCGTGCGGACCGCGTTCTCGTCCTTGCCTTCCGTCTTCAACAGAATGTGGCTGGCGCGGGCCTGCGCAGGCGTCGTGTACTGCGCCAGGTTCTGCTTGTAGAACGCCTCGACCTCGGCGTCCCCGATGGTCACGTTGCCGCGCACCTGGTCGACGTCGATGAGTGCGTACTTAATCTTTCGCTTCTCGCCGAGGCGGTAGCTTTCCTTGTTCTTCTCGAAGTGCGCGGCGAGCTCGGCGTCGGTCGCGGACACGTCCCTCCGGAACGCCTCGGCGTTGATCGGCACGATCTCCAGCTTCACCTTCTCGTTGCGGCGGCGGTACTCGTCCGCGACTTCGGAGTCGGTGACGGCGATCCAGCCACTGATCGCGCCCCGCAGCTTCTCGATCATCAGCGCGCGACGCAGGTTGTCTTCGAATTCGGTGGTGGTGAAGGGCGGATTGTTGAACTGCAGGACCTGGCGATACCGCTGCTCGCCGATGAACGCACCGTTCTCCTGGAACGCCGGCATGTTGAGGATCCGCTCGCGGACCTCGACGTCGTTGACGGTGATGTTCTGGCGGCGGGCCTCGGCGACCATGGCCTGCTCGTCGACGAGCTGCTGGAGGATCTGGCGATCGATGCCGAGCTGCCGCAGCAATTGCTCGTTCATCTGGCCGCCATAGGCCTGCCGGTAGGCGTTCATCTGCGCCGTGTAGCGCCGGGTGAACGTCCCGACGGTAATCGGCGTGCCTTCGACGTCAGCGAGGACCTGACTGGGGGCGGCGCCCGTGCTGGTGGACAGGAAGTCGGGAATATAGAAAACGACGAAGGTGAGGACGACCAAGGCAAGGCTCCACTTGAGCCACCCCTTGTGACGCCGCATCCGGTCCAGCATGGTCATGTGTGAGCGATCCCTTGAAACCGCGATCGTAGCACGGGCTGGTTCCCGCGTGATATAGTCCAGCCTTTGAATGACTTACGGCGGTTCGCGCCGCGTCGACCTGGCCCAGCGGCTGGGTCGCAGTCAGCGCATGCTCAAGGGCCGGCTCGGCCGACCGGAGACGGTGCTGTCTGTCATGCGCACCGCTCACGAGTCACTCGATGCCGCAGTGATCGGTGAGCAGGTCGTGTCACTGGCCTTCGAGTGGTTCAAGTCGCCCGCCTGCGGGGTGTTTGCGGCCGACCTCGAGGGGCAAGTGGCGCCCCTGTCTTCCCGTGGACTCGGCACAACCCTTTCTCCCGCCGCGCTCGAAATCGCCCGGTGGGTGCTGTTGCGCGGCCGGGAACTGACGACCGCCGACGCACGGCACGATACGCGGCTCTCGGCGTCGGCGGGAGCAGCGATTGGATGGCCGCTCCGGTGCCGGACACGCACGGTGGCGGCCCTCGTCGTGATTGAGCGCGCGGCTTCCTCCGCCGCGCCGCGGATCACGCCGGCGTTCGCCGAACTGCTCGGAGTGGCCCTCGAAGGTCCGGCCCAGGCACTCGACAACGCGCTGATGTTGCGGCGGGCCGAGGCGCTCTCCGTCACCGACGATCTCACGCAGCTGTACAACTCGCGGTACCTGAATCATGTGCTCAGGCGGGAGGCCAAGCGGGCGTCGCGCTCGGGCCGGCCGCTGTCGCTGCTGTTCCTGGACCTCGACGGGTTCAAGATGGTCAACGACAACCATGGTCACCTGGCTGGCAGCCGGGCCCTGGTCGAAGCGGCCGCGGTCATCCGCGGTTCGGCGCGCGAGACGGACGTCGTCGCCAGGTTCGGCGGCGACGAGTTTTCCATCATCCTGCCGGACACCGGCGCCGAAGGCGCGGTGGCCGTAGGAGAGCGCGTTCGGGATCGGATCGAGGCGCATCCGTTCCTCGCCGGCGACGGGCTGAGTCTGCGACTGACCGCCTCGGTCGGCATCGCCACCCTGCCCGATGTGGCGAGCTCGGCTGAAGAACTGGTGCGAGCGGCCGATATGGCCATGTATCAGGTAAAGAACTCTGGCAAAAACGGGGTGCAGTTGGCCTCGCCCCAAGGCGACAGTTGATGCACGGATCTGCACATGGCATTTGGTTCGCTCCTCTCGTTTCTCTCTACTGATCTCGCCATTGACCTCGGCACGGCCAATACGTGCGTGTACGCCAAGGGTCGCGGCATTGTCGTCAACGAGCCTTCGATCGTCGCGGTGAACAAGGTCAACGGCCGCGTCGAAGCGGTCGGCCGCGAAGCCAAGGAGATGCTGGGGCGCACCCCCGGGAACATCGTCGCGATCAAACCGATGAAGGACGGCGTCATCGCGGACTTCGATGTCACCGAGAAGATGCTCACCTACTTCATCAAGAAGGCGCACAACGGCAACGTCTGGGTGCGGCCGCGCATCATCATCGGCGTGCCCTCCGAGATCACGCAGGTCGAGAAGCGCGCGGTGAAGGACTCCGCTTATCGCGCGAAGGCGAGTGAAGTACACCTGATCGAGGAAGCCATGGCGGCCGCCATTGGCGCCGGGCTGCCAATCACCGAGCCGGCCGGCAGCATGATCGTCGACATCGGCGGCGGTACCACCGATATCGCCGTCATCTCGTTGGCGGGCATCGTCTACAGCAAGGCGGTGCGCGTCGCCGGGAACGAGATGGACGAGGCGATCATCCAGTACATCAAGAAGACCTACAATCTGCTCATCGGCGAACGCACCGCCGAGCAGATCAAGATGGAACTGGGATCGGCCTATCCGCTCGAAGAGCGCATCACGATGGAGATCAAGGGGCGGCACCTCATCGAAGGCGTGCCGAAGACCATCACCATCTCCGATGGCGAGATTCGCGAGTCGCTGGCGGAAACCGTGAACGTCATTGTCGACGCGGTCCGCGTCGCGCTCGAGCGGACGCCTCCGGAACTCTCCGCCGACATCGTCGATCGCGGTATCGTGGTGACAGGTGGCGGCTCGCTGCTGAAGAACCTCGACAAGCGCCTGCGCGAGGAGACCGGTCTGCCGGTGTCGAGCGCGGAAGATCCGCTGTCGTCGGTGGTGCTCGGCGCAGGCAAGATGCTGGGCGAGTTCGACCTGCTGCGCAAGATTGCCATCGACTAGCGGCGGCCGCCAGCCGGTTGGCCGGCCGCGTCGTACTGAACCATGGCTCTCGCCGACATCACCCAACGTCCCGGTCTCGTGCTCGGCGCGGCGATCGTGCTGCACGTGGTCATCATCTCGGCGCAGCTCAACACCGTGTCGGGACTGCCGGTGCTGCAGGTCGTCACCTTCGGCTCGTTCGCCGAGGTGCAGCGCATGGTGATGGGGGCCGTCACGGGGGTGCAGGACCTCTGGACCGGATACGCCGACCCCCGCCGCGTCGCCGACGAGAATGCCGCGCTCAAGCGTGAAGTGCAGGCGATGCAAGTCCGGCTGCAGGAAGAACGGGCGTTGGCGCAGCGCACCCAGGACCTGCAGCAGCTCCTCGAGTTGCGTCAGCGCGCGGAACTCGAAACGACCGCCGCTGAAATCATCGCCGCCGGAGCCACGCCGGAATTCCGCACCGTCACCATCGACAAGGGCAGCAGTGACCGGCTGGCCGCCGACATGGCGGTGATCTCGCCCGCCGGGGTGGTCGGGCGGGTCATTCTCGCCTCGCCCCGCGCGTCCAAGGTGCAGCTGCTGGTGGACCACAACGCCGCCGCCGGCGCCATCATCGAACGCTCGCGCGCCCAGGGTGTGGCGGTCGGAATCGGCGCCGATGGCCTGCGCATGGATTACGTGCCGGGTACGGCCGACGTGAAGCCGGGCGACG
>Ga0190275_10003266_pt1 | contig 11543 bp, 7 predicted proteins | sample Popmic550T_FD_133745 | JGI IMG/M metagenome (GOLD analysis project Ga0190275, IMG submission 133745) | Populus adjacent soil microbial communities from riparian zone of Yellowstone River, Montana, USA - 550 T | ecosystem: Environmental > Terrestrial > Soil > Riparian zone > Trees stand | place... | reverse complement strand
TCACCCGGTGGGTCACCCCACTGAGGCGCAACACTCGCTTCCAGCCGGGCGCCACCCTTTGCTGGACAGGACTTGGACCTGTCAGGTTCTCTTCGAAAGGTTTCGTCTTTCGACTTCCTCCTTTCCGAGGCTTCTTGTCGTACCGAAGGACCTGGGCGGGTGGGGGTGGGAAGAGCGCGCGTCGCTCCCCCTCCCCCCAGGTCCTTCGCCGCCATGCTTGCGCTCGATCGGGAGATTCTGCGGGCTCAGGATGACAGTGGAACCCCGGTAACCGCCCTCACTTCCCCCACACCCGATTCCCCTCCCCCCGCTCCCACGGCCTGTACCCCAGCGCGAACGGGATCCTCTTCGCGATCGGGGGGTGTGAGTACCGCCACCATTCGATGAGGGGGTGCGGGCTGGGGTCGCGTTTGGAGTCTTCGGCCATTTTGCGGAAGGCGATGGCCATCGGTTCGTTGAGGTGGGTGAGCTCGAGGGAGAACATGTCGGACTGGCGCTCGATGTGACGGGAGAAGCCGTTCGTCACGGGCGACAGTACGAAGTAGGCGCCGTACATGATCAGCAGGAGCCACGGGAGGGATGCCGGGTCGCCCTTCTCCCGGATTCCCCAACCCCAGCGCGCCAGGCCGCGGTCGTGGATGCGCTGGCCGAGGAAGAAGACGAGAAAGGAGAGGACGAGCGAGAAGGCCAGGCCTTTCCAGATGTGCTTCAGGACGTAATGGCCCATCTCGTGGCCCATCACCGCCAGCACCTCGTCCTCGTCCAGCTTCGCCAGGAGCGTGTCCCACATGACGATGCGCGCGGTCGGGCCGATGCCGTTCACGTAGGCGTTCATGGTGTTGGTCTGCTTCGACTTGTCGACCTGGTAGACGCGGCCCCCCTCGATGCCGGCACGGGAGGCGAGGTCGAGGAGCTTCTGCCGCAGTTGGGCGTTCTCCAGCGGGCGGAAGTCGTTGAAGACCGGGTCGAGCAGGATCGGCTGGATGACGATCGAGAGGACGATCAGCGGGATCGAGCCGAGCCACACCGCGAGCCACCACCGCCTGAAGCGGCGGATGGCGAGCAGCGTGAGCGCCCCGACCGGCATGCTGATCAGGATGCTGACTCCGACACCTTTCAGCAGGTCGGCGGTCCACCCGCCGAGCGACTGCTCGGTGAGGTCGAACTGGTGCGGCACGACGAAGTCGGAGTAGTAGACGAGCGGGAGCTCGAGGAGCGTGGTGGCGAGGACGAACAGCGCGATGTACGCCATCGCGGCGACGAAAGGCTTCTTCGACACCCGCTCCGCCGCGTCGCGCATGCGCCGGGAAAGCGGCGTGAGAAGCAGCACCGCCAGCGTGCCGAACGTCCAGGCCGTACCAACGAAGTAGAGGACGTCCCGCAGGCGGCTGTGGCGGACCATCTCGTCGGTGATCCGGACTTCGAACCGCTCGTCGCCGGTGCGCGGCGGCTCTTCGATCTTCTTCGGCTGCGCGGAGACGGTGGCCACGACGATTGTGACCGCGGCGACGGCGAGAGCAACTTTCAGCAGCGTCCGTATCACGCGCGGAGCATCGCACGAATGCGCCACGCATGCACCACGAGCGCAAACACGGCGGAGACAGCGAACGCGCTCCAGAACAGCGTCGCGTAGGGGAAAGCGAGACGGACCGCCAGGCCGGCCCAGCGGAACGGATCCTGTCCGTCGATGATAGGCAGCGGCTGCGTCGGTACGATGTTCGGGAGGTTGCGGTGGGCGGACGGCGTAGCGGCCACCGGAGAGCCGACGACGAGCAGGGTGTACAGCGGCAACAGCACGAACAGGGCCGCGAAGAGCGTCGCCAGGCCGAGGGCTCCATGGCCCCGCCGGAGGTCGTAGAGCCCCGGCACGAGGAACATCGTCGCGCGCGTGAGCCGGCCGTCCGGCGGCGCGTCCGCGGCATACCGCGCATCCGGCGGGACGGCGTACAGCACCACGAAGACGAAAAGCAGCGCGAACCCGAGCAGCGCCGCCAAGCGTGGGCTCGAGGCGATCCGGAACAGCCAGTCGGTAGCGCCCCCGAGCTCGATGAACGAGCGCCGGGCCGCGAAGGCTTTCCCGATGTCGTCATGCGTGAGTGGGACCGCCGGCATCGCTCCCCGCTCCAGCGCCTCGCGATTGCGCGTCACCCGCGGATCGGCGGAGAGAGTCCCGTACAGCTCGCGCGCCCGGTCTTGGTGGCCGGCGTAGTGGTTGACGGCCGCCAGGACGTAACGGCTGGCCGGGTCGCTGGTGGCCTCCGGCAAGCGCCGTTCCAGAAACTGCACCACCAGCGGGTGTCCGATCGAGTCGGCGGTGCCGTGGGGGATGAGCAGGATCGCCTGGAGTGACGTCAGTGCGACCGTCAGCACCAGCATCGCGAGGCACGCCACCGCCGCCGCGGCCAGGAGCAGCCGCCGCTCCCTCGGCTGCAGCGACGCCGCGAGCGCCAGCGGCGCGAGCCGCAGGAGGCGGAGGATGTACATCCCGCCGGCAATGCAGAGGAGCACGAAGATCCAGACCCCGTCGACCGCGCGGTTGACCGTCGCCAGCGCCAGCGCCAACAGCAGCCCGCCGATGACCGCCGTCCCGAGCACGATCGCCACAGGACGCGGCATCGTGCGCAGCATTCCGCTCACCTGGCGCCGGGCCGCGGCGAACAGCGGCGCCGGAGCCGGATACGCTCCGGCGCGACGGACACGAACGGCGCCGGTCGCGCCGAAGAGGAGGAAGAGCGCGAGCAGGGCGCCGCATGCGCCGGCGGCGGCCGCCGTCGCGTAGTCGGCACGCATCAGCGCCGCGACGTAGTTGAGACGCTGCCCGCCCGCGCGGCGGACGATCGCCTCCTCGTGTGCCCGGCGCTTTTCGTCGCCGCGCATGCGGAAGTACTTTTCCCAGACCGCGGCGACCATGTCGTCGGACTCGAGCGAGAGACCGCTGAGCCGGCGCGCCTGGTCGAGCAGCGTCCAGCCGCGTTCCGGATCTCCCCGCGCCACCGCGACGCGCGTGAACGGTGCGATCGCGTTCCGTTCCGAGAGGGTCGTCGCACCGGCCGGCGCCGGCATGGCCCGGCGCCGCACCAACGCTTTCTCGAAAAGCATCTCTTCCCACCGCGGCGCCCCCATCCGCTCCGCGAAAAAGGCCATCGAGGCAAGCTCGTAGTGGTGCGTGCCGGGGTAGTCGCGGCGCAACAGCTCCCCGAGCTCGCGCTCCGCCTCGACGGGACGATTCAGTTGGCGCAACGTCGCGGCTAGGAAGAAGCGGTGCCACGGCTGCATCGGATCACCGGCGATGGCCTCCCGCAGCCGCGTCTCGAGCTGCGGGAGCGTGACGGGCAGCGACGGATCGGGGCTCGGCACGAGCTGCAGCGCCACCGCCGGCGCGGTCACCGGAGCGTCGAGTGCGGCCATGAAGTTCGCCGGGATCACCTGCCCCGCCTTCATCGCCCGCACGCGCATCCGGCTGTCGACCGGGGGCCAGAGGTAACGGTCGAAGGCATTGCCACGCATCGCCATGGTTGCCTGACGGTCGTAGCGCGTGTTGTAAGTGATCGTCACCGTCTCGCCGTTACGCTCGAAGCGCGCCGGCTCGCCCGGCATCGACCAGCGGGCCGGTTTCCGCCCCGCGCGATCGAGCTCGACGAGATAGATCGTCGACACCTCGCGCTGTCCCTGCAGCGTGCGACCGCTGTACGTCTCATGCATGTACAGCCGTCCGCGCTGCATGAAGCCGCGGGTCGACACGAATGGCTGTCCTGTCGCCTCGGCGCGCCCGAACAGCCCGAACGCCGCGTCGAACCGGCCCGCGGCCAGCTCGATGTCGGCCAGCGTCGCCAGCGCCTGCGCGTCCAGGGGATCGAGCCGCAGCGACTCCTCGAGCCGCGCCCGTGCTTCGTCGTTCCGCGACAACAGCAGCAACGCCTTCGCCTCATAGCGCAGCGTCTCCGCGGTACGCGGGACACCCCGCAACAGCGCCAGCGCCCCGGCGGCATCCTTCTTCGCGTCGAGCGCGTGAATCGCTGCGAGCACGGCCACCAGGTCGCCGATCCCCGAGGCCGAAGACTTGCGCAGCTCGATCTGGTTCGGCGCCTCCGACTGCAGCTTCAGCGGGCCGGTTCCGCGATCGACGCCGCCGTCGTCCTCCTCGTCACGACGCGCCAGGAAGTCGGCCGCTCCCTCGTCCATGCGCTGTTCCGGCCGGCCGCTGTCGACGATCGTCACGTGCGGCTCGATCTCCGTCTCGTTGCGAAGAACGAAGGCCTGGCCCCAGATCACCGCGTTCGCGCCGAGCTTCCTGCCGAGCTGCCGCGCGGCCTCGTGGTCGCGCAGGGGCGTACGCGTCTCCTCGATCCCGATCACCCGCGCGTCGCGCCTCCCGATGCGCTGGTTCACGGCCCGCTCGATCAGCGCCGCCATGACCGTCCCCTCGCGGGCCGAGTCGGCATCCGGACCGTAGAACGGCGCGATGGCCACGACCATCCGGTCGTCGACCGCGGTCGGGGTCGGCGTCTCGCGGAGCCCTCCCGACGGGGTGAACATCAGCGTGACGAACGCCGCCACGACGAGAAGCAGGACCAGCCACTGCGCCCGCTGCGAGCGCCGCGGCGCAAACGGCACGTGCCCGATCAGCGTCGTATCGTCGGTCGTCCCCTCCCGGATGGCGTTGACGGCGGCGCGCAGGTCGGCGTACGACTTCGGCCGCCCCGCCGCCTGCTTGGCCGTCATCCAGGCGACCAACGCCTCGACGCTCTCCGGCAGCTCGGGCCGCCGCGAGCGGATCGACGGGAGCGGCTGGTGAAGATGCTTGGCCACGACTGCCACCGGCGTCGTCCCCTCGAAGGGCCGCTCGCCGGTCAGCATCTGGAAAAGCATGATGCCGAGGGCGTAGACGTCGGAGCGGAAATCGACCGCTTCCCCCTGGGCCTGCTCGGGCGAGAGATAGTGCGGCGTGCCGAGGAGATAGCCGCTCTGCGTCGCCTGGACGTCGGAGACGGCGTCGAGCGGCTTGGCCAGGCCGAAATCGGCGACGCGCACCTGGTTGCGGGAGTCGAGGAGTATGTTGGACGGCTTGATGTCGCGGTGAATGATCCGCCGCTGCCACGCCGCCTCCAGCGCGTCCACAATCTGGCCGGTGAGGCGCAGCGCCTCGTCGAGCGGCAGGCGGCCGCGGCGGGCAAGCGTGTCGGTGAGCGTCTCCCCTTCCACGTACTCCATCACCAGGAAGGCCACGCCCTCGTTCTCGCCGAAGCTGTAGACGCGGACGACGTGGGGATGCTCGATGGTCGCCAGCGTCCGCGCCTCGCGCAGAAAACGCGCCTCCCCCTGGGCGTCGGCGGAGAGGCCCTCGGAGACGACCTTGATGGCCACATTCCGTCCGAGCGCTTCCTCCTCGGCGAGGTAAACCGCCCCCATCCCTCCCCTCCCGAGCTGGCGCAGGACGCGGTAGCCGCGGAACGAGGGCGGACGGTCGGGCCCGGAAGGAGTGCGCTCCGCGCTCGTCCGCGAGCCGGAGGTCAGGAGCTGGGTGGCGCAGAGCGGGCAAACGCCCGATTCCACATCCACCGGCCCCCCGCACGATGGGCATTTGGCGTCAGCCCGCATTTCTCACACTCATCCGTCGCGAGGAAGCAGAGTGCGGTTCGGCTGCGAGACGCGCGATGGGCGGCCGACGAAGGCGTACTCGAACGTACGTCGAGGAGGGCGACCGAGCGGACGAAGCAGACGAGCCGCACTCTGCTTCCGCAGCAGGATGAGTGTGGGAAATGCGGGCGAACCATGCTGAATTGCCCGAGATTATAGGAGGGTGGAATCGACGATGCAGAGGCTGTCGGGCATGAGTACCGAGAAAGAACTCGACAAAGACAAAGTCATCCATATCCTGAACCGCATCCTGGAGATGGAGCTGGCTGGCTCCGTCCGCTACACGCACTACTCCCTGATGGTCTTCGGATACAACCGCATCCCCATCGTCGGCTGGCTGCGCGAACAGGCCACCGAGTCCCTCGCCCACGCCGGCGCCGCCGGCGAAATGATCACCTCCCTCGGCGGCCACCCCTCCCTCGGCATCGGCCCCCTGCTGGAGACCCACAAACACGACATCGGCGACATCCTGAGAGAGTCCCTCGACCACGAACGCGCCGGCATCCAGCTCTACCGCGACCTCCTCGGAGCGGTGGAAGGACAGTCGGTCTGGATCGAAGAGTACGCGAGGCAGATGATCCAGCAGGAAGAGACCCACGCATACGAGGTGGACAAGATGCTCAGGAGGCCCGGGGAGTTGAAGAGTAACGTGTAGCTTTGGATGAGGCGGTGGCGTCACCGCCCTCCCTTCGAGCTCTGCGTGACGCGGCGGGCCCCATTCCTTGGTGGCGCTTGCACCACCACCCGCTGCGTCGGATCAGGGGAGGTAGGTAAATCCCACGTCCACCATGGCGCGCTCCTCCACGTCATGCCCGCGTGTCCGTCGCTCGTACGTTCCGACCAGCATGAGGCTGTTGCCGTTTACATATGGCGTGTGGTCGTGCACGCGGGCCAGGTTCAACGCGACGATGCGGTGCGCGGTGAGCCGGGAGATCTCAGGCGAGTTGGCAACACCGTCGTGGTTGCGGTCGACCCACAACCGCAGGCGATGCCAGATGCGATCCGTTTTCGTAATTCGGCCGTCGCCGTTGCCGCCAAACTCGTCGCCGTCATATTTCTCGAGTGCCTGGAAGCCGTTGCGGTGCAGGCCGCCCGCCGGATCGGGCATACGGCTGCCGAACAACTCCGCCTCACCGACCGCATGATCCGTCTCGCTGTCCAGCCAGAGGAACGCTTCCTCGCTCGCCGGATTCGTCCATCCGCTATAGGACTCGACGCCCGCGAAAGTCCAGAACCGCACCGGCGACTCGAGGCCAGTCGTGTGAATGCCGTCTCCGTTCAAATCGAGGAGGAGCGGGCATAGCTGACTGATGACGACCGGCCCCCGATCCACCTGAGGCGAACACCTCGTATCGCCGCGGAACAACCTGCTGATCGTGTTCCCGGCAGCGACAGGATCCGCGACCACCTGGAGCGACGTGCTGTAACAGGCACCCGGTTCTGCCGGTCCCTCGAGGCTGTAAGAGTACGTGCCCGTGCCGTAGACCGGCGTTTGAAAGATACTCGGCCCGGTGACACTGTGGGTTCCGCTGAGCGTCGCATCGGCGTCCTGTTGCAGGTCGTTGTAGTAAGTCGCCGATGCGGACGACGAAAACTCCGAGCTGATCGGCAGGAGGAAAACGGAGCCATCGATCCCTCCAGCCTGCAATGTGCCGGCGCAACTCAAAACCGCAAAAAGCATTGCGACAAGAGCAAGCCTCATCGGCAGCCGCCTTCGATCTTCCGTAAGAGCGCAGGATCGGGAACCCGATCTGCCGCGTGAAACATATTCACGGCGATGACCTCATACAGGAAGCGGTCGAAACGCTCTCGCCCAAACTCTTTCCGTGCGGCCGCAAGAGCGTCCGCCCGGCTTCGACAGACGTCGTCATGTTTCAGCGTCTGCGCCTGCTCGGCACGGCGGCGTGCCGGACCGCTCTGCTCCCGAACACCCGCCCCGAGATCATCCAGTGCCCAGAGATCCGCCGTGTGGATGGCCGATACAGAACGGAAGCGCTCCCAGAAATCCCTCGGCAAACCGAGTCGTTCGACCTCCGGCATCAGTCCATCACGAATGAGCTGGCCATGGCGTGGATCTCCAGTGAACGCCAGTTTGATGACTTGACGGAACACCTCGAAAGGGAGAAACAACTCGGGATGACTCTTTCCGTCGAATGCGTCCTTCAACGGTTGCGACTCCGTGTTCGTCGAAACCGGATTCGATGGGTCGACAGTCCTGCCTCCGCGAACGCGCTCCCGCGCCAACTCCGGATTCGTACGGCGCGCGATCCGTTCCTCGACCGTCATCTTCCAAGGCTCGTTTGAAGATTGTGCACACAGGGGCACCGCCACAAGCACGGCCAGCAGGAACAGCGCTGTTTGGGGCATGTAGCAGATGGTAGTGTTTTTCCTGCCTGCCTGCAATATGTCCTTTATTAGTGTCTGGAATGGTGAGGCAAGAGGCCGCATTTACCACACGCGGAATCGCCGATCGTCTTGCCAGGGAAGGATACCCGGCGCGCGCAGCTCGGCGACGCCGAAGGCGGCAGGATGGCCAGCGCGAGTGCGCTCAGGGAAGACAAGGGCGCCCCGTGGTAGGTGATGTTCAGAAGCAGCGCCTGCAGGGTCTCGGTGCCCACTGCGTCTCCGCGGCTCTCTCCCGCGCGTTCCACTGGCCCAGCAGGTCCAGCGATTCCACCTGTTATGTACGACCCCGGCAGGGGCCGCAGAACACTCGCTCTCCCGATTCGCCACCCAGTTCGCAGCCATACAAAATCTCGGCGAGATGGCGCCGGGCATCTTCGTCACCGAATTCCGGGTGACGACGCCGAATCCCAGCGACGGCGAGTGCATAGTCAGATCGCTCAACTCCAGCGCGAATCTGAGCCTGCCGGCCATTCCAAGCGCCCGGTACTCGTGAAGCCTCGCGGCTTCAGCAGTCTTGTCCCGTGGCACCATCGAATGACGATAGCACCGGATAGGGCCGATGGGACAGATAGGACTGATGGGACAGATGGGACAGATGGGACGAATAGGAAGTCCTATCAGTCCCATAGGTCCCATAAGTCCCATTAGTCCCATTGGCGCCGCCACCTCCACAGCGCAAAAGCCGCAATCCCCACCAGCGTCACAAACGTGACCGCCCTTCCCCGCACGAACGCATCCGGCCAGTACTGCAACCGCACCTCATGGCGCCCCTGCGGCACATACACCGACAGAAACGCGGCGTTGGCTCGTTGCATGTGGACGCGGCGGCCGTCGATGTAGGCGCGCCAGCCGGGCCAGGCGGCGTCTGAGATGACGATCCAGCCGTCGCCCTGCATGGCCGCGTCGATGACGTACTCACCGCCGAGACTGCGCGAGCGGAGGACGGCGGTGCCGGGGCCGTTCGGGCGGTCCGCCAGCGGCGTGTCGGCCGTGATCCACGCCGTCTCGCGGAAGTCGCGGTGGGAGGTCATCCGGTCGACGACCTCCTCGGCGGCCATGCTGCCGGTGACGACGTGCCGCGGGATGAAGACGCGCGGGATCACGCGCTCGTTCTCCAGCAGCACCGTATTCGGTCCCTCTTTCACTTTCCGCCAGCCCTCGGGGATCGCCATCTCCGTTGACGCGATGGCGAAGCGGACGTTGAGGAAGGAGAGGAACGGCGCGTTGAGGTCCTCGACGCGGTTGAACCACATCGGGTCGGTGCGGGACCAGAGCCGGTAGGTGTGCAGGTAGGCGCTCAGCGTCAGGGCCTCGTAGCCGCGCGGGTCTTCGAGGCCGTAGAAGATGTTGGTGTTCGGAGGAAAGGCCACACCGACGCCGGCGATGCGGAACGGCTCGCGGATCTGCCGCAGCGGCTCGAGCAGCTCGAGCCGCGGATATGCTCTTTCGGCGGGGAACGTCGCGAAGGTGCCACCGACGGTGAGGGCGCGCTGGGCGGCGAGCAGCACCAGCAGGATCGCCGGTGCGGTCCGCACGGATAGCCGGGGCCAGAGGACAATCAGGAGGCCCAGAAAGAAGATCTCCGCGGCGATCGCCCAGCGGTGCAATCCGCCGGGCTCGGGAGCGAGACCGATGCTGCGCTCCAGCCAGAACGAGCCGAGAGCGACGATCAGGAAGACCGCGACGAAAAACGGACCGGCATCGCGGCGCGTGCGGAGCTCGTCGACGCCGAACGCGGCGAGGATGGCGAGGGCCAGGGCGCTCAGGAAGACGAGACGCTCGTGATGGGTGATGTTCAGCAGCGGCAACGCCTGCAGGCTCTCGGCGACCGGCGCCCACTGCGCACCGGCGAGCATGCCTGCGATCGCGAGAATCGCGAAGAACCACTTGTCCGCCGAACGGCGGCGCACGACGGCGTAGAGGGCGAGCGCGAGGACGATGCTGCCCGCGGTTGCCGATTCGGCGGCGACGTAGCCGAGTTTCGGCGACTCCCAGTAACGGAGGTGCAGATGCGGGAAGAAGTTCGTGATGAGGGTGGCCATGACGCGCGCCGTCGGCATGGCGCGCGTGGTCTCGGATTGGTAGCGGGCCTTGATCGTCCACTCCCCCGCGTACGGTAGGGCGTCGAAGAACGGGAGGAGGAAGACCGCGCAGATCAGCAGCGCCACGAGGCCGGCGGCGACGGCGGTGACGATGGAGAAGAGCGGCTGGTACCGGCGCCGGATCAGGTCGACGACGCCCCACGCCGCGGCGGTGAGGACGTTCAGGAACAGCGACTCCGGATGGCCGGCGAGGACGCAGAGCGCGAGGGCGGTGGTGAGTAGCGCGCCAGAGGCCAGGCCGGGCTGCCAGACCACGCGGTGCGTCGCGGCGAGGATGAGCGGGGCGTACGCGGTGGCGAAGCCCATCGCGGTGTGGAGGTAGAGCAGGGTGATCGCGGCGAACGCCCACCCGGCAGCGGCGACGAGTGCCGCCTCCTCGGAGCAGTCGAGCTCGCGCGCCAGGATGAAGGCTCCGGCGGCGGCGAGGAAGAGCACGATCGCGGCGGTGTAGGTGAAGCTCACCGCCGCCGGCAGCAGGCAGGCGATGAGGGTGAAGGGACTGTACGGCGCGGCCTGCAGCGAGCCGGCGAGCAGATGCCCGGAAAGGTTGTACGGATTCCAGAGCGGCCACTCCCCCCGCTCGAGCGAGGCCTGCACGGCGCGCCGCCAGGGGAGGAACTGCGAGAAGGAGTCGGTCGACGACGGATTGCGCGGCTCGCCGATGTCGCCCTTCAGCGCGGAGAGCGGCGGGTGCTGGTAGGTGGATTCGATCGGGCCGTACACGCCGCCGGTGAGGAGCGCGTAGCCGGTGATGGTCAGCGGCAGGACGAACAGGATGATCGCGGCGCGGCGGGAGAGAGGGCGGATGAAGCGGTGGATGAGGAAAAGGAGGGGGAGGGTGGTGAGGATGTAGAGGATGAAGGGCACGCGGGGGGTAATGGTAGCTCTGTCATCAACACGCTCAAATACACGCCGGAGGCGTGTTGGAAATTAGCCGGGGGCTGGCGCGAAGCGCTTGCCCCCGGAACCAGACCAACCCTCACGGTTGTGCCCCGGAGGGGCACCGGAAGCGTGGCATTCACGAGCTCCGGTGCCCCTCCGGGGCACGAGATACGGGGACGTGTCGTATCCCGGGGGTAGGCGCTTCGCACCAACCCCCGGCTAATTTCCGGAGCCCCTTCGGGGCACTCAGCATGACAGCGAGGGCTACGCGCGCAACGCTTCCACGGGCTCCAGCTTCGCCGCGGTCAGGGACGGGTACAGTCCCGCGAACAAGCCCACTCCCGTCGCAAACCCGCTGGCGATCATCAGGCCGAACATCGAGACCGGAAGGCCGCCGGGGAAGAAGCCGCTGACGAGCTTGACGACGAGGATGCCGAGGCCGAGGCCGACGCCGGCTCCGAAGACGGAGAGGGTGATGGACTCGATCAGGAACTGCAGGAAGATCTCGCCGTTCGT
>Ga0190275_10003265_pt1 | contig 11543 bp, 13 predicted proteins | sample Popmic550T_FD_133745 | JGI IMG/M metagenome (GOLD analysis project Ga0190275, IMG submission 133745) | Populus adjacent soil microbial communities from riparian zone of Yellowstone River, Montana, USA - 550 T | ecosystem: Environmental > Terrestrial > Soil > Riparian zone > Trees stand | place... | reverse complement strand
GCGTGCCAGAACCTCCTCCTGGCCGCCCGGGCCCTGGGCTACGGCGGCGTCATGACCATGTGGCACACCCTCGTCGAGCCCGCCCTGCGGGAGGCCGTCGGCCTGCCCGACGACATCGTCATCGGGGCCACCATCTGCCTCGGCCGGCCGGAGGGCCACCACGGACCGGTCCGCCGTCGTCCGGTCCAGGAGTTGGTCTTCGACGACCGCTGGGGGGCGCCGGCGCCGTGGGTCATCGACCCGCCCGGCACCCGCTTCACCTCCGCCGGCCCACCCCGGACCTGACCCTCACCGAACTCGCCATGACCGGCGCCGACCAGGTGGGTGCGCGACGCAATGCCTCGGAGGCATTGCGTCGCGACGCTCCGACCTGACCAGGTCAGGCGGGGGCCGGGACGCGGGAGGCTCGGGGGAGGGCGGCGACGGCGAGACGGGTGGCGGTGACGGCGCTGGTGCAACCGACCTCGGCCAGGTGGCCGGGGGCGGCGACCCAGTCGCCGGCCAGCCAGAGACCGTCGCCCCGGGCGATGGCGGGGCGGTCCCGCCAGGTGGTGCCGGGGAGGTCGACGGCGCCGGTCGACTCGCGGGCCGCCGCCCGGCGCCGCCACTCGACGCGGGCCCGCCAGCCCGGGGAGGCGGCGTCGAGCAGCGCCTCCAGCCGGGCCTCGGCGGCGTCGAGCGTCTCGTCCGGGGCCATGCCCCCGCTGAGCTGGATCACGTCGGCGCCCTCGGGCGCCAGCCCGTCCAGCACGGCGCTGGGCCGGGTCCAGAAGATGGCCTCGTCCAGGTCGACGACGACGTACGGATCCCGCGCCCGGCCCAGGCCCACGTCGAGGAGGCCGACCCGCCGCGGCGGCGCCGGCGCCACCGCGTCGCCCAGGAGCCGGCGGGCCGCCCCCGGCTCGACGGCGAGGACCACCGGGCCCCGAGAACGCAGATCGGACAGCTCGCCGGCGTCGATCCCGGCGTCGAGCTCGACGGCCACACCGAGGCTGCGGGCGTGGGCCGCCACCCGCCCGACGAGCGCCGACCAGCCGCCCTCGGCGTAGCGGGCCGACACGGTCGGACGGAGGAAGATGCGCTGGATGCGCTCGACCACGAAGGCGGCCGAGAGGCGCCCCGGGTCGTGGTCGAAGGTGAGGGCGCCAGCCACGCCGGCGAGGGCGGCGACCGTCGAGGGCCCCCAGCGGCCGGTGGCCCACGTCCGCAGGTCGACGTCGACCGGCGCATCGACACCCCGCAGACGCAGGGCCGGGAGGAGGGCCCGGGGCGGCAGCCGGCGGATCCGTCCCTCCCACCGGAACCGGAAGTGCGGGCTGCGGGGCATCACCGCCCGGCCCTGGAGGTCACGGCGGACCAGCCAGTCCCACAGCTCGGTGCCGGTGTAGAGGGCGTGGGGACCGAGGTTGGCCACGAAGGGCCCCGGCGTCGACGTGGCCCGCCCGCCCAGCCGGCGGCGGGCCTCGAGCAGACGGACGGGGGCGCCGGCCTCGGCCGCCTCGACGGCGGCGATCAGGCCGGCCAGCCCTCCACCGACCACGGTGACCTCGGTACGAGCGGTACGAGCAGTCCCGGTCATGGGAACCTCCTGGGTGTGTCGTCCCCCCCAAGAGGCGCGGAACCTCCCGGCGGTTCCGCGCCTCTTGGGGTGGTGGACGAAGCCACCGTCCGGCGAGCCCAGCGGGGTGACGCCGCCTCCCTGGAGGCGGTGCTGCGCGACCTGGCGCCCTACCTGGGGCGGATCTGCGGGGCCATCGCCCTCGACGCCGGCGACGACGCCCTCCAGGAGGCCATGGTGGCGATCGCGAGGAACCTCGGCTCGCTCCGGGAGCCGGCCGCCCTGCGGGGTTGGGCCCGGCGGATCGCCGTGCGGGAGGCGGTGCGCGCCGGCCGGGGCGGGCGGGCGATCCCCGTCGACCCGGCCACGCTCGACCCGCTCGGGCTCGACCCCCGCACCCTCGTGCCCGACGGGACCACGGCGGTCGAGGTGCGAGAGGTGCTGGCCGCCCTCCGGCCCGAGCAGCGGGCCGTGCTGGTGCTCCGCCACCTCGACGGCCTGGACGAGACCGAGATGGCCGAGGTGCTCGGCGTGGCTCGGGGCACGGTGAAGTCCCGTCTCCACCGGGCCCGGGCCGCCTTCCGCGAGAGGTGGACGGCATGACCGCCGAGACGTGGCCCACCGCCGTGCTCCGACCCATCGGCCGGGCGCGCGCCCTCGCCGCCGGGCTGCCCGGGACCGCGATCCAGGAGGGGGTGATCGACGCGCCGTTCGACCGGGTCTGGGGCTTCATCGCCGACCTCGAGCGCTCGGTGCCCGAGTTCGACGTCGACGTGGCCCGGATCCGCATCGTCGACCGGGACGGCAGCCGCCTCCGGATCCGCGCCCGGAGCTCGTGGCGGATGGCCGGCCTCCCGCTCGGGTTCGACGTCGACCTCGAGGACGGCTGGTGCTGGATGGTGGCGCGGCCCCGGCTCTACGTGGTCGCCATGGCGGCCGAGCCCGATCCCGACGATCCCGGCCGGACCCGCTACGCCCACCTCGAGGGGATCACCGTGCGCCCCCGCGCCCTCGCCCGGGCCACCCGCTGGCGCACCCGCCACCACGTCGCCTCCGACGTGGCCGGCATCGAGCGCGCCCTCGGCCTCCGCCCCTGAGACTCTCCCGCTCCGACCTCAACCCCACCCGAACTGGCGATCAGATCCGGCGGGTAGCCGCCGGATCTGATCGCCAGTTCGGGGGAGGGCCGATGGGAGCCGTCCGGCTCGTAGCGTGGCCGCATGAGGGCGCTCGTCGTGGCCGACACCCACCTGACACCGGCCACGCTCGACCGGATGCCGTCCGAGGTCTGGGCCCTGGCCGCCGAGGCCGACGTCGTGCTCCACGCCGGCGACGTCCTCGACCAGGCCGTCCTCGACGCGCTGGCCGCCCACGCCCCGGTCCACGCCGTGCAGGGCAACAACGACGAGGGCCGGCTGGCCCTGCCCGGGGTCGTGACCCTCGACCTGGCCGGCACGACGGTGGCCATGGTCCACGACTCGGGTCCGACGGCGGGCCGGCACCGGCGGATGGCCCGTCTCTTCCCCACCGCCGACGTGGTGGTGTTCGGCCACAGCCACGCCCCGCTGGTCGAGCGGGACGGCGACGGCCCGCTGCTGGTGAACCCCGGCTCGCCCACCCACCGGCGCCGCCGGCCCGTCCACACCGTGGCCTGGCTCGACCTCGCCCCCGGCGAACCGCCCACCGCCGAGATCGTCGAGGTCGGCCCCCTGGCCGGAGGGGCTCGGACTCAGTAGTTGCGGAGCTCGACGAGGTTGTCGGCGGGGTCGCGGACGTAGACGCTGCGGCCCTGGCCCTGGGCGCCGGACAGGTCGGCGGGACCGACCTCGACGAGGAAGCGGCCGCTGGCGGCCAGCTCGTCGACGTCCTCCTCGATGACCACGGCGAAGTGGTTGACGTTCTCGCCCGTGCGCTCGCCCGGGAGCACGTCGATGATCGTGGTGGCGTCGATCCGCACGGTCACGAAGATCGCCTGGCCGGCCTCGAACTCCTCGAGCCGCTCGACGGCCAGGCCCAGCTCGTCGCGGTACCACGCCACGACGGGGGCGACCTCGGGGACCTGGAGGACGATGTGGTCGATGCCGGTGACGGTGAGGGGGGTCGTCATGAGGCCCAGCCTTCCACCCCGAGGGCGATGAAGCGCTCCATGGCGGCGTCGACCCCGGCCCGGTCGCCGGTGGCCAGCAGGTCGAGGAGCAGGCCCCGGTAGACGGCCAGTCCCAGGCGGGCCTCGGCCCGGGCCACGGCCTCGTCGGTGCCTGTCCCCACGGCCAGCTCGACCAGCGGCGCCACCCAGTCCTCGACGATCCCCTCGAGGAACGGGGCGGCGCCGGGGTCGCCCTGCAGGGCCCGGGCGTAGAGCTCGAAGAACAGCCGCTCGAAGGGCCACAGCTCGGGGTCGGCCAGCCGGGCCCACATGGCCCGCATGACCTCGGCGGGGGCGCCGGTGACGTCGAGGCCGGCCAGCGCCGCACGCTGCTGGCGCTCGACCTCGGCGGCGATGGCGACCAGCAGGCCGTCCCGCGACCCGAAGTGGTAGATGAGCATGCGGTGGCTGGAGCCGAGGGCGGCGGCCAGGCCCCGCAGCGTCAGGTCGCCGACCCCGTGGGCGGCGACGTGGGCCACGGCGCCCGCCAACAACCTCTGTCGCCCGTCCACCATCCGAATGTACCATGTGGTACATGAGCCGCATCCAGAGCATCGACACCAGTGCCGTGGTGCCCGCCCCGCCCGCCGCCGTGTGGGCCGACCTGGTCGACGGCAGCAGGTGGCCGTCGTGGAGCCCGCTCGGCGCCTACGAGCTGGTGACGCCGGGGGCCACCGGCCCCGACGCCCCCCTCGGCGAGGTGCGGATCTTCCGGACCAAGCAGCTGGTGGGCGAGACCGTGCCCCGCGAGGAGGTGGTCGAGGTCGTCCCCGAGCGCCGCCTGTCCTACGTGCTCCTCGACGGGATGCCGCTCGACGGGTACCGGGCCGACATCGACCTCACCCCGGTCGCCGGCGGCACCGAGGTGCGCTGGCGCTCGGCCTTCACCGCCCGCCGGCGCTGGATGGGCCCGGTCTACCGCCGGATGCTCGGCCTGTTCATCCAGCGCTGCGTGGACGGGCTCGCCGCCCACCACGCGGCGGCTACGCCAACCACTTCCTGACCAGCCCGCGCAGGTGGTCGATGTTGACGTTCTTGGCCGCGCTGACCCAGATGACCTGGCCCGGCTCCAGGTCCAGCCCGGCGGCCAGCTCCTTCTTGCGACGGTCGCGGATCGACGCCTTCACCTTGTCGTGCTTGGTGGCGATCACGACGTGGGGCCGCTCGTGGTGGCGCAGCCACTCGACCATCTGGACGTCGAGCGGGGTGGGGCCGATCTCGCCGTCGACCAGCACGAGGATGGCCACCAGCTCCTCCCGCCCCAGCAGGTAGCCCTCGATCATCTTCTGCCAGCCGCCGCGCATCTGCCGGGGCGCCTTGGCGAAGCCGTAGCCGGGGCAGTCGACCAGGGTGGCGTCGCGGCCGAGGCCGGCCTCGTCGACCAGGAAGGCGTTGAGCAGCCGGGTCCGCCCGGGGGTCTTCGAGGTGTGGGCCAGCCGGGTCTGGTTGGCCAGGGCGTTGAGCAGCGACGACTTGCCCACGTTCGACCGGCCCACCACGGCCAGCTCGGCCCGGGTCGGCGGGAGGCCCTCGAGCCGGTCGGCGGACGTCACGAACCGGAGCTGCAGCGGTCCCTTCACCCCCGCACCCTCGCGCACCGGGCACGATGCCCCCATGCCCAGGATCGCCACGGTCTCGCTCCTCGTCCACGACCTCGACGAGGCCATCGCCTTCTACCGGGACGCCGCCGGCTTCGATCTGGTGGAGGACACCGACCAGGGCGGCGGCCGGCGCTGGGTCGTCGTCCGCCCGCCGGGCGGCGACGGGGGCACCGGGCTGCTGCTGGCCCTGCCGTCCGACGAGGCCCAGGCCGCCCGGGTCGGCGACCAGGCCGGCGGCAAGGTGTGGCTGTTCCTCGAGACCGACGACTTCGCCCGCGACCACGCCCGCATGACCGCCGCCGGGGTCCGCTTCCGCGAGGAGCCCCGCCACGAGCCCTACGGCACCGTCGCCGTCTGGGAGGACCTCTACGGCACCCCCTGGGACCTCATCCAGCCGGCCTGACGATTCGAGCTTTGTGCGTCTGTGGACGGATGTGGCCGTCTTCCGCACAAAGCTCGACGGGGTCAGGCGAGGGTGAGGGCGACTCTTGCGAAGCGGCCGTCGTCGAGACGGGGTGGGCCGACGGCGACGGCGACGGGGTGGGCGAAGGCGGGGCCGTCGGTCACGAAGGTGTGGAGCTCGCCGTACTCGCCGCAGGGGTCGACGCCGGTGGGCAGCTCGGCCAGAAGGGCCCGGTCGTAGGCCCGGCCGACGAAGCGGGCGTCGAGCTGCTCGGTGTCGACGCAGGTCACGACCGGGGCGAGGCCCAGGTCGATGATGCGCCCGGCCACCTGGTCGACCGGCTCCTCCCACAGCGGGAAGACGGGGTCGAGCCCGGAGCCGGCCATGGCCTCCTCCCGGTAGGTCCGGACGTCGGCCAGGTGGAGGTCACCGAAGACCACGGCGGTGACGCCGTCGGCCCGGGCGATGTCGAGAGCGGCGGCCATCCGCCGCTGGTACTCGCCGTCGGGACACGGCTGGGGCACCTCGACCACGTGGAGGGGGAGCCCGAGCGCCAGCGCCTGGGCGGCGACGAGGGCCCGGGGCACGTCGTGCATGGTCACCGCGTCGGAGGCCTCGTCGGTGGTGGTGAGCAGGCCGACGACGGCGAGGGTCGGGTCGGCCAGGGCGTCGTGCAGGGCGAGGGCGCTGTCCTTGCCGCTGCTCCACGCCACCCAGGCGCGCCGGGGCTCGCTCATGTCGAGTTCACGGCGCCGTCATCGGCGCTTGGCGTCGGGGTCGAACGGCGGCAGCCCCATCTGGTCCCGCACGGGCACCACCTCGGGGTTGGTGAGCGAGCGGCGCTGCCAGTTGGCCCCGTCGACCACCAGCGTGTGGCCGGAGATGAACCGGGCGTAGGGCGAGGCCAGGAACGTCGCCGCCCACCCCAGCTCGTGACGCTGGCCGACCCGGAGGGCGGGCTGGCGGCCGTCCTTGTCGTCGAGGGCGCCCAGGTTGCCCTGGATGTCGGCGGTCATGTCCTCGTGGGGGAAGAGGCCGGGGACCAGCCCGTTGACCTGGATCCCGTACGGACCCCACTCGACCGCCAGCGTCTCGGTCAGGTTCTTGACGCCGGCCTTGGCCGCCGCCGAGTGGGCGAAACCGGGCCCGCCGGTCCAGGCGTAGGAGGCCCCGACGTTGACGATCGAGGCGGGCGTGCCGGCGGCGATGTGGCGCCGACCCAGCTCCCGGGCGCACAGGTAGGTGCCGGTGAGGGTGATGTCGACCACGGTGCGCCAGGCGTTGGGCGACATGTCCTCGGCCGGGACCGGGAAGTTGGCCGCCGCGTTGTTGACCAGGACCCGGGGCATCCCCCGCCAGGCGACGACGGCGTCGAAGCAGGCCGTCACCGACTCCTCGGAGCGGATGTCCAGCTCGACGCCCAGGGCGTCGGCCCCGATCGCCGAGAGGGCGGCGACCCCGGCATCGCGGTGCTCCTCCTTGCGCGACGCGACGACCACGGCCGCGCCCAGCCGACCGAACTCCAGGGCGATGGCCTTGCCCAGACCCGTGCCGGACCCGGTCACCACCACGACCTCGCCGTCGTAGGTCCCCGCGGGCAGCGCCGTCGCCCCGACGGCGGGTGGCTTGGGGAGACCGGGGAGAGAGGTCATGTCAGCTCCCGGTGTAGCGGGGGGTGCGGTCCTCGGACCGGGCGGCCCGCAGCTCGGCCAGGTCGTCGCTCTTGTTGATGAACGTCTGGTACACCAGCTCGTCGGCCATCGACGACCGGATCTGGGGCTGGGCCAGGTGGCGGACGACCTCGCGGGCCATCTTGACGGTGACGGCGGGGGCGGCGGCGATCTGCTCGGCCATCTCCCGCACCGTGTCGTCGAGGGCCTCGGGCGCCACCACCCGGCTGACGACACCGTGGTGCAGGGCCTCCTCGGCGTCCATGACCCGGCCGGTCAGCACCATGTCGCTCACCACCCCGTGACCGCACATCTCGTAGAGCACGCCGACGCCGCCGGTGTCGGGGATGACCCCGTGGGTGACCTCGGGGAGCCGGAAGCGGGCGCCCTCGGCCGCCACCCGGATGTCGCACAGCAGCGCCCGCTGGAACGAGGCGCCGATCACCCAGCCGTGACAGGCGACGAGCACCGGGGCGTCGAGCTCCCACAGCTGGAGGATCCCCCGGTGGCCCCGCCGCATCAGCTCGTGGTGGGACAGCTCGACCTGGTGGCCACCGATGGCCCGCACGTCGCGCCCCGAGGAGAACGACCTCCCCTCGCCCCGCCAGACGACGGCCCGCACGTCGGTGCGGTCGCGGAGCTCGGCGAGGATCTCCCACAGCGTGGCGTCCATGGCGTCGTCGAAGGCGTTGTGGGTGTCGGGGGCGGCGTTGGTGATCGTGGCGACGGCACCGTCGATCTCGAGGCGCACGCGGGCGTCCATGGTGTTGGCTCTCCGGGGTGGCAGCGGCCCGACGGATCAGGCCGACGGGCGGGTGGTGGTGCTCGACGGCGGGGCCGTCGTGGACGGGGGCGGCGCGCTGGTGGACGGCGGCGTCGTCGTCGTCGGGTCCGACCGGTCCTCCTCGTCGGGCGGCGCGGTGGTGGTCGTCGACCCGCCGGCCTCGTCCTCGTCGTCGCTCGGCTCGGTCGTCGGGGTCGTCTCGTCCTCGTCGGGGTCGGCCCGCTCGCGGCCGGCGAGGATGCCGAGGAGCCGCTCGGCCTCGTCGATGTGCCGCTGGTAGGCGGCGAGGTCGGCGCCGTCGGCCAGGGCCTCGTCGGCCAGGTCGAACTCGGCCTGGATGGCGGCGATCAGCTCGGCGTTGGTGCCGTCGAAGTCGTCGTCGGGCACCTCGTCACCCGGGTCGACGGGGTCGTCCTCGCCCCCGGTGATCTCCGGGTCGTCGGGGTCGGGGGTCTCCTCGAGGGTGGTGGGGGCGTCGCCGAACCTCGCCTCGAGCGCCTCCTGGAGCGTCCGGCCCACGGCCACCGAGCCCTCCTCGGACTCGGAGTCGCTCTGGTAGTAGACGATCACCCGTTTGATGCGGGGCTGGTCCTCGTTGGTCGTGACGTACATCGACTGGACGTAGAGGACCGACTGCTCGATCGGGACCAGCAGGACGTTCCCGAAGGCGACGTTGCTGTCGCGGAACTTCGCCCGCTCCTCACCGACCGTCTCGTCGTTCTGCATCGTGTTGCCCGCCACCGCCGGCCCGTTGGGCACGTCGCCCTTGACGTTGTGGCTGACGAGACGACCGTCGGCGGTGGCGGTGAGGAACGACGACAGCTGCGTCCTGCCCCGCACCGTGAACGGCCGCAGGAGGACGAACTCCTCGGTCTCCTCGCCCGGCAGCTGGAGCAGCTGGTAGGTGGGCTCGATGCGACCCTGGGAGTCCTCGGCGTCCTCGACCGGCTCGGTGGTGGTCGTCGGCGAGGTCGTCGTCGTGTTGGAGGGCGGTGTGTCGGTGGTGGCGGAGGTCTCGGCGACGGTCCACCGCACCCCGTCGTTGTTGAGGAAGGCGTCGGGGTCGACGACGTGGTAGCGGCCCCAGAAGCCGGTCTGGACCCGGAACAGGTCCTCGGGGTAGCGGAAGTGCTCGACCAACCCGGCGGGCGCCTCGGACACCGGGGAGAACAGCTCGGGGAAGGCGTCGCGGTAGGCCCGCACCAGCGGGTCCTCGTCGTCGGTGACGTAGAGCTCGACGGTGCCGTCGTAGGCGTCGACCACGGCCTTGACCGAGTTGCGGGCGTAGTTGAAGGGCCGGCCCCGGAGCCCGCTGCCCTGCAGCAGGTCGTCGTCGAACGTGGACCGCTGGGCGTTCGGGTAGCGGTCGGTGGTGGTGTAGGCGTCGATGACGTAGAAGATCCGCTCGTCGACCACCACCGGGTACGGGTCGGCGTCGAAGGCCAGGAAGGGGGCCAGCGCCTGGACCCGCTCCCGCACGTCGCGCTGCATCAGGACCCGGCTGGCCGACCGGATCGACCCCGACGTCAGCGGTTCGATCTCGCCGAACCGCAGGGCGAACGCGGCCCTCCGGACGAAGCTGTCGAGCGGCACGCCGTCGCGCCCGGTGTAGCCGCGGGTGCTGGTGGCCGCGCCCTCGCTGTCGCCCTGCCCGTCCTCGGCCTCCTCGAGCTCGATCTCGGCCCGGTCGGTGTCGATGATCTTGTAGCCGGAGAGGTCCTCGCCGAAGTACATCCGGGGCTCGGTGACGTCGGGGAAGCCGTCGACGGACTCGATGGGGATGTCGCGCACGGTGAAGACCGGGTCGCCCTCGCCCGACTTGGCGTTGGCCGGGGCCATCACCATCCCGTAGCCGTAGGTGTAGACGAGGCGGCTCTGCTCCCAGCCGCTGCTCCCCTCCGGGAGCTCGCTGTCGTCGACGTTGCGCGGGGCCACCATCACCTGGCGGGCCTCGCCGTCGACGGTGTAGCGGTCGACGTCGACGTCGGGGATGGCGAGGAGGTCGGTGGTCTGGAACCGCTCGAAGCCCTGCTGGATCTGGCCCGGGTCCCAGAGGCGGATGTTCCGCACCGTCTGGGCGTTGTCGACCAGGTCGCCGCCGCTGAGGTCGAAGTCGGTCTCGAAGTCCGTCTCCTCGATGCCGCCGAGGCCCATGGCCGACCGGGTCGCGGCGATGTTGTTCTCGACGTAGGGGCTCTCGAGGGCCGAGCGCTCGCCGTCGACCCGGAACCGCTGGACCAGGGCGGGGACGGCCTCGCCGGCCAGCACCGCCACCAGCGCCCAGATGCCCACGGCCATCACCGGCAGGACCCAGCCCCGGCGGCGGATGTTCACGATGAACAGCACGGTGGCGAAGATCGAGATCAGCACCAGCAGGTCGATGGCCTTCAGCTGGACGTTGATGTCGGTGTAGGCGGCGCCGTTGACCGGGCCCCGGCGGGAGAAGACCAGCTCGTAGCGGTCGAGCCAGTACTGGCCGGCCCGGACCGCGGCCAGGACGGCCAGCAGCACCGACACGTGGGCCTTCACCGCCGGCCCGACCCGATCCTGGGTGGCCTGGAGGCGGATCCCGCCGTTCAGGTAGTGCGCCACCACGGTGACGACGGTGACGACGACGAGGGCCGAGAACACCCACCCCACCGCGAAGCGCAGGAAGGGCAGCTGGAAGACGTAGAAGCCGATGTCCTTGCCGAAGGTGGCGTCCTTCTCGCCGAACTCGACGTGGTTGCGCAGCAGGATCCAGTTGTTCCACTGGCTGGCCGTCCCGCCCCCGGCGGCCAGGGCGATGAGCCCCGAGGTGGCGCTCCGCACCAGCGAGGCCCGCCGGCCGACCAGCTCGCGGTACTTGAGGACCAGCTCGTCCTCGCTCGACCCGCCGAAGCGGATCGTCCGCCCGCTCAGCCGCTCGGCGATGAGCAGGTTCGCCCACATGAGGGCGAAGAAGGCGAGGGTGAAGAAGCCGACCAGGAGGACCTTGGTGCCCAGCACGCCTCGCCACACGCTCGTGAGGTCGAGCGACTGGAACCAGAGGTAGTCGGTGTAGAAGTGGGCGATCGTCCGCAGTGACGTGGCCACCACGAACACGGCGACCAGGGTGACGACGAGGACGATGCGGCGCCGACCCGCCGGGAACCGCAGACGCCGTCCGCGGCGGGGCATGTCGGACGGGGGACGCATACGGGGCGGCAGCCTACCGACGCCCCCACGACCGCCATGGGTCGGCCCCGACGCGACGCCGCCCCCCGGGCCGAGGTCCGGGGGGCGGGATGCCGCGAGCTAGTTGGACGAGGCCAGGGCGGCGCCGAGCACCAAGCCGACGATCAGACCGAGGACGGCGACCGCCATCGACGGCTTGGCCAGACGATCGCCCATCGACCAGGC
>Ga0190275_10003264_pt1 | contig 11544 bp, 11 predicted proteins | sample Popmic550T_FD_133745 | JGI IMG/M metagenome (GOLD analysis project Ga0190275, IMG submission 133745) | Populus adjacent soil microbial communities from riparian zone of Yellowstone River, Montana, USA - 550 T | ecosystem: Environmental > Terrestrial > Soil > Riparian zone > Trees stand | place... | reverse complement strand
ATGGGCCACCCGCTCGGCGCGACCGGCGCCATGATCCTGGGCACCCTCATCGACGAGCTCCAGCGCCGCGACCAGCGGCGCGGCCTCGCGACTCTCTGCATCGGCGGTGGGATGGGCATCGCCACCATCGTCGAGCTCGTCTGACGTTGAGTCGCGCGTGTGCGGCGTACGAGTCGCGGATCTGCGGCACGGCAGCTGCCGCACACCCGCAACTCATGTGCCGCACTCGCACGACTCAACTTCTCTGAAGGAGACCGGACCATGACCAGCACCACCGAGACGCAGAGCGCCGTCCGCTACGAGCGGGACGAGGACGGGATCGTCACCCTCACCCTCGATGACCCGACCGCGAGCGCCAACACCATGAACGACCTCTACCGCGAGTCGATGGCGGCCGCGGTCGCGCGGCTGTACGACGAGCAGGAGCAGGTGACCGGGGTGGTGGTCGCCAGTGCGAAGAAGACGTTCTTCGCCGGCGGCGACCTGAAGCTCATGAGCCGGGCGACCAAGGACGACGCCCCGCAGATCTTCGCGATCGTCCAGGACATCAAGGCCGGCCTGCGCCGGCTCGAGACGTTCCCGCGGCCGGTGGTCGCGGCGATCAACGGCGCGGCTCTCGGCGGCGGGCTGGAGATCGCACTGGCCTGCAACCACCGGATCTGCGTCGATGACCGGTCCGTCAAGGTGGGACTCCCCGAGGCCACCCTCGGCCTGCTCCCCGGTGGCGGCGGGGTCACCCGGGTGGTGCGGATGCTGGGGCTCCAGGACGGGCTCATGAACGTGCTGCTCCAGGGCCCGCAGCTCGACCCGCAGCGCGCGCAGAAGGTGGGCCTGCTCGACGAGCTGGTCGCCACCCGCGAGGCGCTCTTGCCCGCGGCGAAGGCCTGGATCAGGGCCCATCCCGACGCGTCCCAGAACCCCTGGGACGCCGCCGGGTACAAGATGCCTGGCGGCCACCCGAAGTCCCCGGCGCTCGCCCAGTTCCTGCCGGCGTTCCCGGCCCTGCTGCGCAAGCAGCTCAAGGGTGCCGACTACCCGGCGCAGCGGGCCATCCTGTCGGCGGCGGTCGAGGGGGCCGGCGCCGACTTCGACACCGCGAGCCGGATCGAGTCGCGCTACCTGACGAAGCTGATCGTCAACCAGAACAGCAAGAACATGATCCAGGCGTTCTTCTTCGACCTGCAGGCGATCAACTCCGGGTCGCTGCGCCCGGCCGAGTTCCCGACGTGGAGGGCCACCAAGGTCGGCGTCCTGGGCGCCGGGATGATGGGCGCCGGCATCGCCTACTCCTGTGCCCGGGCGGGCATGGAAGTCGTCCTCAAGGACGTGGCGCTCGAGAACGCCGAGCAGGGCAAGGCCTACTCCGCCAAGCTCAACGCGAAGGCCGTCGAGCGCGGCCGGCTCACCGAGGCGAAGGGTCAGGCGCTCCTCGAGCGGATCACGCCGACCGCCGACCCGGCCGACCTCGCCGGCTGCGACCTGGTGATCGAGGCCGTCTTCGAGGACCCGTCCCTCAAGCACCGGGTGTTCGCCGAGATCGCTCCCCACGTCAGCCAGGACGCGTTGCTGTGCTCCAACACCTCGACGCTCCCGATCACCGAGCTCGCGGGCGGCGTGGACCGTCCGCAGCACTTCATCGGCCTCCACTTCTTCAGCCCGGTCGACAAGATGCCGCTGGTCGAGATCATCCGAGGCGAGGAGACCTCCGACGAGGCGCTCGCCAAGGCCTACGACGTCGTGCAGCAGATCAAGAAGACGCCGATCGTCGTCAACGACAGCCGCGGCTTCTACACCTCGCGCGTCATCGGCTTCATGGTCAACGAGGGCCTCGCCATGCTCGCCGAGGGCGTGCACCCGATGACCCTCGAGCGGGCCGCGACCCAGGCCGGCTACCCGGTCGGGACACTGCAGCTCTCCGACGAGCTCAACATGGAGCTGATGGCCAAGATCGCGAAGGCGACCCGCGACGCGGCCGAGCGGGACGGTCTCGACCTCCCCGACCACCCCGGCTCTGCGGTCGTCGAGAAGATGATCGGGCTCGGCCGCCCCTCACGGCTCAAGTCCGCCGGCTTCTACGAGTACGACGACGCCGGGAAGCGGCAGGGCCTGTGGTCCGGCCTCGCGGACGAGTTCCCGGTCGCCCCCGAGCAGCTCCCGCTGCGCGACGTGAAGGAGCGGATGCTCTTCGCCGAGGCGCTCGAGACCGCGAAGTGCTTCGACGAGGGAGTCATCGAGTCCGCGGCCGCGGCCAACATCGGCTCGATCATGGGCATCGGCTTCCCGCCGAACACCGGCGGCGCGGCCCAGTACATGACCGGCTACCAGGACCCGACCGACACCGACGGTCCGATCGGGCTGACCGTGTTCATCGAGCGCGCCGACGAGCTGGCCGACCGGTACGGCGAGCGGTTCCGCCCCACGGCGTACCTCCGCGAGCTGGCGGCCAAGGGCGAGTCCTTCCCCGCCTGACCTCCACGCGGCGTGTGCCTGACACCGGTGAATACACCGTTCTCAGGCACACGAGGCGCTCTCTGGGAGAGGATGTCCCGGTGAATGAGCAGCTCCCTGCGGTCGAGGTGACCAACCTGCACGTCCGATTCGGTGACGTCGAGGCGGTCGCCGGTGTCGACCTCGCCGCGTACGCCGGGCAGGCGACCGCGCTGCTGGGGCGCAACGGCGCCGGCAAGTCGACCACGATGCGGGTGCTCGCCGGGCTGGTGCCGCCGACCGCGGGCACCGCCGTGGTCGCGGGGAATGACGTGCGGCGCGAACCTCTCTCGGTCAAGCGTGTGACCGGCTACTGCCCCGACGTGGGTGGCCTGGTCACCCGCGCGACCGCCTGGGAGCACCTCCAGCTCGCGGCCCGGCTGCGCCGGATGACCGAGTGGGAGGACCGCGCACGCGACCTGCTCGAGCGGTTCGAGCTCGGCGACGCCGCCCACCGGGTCACCGGCGGCTTCTCCCACGGCATGGGCCGCCGGCTGTCCGTCGCGCTGGCCGCCCTGCACGAGCCGGACGTGCTGCTGCTCGACGAGCCCTTCGACGGCGTCGACCCGATCGGCGTCGAGGCGACCCTTGACGTGATCGCCGACGCCCGCGCCCGTGGCGCCTGCGTCCTGGTCTCGACCCACCTGCGCGAGCTGGCGATCGAGGCCTGCGGCGAGGTGCTGGTCCTTCGCGGCGGCTCCAGGGTCGCGACCGTCCGTGCGTCGGACATGTCCGGGGAGGAGGGGGCGCGTGCCTACCGCGCTCTCCTCGACTGACGCGCCGCCGGCCGTCCGCACCGAGTTCGCCTGGTGGCGGCCGGTCCGCGACGTCGGCTTCCTGCTGCAGTTCCGGGCCGCGGCCGTCCGGCGCCGTTCGGCGTTCCGTTGGTCGGCACTCCTGCTGCTGCTCATCACCGTCGCCGTGGCGATCGTGCCGGCGTACGTGCCGGCCGACGACGACCGTCGGCTCGAGATCGCGGTGCTGATGCCGACCGCCATGGCCGGCATCTTCGCGATCTCCATCGTGTCCGCGATCGCGTCCGGTGGCGGCCGCGAGCTGATCAGCCGGGAGCAGGGCGTGGCCTTCCCGGTCAGCCCCATCACCGACCACCTCGGCGCGCTGCTGCTGGCCCCGCTCAACATCGCGTGGCTGATCCAGGCGTGGATCCTGCTCGGCGCCTCGGCGTACGGCGCCCTGCCGGAGTTCCTCTTCACTGCCCAGACCGTGATCCTGCTGTGGCTCGCGGTGGCGACCGCCGCCGCGCAGGTGATCGCCTGGGTCGTCGAGGCCGTCCGGCGCAGATCGCACGGCATCTTCGCGATGCGGTCCGTGCTGGCCGGACTCGCCGCGGTCGCGTTGTGGGTCCAGCTCACGGGCCGCACCACCCAGACCCTCGACGAGATCCCGACCCTGTGGCTGTGGATCGCCGGCATCCAGGGCTTCACCCTCGGCTGGTTCAGCGCCATCCTGCTGGAGCTGGTGCTGCTGTTCTGCCTGATCGTGCTCGGCTCGATCCCGGCGACCCTCGCGGCCCGTCGGCTGCCCCACGACGAGCTCCGCGCCGAGACCGACACCCACACACCGCGCCCGATGCCGTGGACCGACCTGTCCGCCCTGTTGCGGATCGACCGCGCGTCGGTGTGGCGGGCAGTGCCGATGCGACGGGGCATGGCGGTGCTGGCCGTCGGGCCGGGCCTCGTGGCCGTGGTCGGTGGCCTGCCGTGGTCCTCGATCACGGTGCTGCCCGGCCTGGTCGTCTCCGGTGGCGCGTTGCTGTTCGGCGTGAACGCCTGGTGCCTCGACGGCCGCGGCCTGCTCTGGCGCGAGAACCTGCCGATCGCACCGGGCACGGTCTTCTCCGTGCGCGCCCTCGTCATCGCCGAGTTCCTCGTGATCGCCGCGCTCGTGACCATCCTGCTGGCCTCGGTCCGGGCCGGTGTCCCGACGGCCGCCGAGCTGACCGCACTGGGGTGCACGCTGGTGGTGGTGACGCTCCAGGTGGTCGGGGCGTCGATGCGCTGGTCCGACCAGCGCCCGTACGCCGTCGACCTCCGCAGCGCGCGGGCGACCCCGGCGCCGCCGGTGATGATGGTCGGCTACTCCGCGAGGCTTGCGCTGAGCACGACGTTTACGGGCCTGTTGTTCTCGGGCCTGTCGCGCGTGCCCGACCCGACGGTCTCGCTGCTGGTGGTCGTGCCGTTCCTGGCATGGTCGACCATGCGCCTGCTGCGCACCCGCCGCCGCTGGATCGACCCGGTCGAGCGCGCGAGGATCGTCACCATGGTCGCCGCCTGACGGCCGCTCAGCCTGCCCCGGACTCGCGCGCGCAGCGGGCCTGTGCCTCGGAGAACGCGGCCAACGCCGGGTCTTCCCACGACCCGCTGACCGCCGCGACGAGGGCCGAGCGCTGCTGTCCCTCGTCGAGGGCGTCGGTCAGGCAGGCGGCGTACGCCGTCCGGTCGAGCGCTCCCTTGCTGAGGGTGTACTGCGCCTCGGTGGAGTCCTCGACCAGGTCGGTGCAGGCGAGCTGCGCGTCGACGAAGACCTCGGCGAAGTCCGGCTCGAGCTGCGGCATCACGCTCGGCACCTCGCCGGACTCGTCGACCAGCCCGGCGTCGCGCAGCTCCTCGACCGATGTCCTCGCCAGGAGCTCGTCGGCGAAGCAGTCGCCCTCCTCCGCGCCCGCGACGACCGCGTCGTCGCCGGCGTACAGATGTGCCAGTCCGTCGCGGATCTCGGGGTCGACCTTCGGCGGCTGCGGTTCGTCGCCGCTGCAGCCGGTCATGACCAGCAGCGAACACGTCAGCAGGGCACCGAGACGGAGGGGCATCGCCCGAGTCTCCCACTAGGGTCGAACGCATGGACTTCGCCGCGTCCCCCCGTGCCGCCGACCTGCGCGAGAAGGTCGCCGCGTTCCTCAGCGAGGAGATCGAGCCGATCGAACCGGCGTACCACCGCGACCTGGCGGAGGCTCGGCTGAAGGGCACGCAGTGGACCCCGCTGCCGGTGATCGAGGAGCTCAAGGCGAAGGCGCGGGCGCGGGGGCTCTGGAACCTGTTCCTGCCGAAGGAGCACGCGGGGGAGTACGCCGCCGCGTACGGCACCGACGGCGGTGAGGGGCTCAGCAACGTCGACTACGCCCCGCTCGCCGAGCTGATGGGCCGATCGGCGATCGCGCCGCTGGTGTTCAACTGCAACGCTCCCGACACCGGCAACATGGAGGTGCTGCTGCGCTACGGGACCCAGGAGCAGCGCGACACCTGGCTCGACCCGCTGCTGGACGGCCGGATCCGGTCGGCGTTCACGATGACCGAGCCGGGCGTGGCCAGCTCGGACGCCACGAACATGGCCGCTACCGCCGTGGTCGACGCCGACGAGGTCGTCGTCGACGGCCGCAAGTGGTGGTCGACGGGTGTCGGTCACCCCGACTGCCGGATCTTCGTGTTCATGGGGCTGAGTCACCCTCCTGGGGCGAACCCGGACGTCGACCGGCACCACCGGCACACGATGGTGCTGGTGCCGCGGGACACCCCGGGCGTCAGGATCGAGCGCCTCCTCACCACGATGGGGTATGCCGACGAGCCGATCGGCCACGGCGAGGTCTCGTTCACCGACGTGCGGGTCCCGGTGACGAACATCCTGTCCGGGCCCGGCGAGGCGTTCTCGATCGCGCAGGGACGGCTGGGACCGGGCCGGATCCACCACTGCATGCGGCTGATCGGTGCCGCCGAGGTGGCACTGGAGCACGCCATCCGCCGCGGCCTCGAGCGGACCGCGTTCGGCAAGCCGCTGGTCGACCTCGGCGGCAACCGCGAGCGGATCGCCGACGCCCGGATCGCGATCGAGCAGGCCCGGCTGCTGGTGCTGAACGCGGCCTGGAAGCTCGACGAGGGCGGGCCACTCAACGCTCTGTCCGAGGTCTCCCAGATCAAGGTGGCCGTGCCCAACGTCGCGCTCGGGGTGATCGACATGGCGATCCAGCTGCACGGCGGCGCGGGTCTCTCCGACGACCTCCCGCTGGCGATGTCGTGGGTGAACTCACGCGCGCTCCGGCTCGCCGACGGCCCCGACGAGGTGCACCGCGGTCTGATCGCCCGGCTCGAGCTCGGGAAGCACCGGTGACCTCTGGTGTGCCTGAGACCGGTGAGGACACCGGTCTCAGGCACACGCCGCGACGGGTGCTCATCACGGGCGCCGCCAACGGCCTCGGCGCGGCGCTCACCGCCGCCTATCGGGCACGCGGGGACGAGGTGCTGGCGACCGACCTGAACGGTCGCGACGACGTCTTCCGGCTCGACATCACCAGCGGCGAGGACTGGGAGGCGGCCCGCGACCACGTCGAGCGGACGTGGGGTGGCCTCGACGTGCTGGTCAACAACGCCGGTGTCGCCGGCGGTGGCCGGCTCGACGTCGCCACCCTCGAGGAGTGGCGCTGGATCACCGAGATCAACCTGTTCGGGATCGTCCGCGGCACCCAGACGTTCGTGCCGATGCTCAAGCGGCAGCGTTCGGGGCAGATCGTCAACGTCGCGTCGCTGGCGGGTCTCGTGCACCCGGCCGGGATGGCGAGCTACAACGCGGTGAAGGCAGCGGTGGTGGCGCTCACCGAGACCACCGGCCACGAGCTGTCGCCGTACGGCGTGCGGGCGGCCGTGGTCTGTCCGTCGTACTTCCGGACCGGGCTGGTCGAGGACCTGCGCGGTGCGGACCGCGCGTTCGCCGCGGTGATCGCCCACCTGGTCGCGACCGCGCCGCTCGGGCCCGACGAGATCGCGGCCGAGGTGCTGGCCGCGCTCGACCGCGGCGAGGAGCTGATCCTCCCCGACGCGGCAGCTCGCACGGCGTACGACCTGAAGCTGGGTGATCGCGCCGCGCACGACGCCCAGCTGCGGCACCAGGCTCAGCGGCTGGAGTCGCTCTGAGCACCGCCGAGGAGGCCCGCCCGGTCCGCGAGGAGGACGCGTTCGACGTCGACCGGGTCGCGACCTGGCTGCGAACCCACGCCGACGAGGGCTGGCGCGACCGGCTGGCCGGCACCCCCGACGTGCGCCAGTTCCCGGGAGGCGCCTCCAACCTCACCTACTCGCTGCGCTACCCGGGTGCCGACCTGATCCTGCGCCGTCCGCCCACGGGCGTGAAGGCCAAGGGGGCGCACGACATGGGCCGCGAGCACCGGATCCAGCAGGCGCTGGCACCGGTCTTCCCGCTGGTGCCGGACATGGTGGCCCGCTGCGACGACGAGTCGGTGATCGGGCTCCCGTTCTACGTGATGACCCGGGTGGACGGCGTCATCCCACGGCGCGAGCTCGGGCTCGACCTGACCCCGGAGCAGACCTCGACCCTGTGCGAGAACGTGTGGGACGTGCTCGTGCAGCTGCACTCGGTGGACCTCGATGCGACCGGACTGCGGCCCCTCGGCAAGGGGGCAGGGTACGTCGGGCGGCAGGTCTCCGGGTGGACCACCCGGCTCGCCAACGCTGCGACCGACGACCTCGGCGACTGGTCCGACGTGACCTCGTGGATCGACGCGAATCAGCCGGCCGACGTCGCGACCTGCTTGATCCACAACGACTTCCGCTTCGACAACCTGGTGCTGACGCCCGGCGAGCCGCCCGCGGTCGCCGCCGTCCTCGACTGGGAGATGGCCACGCTCGGCGACCCGCTGATGGACCTCGGCGGCTCGATGGCCTACTGGGTGCAGGACGACGACGACGAGTTCTTCCGGCAGTTCCGACGGCAGCCGTCCAACGCCCCGGGCATGTGGACGCGAGCGCGGATCGTCGAGCACTACTGCGACCGGATGGGCTTCGACGTCCCACCCGAACGGTGGCGGTTCTACGAGGTCTTCGGGCTCTTCCGGCTGGCGGTCATCGCTCAGCAGATCTGGTACCGCTACTACCACCGGCAGACGACCAACGAGGTCTACGCCCGGTTCGGGCCCGCGGTCGGCTACCTCGAGCAGCGAGCCAGAACCGTGATCCGCGGGGAGATCTGATGGGGCAGATCCTGGTGGTCCGGCACGGGCAGGCGTCGTTCGGGGCCGACGACTACGACGTCCTGTCCGCCACGGGCGAGGAGCAGGCGCGCGTGGTGGGCCGGACGCTCGCGCACCTGACCCCCGACGTCGTCGTGCACGGCTCGCTGGTCCGGCAACGGCGCACCGCCGAGCTGGCGGCCGAGGCCGCGGGCTGGAGCGCGTCGCTGAAGGAGGACCGGCGGTGGAACGAGCTCGAGAGCCTGGCGCAGTTCGCGGCCGTCTCCGGGTCGCCGGACGGCCTCGACCGGGAGGGGTTCCAGCGCTGGTACGACGCCGCCATGGCCCGCTGGACCGGCGGCGAGCACGACGCCGACTACACCGAGTCCTACCTGGCGTTCCGCGACCGCTCCAACGCCGCGCTGTCCGACGTGGTCGGGGCCGGCACCGTGGTGGCGTTCTCGTCAGGTGGCCCGATCGCGGCGATCACCGCCGAGCTGCTGGCCGGTGGTGCGCCGACGTACGGCCGCGTGCTCCCGGGCATCGTGAACGGCGGCATCACCCGGGTGATCTCGGGCCGGCGCGGCCTGACCCTGCTGTCCTTCAACGAGCACCAGCACCTCGCTCCGGAGCTGGTCACCTACCGCTGAACCCTCCGATCAGGCCGAATCAACCGGGGGATCAGATGATCTTGCGGAAGACCGGGAGCGGGGCGTGCTTCATCAGGATCGACAGCGGCGCCCAGGGCAGCGCCGGGACGCACGCCGAGGCGCGCTTCTTCTCGATCGCGGCCACCATCGCGGCCACGCCCTTCTCGGTCGGGACCATCATCTTGTTCTCGGCCGCGGTCACACCCGCGTTCATCTCCGAGGCGATGTAACCGGGGTAGAGCACCGTGAAGTCGTAGCCGGGCTTGCCGTAGAACTCGGTCCGCAGGCCCTCGACGAGGTGGGCGAGTCCGGCCTTGGTGGCGGCGTAGGTGGTCATCGACTTCGGCATGCCGCGCAGCGCCGACATCGACGAGACCGCCACCAGGTGACCTCCGCGCTGTGCCCGGAAGACCTCCATCGCGGCCTCGACCTGGGCCAGGGCGCCGACGAAGTTGGTGGCGGCGGTGTCGCGGTTGTCGTCGAACCGGCCGGTTCCCAGCGCCGCGCCCTTGCCGCGCCCGGCGTTGACCACGACCCGGTCGACGCGGCCGAACGTCGCGGCGAGGTCGCGGAACACCGTGAACACGGCGTCGTGGTCGGTGACGTCGAGAGCACGGACCTCGATCCTGCGGTCCGGGTGACGCTGGAGGATCTCGGTCCGCAGCTCCTCGAGCCGGTCGGTCCGCCGGGCGCAGAGCCCGAGGTCGTGGCCGAGGTCGGCGAACTGGCGTGCCATCTCGGCGCCGAGGCCCGACGAGGCGCCGGTGATCAGGATCGTCTGCGTCATGTCGCCAGTCTTCCCCACCGTGATCCCCTACGTTGCTGCCACCAGGCCTCGGACTGGCCGAGGCCGCCCGCTTCCACCAGGAGCACAGATGAGCTACGGAAACCCGCCACCGAGCGACCCTTACGGTCAGCCCGCCCCGCCCCCGGGGAACCCGCCCTCGGCCAAGGGCTTCTTCGGAGCGCTGTTCGACTTCTCCTTCGAGCACTTCGTGACGCCGATGATCGTCAAGGTCGTCTACGTGCTCGCGATGATCGCCCTCGGGCTGGGCTTCCTCGTGTTCCTCGTGGCCGCCTTCACGCAGGACACCGCCAGCGGACTGTTCGTGCTCATCCTGGGTCCGATCGGTCTGCTGCTCTACCTGTGCCTGATCCGGATGACGTTGGAGTTCTACCTCGCGATCACGCGGATGAGCCAGGACATCCACCAGCGGCTGCGCTGACACACCCCATGGCGTGACGCACCGTGTGCATACGTGGTATACATACCCAGTATCCATGTCACGGGGGTGCGTGGAACACGGAGGTCGAGTGTCTCGGGATGACACGAAACAGTCGGAAGGGGCGCCATGTCGGTCAAGCAGGCACTGCTGGCCCTGCTGGAGCAGGGGCCGATGTACGGCTACCAGCTCCGCGCCGAGTTCGAGCAGCGCACCGGGGCCACCTGGCCCCTCAACGTCGGGCAGGTCTACACGACCCTCGCCCGGCTGGAGCGTGACGGGCTCGTCGAGCAGGTCGCCGGCGAGGCCGACGACGCTCCCGACGGGGGTCCCGGCTCCGACGGCCATGTCGTCTACCGGGTCACCGACCACGGCCGGGCCGAGGTACTGGTGTGGTTCACCACACCGGTGCCTCGGACCCAGCCGCCGCGCGACGAGCTCGCCATCAAGCTCGCACTGGCGGTGACCGTCCCCAGCGTGGACGTAGGCTCCGTGATCCAGCAGCAGCGCTCGGCCACCATGACCGCGCTGCAGGACTACACACGGCTCAAGCGGAGCGGGCGGGCGTCGCAGCCCGAGGACACCACCGACCTCGCTTGGGGCCTCGTGCTCGACTCGCTGGTCTTCACGGCCGAGGCCGAGATCCGGTGGCTCGACCACTGCGAGGCCCGGTTGCGGCGAGCCGCCTCCGAGCGGCCCGCACTCAGCCTGCCTACGACGAAGCTGAGCGTCGAGAACGAGCAGGCCGACCGGTGACCGCCGTGCTCGAGCTGGCCGAGGTCACCAGGGTGCACGGAGAGGGCGCCGCCGAGGTGCACGCGCTACGCAGCATCTCGTTCACGGCGTACGCCGGCGAGCTGGTCGCCGTGATGGGGCCGTCCGGCTCCGGCAAGTCGACCCTGCTGACCTTGGCAGGGGGGCTCGACACCCCGACCGCCGGGACGGTGTCGATCGAGGGCAGAGACCTGGGTGGGCTCCGCCACGCCGATCGGGCCCGGCTGCGGCGCGGCTCGATCGGCTACGTGTTCCAGGACTTCAACCTGATCCCCGCCCTCACGGCGGCCGAGAACGTCGCGCTGCCCCGGGAGCTCGACGGCGAGAGCGCGCGCGCGGCGGGCCGGCTCGCGCGCACGGCCCTCGAGGAGGTCGGCATCGGCGACCTCGCCGACCGGTTCCCGGACGAGATGTCCGGCGGCCAGCAACAACGCGT